>Ga0181532_10003327_pt1 | contig 14503 bp, 7 predicted proteins | sample PEATcosm2014_Bin_33_FD_119768 | JGI IMG/M metagenome (GOLD analysis project Ga0181532, IMG submission 119768) | Peatland microbial communities from MTU Mesocosm Facility, Houghton, MI, USA - PEATcosm2014_Bin11_30_metaG | ecosystem: Environmental > Terrestrial > Soil > Wetlands > Peat | place...
AGATTGAGAGGTTCGGAAGTGAAGATGTATCCCGGCCAGGAGCCGGCGGATCGAGGCCACAGCACGGGATCCAGACCCAGCTTGCGGTAAGTCGCAATTTGCGCCTGGATGAGCTTCGAATCCTGCGAGGTCTGTGTCGGATCGTAGCCACCACTCATATTGACATCTATATCGCCGAAGCCGTGTTTGGCAAGATGCTCTTTCAGAAGCGCCAGTGTACCGGCAGCCGTCATGTCAGGCACCAGCCGCATGTCAATCTTCGCGACGGCGCGATGCGGCAGAACGGTCTTGCCACCGGGACCCGTGTATCCACCGACCAAGCCCTCGATGTTGATCGTGGGCTTGGATTCGAGCAGCACGAGCGAGTCAAGCCAGTTTGTGTCATGCACCCAATGCTCAACGCCTAACTGCTTCTTAACCGTGGCTTCACTGCGGCGAGCGGCGGCATCCTGAATCATCTTCATTTGTGCGGGAGTAATCGGCTTGGCCTTGTCAAAAAAGCCCGCCACAGCAGGCGTGTGTCCATCGGACTCGATGAGCGTGTTGAGCGCTTGCACCAGATGCCACGTGGGGCTGTCCACCTGTGCCTCAAGGCTGGAGTGAACATCATGTTTGGGCCCTCGTCCCCATCGCTCTCCACTGCAAACCAGTTCGAGCTCAACTACTCCCTTGGCGCCTAGTGATATCTGTATGCCTCCATCCGCGTCCTGGCCCGCTTCTGGGATGAACACACCCATGCATGTCTTCAACGCAGCGGTGACCTTGGGTTGGTGGACAACCTCCGGAAAGTGGGTCGAACCAATCTCTTCTTCACCTTCACAGACGAGCACGAGATTTACAGGCAGCTTTTTTCCCGCTGCCTTAAAGGCATGAAGGGCGCCGAGGAAGGCCGTTTCAGGCCCCTTCTGGTTCACAGCGCCGCGCCCCACGCAGATCCTGCCCAAACCTTCCTTGTCCACCATCCGCCCTTCCAGCGGTGGCGAAGACCACTCCGAAGGGTCAAACTGTTTCACGTCGTACATAAAATAGATGCCGACGGTGGTTGCCGCACCTGCATCCAGAGTGCCGAAGACCCCAGGCTTGCCCGATGTTGGCACAATTTCAACGTTCACGAATCCTGCATCGCGAGCGAGTTGTGCCATATAGTCAGGGCCCTGCGGATAGTTGCGGTTCTCGGCCGCGATGGAGGGCAAAGCGATCCAGTCCTGCAGCCGCTTCACGTTCTCGTCATGCATCTTCGGTACTTGGCTCAGCACCGACTGGAGGCCGGGATCGTCTAAAGAGAAAGCAGAGATTGGCAATGCGGCGAAGGCGGCTCCAGCAAGCGCGCCGTGGATGAACTCCCGACGATTGAATGCGTTATGGCTCGAGTCAGTCAATGCGTCCCCCATTGGCCGAATAAAGATGACTATCCTTGGTTGGCCTCAGACTCAATTCTAGAAAGAGAACCGTCTGGCTTTTATCGAAGGTCATCATACCAGTTGGTTCCCAACAGACCAGCGATCTTTTCTAATGGAGGCGGCGAAATAACTCCCGGTCTGTCGCCCTACCGGGAGGCTATCCAGCAACGAAACGGGCTTCGCGGAAGTTGGCCGGATGGTACCGTGAAGTCATCGTGCAAGTCGGCTTATGTTTACGGTGGCATGAAACATATCGGATGAGAAGCGTTTATCGGTACTAATACTAATTCGACGGACGAACCGATAACTTCCGGCTTGCCCGTGATCGAGACTTCGCATCCGTGGACGGGCGCTCAGGATTTCGCTTCGCAGCCCGGGCTGTCGCCGTAGTAGGCGTTGCCTTTGTAGTCGAGCTCCTCCAGGCCCGCGGCCGAGGTGTAGTAGCCGCGGACGGCTTGGGCGCGGGTGATCTCGAAGAACTTTCGCAGCGGGTTGCCGGGCTGGGCGGTGCCGGCGGAATTCAGCAGATCGATTTGTTGCAAAGCGGTGAGTTGCAGGAATTCCTGACCGTGGGCCTGGAGAGAGAGAGCATGCAGCGCGGCGAGTCCGGCACGGGCTACAGACTGGGGATCGGCGGTTTCGAGATCGCGCACCGATTCTTCTCCGTTGACGGCCACGGCGAGCAGGCGATGCAGCGGGTCGAGGTGCTGCGCGGCGGCGCGAACTCCCGCGGCAGAATACAGCCACTGGTCGAACCACTGCGTCGCTTGTGACAAGGCCGTGCCGTCCGCGTTGCCCAGCAGGATCTCGAGGAATCGGGTGACGACGCGGAACTCCTCCCCCGAGAAGAACTGCGGCTGAAACGGGAGCGAGTTGGGCTGGAGGTAATCCGTCTCACTGCCGGGTGGCGGAGACCACTTCTTGCCGCCACTGTTCAGCGCGTGAACCAGATGTTCGGGCGAAGCGTCGTAGAGGCCGGGCGGCAGAGCGGCAGCGGCTGGTGACGCGTCTTGTCCTGCTCCCAGCCGAGCCGCCGCGGATTCTGGAACGAGTCCGCGCACGCCGGCGAGAACGACCATTTCGCCCAGCCGCAGCAGCCACTGGCGGCGGGAAAGGTCGTCGGCTTGTGCCGATGCCGTGCGGGTGGGCTGTTGTTCTTGGCTCATAGCTCCCCTCGGTGAAACGCGCGCGCGATGTGCTCTCCGGCGCGGGCCGAAATGGCCATGATCGTCAGAGTGGGCTCGTAGCATCCCTGGGTCGTGAAGACGGCTCCGTCGGTCACGAAGATGTTGGGAGCATCGTGCACTTTGCAGTTGGCGTCGACCACGCTCTTCTTCGGATCAGAGCCCATGCGGGCGGTTCCGCATTCGTGGATGTTCTTGCCGAAGACGCTGAGGTCAGTCTTGGGCGGGGTCGCGTCGGTGAGCTTCATCGCGTCGAGAATCGCGCTGATGTTTTCGCGCATGGATGCGGCCATGGCCTTCTCGTTCTCTCCGTAGCTCGCGTTGACGTGCAGCACGGGGATGCCCCAGGCATCTTTTCGGGTGGAATCCAGCCGGACGAAGTTGTCGGCGCGGGGCAGGCACTCGCCCTGCGCTTCCATGCCGAAGTAGTAGGGGATCTCCTCGCGCACGCGCTTGCGCCATGCGTCGCCCAGTTCCGGCATGAGAAAGGCGTGGCCGTAAAGCTCCTGGCTGCCATCGCCATCGAAACGGTAGCCGCGCAGGAACTTGGAGTTGCGATCTTTTGCCGCGCTGCCGGCGGTGTTGACATACTTGGGGATCAGGAACCCGCAGGGGCGGCCGACCGCTTCGCGCGTGGAGGAATGCAGGCCCGGCATCAGGCCGCCGGCATCTTCGACCGTGAAGTGGTCCATCAGGTAATGGCCGAGCACGCCGTTCGCGTTGCCGACTCCCTGAGCATGGGCGGGCGATTGTGAATTCAGCAGGATGCGGGTCGATTCCAGCGCTCCGGCGGCAACGACCACAACCTGGGCATAGACCTCGCGATGCTCGCGCGTGACCCGATCGATGTAGTGGACGCCCTTGGCGCGGCCGCTGTGGTCGATCAGAAGGTCGCTGACAATGGCGTCGCTCACCAGGGTGAATTTTCCGGTGCGGGCCGCGGCGGGCAGAGTTACCGACGGGCTGTTGAAATACGAAGCGGTGAAACAGCCGCGCTGGCACTGGTCGCAATAGTGACAGGCGGGGCGGCCTCGATGCGGAACCGTCAGGTTGGCGACGCGGTCGGCCATGACGCGCCAGCCAAACTTGCGCTCGATCACGTCTTTGGCTTGGAGCGCGCCGCAGGAGAGATTCATGGGCGGCAGAAATTGTCCGTCGGGCAATTGCGGCAGGCCTTCGCGCGATCCGCTGACACCGATATAGCTTTCGACCAGGTCGTAGTAGGGCTCGAGTTCCTGGTAGCTGATGGGCCAATCTTCGCCGTAGCCGTCGCGAGCGGCGGCTTTGAATTCGTTGTCGCTGTAGCGATAGCTTTCGCGCGCCCAGCAGAACGTTTTCCCGCCAACCTGGCGGCCGCGAATCCACATGAAGGGTTTGTCCGCGGGAAAGGTGTAGGGGTGCTCCAGATCGTTGACGAAGAACTGATGGCTGTATTCGTCGCAGGCGTAACACAGGCGTTGCACCGGCTGCGTCTCAAGCAGGCGCTGCTGGTTGCCAAAGCCGCGGAACTTCAGCTGGTAGGGCCAGATGTGTTCGGTGAAATCGCGTGCGGGGACGCGCGGCGGTCCAGCTTCGAGCATGACGACGGTGAGTCCGCGCTCGGTCAGCTCTTTGGCGACCCATCCGCCACTGGCACCGGAACCGATGACCAGCACTTCATGGATTTGTCTGCGCGGCAGGAGCATGAGGGGGACAGTTTAGCAAAGAGTCAGACCTCGATGGCGGACAGCCCCATGAGCACTGACTTAAGCTTTTTCCGTTCAGGGTCTGCCAACTTCCTAGCAGCGCATTTATCGGGACCTATTGTTGGTGGATGTCCTACGATACCAGGCTACGGTTCCTTCAGGATGCCAACGATCCCTCTATCTTGCAGAAAGCAAGCCGCAGGAAAGCAAACCGCGAGACAAACTGCCGGTGGTACCTCGCCTATGTAAGCATCAATCTCGCAACACTCGGGCTGGATCGGTACGCGTAGCGCGCCAGGCAGGCAGAAGACAAGCTGCGACTGAGGTGATCGTCATCACCGCCACTGCCGATGCGAATGCCAGCGGGTCGTTCGGACTGACATTGTAGAGAAGCGTTCCGAATAATCGCGTCAGTGCAAGTCCCGCAGTCGCGCCGCAGAGGACGCCGACTGCAGTTAATCTCAAGCCGCGCGAAATGACACGACGAAACAGATTGGCTGCGCCGGCGCCAAGAGCCATGCGCAGCCCGAGCTCGCGGTTGGCCTGCGCTACGGCATAAGACATCACGCCATAAAGGCCGACGGCAGCGAGGAGAAGCGCCAATCCTCCTAAGATCGAAACCAAGGTTACGGCCACGAGTTGCGGCGAGGTTGAGCGATCAACCTGTTCCTGAAGCGTAAGCATCTCGTATAAGGCCAGGTCTCCGTCCAGTGCGTGCACTTCGCGGAGCAGGGCGGCCAAAATGCTCTGCCGAGGTTGGGCTGAGCGGATATACAAGGCCGGTGCTGTTGCGAAGTCCTGCAGCAGCGGCACATAGAAAAATGGCGTTGGACTCTCGCGCATGCTCTGGTACTTGGAGTCTGCAGCCACACCGATGACTCGCACCCAGCGGCCCTTAACTTGAAGGCGCCGATCGATGGGATCCTGATCGCGCCAGTATCGTGCAGCCATGGTCTGATTCACGATGGCGACCAACGCTGCGTTTTCGTCATCGGCGCGCGTGAATTCGCGACCGGAGAGCAGAGGTATACCCAAGGTGGCAAAGTAGTCAGGACTGACTTGGTTGTAGTCGACAGCAGGTTGCTCTTCCAGTGAAGGTTGGTAGCCGTCAACCGCAATCGGCGTAGAAGAGTATGTTTTATAGCCCAGTGGGGTCACGCGGGCGAATGCGGCGGACTCCACGCCAGGTAGCGCCTTGACGCGAGCAATCAGCTCCTCCTGAAAAATCTTGGCGCGCGGCTCGTCATATCCAGCTGAGATCAAAGACACCCCGGTCTGCACCACATTTGTCGTTGAGAAACCCGGACTGGTGGTTCGGATCTTTTGCAGGCTTTGCAGCAGCAGTGCCGCTCCAACCAGCAGAACAAAGCTCAGACAAACCTGAAAAACGACCAGGCTCGAGCGCAACCACGCCGTTCCCCCGGCGCCAACCACGCCCGAGGACTCCTCTTTGAGGGCGCCAGCCAGGTCGATGTTGCGCGTTTGAAACGCAGGGACCAATCCGACAACAAGCGTGGCCATCAGGCAAATACCCGCACTCAGCGACATCACACGCCAGTCGATTTCCCCAGCCAGGTACATGGCCACGCCGGAGCGCACTGGGAGCAGCAGCACGAGCGCGTGCCGAGACCAGTACGCAACCAGGAGTCCGCCGGCCGCCCCGAGCGTCGAGAGGATCAGGCCTTCCGTGAGCAGTTGTTTCAACAAACGGATGCGGCTGGCCCCGATGGCGAGCCGAACCGTCATTTCGCGGCGACGGGCAAATGACCTGACTAGCAGCAGGTTGCCCACATTGGCGCAGGCGATGAGCAGAACAAACGCCACCACCGCGAGCATGACCTCGAGTGTGGGAAGCAGAGTGCCGGCGTTATTGAAAGGGGTTTGCCACAATGGCCACAGCCTGATGCCCCGTCCTCGGTTCGTGGCTGAGTAGTTGTTTTCCAGGCGGGTCGCGATGGTGGAGATTTCTTCCTGGGCTTGCGCACGAGTAACCCCCGGCTTGAGTCGTACATAGGCTTCAATCCACCGCGCGCCGCGGTCCTCGAGTTTATATCCGCCGCTTTCGAAGGTTTCCTCCATGGACGCCGGAACCCAGAAATGCTGCGCCCAGCCTACGAAAGTTCCATAAAACCCCTCCGGCGCGACACCGATGATGGTGTGCGGAACGTTATTGAGCCGCTGTGTCTTGCCGACGATTTGTGGATCGCTTTTGAAGCGGTTCCGCCAAAACTGATAGCTAATTACTGCGACAGGGTGAGCCTCGCGTCCTACATCTTCGCCGGGCTCGAAGCCGCGACCAAGCACAGGATGAACGCCGATCGCGTCGAAATAATTTGCTGAGACGATGCTGCCCGTCGTGGTTTCGGCGCGCTCACCGATATTCAGCGTGCTGCCCGTAATCTTGCTCACGAAGAATGCGTCACACAGGGTGCAGCTTCTCTGCAAATCGAGGAAGTCCGGCCACGAGATTCCCGTCGGACCCGTCTCGCCACGCGCCGTTCCGGCTAGGGCGAGCAGCCTCTCCTGGTGGACTACGGCCGGATACGGACGGAATAGGATCCCTTCGATCCAACTAAACACCGCAGTATTAGCGCCGATTCCCAAGGTGAGGCAGAGAATTGCCAAGGAAGAAAAGCCCGGGCAGCGGCACAGTTGTCGAAACCCATATCGCAAATCTTGAACCAGGTTTTCAATGACGCTTCCGCCGCGCGCGTCTCGGCACCGCTGTTCGATCTGCGTCATCCCGCCGCCCAGTGCGCGCAGCGCCGCGTAGCGCGCGTCCTCGGGCAACATCCCTGTTGCAAGGTTTTCTTTGATTTGTTGCTCGAGGTGGTCGTGGAGCTCATCTTTTAGTTCCTGATCCAGCTGTGTGCGGCGGAAGCGTGAGCGCAAACGCAAGGGAAGGGTATAAAACCATTGTTCGAACGTCATCTCAAGCCTCCTTGAGCTTGACTATTCCAGAGATGGCAGCGGAGAGACGGTTCCAGTCGGCCGCCTCTTTTTCGAGCTGCTTCCGTCCGAGTCGCGTCAGAGAATAAAATTTGCTGCGACGGTTGTTTCCACTCAACTTCCAGTGAGCAGTAATCCAACCTCGTTGTTCCAGCTTGTGCAGCGCTGGGTAAAGAGAGCCGTCGCTAACCCCTAGTACATCGCTGGACATTTGTTTCAGACGCTGACTGACGGCCCAGCCATTGAGCGGCTCCAACGCCAGTATTTTCAGGATCAGCATGTCCAGAGTCCCCTGAACCAAGTCTGAAGGCTTACTCAAGCAGTCTCCTCTCGGTTACCGAGTTAAATTAAACCTTCACCTATCTGGTTGGCAATGGGGATTTAGAAATCGGCGGACTCCCCGACAGTCGGGCATCCAGAAACAAACGGAAGCAGCCGCAAGGATCGGTAACGGGAAGTCGGGTTGTCAGAAGCGTGTTTTGCCCGTTTTCTGGCCAGTCACATGGTCACTTTCCGACCGACTGATGCGCGGAATCCTGGGCTGACCCCTTTCCGGCAAAAATCGGGTCATTACGCAAACAACCTTGCCGAGAGCTCACGAAGGTATATACACATGGTCGTCCCTCTTACAAGCCCGGTGGCTCATCCCCCTCGAAATGCGGGTCATATCCGTTAAAAAGGAGGCACTGCAGGCGCTCAGCATCTCGAAGAACGTCGCCTGGGACGCGCTTTCGTTCCACTTCGAGGAAATCGAGAAGTCCATTCACTGCACCCGCGACACTCCTGTGAATCAGAGGATCAGACCTTGTCAACTCGGCGTAGCGCTTTGTGACCGCCCAAAAAGCTCGAAACTGTTGAACGGGATATTTCCGCTTGTCTGAGGAAAGGCCTTCCTGGAAATCGGCCCAGCATTGCATCGCCTCAGCCGCTAACCGATCCTTCTCTGGCGACGGCATGTTATCTCTGTCTTCTGCTGGAGGTGCCATTCGATCATCGTAGTGTATCCTTCCGCACCAGTCTGACGGGACGCCCGGCCGGAAGCTGAGGCCGCGCACTGCCGGTTGTGTTAGCGATCATGAGGAAGCGCGGAACCGCTGCCCACAGCCGAGAGGGCGAGTCCACAATCCCCCGATCGGTCCGGTTGAGTGGTTGAGTCGAAGAATCATCGGCTACCAGCCCGCTTCTGGATAGTTTCCGGATTGCTGACGACTCGCCCAGTACACATACCCGACGCTTCCCCCAAGCGTTTGTCGAGACCAATTTAAAGCACTGCTTCCGGTTTTGCCCGTGACTCGGGAATATCATTCTCTCCCCGTCGTGCATAACTCGGGACGGCGCGCCGATCCGGCCTAGGCAGGAATTCCCATGCGTACTCCACCAGGGCAGCTTGCATCGGATAAGCCGTGTGTTTCCCGCAACCAGCGCTCGTGTTGGCCCAGTCGCGTTTCAATCTCCAATCCGATCTGCTTTCTGCGGAGCAGATCGTCGCGGTAGCGCTTCAGGAAATAATCAATGGTTTCCACCCGAATCTTGATGGAGGCGGCCGGCTTGTTTTCGTCCAAGTCCTTGAAACAGAAGTACGGTGTGCCGGACTGTTCCACAATGCGCTCGACGACGGTGTAAACCGGCGCATCATGGCCGCATTTGAAGCTCGAAATCTCCAGAGCCACCAGGTTAGGATGGCGTGCCGTGAATTTGGCGGCCCATACTTTCATATTGCTGCTGGCCGCGGTGGCTGTTTTCCACACGTCGGAAATGTCTAGCGGATGGCTGATGATGCCGGCGCGCACTTCATCACCAAAAAGGCGCTCCAGCAGATCTTCGTCGAGCGGGAGCGTGTTTTGGGAAAACATCGGATACCCGCGCTTCTGGAATTCTTCTAGGATGCCGTGGTTCAGTCCGGGATCATGATGATAGGGCCGCGCCAGCATTACCAGCCCCAGCTGATTTTCCCGCTCCAACCTGTCGAGCACATCACGGGCGCGCTTTCGGATGAAGGACTCATACTCGTGCCAGGCTTTGTAACCTTCTTCGATCGCCCGTTCGTTTTCTTCTTCAGAGACGCCTAGCACTGGCTGCCAGCATTGCAGCATCTGCCGCGCGAATAGCTTGCGGTCGGAGAGGTTCACCATCGGGTGCAGGTAACCGATGTTGTGCTGGGCAAAGACGTCGATTTCTTTGGTGTAGGCCGATTCCACTGTTTCGGGAGTTACGGCGGCGGTCGGGCAGGCATTGCAGGCGCGCGTTCTCACCAAAGGTGAGCACAATACGTCGAACATCGGCAGAAAAATACAATCGAGCGGCTTGTGGGCGTGCTTCGTGTAAATCAGATTGTGGAAGTGCGCGATAGTGATTTTCGACGGGAAACAGGGATCAATCGAGCCCCGACTGGAGCCCGCGCGGTACATCTCATTGGTCGTGAAATCGGAGTAAACGATGTTTTCTGACGGTACGCCCAGGCTCTCCAAGTACGTGCTGAACAACGGTGCGTATGCGTACATATTGAGTACCCGCGGGATTCCGATGCGCAGGTTCGTACGACCATTCATCAGCTTGATGCGCTCGCGGGCCGACTTTCGCCAAGCGGCGGGCGGCATCGGATCAGTAACCAAAGCGGGAGCCCGTGTCTTCCAAACCTCTCGCGCCGCGATGTCGACCAAGTTTGGATGCGCGGCCTTGATCGCATCCAGGCCCGCCTTGATTTCGCGCATGCTGTCCAGGTCTTCTACCGCGCCCTTCTCGCAACTGGCGATGATCATGCGTTGCTCGTCTGCCCGTAACGGCACCTTGGACTGGAATGGCGACCGGCCTTCTTCTGCGGGGCTTCCGGTATGGACGTCAACAAAGGTGCGCAAGCACGTGTTCTTGCAGAAGTGGCAACGCGTGTCTTCGTTGCGCGTCGTGTGATAGGTGATTCTGTCGACCGCATCGAATCCAATAAAAGTTGTACGCTGACCGTTCTGCCACAGGCGCATGGCTTCTACGGCGGTTCCGATGGCGCCGGCTTCGGCGCAATGCTGGTGGACGACGATCTCGGGTTTTCGCCCTGAGTTCCGAAAGCTGGCGTTGATGAAGTCGGCCTCGGCCTTCACCACCGCCAGGTTATTCTGCGTGCCCCCTTGCAGAATGAAGCGCGTGCCCAACTTGGCCACGTTGGGCACGTTGGCGACGTACTGAAAAATGTTCTTCGGGAGGACAGCGGCGAGACCCGCCAGAATCTCTTCCGCGCGCCAGCCCTGGCGCTGGAAATTCACGATGTCCGATTGCAGGAACACGGCGCAACCGTAGCCGAAGACCGGCATGGCCTCGGCCGAGAAGGCCCGGTTAGCGTATTCTTCTACCGGCACGCCGAATCCTTCGGCAGTGGACTGGAGAAAGTAGCCGTTACCCGCCGAACATTGCGTGTTCAGGCGGAAATCCTTGATACGCCCGTCATGCAGGACAATGATTTTGATGTCCTGTCCGCCCACGTCGATGATGCAGTGGGGATCGCGATAAAAGCGTAGCGCCGATTGGGTATGGGCAACGGTCTCGACGAGCGCCACATCGGCGTGCAGCACATCATGCAGGATGTCCTTGGCATAGCCTGTCGTGCCAACACCAAGCACTTCGAGATGCGCTCCCTGCGACTCCACTCGGTGGCGGAGAGATTCAAATAGCTGTTTTGTGTCTTCGATGGGGTTGCCCTGAGAAAGCTGGTAGGCCTTGCAGAGCAAATCTCCGCTTTCCGACAGCAGGACTACTTTGGTTGAGGTGGAACCGCCGTCCAGGCCGATGAACGCGCCCACCCTTTCTCCCGGCTGGAAAGAGGCCGGGGCGAAGGGCAGGCGGGCATGCTTCGCCTGGAACTCTTGCAGTTCAGCAGCGGAGGCCCAAAGTCCGCGGCTGCCCGCCGCCGCCTTTTCTTTTTGCCTCCCCTCACGAAGATAGTGTTCAAGACACTCCGTTCCCAGGTAGCGGCCGATAGCTTCGTCCTCTCCTCTGCCGAACTCCACGGCGCCGATGGCAGCAAAGTACAGCGCATCCGCGGGCACCTTGATGAGATCTTCCGGCCTGGCGCCTTCGGCAAGTTCGAGTCCGCGCTCCTTCCACACTTGCGGGATGTTGTATTGCCAGGCCTCGCGCATGCCCCGAATAAAACTGTTGGGCCCACCCAACAGCAGAACGTGCGGCCGCAGCGTGTGTCCCCGCGCCAAAACGATCAGATTCTGCAAGACGATGGCGTCGAACAACGAGGCCATCAGCTGATCAGCAGGGACGCCCTGCTTCTGCAGGCTGTTGATGTCGGTTTCAGCAAAGACGCCGCATTTGCCGGCCACAGGGTGCAGCTTAATACCTTTGTAGCCTTGTTCGCCGACCTGCTCGTAAGGGATCTTCAGCTTGGCCACAATCTTGTCGATAACCGCGCCTGTCCCACCCGCGCATTTGTCGTTCATGGTGGGAATCTTTCTCTTGCGCCCGTTCTTCGTGTCCTCTTTAAAGATGATGATCTTCGCGTCCTGCCCGCCAAGCTCGACGACCGAATTCACTTCCGGATGCAGCTTTTCCACGGCCAGCGAGACGGCATTGACCTCTTGCACGAACTTGGCACCGATCAGAGCGGCCAGCGAGTTGCCACCCGACCCGGTGATGAATACGCGGCAGTTATCGGAAGTTATCCCGATTTCGCTTTCCATGCTGCGGAGGAAAGCAAGCAATTTTTCGGGCTGGCGCGACTCGTGACGCTGGTAATCGCGCCACACGATCTGGTCCGCGCAGACGTCTACCACGACGGCTTTCACCGTTGTGGAGCCGACATCCAGGCCTGCCAGGTAGGTGGTGCGGTGGTCGCTCATGCCGGTTTGCGCTCCCTGGCACCGTACCGATGGGCCTTCCCGGTCATGAGGTCAGATACGTGCAATACGAAATTCGCGGCCACGCCTGCTACCTCGGGGCTGCGCGGAATTCGGTATAAAGGGCTGCGCAACTCCGCATGCTGCGCGACGTAATCCCGAATATCTTCCAAGCGCTGCCCTGTATGCGCCAGACATCGGTCGAACTCGGCCTTGGCTTTGGCCTTCGCTTCGCCCAAAGCCATCTGCACGCGGCTGTGAGCGTTGATTTCGCCTTCGCCGGCGGTCTCGATAGGCAGGAAAATCATCTCCGGAAAACGGTTTATCACTGTCGATTGCACTCCGTCCGACTGCAACGACGGCATGCAACCGAACGGCTTCAGAGCCAGCACCATGTGGCACAGGTGATGAACCGTATAGTAAACATTCTTCCCCACTTCCAAGTGGCCTTCGCCGCCGCGTGCCAGGGAGTGATAGAAGGGGTGAGCCAACTGCGCCAGTTGCTGTTGCGGGGGCAGCGGGTGAGCAATGTGACCCAACTCCTCCACAACTCGCAAATATTGCCGAGCCCAGATTCGCTCAGCGAGGCTGAGAAGCAGCCATTTCTTGCGGAAAGGCCAATCGTTCAGCAGTCGCCTTTTCCATTCCCACAAGCCCGGCCGCGAGTAGGGAGCATCGAGCCCCTTGCGATTAATCGCGTTGGCCTTTGCCTGATGCATCAGGTACATGATCCAGTTCCCCACCGAATCCACCATCACGTGGGCGCCTTCGCGTTCGAGGAAGGCTAACATGTTGAAGTTGCCGTCCCCCTCTGTGAGTTGCGCCCAGAACTCGCCGGTGATCTTGACGATGGGCTTTACTCGAAGCCGATCCACTTCGATCTGACCGATGCGCTCACGACAATTGCGCAGCACGTCACGGTATGCATGGCCGTACAGATGGTCGCGCACCTTGCCCAGTGTGTTAAGAGTATCTTTTACTTTCTTCCTTTGCGCGAGACGCGAACTCAGCCACCCGGGAGCGCGTTCGAGAATCTCAAAGCGCGGTCGCTCGCGAAGAAGAGCGCTTAGAATGTCCATGATCTCGGTGAAGGCGCGGTCGGCTTCACCAGGAACCGTCTCGTAGGGGCGGACGTGGTAGAGGATCTCGTTGGTGACGTCGCCCAGATTGAGCGCGTTTAACATTCCCATGCCAAAATCAACGGTGAATTTCAGGCCGGGCTCGTCGGACTTGGCCTTGATCCCATCGTTCTGAGAAAAGAGAAGAACGCGAAACCCTCCAAACCCAGCGTTATCCAGTGCCATGCGGTACTCGGATTCGTACATCCCGAAGCGGCAGGGCCCGCACGATCCGGAAGTAAAGAAGACATAGTTATCCAGGATCTCGTGCTTAGAAAGCCCCCGTGCTTCGAGCCCCCGCAGGTACTGGATCAGATTGCCTACCGTGAAATAGGTGGGATTGCATTGTGCCGGGTTACCGAACTCCCGCCCCAGGTGATACGCGGGAAGATTCGGATTGGGCAGGATTTCGCAGCGGTAACCGCTGCCGTGAAAAACAGCTTGGACAAGTTTCTCGTGCTTCCAGGTGAGCCCTCCAAAGAGGATGGTGACCCTCTGGCGCTCCTCCCCCGTGAAGGGCCGTTCCACCGGGCGGCGGAAGTGGCGTACCTGTGGTTGTGCCAGCCCTGCCGCTTGCTCCAATCGTTCTCGTTCCGCGAGAAGCTGGGAAGCAATATCTTCATCTTCTTCGTGGACGATCCCGCTTTCCAGGCGAGCTTTGCCGGAACTCGTGGCGTTACGTGACATCGCCTGCAATACCTCCAAACGGGCAAAAACCCGGCGGCGTGGGGCAGCGGGTCATCCAGCATTTAAGAAAAAATACTCGGGGTCTATTCGGGGCCTAAAACAACTATCCCTGCTCCGCTCTCCACCTCGCTGTGACGGTAATCACATCTGGGTGTGACACGCGAGGCAGAGCGACTCGAGGATACGGCCAATCTGGCCGGGTAAGACCCTCTCCCCGTCGAAGTAGCTCAGCACTCAGTGGATCCTGGGTGGGTTGTCAGCAACTTGGAAGCCATCCAAACGCTCGAGGAAGTTGGTCGGATTGGTACCGGGAAGCGTGCAACTGGCGTTTGCCAGACAGGATGTAAAGGAACGCGGGGAGAGAGATGGGCTGGGCCTAAAGACATGCGCGATTATCAGTACCAATCCGATGTCGCTTCTGTAAAGAACGAAACCCAGGCGCAATGGACGCTCGAGCGTGGGCGTTCCAGCATGTTCCACGGAGGTTGCACTGCCGACCGGAAGAAGGCATGTATATCCTGCAGTCTAGGAGTTTGTCGGGAATACGTGAGCACAAGCTTGATCTTGCGGTAGAGGTGCATTGAGCAGCACCAAAATCGGAAGTGGAAACCGGCGTTACCTCATTTGGTTGCCTCCCTACGTCCGCAA
>Ga0181532_10003331_pt1 | contig 14499 bp, 10 predicted proteins | sample PEATcosm2014_Bin_33_FD_119768 | JGI IMG/M metagenome (GOLD analysis project Ga0181532, IMG submission 119768) | Peatland microbial communities from MTU Mesocosm Facility, Houghton, MI, USA - PEATcosm2014_Bin11_30_metaG | ecosystem: Environmental > Terrestrial > Soil > Wetlands > Peat | place...
AGCATTGAAGCTTAGACGGAAGATCCTCAGTCGACGTCCCGAATCCGATCTGGCAGAAACGAGGGGGGCCAAAGTTCAGCGGACAATCCCCCACAAGGCCGAGTTCTGTGCATAAGTCAGGTAACACGTCGCGCAGAATCTGGGACAAACTTTCCACCTGCCCGGGACTGATGCGGCTGAAGGCGCTGTTGTGAGCCTTGGGAAATACTGCCATCTCGAAGGGAAAACGTGAAGCGAAGGGAGCAAACGCAACAAAATCCTCATTCTCAGCGATCAATCGCTTTCGCTCCATTAGTTCTTGGCGGAGCACATCGCAGTAGAGGCAGCGTTCCTTCAAGGCAAAATAGTCGCGAGCGGTTATGAGTTTGGTCTTAACTGAACGCGGCGTTACCGCGAGGGCCATCAATTGGGAGATCGAATGACTAATGGTGTGCGCCCCCGCTTCTTCGCCATGGTTCTTGAAGATCAGCACGTAGCGTATTCGCTTATCGCCCTCCAGATCAACGATGCGGGCTACGTACGCGCGCATTAGGTCACAGATTTCGTGGATTTCGAATTCGTGGAGGCTACGGTCGTGGCGAGGCGTCTCGGCAATGATCTCGTGGGCACCAACTCCGTTCATCAGATCGTGGAAGCCTACGGCACGCCGTCCCAATTCGCCTTCGATCCGTAGTCGTGGGTCGGAGTTCGGCACCACACGCACAGACCAGCCCGGCCCGTTCGCTGACGAGCCCGGGGGCCGAATTGCGAAGACTTCCGGCGGCGTGGAGGCCTCGTTGGTCTCGCAAAATGGGCAGAACGTCGTTTCCCTGACGAATTTCTTGAAATGAAAGTCGGAGGGCCGTACGGTGGCCGTCTCAGCCATGATCACCCAACGGCCGCTAAAAACATCTTTCCGCATTTGAGACACTTGTACTCCAGAGTATCCCAGATTCCGCTAAACAGCTTTTCCCCCGCGCCACGGCATTTCAGTTTGGGTTATTTCTTCGAGTCCCGCGATGGTCTTCAGCAGCCATTCTCTAAGCGTCTGTTGAATCTCCTCATTGGTGGCCGTGCTGTACAGCGTGTTTAGCGTTTCTTTGCTTTCGTTTAGCGGAATGTGGCGGCATGGAATCGCTTCGTGAAGGCTCTGCTTTGGGACAAACTCCAACAACAGACAGTCAGTGCGAGGGCAAGCAGACCACCGATCCTTGGGACAGGTCGGCGAGTCTTCGAAGATTCGAGGCGACCTCCATTGGATCGGAGAGCAGTAACCTCCTTTGTCTAAGAACCGCAATTCATTTCTCAAAACATGGAGTCTATCTTTGGTGGTTGTCATATCGACCTCCCACAAAAACCCGTCTTGTACCGTCCTTCGCTTCGGCGACGCCACAGAGTGCAGTCATTCGAAGGACACGATTGCGAAGTACAGTCCTGCAAAGAGGACCAGTAAGACGGCCGCTATTCCCACAAAACGGACCAGCCACAATGAGGAGAAGCACCGCAGGCATAACGGCGTATTCCGCAGGTGCTGTCCGTTATCCTCGCTCCAGAGTCTCAAGACTGTTGCGATCACGCTTCGCCTCAGGTAGCCTAAGCCCGCATTGATCGCGTCGTGCTTGATACCGCCCGCCGATTAGTATCCGATCTCGGTCAGAACTGGCCCGACTCCCCGCCGTCGAGTGGCGGCTGGGCGAGATGCCCTCGCCCGTCACGGAGCCGGGCGCAGTTTGAGGTATTCAGTTTTGACACCTCCTGCCAAGCATTAGAAAACCTTTGCCCCTCCCTGTCTGTGATGTTCATCACCCGATTGCCAGTCGTAGAAGTGCGCGACCAGGTGCAGAATTGGCATTGCCCGTTGTAGCACTGTGATTGCGCTACCCTCTGTTTTGGCGAAAAAGAGGCTCCCTGCGCTCTATAATCCTCACCATTGGTGACACAGATGGCGGATGAGCAAGTTGACCTATTGGAATCCTTCCGAGTCTTCATCAAGGCGGCAGAAGAAGGCGCTGCCATACCAGCTGTAGCCGAGTACGACCTCAGATGCCTTCACGAGCTGTGCGTGGAAAGGGCGAAGCGTTATTGCGGTAAAGACGGGGTAGTGAGTCTCGACGTCATGGCCCGGGCTTGCAGCCCCGGCGCGAATTTACCCGCTGTGTGGCTGCGACACACTGAACTCAGATCGCTGTACAGACAGGGTCTTCTTGCGGAATGGCAACACGGTACAACCTTGGACAACGCCGTGTTCCGGCTGGCCGCCACCATTCCAATGAACGGAGTTCATTTGGACCAACAGGACTTCGTTCGACAGCTACGCGCCGGAACTACGGGCGTGAAGTCCTTGCCTTGAGAGATGCCCTTCGTACCGGCGTGGCGCTCGGATCACGGGTGGCTATTCTTTCGTCTGCTTCGGCGGCATCGTTCTACATGGCACTTGCCCCAGTGTTTAGCTCTTTAACTCAAGCAAACCGATAGCTGGAAAACGTCAGCGTCAGTGGGTTGCGAAGAAGAAGTCAACGGTACCAGACGGAGCGCGGTGATTGGCCGTACTGGAGCCTGAATCTTGGCACTTTTTTGTAGCATTGGTTTTCTTCTGAGGCTTCAACGTTCTCGGGTCCGTTGCTGGTCGCCAACCGTATTAGTCGAGCGCTTTATGAAAGCGCATGACAGCAATCGTGAGCAGGCTGCTTCCCAAGGCGGCCATCGCAAGCATCTGGGGCCAGAGGATCTCCATACCGATACCCTTAAGATACGTGCCCCGGAGCACGACCAGAAAATAGCGTAACGGGCTGAGGAAGGTGAGATATTGCAGCCACTGCGGCATGGTACTGATGGGAAATCCGAAGCCGGAGAAGGTGATGGCGGGCATAATGAAGAAGAAGGAGGTCACCATCGCTTGTTGCTGGGTGGACGAGACGGTCGAGATCAACAGGCCAACACCTAACATGCACAACAAGAAAAGAACCGCGCCCGCGAGCAACACCAGAATCTGACCACGAAATGGAACCTGGAACCACAGCGTTCCTACGGTGCCAATGAGCGAAACATCGAAGAGGCCGATCAAAAAGAAGGGCAGCGTCTTGCCGAGGATAAACTCGGCGGGGCGAATGGGCGTCACCATGATCTGCTCGAGAGTGCCGATCTCGCGTTCGCGAACCACGGCAAAAGCCGTCAGAGTGACTACGAGCACGAGAGTAAGACTGCCGATAATTCCGGGCACGAAAAACCAGCGGCTCCTCAGGTCGGGGTTGTACCACGGCCGCTGTTCGAGCTGCACCGAGGGGATTTCCTCGATCATTTGCGGTGAGATGCGGTAGATGCGGTCTTGCTGGTAGTCCTGGGAGAAGCCGACTGCGATCTGCGTGACATAGCCGGAAGCGATCAGGGCGGTGTTCGAATTGGTCGCGTCGACGATCACTTGCAGCGGCGCGGTCTGACCTTTACGCAGGTTCTGGGCGAACCCGGCATTGATCTCAAGACCGACGGTAGCTTTTCCTTGGTCGATGAGATCGCCAATTTGGCGGTAGTCCGTCAGTTGGTGTTGCACGTCGAAATATGGGCTCGAAGTAAAACGCGAGATCAGTTCGCGGCTCTCCTGGCTGCGGTCAAGATCGAGCACAACCGTTGGAACGTGATAAATCTCGAAAGTAGCGGCATATCCAAAGACCAGCATCTGGATGATGGGCGGTCCGAACAGCACGAAACGGGTACGCTTGTCGCGGAAGACCTGGATGAACTCTTTGATCAACATCTGTTTCAGGCGCGCCACCATAGCTCATCGTCTCCTTACGCCAGCCTCTTGTGGAATGCGCGGGTGGCGAGCACTGCCAGCACGAGTGTGAACACAGCCAGCGGGACAAGGTCGGTGTAGAGCATGGCCGTGGGCGTTCCCTTGAGAAAGATCTTCTTCAGCACCGAGACGTAGTAACGCGCTGGCAGGATACGAGTGATCCACTGCAGGGCGATGGGCATCTGCTCAATCGAATATAGAAATCCAGACAGCAGGAAAGCTGGAAGGAAGGTGATGAGCAGTGCGATTTGACTTGCCGCGAGCTGACTTCCGGCGATCACAGATATAAAGAACCCGAGCGAAAGCACGACCACCATGAACATGGCGGAACTGACGAGCAGAGTCAGAAAAGATCCTCGGAAAGGAACTTGAAACCAGTAGATGGCGATCAGGGCGCAGACGATGACGTCGAATATTCCGATGATAAAATAGGGCACCAGCTTGCCCAGCATGATCTCAGCCGGGGTGACCGGAGTTGAGATCAACTGCTCCATGGTGCCGCGTTCCCATTCGCGTGCGATGGTGAGCGAGGTGAGGAACGCTCCGATCACGGACATGACCAGAGCAAGCACGCCGGGAACGATGAAGGCGCTGCTCTCGAGATCCTCGTTGTACCAGGTGCGGGTTTCGACACTGAGGACAGCAGGCTGGGCCAGTTGGCCGCGGTTGCGAAGCCAGTCGAGTTGGATGTCCGACGAATAGCCCTGGACAACCGCTTGTGCATAGCCGATGAGTACATTGGCCGTGTTGTCATCAGAGCCGTCGACAAGCGCCTGCACCTGGACCGGGCGCCCTTCGTGCAGGCGCTCAGAGAAATCCCACGGGACAACGATCCCCATTTTGGCGTGGCCGTCATCGAGCGATCGGGCCAATGCGGCATAGTCGTTCACAACCCGCACAACGTCGAAGTACGCGCTGGCCTGGAAACGCTTCAAAAGATCCTGGCTCTGCTGGCTGCCGTCGCGGTCGTACACGTAAACGGGCAGACCCTTGAGATCGAGATTGACGCCGTAGCCAAACAGCAGCACCAGAATCACCGGCATAATCACGACAATGATCAGACTGCGCGCGTCGCGGAGGATCTGGACGACCTCTTTCCGAGCCACGGCTAGAAAGCGCGTGAAGCTCATGCTTCCCATTCCTTTCCCGAATCGCTTGCGGTTGTAAGAGAAACGAAAACGTCTTCCAGGCCGGGATGTATCTTCTCGACCCGGCCGACAGTGATGCTGCGATCCGACAGATACTTTTTAACTTGCGGGATCGCAGCGGTTGCGTTGCGCACAACCAGGTGCAGAGCGTTACCGAAAACTGCGGCATCCATCACATCCGGAGCGGATTGCAGGACTTCCACTGCGTTGCCCAGCGGCTGACACTCGACCAGGAGCAGTTCGCCTTGCATCGATTTCTGCTTCAGCTCTGAAGGCGTGCCCAGGGCAACAATCTTTCCCCGAAAGATCAGCGCCAGACGGTTGCAGTATTCCGCCTCTTCCATGTAATGCGTGGTTACGAAGACGGTCACACCCTCCTCTGCCATGTGGTGAATGAGGTCCCAGAACTGGCGCCGCGCGATGGGATCGACACCGGAAGTGGGCTCATCCAGAAAGATGACGGGCGGTTTGTGCAACACCGCGCAGCCCAAGGCGAGACGTTGCTTCCACCCGCCTGGGAGTGTACCGGTAATCAGATTCTCCTGGCCTTTGAGGTTCGCCATTTCCAGTGCCCATTCGATTCGCTCTCTGAGCTGGTTTGCAGGCACGCTATAGAGGCCAGCGAACAGGCGTATGTTTTCAATCACCTTGAGATCGTTGTAGAGAGAGAACTTCTGCGACATGTAACCAATATTCTGGCGCACGGATTCGGGTTCACGACCTACGTCGTATCCGGCGACCTGCGCGCGGCCGGATGTGGGCGTCAGCAGACCGCAGAGCATGCGGATCGTAGTGGACTTGCCGGCTCCGTTCGGTCCCAGAAAGCCAAATACTTCGCCTTTGCGGATCTGGAGATTGATGCGATCGACGGCTACAAAATCGCCGAACTGCTTGAGCAGGTTCTCGATTACCACAGAATTGTTGGCATCAGGCATGGAGTGACGCTCCACTGCTGACCGCATCGACGAAGAGATCCTCAATCGTGGGCGTGACTTGTTGAATCGTGTCGAATGGAACGTGCGCGCTGTTCAGCCGGGCCTCGAATTCGGGGATGCGGCGGGCTGCATCGTCAACCACCACGTGCAGGCCGTCGCCGGTCAGCACCAGACTGGAGATTCCAACCGCGTGTTCGAGTTCGTCACGCAATGCGCGTGGTTTGGATGAGGTGATCGACAAGACGCCCTTGCCCAGCTTGGCCTTGAGATTTGCAGGCGTGTCGCAGAAGAGCAGCTTACCCTGATGGAGTAAGGCGACGCGATGACATCGTTCCGCTTCGTCGAGGTAGGCGGTGGAGGTGAGGATCGCCACACCTTCCGAGGCGAGTTCATAAAGGATGCGCCAGAAGTCGCGCCGCGAAACGGGATCGACACCCGTGGTGGGCTCATCCAGCAGAATTACCTTGGGTCTATGAATGAGCGCACAGACCAGACCCAGCTTTTGCTTCATGCCACCAGAAAGCTTCCCCGCCAGACGTTTGCGGAACTCCCTCATGCCGGCTGCCTGTAATAGGTGGGTAGAACGCTCTTCGCGCTCAGCCTTTTTTACTCCGAACAGGTCAGCGTAGAAGCGGATGTTTTCATCGACAGTGAGATCTTCATAAAGCCCGAAGCGCTGCGGCATGTAGCTGAGATGGTGTTTGGCGCCTTCGGGATCGTGAACGACATTGGAGCCAGCGACACTGGCCACCCCTTCATCGGGCGGCATGATGCCCGCGAGCATGCGCAGGGTTGTCGTCTTCCCGGCGCCGTCAGGACCTACCAAGCCAAAGATTTCTCCGGAACTCACGTCAAAACTCAGGTGATCGACGGCGCGCACGCCGGGAAAGCTCTTCGTGAGCCTCTCGGCGATGATGGCGGATTGGGGTTGCTCCGTCATTACTGACTACTTCTGCGGCGCAACTTCCTGTTGGCGCGCGTTGGGGCGGACTGCAGCGAGATCGATGCGGGCATCAGCGGGCATGCCCGGTTTGAGTTCGTGATTGGGATTGTCGATGTCGATCTTGATGCGATAGACGAGAGTGACGCGTTCTTTGTAGGTCTGAACGCTTTTGGGCGTGAATTCGGCACTCGAGGAGATGAAGGAGACGCGTCCGCGGTACGGCTTGCCGGGATAGGTATCCGTGGTGACGGTTGCTTCCTGGCCCCAGCGAATGCGGCCCAGATCGGTTTCGGCGATATACGCACGCAACCAGATATGGTCGAGGTCGGCGAGAGTGACAACCGGAGTGCCGGGAACGACGACCTCTCCGAGTTCAGCCTGGCGCACGGTGATCACACCGTTGGAGGGTGCGCTGAGGGTTGTGTAGTCCAGGTTAACTCGCGATAAACCCAAATTGGCGTGGGCTTCGCTAAGGTTGGCGCGAGCGATCACGATATCTTCTTTGCGGCTACCCTCGACGGCTTCGTTATAACGCTGCTCAGCGGCCCGGAACGTTGCTTGCGCGCGTTTCAGGGCGGTAGCGGCGAGGTCGCGGTCCTGGGCAGAGACTTCATCTCTGCTGAAGAGGTGCTGAGCGCGGTCGTCGTCGAGCTTCTTCTCCTCTAGATCGGCTTGTGCATCGAGCATGGTTTGCTGCGATGCCTTCACTTCTTGCTCGCGAGTTCCAGCGAGCGTCAGCGCGAGGTTCGATTCGCGCACGTGAACCGTAGCCTCGTCGATCTGAACCTTCTGCCTGTAATCGGCGTCATCCAGACGCGCGAGCAAGGCGCCTCGGTCAACCGACTGGCCTTCCTCAACCGGCAAGTCGACGATGCGTCCCTGAACCTTGAAGCTCACCAGGCTCTCGTGCGCTTCGATATTGCCGGAGAGCGCGATCTGATTCGCGGGCCCCGACTTCCTGATCAGACGCGGATAAAAATAAACACCGGCGGCGATTATCGCAGCCAGCAGGATCAGAACAGGTATACGTCGCTTCATCGCTTCAAACCTCGCGGGTCGCGAAAGTTAGCTCCATGACCGATGGATCACAGCCCGGTCGACAAACTGCTTACGGATTGCTCAGATACTGTCCAATGTTCTTCTCCGTGTCACCCACGGCCCGCGCCAGCGCGAATTTCGCATCAGTATGGCTGGAGACGGCAAGGATGTAGTTTTCCTGTGCGCGGGCAAGTTCGTCCTGGGCGGTGACCACTTCAACGTTATTGGTGGTCCCCGACTGGAAACGATCCTGTGCGAGTTCGAGTTCACGCTGCGCGAGAGCCTGCCCCTCTTTGGCGACAGCGACCTGTTCCGCCGCGGACTCGAGATTTAGCAGCGCGTCGTGAATGTCCTCTTCGACGCCGCGACGCAAATCAGCGATTTGATCTTCGATGCGCTTGCCACGGCTGGCAAGTTCCTCCGCCTCGCCGCTGCGGTCGCGGTCAAATACCGTAAAGTCAATCTGGCCTTGAACAACTCCTATGCCCTGTACTCCTCCAATGCTGCGGCCAAGTCCGCCATAGTTCCCGTTGATGCTGAGCTTCGGATAGTAGCGGGCACGACTGGCGCGTTGCTGCTCGACCAGCCCCAGGCGTTGGGTGGCAAGCGCTAAGTAGTCGGGGCGCGTGAGGAGTGCCGAAGGCACAAGACTCTCGGCCTGAAGTGGCTCTAAGGGCTGATAGCGGAGCGACTCGGCGAGTTCCAAAGGCGTGCTCGGCCTCATGCCCAGATTGCGTGCGAGGGCAAGCAGCGATTGTTTGTATTGGTTCTGCGCAACCAGCAGAGCCTGCTTGTCGTTGGCCAGCTGTACCTGCGAGCGCAGTACGTCCACACCCGTTGCAGTCCCAGCATCGTGCTTATCTCTTGCCAGTTTGTACAAGACATCTGAGTCGGTCACCCGGGATTGGGCAGCATCGGCGCGGGCTGCGGCAGACTGGGCGTTAAGATAGAGGCTGGCAACGGCACGGATGATGAGATCGCGCGCATCCTGGTAATCCATTTTGCTGGCATCCAGAGCACGTTCGCTGGCTGTCCAGCCGCGATAACTCTGAAGATCGACAATGTTCTGATCCGCATAGAAGCGAAAATCGTAATTGGAAAACGGTCCGATGACAGCGGGGAAGCCGGGGCCCGTGATCCCGAAGGCGCTGAGGGAGCGGTTCTGATAGTTGGCGTAGCTTTGCACCCGCACTCGCGGAAGCAACGCGGCCGATAAGCGCCGCATGCGAGTGCCCTCGGCTTCCTCGACCTGAGTATCGGCGACGAGCACATTGAGGTTGGCCTGTAGCGCCTTCTGAATGGCATCGCGTAACGTGAGGCGGTAGGGCATTAGTTCCTGGGCTGTGCTGAGGGCACCAAAGATGGGTATCGCTAGCGACAGGATGACGGCAGTACGAAGATTGCAGTTCATTGCTTTTGCTCTTGACCGGAGATGGTGATTGCCCTCCAGAAATGTTTAAAGCTTTCTTCGATCCAGGTTTCGAGCGCAGGCTTACCGTGCAGCGACCAGAGCAGGAGTGTTCCCATGAATGTCTGCTGAAGCTGGATCGCAACCTTTTCTTTTTTTAACCGAGGGTCGATCTCTCCGCGTTTTTGCCCTGTGGCCACAACCTGGGCAACGATCTTGCGGCCTTCGGTCATGTTGCGGTCGATAAGCCCACGAACGCTCTCACTCGCCAGAAAAGAGGAAATCAGGGCACGGGCGAGGTCGGGACTGCGCCCAGGTTCCTCCCCGACGCGAAGGAACAGACGATGCAACACCGAGCAAATGGTCTGTTTGCCAGATTCGGCCAGCGTTAAGGCTTCCCTCACCTTGCCCAGCTGAATTTCAGCCATTACACCCAGCACGTGATCCTTGCTCTCGAAATAGTTGAAGAAAGTGCCTTTGCCGACATCCGCCGTTTCGGTGATGTCTTCCACCGTGACGTTGGGAAAGCCGCGCTCGGCAAAAAGCTGGAGCGCACAGCGGAACAAGCGCACACGAGTTTCAGCAGCACGACGCTGGCGCCGTCCCAAGCCCGCCAAGTGCGGCAGCCTTTCGGAAGCGAAAGCTTCCACGAGAGCGACAGAGTGAGATCCCTGATTTTTCGTCATTAGTGACTAATACCCATAAATGACCATTAGTCGTAATATTACGCTCAGCCCGACCTTTGTCAAGGTCAGCTTGCAGATGGCCCGAAGGAGTGGCCTCGCGGTGACGGCAATCACTGATCTAAACCAATCAAGCAAGCCAATATGTATGAGGATGCGAGTATCATGCTTGCCGGGGCATACCGTCATGAAACCCACTGTCGAGCGACCGCGGTCGTCGATTGTATTTTTCCTTCTGACCGCTGTTCTCTTCCTATCCGGGTGTAGAAATAAAGAACAAGTTCAGGCGGCGCGCGGTGCAGGAGGACGCCCACCCGCGCCGGTGGTTACCGCCGATGTCGAACAGCGAGACATCCCGGTGCAGATCCAAGGGATCGGGAATGTTGAAGCGTACCAGATAGTGCTGGTCCGGTCGCAGGTCAACGGTCAAATCCAAAAGATCTTTTTTAAAGAAGGAGAAGATGTACGCGAGGGCCAGCTTCTGTTTCAGTTAGACGAACGGCCCTTCCAGGCAGACCTTGAAAAAGCCATTGGTCAAATGAAGCACGACCAGGCGCAGGCAGAGAATTCCCGAATTCAGGCAGAGCGCTACTCCCAACTGGAAAAAGAGGGGGTTGCTTCCCATGAACAGGCGGAACAGTTGCGCGCCCAGGCCAAGGCCGATGCGTCCGCAGTTGAAGCGGACAAGGCCGCCGTCGACGCCGCTCGCGTCCAACTGCAATACGCCAAAATCGTTGCTCCCATCAACGCACGGGCTGGAGCATTGATGATCAATCTGGGCAATCTGGTGAAGGCGAATGATACGCCCTACCTAGTACAACTGAACCAGGTCACGCCGATCTACGTAACTTTTTCGGTGCCTGAAGCGAACCTGGATCGCGTTCGGCGGCGCTTCACCTCCGGACAGCTCAAAGTCCTGGCTTATCCCAAGGGACAATCGGACCACCCAGCAGAAGGCCGGTTAACGTTCATCGACAACGGAGTCGACACGACGACGGGGATGTTCAAATTGAAGGCCACGTATCAGAACAAGGATCGACGTCTGTGGCCAGGAGAATTCGTGGATGTGGCATTGGAGCTTTCTACCCAGAAGAATGCGGTCGTCGTCCCGACGAAGGCGATTCAAACCGGACAGCAGGGCGAATACGTATATATCGTCAGAACGGACAGCACGGCTGAATCGCGGCCGGTGAAGACGGCGGGCGTGTATCAGAATCTAACGCTGGTTTCGGACGGCCTGAAAGCAGGGGAGCACGTGATTGTGAACGGGCAACTGCGCGTGTCTCCGAACGCAAAAGTGGTGGTGCAAAGCACCCTGTCCGGAGATCAGCCGGCGGCTCCTCCCGGAGGCGGACTGTGAGTCTCTCCGATCTCTTCATCAAGCGGCCCATTATGACTACCTTGGTCATGGCCGCGATTCTGATCTTTGGCATTTTCGCGTATCAGCTGCTGCCCGTGAGTGACCTGCCGAATGTGGACTTTCCCACGATTTTGGTGAGCGCTTCTCTTCCTGGCGCGAGTCCAGACACAATGGCCTCTTCCGTCGCCACGCCGATGGAAAAGCAATTCTCGACCATCGCCGGCATTGACTCGATGACGTCCACGAATTCCCTGGGGCTGACCAACATCACGATCCAGTTCAATCTCAGCCGCAATCTCGATGGCGCTGCATTAGACGTTCAGGCCGCCATCACCGCCGCTGGAGGCCAATTGCCTCCGCAGATGCCGACGCCTCCGACCTTCCAGAAAGTGAATCCCGCCGATTCCCCCATCCTTTATTTAGCGCTAAGTTCGCCGACGATGAAGCTGTCCGACGTCGACGAAGCCGCGGAGACCACCATTGCCCAGAATGTCTCCATGGTGAGCGGTGTGGCGCAGGTAATGGTGTATGGAGCGCAGAAATACGCCATGCGGGCACAGCTCGACCCCAGCGCTCTGGCTTCACGTCAGATCGGGATCGACGAAGTCAGTGCCGCTCTGCAATCGGGGAACACCAACCTTCCCACGGGCACGCTGTACGGACAGAACCATACATTCACGATTCTCTCCAATGGGCAGCGGATGAATGCCCAGCAATTCGCTCCAATGGTAGTGGCCTACCGAAATGGTTCCCCGGTTCGCCTGAACGAACTCGGCCGCGTCACGGACAGCGTTCTGAACGACAAGACCGCCAGTTGGTTTAACGGAGTTCGCGCCATCGTGCTGGCGATTCAAAAGCAGCCTGGAACCAATACCGTTGCGGTAGTGGACAGCATCAAGAAACTGCTGCCCCGACTGGAAGAACACATTCCTGCGGCCGTCCAGGTCGATACGCTCTACGACCGCTCTGCCTCGATTCGGGAGTCGGTCAACGATGTGAAGTTCACCCTGGTACTGACCATTGCCCTGGTCATTTTGGTGATTTTTATCTTTCTGCGAAACGTTTCCGCCACAATCATCCCGTCTCTGGCCTTGCCTATGTCCATCATTGGGACGTTTTCAGTGATGTACCTGCTCGGCTATAGCCTCGACAATCTCTCCTTGATGGCACTGACCTTGTCAGTGGGATTCGTTGTGGACGATGCCATTGTCATGTTGGAGAACATTGTCCGCCACATGGAGATGGGGAAACGGCCTCTGCTGGCAGCCATGGATGGATCCAGCGAAATTGGGTTCACCATTCTATCGATGACGTTGTCGCTGGCCGCGGTGTTTATTCCGCTGTTGTTCATGGGTGGAATCATTGGACGCTTGCTGCATGAATTCGCGGTGACGATTGGGGTCGCGATCCTGGTGTCCGGATTCGTATCCCTGACCTTGACCCCGATGCTGTGCAGCCGGTTTCTCCGTCACCAGGAGCAGTCTGGGCATGGACGGCTCTTCAATTTTGGGGAGAAGGTTTTCGGTGCGTGGTTGCATGGCTATAACCACAGCCTGAAGGCTGTATTGCGGCACAAGTTCGCAACCCTGATGGTGTCCTTCGTCGTGATTGCGCTGACGTTCTATCTGTACACGGTTTCGAAGACCGGCTTCATTCCGGACGAAGATCAGGGGCTGGTGTTTGCCTTCACCGAAGCACAACAGGGCATTGCGTTTCAGGACATGATGCAGTTGCAGCAGAAAGTTGCCGATGTGGTGCGGTTCGATCCCAGCGTCATGAACACGATGTCTTCGATCGGCAATCCCCTCAATCAGGGTCGCATCTTCTTTCGGCTGAAAGACAAGAAAGACCGCGTCAACCGCATGAGCGCGACGGAGGTGATTCAGGAACTTCGTCCCAAGGTATCGCAGGTACCCGGCCTGAATGTTTTCATGCAGATTCCCCCCACCATCCGCATCGGCGGATCTCTGACCAAGTCACAATACCAATACACGCTGCAGTCCCCCGACACAGCGCAGCTTTACCAGGATGCTCCCCAGTTGGAGGCTGCTCTCCGCGCGCTTCCGCAACTGCAAGATGTGACCAGCGACTTGCAAGTAAAAAACCCGCAGCTCACCGTGGAAGTCGACCACGATAAAGCTTACGCATTGGGAGTGACGCCGGCCCAGGTTTCCGATGCTCTCTATTCTGCCTACGGTACCCGCCAGATCAGCACCATCTATACGCCCAACAACGAATACTACGTCATCATCGAATTATTACCCGAATTTCAGGACAATCCTGACAAGCTTTCCCTTCTCTACGTCCGCTCCAGCGGAGGGAAATTGGTTCCGCTCGACACGGTCGCGAAACTGGTGCCCTCCGTAGGTCCGCTAATGGTGAATCATCTGGGCCAGTTGCCGGCGGCAACCATCAGCTTCAACCTGAAACCGGGAACAGCGCTCGGCGACGCCACAAAACTAGTCGAGCGCGAGGCAAATCGAGTGCTTCCCGAAGACATCCAAGGCACGTTCCAGGGCACTGCTCAAGCTTTCCAAAACTCATTCACCGGCATGGGTCTGTTGCTGTTGGCGGCAATTCTGGTGATCTACATCATTCTGGGAATTCTGTATGAGAGCTTCATCCATCCCCTGACCATTCTTTCTGGGTTACCCTCGGCCGGCGTGGGTGCACTGCTGACTCTCAGACTTTTTCACCAGGAACTAAATCTCTATTCGTTCGTGGGGATCATCATGCTGATCGGCATCGTCAAGAAGAATGCCATCATGATGATTGACTTCGCCCTGGAAGCAGAGCGAAGAGAAGGCAAGAGTCCGGAAGAATCCATCTATGAGGGCGCGCTCGTCCGCTTCCGTCCGATCATGATGACGACCATGGCAGCGCTGATGGGAACGCTGCCCATCGCCATTGGTTTTGGGGCGGGCGCAGACTCGCGGCGAGGGTTGGGCCTAGCAGTCGTCGGCGGTCTGCTCTTCTCGCAGATCATAACGCTCTACATCACTCCGGTTTACTATGTGTACCTCGACAAGTTACAAGCAAAGTTCCGCAGGCGGTCTGGGGAACGAAAACCGGAAACCCGTCCGGAAGATCGGCTAACAGCCCGGGGTGTAAGTCCGGATGCGTGAGCAAAAGAGTTTGAAGGATCCACAGGTAGGATTCGTAGAATGCGCGTATGGCGATGGGGACGCGCAAGCAGCGGGAAAAGCAGGAAGACA
>Ga0181532_10003333_pt1 | contig 14483 bp, 8 predicted proteins | sample PEATcosm2014_Bin_33_FD_119768 | JGI IMG/M metagenome (GOLD analysis project Ga0181532, IMG submission 119768) | Peatland microbial communities from MTU Mesocosm Facility, Houghton, MI, USA - PEATcosm2014_Bin11_30_metaG | ecosystem: Environmental > Terrestrial > Soil > Wetlands > Peat | place...
CGCCCAGAACATGGGGCGAAAAATCCTGGCCGATGCCGGGTATGACGTCGTCACGGTCAACAACGGATCTGCCGCCCTGAAGCGGATCACCGAAATCAAACCCGATCTGATTGTGCTGGATGTCTATATGCCCGGCTACAGCGGGCTGGAAGTCTGCCAGCGGTTGAAGGATGCGGACGAGACGGCGCACATTCCGGTGTTGCTGACCGTGGGCAAGCTCGAACCTTTCAAGCCGGAAGAAGCCCGCCGGGTAAGGGCTGACGCTCACATCGTGAAGCCATTCGAGGCCAGCGAGTTGCTGACCGCGATCACGCGACTCGAAGACCGCATGGTGCCGCAGCAATCCGATGGCGGGCGCTTCAGTTCGTCGGTTTCGGGCGTGGAGCGGTTCGGCGGCGACGGCGGCGGAAGGAAAACCGAAGGTGACGCGGAGGCCGATACGGGATGGAAGAGCCGGCTGCGTTTTCCGTCGAAGAAAAAGAAGGAGGAACCCGAACCGGAACCAGAAGATATCGCGGCCGCAGCACCGTTCCGCGATTTCCGGAAGGGGAAGGGCAAGACTGCCGCCAGCTTCAAAGTGAAGGAGCCACCGCCGCCCGGACAGGAGCCTGGCCTCGTTCCGGATATTCCGCGTGACATCACGCCGGAAGAATTGGACGCACTTAGCGCGTTGGCCGCGCAACTCGATGGACCTATTCCAGCGGCTGAGGATCTTGCGCCCCTGGCAGAAAAGATGGAACCGGTGGAGACTTCGGCCGCAGGGATCGCGCCAGCCAGGACCGAACCGGCAAAGACTGAAGTCGAAGTTCCTGCCGCTGCCGCAGAAGCCAAACAAGCGGAAGCCAGCCAAGAAGAGACGAAAGAAGCTAAGACTCCGGTGCCGTCGGCCGTCGAAATCGTTGCCCCCCCTGTGGCAGCCGTTGCGGCCCCGGCATTGGTTGTCGAAGAGAAGAGTGAAAGAAAGCGCGAAGTCGAGATTCCCGCCGGCCCGCCGGCCGAACCTGTCGCAGCTGTGGCTGAAGTACACGAGCAACCAGCGGAGCCTTCGGAAACCGCGAAACCCGAAACGCCGGCTGCTGTTGTCCCAGTGGACGCAGCCGTTCCAGCGCAGCAGGCGTCCATAGATATAGATATAGATAAGGCCGATGAGCCGAGGTTCGCTTCGGTGGCGGGTGCGGTCGAGCAAGCGGCGGAGGAAAAGGTTGCGCAAGACCGAGAAACGACAGAACTGAAGCCCGCAGCCGTCGCACCTTTGGTCGTCGCACCTGTGGTGAAGACCGAGCCGACCGAAGCCGTTGCGTCGGCGGAAGTTGTTGTTGCGAAGAGCCCAGAAACCAAGCCCGAAGAATCAGAGGCACACGCATCGCGAACCGAGGAATTGAAACCGGAGCAACCGGTCGAGGCGTCGGCGAGTGTGCAAGAAGCGGAAGAGCCGGCGCCGAGCGACGCAGATCTGGTTGAAGCGTTGCGCTTGCTGACGCCGGCTACTGGGCAGGTGGACGTCTCGACGATTCCATCGCACGGAACCCTGGTGGCCGCTGGCCAACTGCTGGCGGAAGAAGCGGCACGCAATGCGGCAACCGGTCCGCGGTGGATGGCGGAAGCGGTGACCTTGAGTTCGGAAGAAGCGGCGATTTCGCTGGAAGCGGAAATGTTCCGCACGTTCGCGACAATGCCGGCAGCAGCGCTCGGTAGCGAACCAGTACCGGTGCGCGGAGTTTCAGCAATCACAGCCGCGGTTGAGAACAGACTGGCGGCGGCAGAGTTGGCGGCCAGTGCGAAAACTTTGCCGGAACAAGAGGCCGAGCGTGCTTCTGTGAAGCATGTTTCAGAAGCCACAGCCAGTGAATCATCGACTGTAACAGCGCCTGCGGAAGCATTGGCGGCGGTTTCGAACGCGGCTAGTCCGGTGGTGGACGAGATCACTCCGGAGATCACGGCAGAAAAGATTGCACCAGAAAAGCTCGAAGTGGAAGAAAAAGATTCCGTCGCGAAAGTGGCAGAGGCAATGCCCGCGGAAGAAGTCGCGTCAGCAACTTTCGCGGATGCGGTGGGTAGGGATGAGGCTGAGGTCGAGGCGACAGCAGAACAGAACGGAGAGCAGGTCGGCGGGACGAAGGTTGCGGTGGCAGAAGAGAATCAAGATTCGAATTCAGACTCCGGGGGTGAGGACGCCATGGGTAAGGACGAAAAATCGAAATCGGGGAAATCAAACTGGCATCAGATCCACACGGCGCCGGCCAATGCTGCCGCTCAAGGTGACGTTGTGGAAGCGGCGAAACAGGCTGCCCAGCAAGGGGTCGAGGAGACTCCGAAGACCATGGCAGCAGCGGCCGCGGCAGACGGCTCTAAGGCTGCGTTTCCAACGGACGCCAGTTCCATTGCCAGCATTGTGGACAGCGTGATGGCCGACCTTCGCCCGAAGATCGTGGAAGAAATTGCCAGGAAGCTGGCGGGGAAATAAGGCAGCATTCAACCGTCAGCATTCCGGGGTCCCGCCGGTCTTCATCAGACATGTATGTACAAAGTGTTCCACGTGAAACACTTTGTACTTGTAGTATTGTACGTATATATGGGTACGTATTAGACAGAACAGACGGCGAAAGACCGCCAAAACCGGGGATTTTAGGACGCCGGGCGCGGCTGTAAGCGATTGATAATGCTGGGGCGTCGGTGTGGTTAAACAGCCACACGCGGGTACTTATTACAGCGTAGTTCTTACACAACGCGCAAGCATGGGGCACCCCCCCCCAAGAAAAAACCCGCGAATGAGTGGGGCATCCTCAGGTATCTGGGCCACTCGCCATTCCTCTCCTTCCGCCCCTCGCACGTTTGACCCTTCTTTTCGTCGGCCTGTAAGATCGATGATTCCCTCCTTCAGCCGGAAAGTCTGCCGAGCTTTGCTCGGCTTGGACGGCCGAGGGCGGCCGTCCCCACACGATCAACATGCCGCACGAATTGACCAAAGCTTACGAACCGGGCGCGATTGAAGCGCGCTGGGCCGAATATTGGGTCCGGGAAAAACTGTTTCACGTGGAAACGCCCGCGCCTGGAGATAAGCGTCCAGTGTTCACGCTGCTGTTGCCGCCGCCGAATGTGACCGGGCGGCTGCACATGGGGCACATGCTGAACCAGACGCAGATGGACATCATCGTGCGCTGGCACCGCATGCGCGGCTACGCGGCGCTCTGGCTGCCGGGCACGGACCACGCCGGCATCGCCACGCAGATGATGGTCGAGCGCCAGCTGGCGAAGGAAGGCAAGAAGCGGCGCGAGATGGGCCGCGAGAAGTTCATCGAGCGCGTCTGGGAATGGCGGCGCGAGTATGGCGGCGCGATCCTGGACCAGATGAAGCGCCTCGGCGCGTCGGTGGATTGGGGCCGCGAATACTTCACCATGGACGACAAACTGTCGCGCGCGGTGAAAGAAGTGTTCGTACGTCTCTATGAAGATGGGCTGATTTATCGCGGGAAGTACATCGTGAACTGGTGTTCGGACTGCGGCACCGCCATCTCGGACCTCGAAGTGAAGCACGAAGACGTCGCGGGCAAGTTGTATGAGATCCGCTACCCGGTGGTTCGGACCGAAGTTCGGACGGGGCTGAGCCCCGTCACCACACAAGCTGGAGAGCAGGAATTTATTGTCGTGGCGACCACGCGCCCGGAGACTATGTTGGGCGACACGGCGGTCGCGGTCAATCCTAAGGACGAGCGCTATACCCATCTGCACGGCAAGCACGTGATGCTGCCGCTGATGAATCGCGAGATTCCGATCATCACAGACGAACTGGCGCAGCCGGAATTCGGCACCGGCGCGGTGAAGGTGACGCCGGCGCACGATCCCAATGACTTCGACGCCGGCTTGCGCCACAACCTGCCGCAGATCGAAGTGATTGATGAACATGCAAAGATGAATGCGAATGCCGGTCCCTACGCGGGGCTGGATCGCTTTGCGGCGCGCGCGCACATTGTGGAAGACCTCTCAGAGCAAGGCTTTCTGGTGGGCACGAAGGATTACACGATTGCGCTCGGCAAGTGCGACCGCTCTGGCACGATTGTCGAGCCGCGCCTTTCGACCCAGTGGTTCGTCAAGATTGCGCCACTGGCGGAGCGCGCCATTGAAGTGGTGGAGAAGGGGTACATCCGCTTCACGCCGGAAAATTACGGGCAAATTTATTTGAACTGGATGCGCAATATCCACGATTGGTGCATCTCGCGCCAGTTGTGGTGGGGACACCGGATTCCGGCGTGGTATTGCACGAACAAAGACTGCAACGAGGTGGTGGTGGCGCGCGAGGCTCCGACGACGTGCAAATGCGGCAGCACGAAGCTCGAGCAGGATACGGACGTGCTCGACACCTGGTTTTCGTCGGGGCTCTTGCCGTTCACAACGCTGGGCTGGCCGGAGGCGACGCGCGATGAGGAAGTGTTCTATCCCAATGCGCTGCTGATCACCGGATTCGACATCCTTTTTTTCTGGGTGGCGAGGATGATCATGCTCGGCTGCTGGTTCATGATGCCGCCACACAGACCCACCCTAAATGCCTCAAAAAGCGAGGCGTTTAGGATGGGGCACCCAGCCTCAGAATCAGATGAAAAAGCGCTGCGTGCCAGCGTTCCCTTTCGCGAGGTCTACATCCACGCGCTGGTGCGCGATGCCGATCGCCAGAAGATGTCGAAGACGAAGGGGAACGTGCTCGATCCGATCGAGGTGATAGGACAATACGGAACGGACGCAACGCGCTTCACTCTGGCGGCGATGGCGGCGCCGGGCACCGATATCGCCTTCAGCGAGAGCCGCACCGCGGGCTATCGCAATTTTGCCAACAAGATATGGAATGCGGCGCGATTCATGTTCATGAATGTGGATCGGATCGACGCAAGCCTGCGGCCCGGGGACGGGCGGGGCGCCCGTCTATCCATGGGCGGGGGTATCACTGGCGCTCAGGCCTCCTTGCTGGAAGACCGGTGGATTCTCTCGCGCTTCAATCGCGCGGCCAAGGACGTGAACGAGTCTCTAGAGACGTATCGTTTCGATGAAGCCGCGACTCGCATTTACGATTTTTTCTGGGGTGAGTTCTGTGATTGGTACCTAGAGCTGATCAAGCCGCGGCTGATTTTTGAGGAGGGCGCGGACACGGGGCTGGCGCGAGTTGCTTGCGCAAATCTGGTCAATCTGTTCGAGGCTTCGCTGCGAATGCTGCATCCGGTGATGCCGTTCATCACGGAAGAGATTTGGCATGCGGTCTACGATGGCAGGCCTCCGCTGAAGTCGATCGCGCTGGCGGCGTATCCGGCGGCCGACGAAAAGCAGATCGATCTGGGTGCGGAAACGGAAATGGCGATTCTGCAGGATTTGATTGTCGCGGTGCGCAATCTGCGCGCGGAATTGAAAGTCGAGCCCAAGGTGAAAGTGCCGATTGAGGTGTTTGCGCATGAGCCGGCGATTCGCAGCATGCTGGAACAGAATCTGGCGGCGATTGAGCGGCTGGCCGGTGTAGAGAAGATGACATTCGTCGAAGCGTCACTCGAGAAAGTGGCGGGCGCTCGCAGCACATCGCGGTTCGATGTGCATGTGGACTATGAAAAAAAGATCGACGTTGCGGCCGAGCGCGAGCGTCTAACCAAAGAGTTGGAGAAGATTGAAAAAGAACAGGCCAACGGCCAGCGTCAGCTTTCGAATGAACAGTTCTTGGCGAAGGCTCCGGCGAAAGTGGTTGAAGGACTGAAGGCGCGCGCCGGGGAGTTGAAGGCACTGCGGGAAAAGACGCTAGCGAAGTTGAAAGAGCTTGCGTAGGGACGGGCGAGGGCGCCCGTCCCCACACGAACATCGATCTGCGCGAACATGGACTGGAATTCACGACGCATCACCGCGATTATCGAGAACGCGCTGAATGAAGACCGGGCGACGCGCGATGCGACCAGCTATGCCTGCATAGACCCCAACCAGCGCGCTTCGGCGACGATTATCGCCAAGCAGCAGTGCATCCTCGCCGGCCTCGGATGTGTGCCCAGAATTCTCGACGTCTATGCGGCACTCGACGGCGCCGTTATTTCGCATTACGAGGTGACCAGCCATCCTTCGATTTTCGATGGCATTCGCGTGCATGCGGGACAGCAGATCGCGGTGATCCAGCATAACGCGCGCGTGATTCTGTCGTGTGAGCGGGTGATCCTGAATTTTCTGCAGCGGATGGCCGGAATCGCCACCACCACGCGCAAGTTTGTCGATGCGGTCGAGGGCACGCGCGTGCGAATTCTCGACACTCGTAAGACGGCGCCGGGACTGCGCTTGATTGACAAACACGCGGTCCGCTGTGGCGGCGGGCAGAATCACCGGCTGGACCTCTCCGACGGCGTCTTGATAAAGAGCAATCACATCGCGCTGGCTGGAGGAGCGATTCCGGCGCTGGAGCGCGCGATCCGCAACCGGCGTGGCCGGCAGCCGATCGAGATTGAGGTGCGGTCGCTCGAAGAACTGCAGCAGGCGCTCGATCACGGGGCCGAGGCGATCCTGTTCGACAACATGAGCGTTGACACGGTGCGCAAGGGGGTCGAGATTTGTTCGCGCCAGCCGCGGCGGATTCCAGTGGAGTGCGCCGGCGGAATCAATCTGGAGAACGTGCGTTCGTACGCCGAGACTGGCGTGGATTTCATCTCGGTGGGGGCGCTGACGCAGTCATCCACAGCGGTCGATATGGGTTTGCGGGTGACGCCGGCGTGAAGTGCGGTCGTTGGTCGTTAGTCGTTCGCGGGCTGGATCGTCCGGGAATTCGATTTGCCAACGACCAACGACGAACGACCATCGACTGTTTATAATTCCCTCCATCTCCGCTTCCACTAAAACTCGCAGCCTGCCGTCGGTGCATAAAGCGACGGACGTACGCTTGGGCCGCATCGTGCGCCTGCTCATGGACCACGCGATCGTCGTCGTCAGCGGCACCAAGATTGCCGAAGAGATCGGCACCAGCCGGTCGGAAGTCTGGCGGCTGATTCAGCAACTGCGCGGTTTGGGCGTGGACGTTGCCGGACATCCTGCGACGGGTTATCAACTGCGCGCTGTTCCCGACTTGCTACTGCCGGAGATGTTGGCGCCGTCGCTGAAAGGCACGACTTTTGGCGGGGCCAAGCAGATCCATCACTATTACAAGATCGGCTCGACGAACTCGGAGGCCATGCGATCCGCCGCAGACGCCGCGCCGGAAGGCAGCGTGTTTCTCGCCGAAGAGCAACTGGCCGGCCGCGGACGCGGCGCTCACACCTGGCATTCGGCGCGCTCGACAGGTATCTATTGCTCGGTGATCCTGCGTCCGGTGATGCCGCCTTCGGATGCGCTGATTTTTTCCCTGGCTGCGGGGCTAGCGGTTCGGGCGGCGGTCGCGGAGATTGCGCCACAGCTTCAGGCGGACCTGAAATGGCCGAACGACCTGCTGCTTGGCGGTAAGAAATTCTGCGGCATACTTACGGAGATGAATGCCGAGGCCACGCGGGTGCGCCATCTTGTGGTCGGGGTCGGCATCAACGTGAACCAGGTTAGGTTTCCCGCGGAACTGCGGGAAGTTGCGACCTCGTTGCGAATCGAGACTGGCACCGAGTGGTCGCGGGTGGAGCTCTGCGTCGCTTTGCTAAAATCACTCGACCGGGAGTATCGGGGCTTGACTCAGAATGCGGTCGCGCGCAATGCGATCCTCCGCCGGTTCGAGGAAAGCTCGTCGTCGGTGCGCGGCAGAAAAGTGAACATCATAGTGAACACGAATGAGAACGATGGCCTGGCGGGCGTTACCGAGGGATTGGACGAACGTGGATTCTTGCGGGTAAGAACACCAGACGGCTTGCAAACGGTAGTGAGTGGAACGGTGAAGATCTGATTATGCTGCTAGTCATCGACGTCGGAAACACGAATACGGTGCTGGGCGTTTTTGAACAGATGGCGCATCGTCCGGGCGAGGATGTGACCACCGACCCGGTGCGTTACGAGCGGCTGGTGGCGAACTGGCGCGTCGGCTCGCATCTGGGCCGCACGGTTGACGAATACGGAGTGATCTTCCGCAACCTCTTCTCCATGGACAACCTGGAAGTTTCGGCCGTGCATGGAATCGTAATTTCATCGGTGGTGCCGCCTCTGGATTCGGTTCTGCGGCAGGTTTGCGAGCGCTATTTCAACACCAAGCCGCTGTTCATCGAACCGGGTGTAAAGACGGGCATGCAGGTGCTCTATGATAATCCCGCGGAAGTGGGCGCGGACCGCATCGTGAACGCGGTGGCCGCGTTTGAGAAATATGGCGGACCCTGCGTGATTGTGGACTTCGGTACGGCGACGACCTTCGACTGCGTTTCGAAGAAGGGGGAGTACATGGGCGGCGTGATTTGTCCAGGGATAGGGATATCGGCGGACGCGCTGTTTCAGCGCACGGCACGCCTGCCGCGGGTTGAGATTCGCAAACCCGCGCGCATGATCGGATCGAACACGGTGGGGAGTCTGCAATCGGGCCTTTACTACGGCTATCTCGGCCTGGTCGACGGCATCCTCGAGCGGCTGGTGGATGAACTGGGTGAGGAAACGCGCGTGGTTGCGACGGGCGGACTGGGCTCGCTGATTGGCACAGCTTCGCATTTCATTAAGGATGTGGACGAATTTCTCACCCTCGACGGGCTGCGCATCATATGGGATCGAAACCAGACATTCCGGCGCGAGGCCTCGCCGAAAGCCGCAAAATCGACGCCGACGCCAGCCAAGCCAGCAGAGGCCGGCGCGAAGCCGTGGCCCTCGCCGAAGTCTTCGAAACCACGCTGAAGCAATCGTGTTGAAGCAGTCGCGCTGAAGCATCGTGGAAAATTACTTCAATTACTTCACTGAAATCGAAGAACACTATCAGCGGCGACGGGGAACGATCCTCCTTCTATCTACGTTGGATTGGGCGCTGATTGAAACCTGGAAGAACGCGGGAATCCCGTTGGAGGCCGTGCTCCGCGGCGTGGATGACTCCTTTGACAAATATGACCAGCGTAAGTCGAAATCGAAGAAAGTAAACAGTCTGGCGTACTGCTCGCAGGCGGTGCTGGCAGCGGCCGAAGATATGAAAGAGGCGACGGTAGGTGCGAGCGGCGAAGAAAAAGCTCAGCGCGAGCCGGGATTTGAAGCGGCGCAGATTGCAGCATTCTTGCGGGGCAACGCCGAGAAGCTGGAAAAAGCGAAGCTGCCAAAGCGCGCCGGATTCGCAACTGGAGCGCTGGCACAAGAAGAAGCAACTTCGCTGCGTGAGATGGCGGAGACAATCGAGCGCAATGGCGATAACAACGACAAGCTTCCCAGGCTCGAAGACTTGGAGCGCCGCCTGACGGTGATGGAGGAAAAGCTGTTCGCGGTGTTGATGGCGGCGATTCCCGATGAAGATCTGGTGCAGGTGCGCGCGGAAGCAGATCGCGATATCGGTCCCTACCGGCGAAACATGACGGTAGCACAGGTTGAGCAACTGCATAAGCAGTATGTGCATAAACGGCTGCTAGAGCGTTGCGGCGTGCCGCGGCTAAGTCTGTTCTACATGCACTAGCCACGTAGGAGCAGCCGCCCCCGGCAGTTCAGCCCAGCGAAGCCACGCCGCTAATATCGCGTCCGAAAGTTCGGACCTTAAATCATCGGAACATAAATCAAGGGTGTCGCGAATTCACGGGACTGCCCGCGCTACACTTACGACTTGCTCCTTTCCATAGAAAAACTAATCTACGGCGGCGACGGCTTGGCGCGCACGCCGTCCGGCGGGGACGGGCGTAGTATGGCGGTGTTTGTGCCGTTTGTGCTGCCGGGTGAAAAAGTTGAAGCCGAGATCCGGCAAGAAAAGTCTGGCTTCGCGCGTGGTTCAGTGGAGCAACTGATCGAAGCCTCGCCCGATCGCATCGAGGCCCGCTGCCCGTACTTCCGCCAATGCGGCGGATGCCATTACCAGCACATTTCCTATGGGCGGCAACTGGAATTCAAAGCTAGAATTCTGCGCGAGACCCTGCAGCGCATTGCGAAAATTGAACTGAAATCCGAGATTCGCCTGCATCCTTCGCCTCCCTGGAACTACCGCAACCGCACGCGCCTGCAGGTGCGGATTGCGCCGGAGTTCGCGCTGGGCTACTTTCGGATTAGCTCGCATGAGTTCCTTCCGGTGCGCGAATGTCCGATCATCTCGCCGCTGCTCAATCGCGTAATGGCGCGACTGGTTGAGCTCAGCGGGCTGACCTGCCCCGCGACAGTCGAGGAGATTGAGCTGTTCGCAGACGCAGAGGACGATCGTTTGCTGGCCTGGGCATTCTGTGGCGGCAAGGCAGACAAGAGAGATCTACTGCGCTGGGCGGAGGCGCTCCAGCACGAGTTCCTGGAAATCAGCGGCGTGACATTTTTCTCTTCGCGGCAACGATCTTCAGAGCAACGATCTTTGGATCGGCAAAGACCTTCCGAGCGGCGACCTTCGGAGCAACGCATAGAAGACGATGACGGGCCTACTGACTCGAAAGCTTTCGCGCAGTCGGGCGCGAAGTCAATTCGCTATCAGACAAAGAACCACAAGTATCAGGTCAGCGCCGGAGCCTTCTTCCAGGTGAACCGATACCTAATCGACGAACTGGTTTCGGTGGTGACCGGCAATGCGAGCGGGGACATCGCACTCGACCTCTATGCCGGGGTGGGATTGTTTTCAACGGCGCTGTCGCGGAGTTTTCATCACATTCTTGGTGTAGAGGCGTCACAGACAGGGTATCCCGATCTTGTGCAGAATGTGCCTGCGAACGTGAAAGCGGTCGGCGCGCGAACCGAGGATTTCCTGGAAGGCGGTTTCCCGAAGAGCCGCCCGGTGCGAAAACGTCCTGACTTGGTCGTCCTGGACCCTCCCCGCACCGGTGCCGGCAAGAGGGTCATCCGCTCTCTGGTGGAGCTCGGAGCGCCCCGTGTCCGATATGTTTCGTGCGATCCGGCGACGCTGGCCAGGGACCTCGCCCCCCTTCTGGCGGCCGGTTACCACATCGAGGAAGCACACCTATTCGATCTCTTTCCCGAGACGTTTCACATCGAATCGGTGATGCAGCTGGCGCGCTGACCACTTTCACGTCGCCCAGTTCTCCCTCCTTACATCGAGCCCCAGAATGATGCGCAATCACAAGCCGCCACGGCAGCCGTTGTTCTGGGCCGCGCTGGCATTTTCGCTCGGTTTGTGGACGGGCGTGCGCGCCTGGCGGCCGCCGTCGTGGTGGGTGATCGCGATCCTCGCCTTCGTTTTCGCGGCGCTGTGGTTTCTTGCCAATCGAGCCTGGCTGGCCAAGGCGCTTGCCTTGGGCGCGTGGTTTCTCCTCGGCGCTTTCTTGATTCAGTTTCGCGGCCAACCGCCAGCAGAGCTTCAGCGGGATGCCTCGAGGATTCTTACCTTCGCTGATGGCCGAGAAGTCACACTCTCGGGGCGAGTGATCCGCGAGGGATATGCGCGAGCCGATGGAGCGCGGCAGATTCGTGAAGCGATTGATGTGGAGACAGAAGAAATTGCAAGCCAGGGTGAAGGCTGGCCAGTCCACGCCGGAGTGCGGCTAACAATTTACGAGAAGGTAGAAAATTCCGAGGCGGGATCATCGGCTCAGGTGGAGATTGAGGACCAAGGGCCTTTGAATTTCAATGACCCGATCACACGATCACACGATCACACGATGTTATTCCCCTACGGCACGCGCCTGCGCATTCGCGCCAAGCTGCATCCGGCGCGCAACTACCGCAACCCCGGAGCCTTTGATTATGAAGGTTACCTGCGCGACAACGGCATCAGCGTGCTGGCCTCGGCGGAGGCAACAGACATTGAGCGACTGCCCGGCTTTTCCGGTAGCCGGATCGAACTTTGGCGCACGCGCGTTCATGCGAGCATCGTGGCCAAAATTCACCAGCTCTGGCCCGCGTCGCAGGCCTCGCTCATGGACGCGATGATTCTCGGAGAAGAATCATTCCTGCGCAACGCGACGCGCGTCGAGTACCAGCGCTCGGGCACGTATCACGTGCTGGTTGTCTCCGGAATGAACCTAAGCATCCTTGCGTTCGCTATTTTTTGGACGCTTCGGCAGTTTCGCGTGGATCCCGCAGTGGCCGCTATCACCACCGTCGTGGTCTCGTTCGCATATGCGTTTGTGGTGGGTGTCGGTCCCCCGGTGTGGCGAGCCGCCCTGATGCTGGCGACATACTTAGGCGCACGTCTGCTGTATCGCGAACGCAACATGATGAACGCAATTGGCGCGGCGGCGCTGGGGTTTCTGATCGTCGATCCCCACGCCTTGTTTGGCGCCAGTTTTCAACTGACGTTTGTCGCCGTCTTCATCATCGCCGGCATCGGTTCGCCGATTCTGGAGCGGACAACGCTGCCCTACTCGCGCGGCATAAGGATGTTGCGAGCGGTCAGCTACGACTTGCACGTCGCTCCTAAGGTGGCGCAATTCCGGCTCGATCTAAGGTTGATCGGAGGGCGGTTGAAGAGGTTCATTGGCGACCGCCTCGGCCGGGCAGCGCCCCCTATCCTTATGCGCGTCGTTATCGGTGTGGGTGAATTGGTTTTCATCTCGGCGCTCATGCAGGCGGGACTGGCGCTGCTCATGGCGTACCACTTTCATCGCGCGACCACCATGGGAATGCCGGCCAACCTGGCAGTGATCCCCCTGACGCAGGTGCTGATGCCCGCCGCTGCCGCCGCCGTAGGCCTGGGATACATCTCGACTGCGCTGGCCAAGCCCGCGGTCTGGATTTCTGGCCTCGCACTCGAGGGAATCGCAGGAACGGTGCACTGGCTCGGCGGGGCCCCGGGTGTAGGCGGAGGAATAAAGATCGCTGGCACATCCATGGCCGATCTGCGTGTTGCCATGCCTGCGCTCGCGATGATCCTGGCCTCGCTCGCCGCCCTGGCACTCGCAATGTTCGCAGCGCAGATCCGTCGTACGCGCTGGACCGCCGTCGCTTCTGTGGTGCTGTTGTTTGCAGTCGCGGCCTGGATCGCCTTGGTCCCCTCGCGCCCGCATTTTCGCCCCGGCGTGATGGAGATGACAGCCATCGACGTCGGACAAGGCGATTCCATTCTGTTAATCACGCCCGAAGGTCGTGCCCTGCTCATTGATGCCGGAGGACTTCCGCAGTGGATGCATTCCGACTTTGATCTCGGTGAACAGGTGGTCTCTTCTTACCTTTGGCATCGGGGCATCGATCGTCTCGACGTGGTCGTGATCACGCATCCTCATGCCGACCACCTCGGCGGCATGCCCGCCGTAATTGCAAACTTCCACCCCCGAGAACTCTGGGTGAGTATAGATAAGCCCGCAGGCCAACTGCTGCCGATCGTCGAGCAAGCCCAGCGAGCGGGGATGAAAGTCTCCGTAAAAAAAGACGGCGATCAACTCGATTTCGGCGGAGCGCATTTCCAAGTGTTCGCTCCCGGACGCGACCAAATCACCGACTCGATGCGCCCGAACGACGATTGCCTGGTTTTTACCGCTACTTTCGGCGGGACGACTGCTCTGCTTGAAGGCGACGCGGAGCGTCCAGCGGAACGGCGCGTCGTGGAAGAGCATCCGGAGGCAATGTTGCTGAAGGTCGCGCATCACGGAAGCGCCAGCGGAACATCCGCCGATCTGCTTCGCACCGTTCATCCCCGCTATGCCGTCATTTCCGTCGGCGTGCGAAATGTGTACGGACATCCCCGGCGCGAAGTCCTGGAGCGGCTACAGCAGGCCGGTGTAAAAACCTACCGGACCGACGCGCAGGGCGCGGTAAGTTTTTACCTCGACGGCAAGTCCGTAACTCCAGACGTAGCGCTTCTGCAATAATCTATCCAGGAATATCGGCCGTCTCATCATCCAAAGGCGGCAATTTACGGTACTCGTCGATAATCTTTTCCGCTTCGGGCGCGTCCTCTTCGCGCACAAGAATGAGCGTTCCGCCCACGCCGGGAAACGTCTCCTGCACCGCATCAATGGATTTCAAGTCCGAGTCGATTCCGGCGGATTGGAGCAAACCTTGCACGACCATAGCTTCGTTTTCCTGCTCCGTGTCGAAAATCTTGACCAGCTTCTCGTTAGGCTCGGGTTGAGGCAAGGGGTTAGTCGGCTGTGGCATGCGTCCTCCGTAGATTGTCTGTCAACAGATTACGGCAGTCACTATGCCTCTGTCTTGCGCATCACCAAGGTGTACGGCCAAGGGCAGCTTGATTCGTGGGCGAAAGCTGGCACAATGGGACTGCCGCGACCAGCGACTAGGGCGCAACCCAAGCAACGGGATCAACATCCAAAGAAAGACGGCACGAAGACGGGGGTAGTATGGAAGTTCAATCAGCCGACTCACCCGGCGGAGAACACAATGAGCGCAACAAGGACAGAGACAACGAAGAGACCCGAAGGCTTCGCCGCCTGCAGATCATGATGAGCATGGTGATGTCCGTGATCAGCCAGGACCCCGACCTGACCTTGGAAGAGGCCGCGGACATGGCC
>Ga0181532_10003336_pt1 | contig 14478 bp, 9 predicted proteins | sample PEATcosm2014_Bin_33_FD_119768 | JGI IMG/M metagenome (GOLD analysis project Ga0181532, IMG submission 119768) | Peatland microbial communities from MTU Mesocosm Facility, Houghton, MI, USA - PEATcosm2014_Bin11_30_metaG | ecosystem: Environmental > Terrestrial > Soil > Wetlands > Peat | place...
GGATAGACGGTTAGACCTCTTGCCGCAGCTTGTCGCTTCGTGACCATTCGGGCATAAGCCGCCACCCGCTTCTTCAGATTCGCCATTGATTCCAATTTCCCTTAACGTTCAAGATGAGGCTTTCTATCCGGACCAGAGAGAATAAAAGGTTGTAGCGGAACATGTCCAGGAGTTCCTTGCCCTGTCACGGGGATGTCACCGGCACGCAGTCCTTCCGGGTCGCAATTCTAAACCAGCGGAACGCCTGCTCATAGATAAGAAACTACGCAAACAATTATATCAGTAGTATTATGGCGATCCAAGTCGAGGGCCGATTGCATTTGGGATTTGGGAGGGGTGGCCGATACGGTTCCGATTCGGCCGGACGAACCAACCGAGGCCGGCGCTTGTCTCGCACGATAACCGAGCTCTATTCCACCCCAGCAATCGCCGTCTCGATCGCGTCAATGTCGGCGCCGATGTCACGACCATCGGAGGCAGCGCCGGCTCCGGGAGAGACCTTCGAACAGCCCGGCCCCTTTGTGTGGCAGAGCCTAGGATCTTTTCCCAAGGTGCCTTTGAGATCGCGGATGCCAGCCGCTTCGGGGGATCCGACGGTGATGTTTCCTTTCGGAAAGGACCCACGCCCACTGATGATCAAGTTCTTATCGAACACATAGGGGTCAAAACAGGCTTGCAGCACGGCTTCAGAACCTAGTTTCTGGTTCTTGCCGGCGCAGCTGTCGGGCCCACCACCCGCCGAGGCGAACGGCGGCCGCCGATCTCCGATCGAAAACACGCTGTTGGTCAGCGTGAAGTTCGCAATCTTCGGTCCAACGTTCTGGATTGCGACCAGCACACCGGTGACAAACGCGGTCACGTGATCGACCAGGACGTCATGCCCCGGCGGCCGTGTGGAGACAATAGCCAGGAAGTTTCCTGTGCCCTTGTAATCCTGGTCGTGCAGGTCGTCGGCGAATACGTCGTGAACGCTATAGCTTCCGCCGTCAGCGGCAGCGGCGCCGGTTCCCGAGAGATCGTTGCCAATCCCAAGGACCCCGCCAACATTTCGAATCCGGTCATAGCGAATGGTGATGTCGCTGACGCGGCAAACCGGGCACTCGCTAGCCTGGTTCTTGGGGGTAAGCAGAATGGAATATCCTTTCTGGCTGTAGCCTCCCCAGCTGTTCTCGAGCAGATTAGCCTCAAGCAAAACGCGCATCGCACTCTTGAGCTCAAAGTGATTCTTGACGATGTAAGGGTGTCCCAATGCGGTCGGCGTGTAGCCGGGTTCTCCCTCTTTCCAGATCATGGGTCGGAACAAATGATTGCGGCGGATCTCGATGTCGGTTGGAACGGTTTTAGAGGGGCCACCGCCGAACAGAATGTTCTCTCCGGCGGCCTCAATGAAGTTGTTGTAAATCTTCAGAATGGAAACCAGTTCGTCGCCCCTGCCGCCACCGACGCCGTTTGCATCGGTGCACTTCCCCGCCATCGAGATGCAATTCAGGCCACTAATGTAGGAGTTAACGAGTGCAACCATGTGCGAGCCATCGAAGAACCCAACCCCGTGGCCCACTTCAGTGCCATCGGGGGGATGGATCCAGTTGCGATCGAAGATGACGTGGCCTCCGTGTTCGACAGACACAATACGGCCAATGTCAACGCCGGGAGGAGTAGTCCACTCAATTCCAATGAAGCGGACGTGATCTCCGACGGTCGCGCCGGCCGGCCGCCGTACAACCAGGGTGGCGAGCAACTTGGCCGGCCCACCGGGCGGCTGAGCAAACGGCGGGCGCCCGGGGAGACTGGCAACTCCGCCCCACGCGGGAGAAATACGAGTGCCCTCGGGGGGAAGTTTGGAGTCGGGCGTGTCGGTTCGGACCGTGATGTAATGCTGGTCGTCGCAATTTTTCGAGGGCAGAACTTTCACCTCGAAAGAGGCTCCGGCGGGCAGAAGCAGAGTATCTCCGCACTGGGCGCGGTCGATGGCGGTGGCCAGATCGGACTGGGCGGCGACGGGAATCTGTTTTCCCGGCGAGGGGGTTCCGTCGAGCGCCGTGTAGTAACAGGCTTTGGGAAGTTCGGCGACCCCGTCTTTGGCGCCAAACTGCGCGACATTGCCCTTGCCGCAATAGGCATTCTCTCCTGTGGGAGGCGCAGCGGCCAGCGCCGGAAGCGTGAACCAGACGACAAGAGCCGAGATCAGACAGAAGAAATGGTTTGTAAGCGACCATTTCACCGCGGAAACAGGGCCAGAGGATCGCAAAGGAAGCGGAGGCATGTCTCAGTTTCTCCTCGTCTGGTCAACCGTGTATCTATCGCACATCCTGCCGCACGCCCCGCGCATCCACCTGTAACCACCGCGGAGCAGGCTTTCCTCCAAGGTGTACTGGGATCAGTGGATGATAACACGCAGTGAGTTGTCGACTTTTCGCGGTCCTGATGGCGCGAAAAGAAGAGAAAGTCCGCGGCTAGCCGCAAATTCTTGCATGCAAACTCTTGCATCTTGACTTCTGAATCCGGGTCAGGTACTGTTCGCCGAATTCAACGGACGGTGCACTCCCGAGTGCACCTCCTATGTACCGGGAAGGCGATGAACCCGGTGATTATGAGTCCGCTCAGATCGCTAATCGCTTTTTTCACTGTTTGGAGGGCCGAATGATCCGGAAAACCGTCCACCAGCATGTATCTTCTCTTCGAATTCCCGCACTTTTTCTCACGGCGTTGTTCATGTCAGGCAGCGTTGCGATCGCGGCAAGCACCCCCCCAACGATTACCAGCGCGAGCAGCACGACGTCAGTCCTCGGCACGCTCGGGTCATTCACGGTTACGACCACCGGATCTCCGACGCCCAGTATCGCCGAGAGCGGGTCGCTGCCTAGCGGAGTTACTTTCCAAGATAACGGCAACGGGACCGGCACGCTGAGCGGAACACCCGGCGCCAGCGGCATGTTCGGCATAACGTTCACGGCCTCGAACGGAGTATTGCCGAACGCGACCCAAAGCTTCACCCTGACCGTCAATCAGGTTTCAGCCATAACCGCTGTCCGCTTCCTCGAGCAATCCAGTTGGGGACCTACGCCGGCAACCATCTCCCAGGTGGAACAGGTCGGGTTGCAAACATACTTGCAGCAACAGGTCAGCGCGCCCATTTCGACTTACACTACTCCTCCTACGACGACCATCCTGTACCTGCCAGACATGGTTCCCGTGCAAAACAACTTCTTCGTCAACGCCATGACAGGACAGGACCAGCTTCGTCAGCGAGTTTCTTTCGCGCTCTCGGAAATCATGGTGATCTCAGGCATCGGCCCCAATATTAGAAGCGCCTCCGCCTTTTCGCTGTGGATGAACATGTTGCAGAACGACGCGTTCGGCAACTTCTTCAACCTGATGAACGACGTCACCCTCAGCCCCAGTATGGGCTCCTACCTTAACATGGCGGAAAACAACGGCTGTAGCACCGTTTGCCGGCCCAATGAGAACTATGCCCGCGAAATCTTGCAATTGTTCACCATTGGCCTGTTCGAACTCAATATTGATGGCACCCCCATGCTCGACCAAAACGGCAACCTGATTCCAACCTACGCACAGGCCACCATCGATGGCTTTGGTCAGCTCTTTACCGGTTGGTCGTATCCGCCCTGGCCGGGGTTGGCTCCCAACTTCTATCCCGCCCATCCTTACTACAGCGGGCCTATGATCTCGTTCCAAAAGCACTACAGCAAGTCCTCGAAGGTCTTGTTGAACGGCACGACTCTTCCCGGCGACGGCAACATTCAGACCGATCTCACCTCCGGCTTGCAGAACATTTTCAACCATCCGAACGTGGCCCCATTTATTTCCCAGCAACTGATTCAGAAACTGGTCACCAGCAACCCCAGTCCCGCTTATGTCAGCCGCATTGCCCAGGTCTTCAACAACGACGGCACCGGCACGGCCGGCAATCTGCAAGCTGTCGTCTCGGCAATTCTCCTCGACTCCGAAGCCCGCCGCGGCGATGATCCGACCCAGGTGCAGGCCTCCGATGGCCACCTGCGCGAGCCACTGCTCCACATGCTGACCGCGTTGCGCGCCGTGAACGCAGCCACCGACGGCGTCAACCTTAACAATTACGCCTCCGTCATGAACCAGGCGCCGTTCCTCTCTCCCACCGTCTTCAACTTCTATCCACCGAATTATCAGGTTCAGGGCACATCGCTGATCGGCCCCGAATTTAAGATTCTGAACGCCAATACCACCATGTCGCGCGTCAATTTCATCAATGACCTGATTTACGGCAGCGTCGGCCCGCACACGACCATCGACATCTCTCCTTATGTCGCTGTGGCCGGCAATGTGAGTAACCTGCTCGCGTTGATCAACACCAACTTAATGCACGGTGAGATGCCCACCGACATGTATAACGAGCTGTCGACCACGCTCTCGTCGTCGGCGTTTACCACCCCGACGAGCACGGCTCAGGCGGCACTTTACTTGGTCTTGAGCTCGTCTCAATTTCAAGTGGAACACTAAACCAGGGTCTTTTCCGGAGGGCATATGATTTCACGTCGACGTTTTCTAAGAACAACTTGCTGCACTGCGGCGGCGGGGTTAGCCGCTTCCAGCCTCAGCCGGTTCGGTCTGATGAATGCTTACGCCCAGGGTTCCGACTACAAGGCGCTGGTCTGCGTTTTCCTGTTTGGCGGCAACGACGCCAACAACATGATCATCCCCTACGACTCCACGAACTACGCTAACTACGCTAAAATCCGCGCCAACCTCGCTCTGGCACAGGGCACTCTACTGCCCATCCAGCCCAAGAGCCTGGGTTTGCCCTACGCCTTCCATCCCAAATTCGCGAAGCTGCAGGGCCTCTTCAGCGGAGGTCAGCTGGCGGCCGTCGTCAACGTCGGCAACATTCCACAGCCCACCACGCAAGCCCAATATTTGGCCGGCAGCGTAACCATCCCCGTGAACCTCTTTTCGCACGCCGACCAGCAGCAGCAAATGCAAACGGACATCCTCGATTACACTTTCTATCCCACCACTGGCTGGGGTGGCCTGCTCGCCGACCAGATACAAGCCGCTTACGGCAGCGGTCCCTTCCCCATCATGGTTTCGCTCGCGGGCGTCAACGTCTTTGCCCAGGGGTTGGTCGCGCAGTCTCTGCAGACCGGCGGCGATCCCACCTTGTCGGTGACCGGCTTTTCCAGTTCCGCCGCCGATCAGGCTCGCCTGTCGGCTTTCCAGTCCCTGCTGAGCTTTCAAGACGGACCGACGCTGGTTCAGGCAGCGAGCTCCACAACCTCCAATGCGATTCAGAACGCCCAGACCCTCGCAGCGGCCCTTGCTTCCAGCGCTAAATTGACCACGGTATTTCCCACCAGTGAGCTCGGTGGACAACTGCAGCAAGTCGCCAAAATTATTCAGGTGCGCGCCGCCCTCGGATTGCCTCGCCAGATCTTCTTCGTGGCCAGCAGCGGCTTCGACACCCACGGCGCGCAGGTGCCCCGGCAGGATACACTCTTGCTCGATCTCAACAATTGCATGAATGCTTTTTATCAAGCGACGGTTGAGCTGGGCGTTCCGCAGCAGGTTACGACATTCACACTGTCAGATTTTGCCCGGACCTTCCAGCCCGATAGCACCGACGGCAGCGATCACGCCTGGGGCAGCCACCACCTGATCATGGGAGGCGCCGTGAACGGTGGGGACTTCTACGGCACCTGGCCGACTTTGGTTCTGGGCGGACCCGATGATGCCACCGGTCAAGGCCGATGGATTCCGACTACATCGCTCGATCAGTACGGCGCAACACTGGCGCAGTGGTTCGGCGTGGCCCCCGCCAATCTGCCGGCGATCTTTCCGCACCTGCAGAACTTCCCGACTCAGACGCTCGGCTTCTTGCCGACCTAGGAAGCCGGACGCAAAAGAGAAGGTCCGCGGCGAGCCGCGGACCTCGATTGGGGAAGGTGGAAGTGCGTCGAAGCTAGAAGCTTATTCGACGCCAGCCAGTGCTGCATTGAGTCCAACAATGTCTGCCCCGAGATCCTTGCCATCCGTGCCCTTGTTCTTGTAAGGGCTGTTCGGCTGAAGCTCGTAGTTTCCTCCATTGCCATTGTTGTAGTTGACGAACATGACGTCATCGATGGTTACCGGGAACAGATTATTCGATGGCCACTTTGACGGTGGAAACTCCGGCGGAGCCGCAACCAGGGCGTTGTTGCTGAACGTAACTGTGGAGAAACACTTGCTTATGGTGATTATCGGTTCGTCGTAATAGGCGCAGCTGGTGGATCCGCCCGTATTCCACACCGGGTACCTGCTGGTGACCACCATGTTGTTAGTGAAGACAAATCCATACATTGGCGCAGTTGTGTAATCTACGTTCCCCATGGACATCAAGTGACCGGTGGGATCCGGGAAGGCGGTGACGTGATTGATGGTGATGGTGTTGAGCGGGTGGATGGGCCATCCGTTGCTGACCTGGAACGCCTCGCCGCTGCCCACGTACTTCGTGCTGATGTCGTCGAGAACCACGTCGTGTATGCTCCAGCGAGTGCCAGCCAGCGCCGGGGCTCCATCCACGCCATTTCCCGACAGGGAGGTTGCCATCCCGATTCCACCTCCGGCATGAGAAACGTGCGAATAGCGGATGGTGACGTCCGTCACCTGACACAACGGGCAAACATCGCCACCGCTTGGGATGTGTTGGTTTTTGGGGGTGAGCAGAATGCCATAACCGTGTTGACTGAATCCTCCCCAGTTGTTTTCCATGAGATTCGCTTCTACCAGCACGCGAACCGCATTCTTGAGTTCCAGGTGATTCTTAACGACGAAGGGATTGCCAGTTGGTCCGCCAATAAAATTCGGATTGCCTGGCATCCACTGCCACGGCTTCCAGAAATGATTGCCGGTGATGGTGATGTCGGCGGGGGTCAACGTAGCCGGGCCGCCGCCGAACATGATGCCCTCGGTCGAGGCTTCCAGAAAGTTGTCCTGGATTTTGAAGGGACCGTCCTGAGTATTGCTGACGCCTCCAGCGATCGCATGAGCGTCGGTACAAGCCCCGGTGAGTGAGACGCAATGGAAATCGCTGAAATAGGAATCGACAACCGCTACGTTGGTCATGCGAGACATGTTTACGCCCAGGTGAGTTTCATCCTGAGGCGCTCCATGCAGCCATGAGCGATCCACCACGATGTGATCCGCGGTGCCTTGACCGACCAACAGGGCGGCAGGCCCCGGAGTTCCGGCAGGGCGAGTAAGTTCCAGACCGGTGAACCGGTAATAGTTGGCGCCAGGGGCGAGCTTGAAAGGACCGTCGCCCTGGGTTTGAATCTGCACTTTCGCCATTACGTTCTTCGGATTGGCGCAGCTATACGGCGGGCGTCCCGGGAGAGAAGCGAGGCCGGCATAGCAGGGCGTGGCGCGCTGCCCTTCTGCCGGTAGCGCGCTATCCGGAGAACTGGTGCGAATGATGATCCAATGATTGATATCGCAGTTCTTGGCTGGCACGATGAATTGGCCGCTAAAGGTTGCGCCCGACTGAAGTTGAATCACGTCGCCGCAGCTCGCATTGTTCAAGGCCGATTGCAGATTCCCGCCAGTGTTGACACTGATGACTGTTCCGGGTGCCGGCGTGTCGGACATTGCGCTGGGAACGGTCACTCTCGGCAGTTCCGCCGGACCATCGTAATTACCACCGGCAAGTATAGTCGCGCTGAAATTGCCGCTGGCAGTCTTGCTCGTGGCGTCCGCGACTGTGACTGTGAAGTTGGATGTACCGGCTGCAGTGGGCATGCCAGCGAAATCCCCGCTCGTATTCATCGTAATTCCGGCAGGAGGGGTGCCTGCGGAAATGCTCCAACGATAAGGCGCGGTTCCGCCAGTCGCGCTGAATACTTCGCTATAAGTGTCCCCCTGCTGGCCCTGGGGAAGACTGCCGGTTGTGATCTGCAGCGTCTGGTTGGTCGCCGGGTTCACCGTGATCGCGGCACTGGCAGACTTCGACGAGTCAGCAACGCTGGTCGCGGTGACGACCACGTTAGTTGTCGCGGTTACTGTCGGTGCGGCGTAGAGGCCGCTGGTGCTGACCGCGCCTGACGTCGCCGACCATCTCACCCCGGTACTGGAAGTTCCGCTGACCGTGGCGGTGAACTGCTGCGTTTGATTCGAAGTTAAAGTCGCACTGGTTGGTGACACATTGACTTTGACGACGATGCCCCCGCCACTGCCAACAACAATGGTGAAGCCTTGGGCTCCCACATCGGTGTGGGGGCGGTCCGTCACAATTACGCCGAACGTAAAGCTACCGGCAGCTGAAGGTGTCCCTGAGATCGTCCCCGTCGTTGGATTCAAGCCGACGCCTGGGGGCAGGGTGCCGTCAAGCCAGAATTGGTAGGGGGAACTTCCACCGCTAACTGCGAGCACGGCATTGTAAGACTCATTGACCGTGCCTGCGGGGAGGTATCCCGACAGACTCAGGCCGCCAATCCCGGTAGCGCTGCCGTTGGCTTGTGCCAACGGGACGATCAGCAGGAGTATCAAAACGCTCAGGCGCTGTGCGAGCGCAGGGAAAAATTTGGAATGACGGTCTAGAAAAGAAGTTTTCACTTCAAACATTTGTGAGCCCTCGACCTTACAAAAATGGGGGACTAGTCGATTGTCCTCACGCTGAATCTATCCAGAGGGGGCAATTCTTCCTAGATACCGGAAGGGCATCGGAAACGCATTAGTACATGCGGCTGCGGCATGTACAGATTCGCGCACGCCAGTGTCCGCTGGTGTTTGGGTGCGAATACGCGAAAACCGGTACCGGACGGGTGGTATGGGAGATCTGGTTCTTGCGGTCCGGCTTGAAAAGTGAGGCGGATAGCCAGGATGACTAAAATAACCAGCCGCAGGTTACTGGCGGAATTCCCCGAGCAAAACCGCGCGCAGGTAATCATAGGCGTGGTTTCCGAGCAGGCGCTGCACGCTGCGGCGGACCTGATGCTGCAGGCGTTTCTTCCACAGCCCCCTGCCCTGGCAAGTGGCGCTGAACTCCTCGGTGGTGAGGTCACGTAGCATGGCTACGCGGCCGAGCTCGTAAGGGCTGGTGCCGGACGAGTTCGCACTAAACTGGCTGTTGGCAACAGTTACGAACCCGGCTAGGCGCGCCATCTGGAGCGTCCGTTGGTCGTAGCGTCCTCCGGGACAGGAAAAGTGCTCGATGGGATGTCCAACCATACTTTCAATGTGGAGTTTCGCATCCGCGATTTCGCGCTTCAGTTCCGATTCCGGGAGATCGGAGAGATAAGGGTGCGTCATCGAATGGCATCCGATCTGGAAACCCTGGGTGTCCAGATCGCGCACCTGGCTGGCATTGAGGTAACCGGGCGTGCCCAGGAATCCAGCAGTGAGGTAGAAAGTTGCGTTGAAGCCGAACTCGCGAAGCACCGGCGCGGCTGCGATAAGGTCAGTCTCGCAGCCATCGTCGAAGGTGATACAAACGCTCGGCTCGGGAGGATAGCGAAGCGCTTCGCTGACGTTCAGGCCGCGCCAGCCGGATTTTTTCAGCCACGCCATCTGGCTTCGGAAAGTGCCGACCGGCAGAATGTAGCGCACGTAACCGGGCTCGGATTGGCAGAGCTGACGGCCAGCGACCTCCAGCTCGTGGTACATCAGGAACACAATGCTCGAGGCAGCCATGATGTTTCCGACCTTAGAATTGCTTGTCGGCGCCGATCGTCTGCGAGTGCCGGTCGAGCATGGCGAGCAGTGGATCGCGTAGAAAAGGGCTCCCCGCCAGCAGGCCGGAGATAAGTGGATTTTTCTGGTTGCAGCGCAGCGGAGAATTATCGAGCTTCAGCACCCAGCCTCCGGCGCTTTCGACGAGTGCCGCCCCGGCGGCAACGTCCCACTCATTTTTCGGAACCAGTGTGAAGGTAAGGTCGGCGCGGCCGGCGGCAACCAATCCGAGCTTGTAGGCGACCGATCCCATGGGGCGAATCTTGAATGCGGCGGCCTCGAACTGTTTCCACTCGCCGCGCTTCACTTCGCTGCGGCTGGCGAGCACCATGGCGCCATGCAGATCCTTACGCTGGCTCGGCTGTGCCGGCTTGCCGTTGTAGGTCACCCCAGTGTCGCGCGACCCGAGGATCAATTCGTCCGTGGCTGGATTGCAGATTCCGCCCGCGACGGGAATTCCATTCTCCACCATGGCGATCGAAACGCAGAACTCGGGGATGCCTTGGACGAACTCGCGCGTGCCGTCGAGCGGATCGACTACCCAAACCTGCTGTTTATCGAGGCGAGTGAAGTCGTCCACGGTCTCTTCCGAAAGCCAGCCTTCGCCGTCACGCAGAAGCGTCTTGCGTAGAATGTCGTCGACGGCGCGGTCGGCCTCGGTGACGGGATCGTGTCCAACTTTATATTCGGTTGCAATGGCGCCGGGAGTGAAGCGGTTGAGCACGGTCCGCGCTGCTTCCAGGCCGGTATGAATGCGTTCGAGAGTTTCTTTGGATTTGGATGAGGATGAGTAAGATGTCATTGAGTAGTATTCCGTTCTGTTAGTTCTCAGTTTGCCGGTCGCAGGTTCTCTGAGACTTGAAAACTATTCTTTCACGCCCACAGCATTCTTGCTCCGGTCATCAGCAGAACCGCGCAGAGGATTCGCCGGAGCCAGAGAACGGGGACGCGCGTGCTTAGATACGAGCCAAGTATGCCGCCGGGGATCGAACCGATCAGGATGGCTCCCACTAAATGCCCGTCGACATTGCCCGCCCGGAAGTGCAGCAAACCGGTGACGCCAGTCAGAATCACGGCATGGGCAATGTCGGTCCCGACCATGATCTTGGGAGGGAACGAGTAAAACAAAAGAAGCAGCATCATGATGATGCTGCCCGACCCAACCGAGGTGATGCCCACCAGGAATCCGCCGACTAATCCGATGGCGCTCATACCGGCAAAAGACTGCATCGTGGGCTGGCGCCCAATCAGATGGTCTTCGATCCGCCTCTGGAACAGAAGCAGTGCGGGCACCACAACCAGCAGCAATCCCACGGCGGACTTGATGAAATCGTTGACACCGGCGCCATGGACCTGGCGCAGATGCACCAGAAGAGACACACCGAGGTAAGAACCGGGAATGCTGCCGACCGCCAGCGCCAGAACGACTTTCATGCGCACCGTGCCCTTGCGAAAGTGCATGAAGCTGGCGGGAATTTTGGTGAAGAAGTTGCACAATGCATCGCTGCCGACAGCAACGATGGCGGGCACGTGCAGGCCGAAGATCAGCATGGGCAGGAGCAATACTCCGCCGCCCACCCCCGTGAGTCCGATCAGGGTTCCGACGACGAAGCCGATCAGTACCTTGAGTAGTAGCAAATCCATGCCGTCTTTCGAATATTCCGGGTTCTCAGTAGAGCGAAACGATGTTCAGCGAAACCATGTTTAGCAGAACGATGTTAAGGGACCGAGAACGCAGCACCGATACGATGACCCCGCGTCATTATGACATAAAGTCCATCGTACTGATGGACTTTATTGACATTACTAACTGTTGCCATTGGCGCCGACAAAGCCCTCGCGCTCGAGGTGCAGAAGAATGGTCTGCGCCGCTTCTTCGGGGCTCAGTTTGGCGGTGTCGATCACGACTTCGGCATCGGTGGGCGCTTCGTACGGATCCGAAATGCCGGTGAACTCCTTGACGATGCCGGCGCGAGCCTTGGCATACAGCCCTTTGCGGTCGCGCTGTTCACACACCTCGATCGAAGTCGCCGCGTGCACCAGGATGAACCCGCCGAACGGTTCAATCATCTGCCGCACCGCTTTGCGCGTCGCCTCATACGGGGCGATAGGGGCGCACACCGCGATGCCGCCGTTTTTGGTGATCTCGGAAGCGACATAGCCTATGCGGCGAATGTTGATGTCGCGGTGCTCCTTGGAGAATCCGAGTTCACTCGACAAATGCTTGCGCACCAAGTCGCCATCAAGCAGGGTGACCGGACGTCCACCCATCTCCAGAAACTTGGTGATGAGAGCGTTGGCAATCGTCGATTTGCCCGATCCCGAAAGCCCGGTGAAGAAAATCGTAACGCCCTGCTTGTGGCGTGGCGGATAGCTGCGGCGTAGCTCCTGCACCACTTCCGGGTAAGTGAACCACGCCGGAATATCGCGGCCTTCGTTGAGGCGCTGGCGCAATTCGGTGCCGGAGATGTCGAGCACCTTGGCGCCCTGCGGCACCTCGTCGGCCGGAACGTAACGGTCTTCGTTCTGCAGATAGACCATCATCTGGAAGGGAACCATTTTGACGCCCATTTCGGCCTCATGCTTCTTGAACAGTTCCTGTGCGTCGTAAGGACCGTAGAAGTTCTTGCCGTCGGTGTCTTTTCCGGGGCCGGCATGATCGCGACCGACGATGAAGTGGGTGCACCCGTGGTTTTTTCGTATGAGGCCGTGCCAGATCGCTTCGCGCGGTCCGCCCATGCGCATGGCCAGCGGCAGCATCGACAGCTTCACCGTGCCATGCGGGTACTTCGACAGCAGCAACTCGTAGCAGCGAGTGCGGACAAAATAATCCACGTCGCCGGGCTTGGTCATGCCGACCGAGGGATGGATGAGCAGATTCGCCTCGACCTGTTTGGCGGCACGCATGGTCAGTTCGACGTGAGCGCGATGCATGGGATTGCGCGTCTGGAAAGCCACGACCTTAGTCCAGCCCAGTCGGCCGAATTCAGCGCGCAGGTCGGCAGGAGTCAGGCGCAGCGAGCGGAAATCATAGTGCGCGGGAGCCTGTAATTCCTCGACTTTTCCACCCACATACCAGGGGTTCGATTTGTTGATGGCGTAGTCGGCGCCCGGATGTGCGGCGCTGGTCGAACCAAAAACCGATTGGGCTTCGGCTTTGCGGTCAGCCTGCCAGACATCTTCAACGCTGAGCACGGCGAGCATCACGCCTTCGGGATCGCGCAGTGCGAGCTTGCTGCTGCCCGGTGTCAGTTTCTTGGCGAACTCCTCGCTGACGTCGAGCGTGATCGGCATGGGCCACAGGGTTCCGTTGGCCAGCCTCATGTTGTGGCAGACACCCTCGTAATCGGCACGGTTCATGAACCCGCGCAGCGGCGAGAAGCCTCCGCTCATCAGCAGTTCGAGATCACAAAGCTGCCGGGCGGTCAGGTCCCATGAGGGCCAATCCTTCGAATGCGCTTTTAACTCCGCGGCGCGCGCGGCCGGCACTTGCAGTTGAATAAGCTCTCCCCCGTGGGGGGCAATTAGATGACTGGTCGTTGCGTTCAAAGAAGTATTCCTCCAGAGGTCCGAATCAAAATGTGCCCATCAAAATTTATGCTGAATGCAAAATCAACAGGGGGGTTTACCTAAGGTTGCCCCATTGCCACGGCTACCTGCCGGGGCCTTGCGGGTAACCACTGGAATATCAGCGAAGCCACGGAACTTAAGACCGGCGTGCAGTTCGGAAATCCGGCCTAAGATCAGTGGAACCTCGGGAAGGAGCAATTCGCCTTCCGAAAGCCAGACAATGACCCACCTGTAACCCATTAAAAACAATGGACAAAAACAATTTTATCTCAAAACGCCCCAGCCCGCTGAGTGGGGATGAAACAGATTGCAACCTTGCGGCCTCAGTTGGGGAATCAACACGCTATGCCTGCGCCGGGCGAGCGATGCCGAAATCAAGGAAATCCGAGTCAGCGCACCAGCCTACGCTGCCTTCTTACGCCGGAAGCTCTTGACCATTTGCAGCAGGACCGTGGCGCGCTCGCGATGCAGCAATAGCAGAGTGGCGACGTAAGCCGCGGCTCCAACCGCGATTTCAACCACTAAGCGAAGAAGCAGAGAGTGACCGAGTGGAGCCTTCCACTTCAGAAGCAGAACCGCCACAGACATGACGATGGTGGCATCGATAGCGGGACGGAGTCCGCGAACATATTCGCCCGCAGTCATGCCAATGGTCGTGAATGCTTTCCAATAAAGCGGCAGCGCGACGAGCGGGTAGGCCAGAACCCAGCCAAAAGCAATTCCTCCAGTGCCCCAACGGCTACCTATATAAAATGCGATGGGCAGGATAATCAAGGCGCGCAAATCGTTCCACATGACGAAGCGGGCGTTGCCCACGGAAGTCAAAACTTTCGGCAGTAGGGAGACGATGGAGCGGAAGGAGGTGTACACCGCGAGCACCTGCAGTGGAACGATGGCGCCCCGCCATCTGTCACCCAGCGCGAACGGAATTAGTTCGTTCGACACCAGGGCCAACCCTATCGTGGCCGGAAAGGTTGCCAGAGCCACGCCCTCGGTGAGCGTCCGGAGATAGCGGCGCAGAGCCGCCATGTCGTGCTTCATCGCCGCGAGGTAGCTTGGAATAATGGTAGTGACCAGCGACGTCACCTTCTCTATCGGAGCATTTGCGAGATTCCACGCCATGGCATAGAAACCGAGCGCGCCCTGGCCCAGGACGCGGCCGGCGGTGACGTTGTCCAACCGTTCGTAAGACGACCAGGCAAGGTAGGACAC
>Ga0181532_10003338_pt1 | contig 14477 bp, 11 predicted proteins | sample PEATcosm2014_Bin_33_FD_119768 | JGI IMG/M metagenome (GOLD analysis project Ga0181532, IMG submission 119768) | Peatland microbial communities from MTU Mesocosm Facility, Houghton, MI, USA - PEATcosm2014_Bin11_30_metaG | ecosystem: Environmental > Terrestrial > Soil > Wetlands > Peat | place...
CACGTCTTCGCCGAGGAGTTTGGTTGTCCAATCGGCTTTGCGGAAGTCGTCGATCGCGGTGTAGATGTTGTCGGGCAGGTAGCGTTCGGCCGAGCGCAGATTCTTGATCTTGGCCGTCTCGCCCTCCAGTCCAGTCTTGAAAATGGAGTACATCACCATGTAGGGATTGGCGTCGGGAGCAACGGCTCGCACCTCTGTGCGCATGCTGCGCTCGTTGCCGATCGGAATGCGGATCATGGCGCCCCGATCCACCGCCGACGCTTTGAGCTGGTTGGGAGCCTCGAAGTGCGGATCAAGGCGGCGGTACGCGTTCACGCTGGAATTGAACACCAGGCAGAGGTCATTGCCGTGAGTGAGCAGACGGTCCAGAAACTCGTACCCGAGCTTGCTGAGCTTCTCCTCGCCCTTGGGATCCCAGAACAGGTTCTTACCGTTCTGGCTGACGGATACGTTAGTGTGCATGCCGCTGCCGTTGACGCCTACCACTGGCTTCGGCAGGAAAGAAGCGGTCAAGCCCATATTGCGCGCGACCTGCCGGCAGATCAGTTTATAGAGCTGGATGTGGTCGGCGGCAGCCACGGCTTCGGCGTAGCTGTAGTTGATTTCGAACTGCGACGGCGCGACCTCGGGATGATCCTTTTCGTTCTGGAAGCCCATGGCGCGCTGCACTTCGGCGGTCGTATCGATAAAACTGCGCAGCGGATCGCCCGGCAGCGAGTGGTAATAGCCGCCGGTATTGACGTACTCGAATTTGCCCGTCTCATGGTAGATGCGCTCGGCCTCGGGCCCCTGGAACAGGAAGCCTTCGATCTCATTGGCGGCGTTGAGCGTGTATCCGTGCTTCTTGTGCATGGTGTTGCCAAAGAGCTTCAGCATGCTGCGGATGTCGGCGGTGTAGGGCTCGCCGTTCTTGTCGATGACCTCGCCAAAAACCAGCACCTTGCCGGGGCCAAACACATCGGCCGGACCCCAGTAAAAGGCGCCCCAGTCGATGCCTAATCGCAGATCGCTTTCGCGCTGCGCGGTGAAGCCCCGAATCGACGAACCGTCAAAGGTCAGGTTGTCGTAGCTCTTCAGCAGGAATTTCTTGTCATAGTCCAGCATGTGCAGACGGCCTTCCAGATCGCTGAACATCACCGTCACGGCCTTGATGCGTGCCTCATCCGTCAGATACTTCAGCCGCTCTTCCTGAATTTTCTGCGGCGCCACGCGGTCCAGGCGCTGCTTCTTCGCCTTCAGATTCATCTCTTCCAGTTCGTCGTAGGGGATCGCTAGAAAATTCCGTAGCTCAGTTGACATGGCTCTCCTTAGATTGCTTTTTGTTGCTGCATTGCCCAGGAATCAGATTGAACGACAGGGGAACTGGATAGGCTAAACCTTCAGGAGCGACGGAACAAATAGAAATCGATTATAGCTGCGATTAGGTTTTCGAATTGCACCGGAAACGGTGCAGAACTGGCTTCTGGCACTCTTTTGAATGCCGCTTCCGCGTTTCGGCGGTAGAAATCCTTACCACAGGGAGCACAGAGAAACACAGGCAAGCCCGACCTCCCCCTGTGTTCCTCTGTGCTCCCTGTGGTGGCGCCTTAGATTGGCTTTTTCCATGAAATAATCAAATCCGAGGAACTACGTGAGCTGCGCGATCTGTGATGAACGAAAAGAGAAACGGTTCTGCCCGGCCGTGCACGGCAGAATTTGTCCGCAGTGCTGCGGCGAGCAGCGCGAGTTGACGCTGGACTGCCCGAGCGACTGCCCTTATCTTTTGCAGGCACGACAGCAGGCACGACAACAGGCTCGTGAGCACGCGACGACGCAAAAAGAGCAGCCGGCCGGACAAGATCGCGAGGCTCTGTTTCCTCAGGTCGAGATTGCTGAGCAGTTTCTCTACGAACGCGAGGAGCTGATCCTCGGAATCAGCTTCGCGCTCACCAAGAGCGCCCGCGCCGATCACTCGCTCCTCGACCGCGATTTGATCGCGGCTTTGAGTTCGCTGGCGAAGAGCTACCAAACGCTGGTCGACTCGAACCTCATCTATGAACAGCCGACGGCCAATATGGCGCACCAAAGCATCGCCCGTGAAGTGGAAACCATGGTCCGGGAATTTCGCGAGGCGGAGCGGCAACATATCGGACACACACGGCTGCGCGATTCCGACGTACTGAAGGCGCTGGTGTTCCTCTTGCGCATGGGCTTGGGACGCACGTCGGGCCGGCCGAAATCGCGGGCGTTCATCGATTTTCTGTTGGCGCAATTCCCCGAAAAGCACTCGGCCATCGCCGGGCCCGACGAGGCAGGCAGCCGGATCGTGATTCCGTAACAGCCAATTAAGCGGGTTCCCTCCACCGCTAGCGTAGCGACGGCCGCCCCGGCCGTCCGGTTTCACGGAAGCCGACTCACCGTCTGCCCGCCCCCCAGCGCCGCCAGTAGTTCTCGCGCGGTTTTCCCGAGTTCTGGATGGCGCGCCTCGGGCGCGATCTCGACCAGCGGCTCCAGAACAAACCGCCGCTGAGGCATGGCCGGATGCGGGATCTTCAAACCGGGCTCATCCACCACGCGGCCTCCAAACAGCACCACATCGATGTCAATTTTGCGCGGACCCTTCTCGCGCAGGCGAAGCCGTCCCATCTCCGCTTCGATCCGCAACGCAAGGTTGAGCAATTCTCGGGGCGTCATATCCGTTGCGATCGCCGCCACACAGTTCAGAAACCACGGCTGGTCGGGGACATCCACGGGCTGGGTCTCATAGAATGCGGAGACCGCAAGCAAACGGCCTGCGGCGCCCAATTGTGTGAGTGCGGCGCGCAGGTTGGCGGCACGATCTTTCAGGTTCGATCCCAGCGACAGATAAGCGGTTTCGCCCACTAACCCTAGTTTCGCGGCAAAAGGCACGGGAATCCAGAAAAAACCAACCCAAGCGCAACCATTGCTGATTTTCTCTACTGGTGGGTTGCAACCAACACCGCGGATTTTCGCTGTTCCGTCGGAACCTCCAGCCCGGTACCAAGGTCACTTTCTTAACTTTCCGCCTGCCGCTAGTATCGAAAAATGCACTTGGACTCCCTCCTCATTAGCCCGGACGCCGATTTGGCCGGAGTGCTGCGTCCGGCACTAGAGAAGATATCGGTGGATCTGGAGGTTTGCGCAGGGTTGCGGCCCGGCAACGATCTGCTGGCCAAGCGAAAGTTCGATGCAGTGATCATCGACTGCGATGACCTGCAGGACGGTTTCAATCTCCTGGCGACCCTCCGCCAAAGCCAAAGCAATGCCAAGTCGGTAGCGTTTGCCGTGCTGAATGGGAAGACGACCACTCAGGAGGCGTTTCATTCCGGTGCGAACTTCGTTCTGCAGAAACCGCTCACTCCGCTGCACGCCACGCGCTGTTTCAATGCAGCTCTCAATTTCATGGTGCGGGAACTGCGCCGCTACTACCGCCATCCAGTGGAGATGCCGGTGCGCATCAGTCTTCCGCACAACCAGGAAGTGACCGCTACCGCGAGCAACTTGAGCGAGGGAGGCATGGCCGTCCGCATCCTCGCCAAGTTGCCCAAGGATACGCTGGCGCAGTTTCGCTTCACCCTTCCGAACGCGAACATTTCGCTCGAGCTGAAGGGCCAAGTTGCCTGGGCGGACGGAACCGGCCATGCCGGTATCCGCTTCATTGAGGTCCCGCAGAGCTCACAATATCAGCTGGAAAAATGGCTGACCGACCACTTGGAAGGCGAAATACCCAAGAAACTGCACGGCTACGCGGAACTTCCCTAGAATCGCTTGTTTTTCGACGGTTCGCTGTTTTTCCCAACTCCCACCTGTCCGGCATCCAGCTTGTAACTTGCGCTCTGCGAACGCTGTGGCACTGTAGAGGAACGGGTTGGCTCGTCTCGGATCCAGCAAACCGAAACAAAACGGGGGCCGGGCGAGGACGCCCGGCGCTCCGCTGGCAAAAACATGATCACCTTGGAAGAAAGAATCGCAAGAACCGAGCGGCTGCTGCGTCGTCTGGAAGAGGACCAGCCCTACCTGCTTGTACGTTTATCCGCGCTCAGCGCCGAATACCGGCAGAGCGCGAATGCTTTCGCCGACCGCGTGCGGGCCGAGGCCGAAGCCGAGCTGCGGCGCCTACTGGCAGAACGCGGATCGCATTCCGAGTGGAATGCGCCTCAACTCGCCGACTGACGGGCTATGCTTTGAGCTACGCACTACCGCCTGAATTCTTCGCCACGGGGAGCACAGAGGACACAGGGAGCCCACAGGGAAATACTCGCTAGACGCTGACGCTCGCCTCGGCCGCGAACGCCGGCACTGCAATTTCATCTTCCAGTTCGGTTTCTTCCCAATACGACCGGTCGCGCAAAATGCGCGACACCAGCGCGGTATGCATGGCGTGCCCGGCGCGGTCGGCTACTACCGAACCTAGTATCTGCTTCCCGATCAGCGCCAGGTCGCCGATCAGGTCCAGAACTTTGTGGCGGACAAACTCGTCGGGAAAGCGCAGCGGCGGGTTCAGCACTTCATCGCGGTTCATCACGATAGCATTCTCGATCGACGCGCCCCGAATCAGTCCCTGCTCCCGCATGGCATCGGCTTCATGAAGAAATCCAAAAGTGCGCGCCGGCGCAATCTCCTTCAGATAACTGCCATTCGTCAGGCGCACACAGAAACTCTGCTTGCCAATCAATGGATGAGGAAAGTTGATGGAATACGAAACCGAATAGATGTCGGAGGGATACACGGCAATGAATTTATCGCCTTCGCGTAGCTCGATCTCGCGTACGATCCGGAGATAAGTGCGCGCTTTGCGCTGTTTGCGAATGCCCGCCTTTTGAATCATTTCGACAAAGGGGCGGGCGCTGCCATCCAGAATGGGCAACTCAAGATTGTCTAGTTCGACGATGGCATTGTCGATGCCGACTCCGGTAAATGCCGAGAGCAGGTGCTCGGTAGTGGAGATGAGCACGCCCTTCTTCATCAGGCTGGTAGCGTAACTGACGCGGGCCACATTGCGTCCGCTGGCTTCGATAGCGAAGCTTTCGAGATCAGTGCGGCGGAACACGATTCCCGTCCCGGCGGGCGCGGGCAGAATCCGCAGGCTGACCGGAGCGCCGCTGTGCAGACCCACTCCAGTGCAGACCACCGCAGCACGAATTGTTTGCTCATGCGTCAAGGGGAAGGCGATATAAGTCTTTTGTTGTGTATCAGCTTACCGTGGGGAGCGATCTTTTGTATGTGGCAAAATAGCCACACTCCGTGGCTCGTTCGCCCAAAATAGGGGCTAACTTGTTCACGGAGCTATAGATGTTTGGGGGTGTCCAGGCAGGAACTTGGCCGCTTTTGCGGTACTTTCGTAAGTGTTTGGCCGCGTGCTACCGGCTTTTCATCGGCGCTGTGGGATCGTAGGTCACCGCTGCTTCGAACATCGCATCGGGCAGCGTCTGGTTGTAGCTGGCAATACTGATGAAGCGTTGTTGCGAAGTTTCTCCGTTGAAGTAACGGGTAATGGAGTGGGGCGTCCAGATTCCCTGCACCAGTTTGTAGCTGTCATAAACCTCATCTTCCACGTTTTTCTGCTTGTCCTTCGGATCCCGCCACGAGTAACTGATCTTGATCGGATAATGCGAAATCTGGTCCAGAAAAACCTTGACCGAGTCGTCCCGGTTGTTGAGCAGCGTGACTCCTTCTACCACCTTCCCATTCACGATCGAGGCGCCATCGTAGAACAGGGCCACGTTCGGATCGCGGAGCCACTTGCGAAATACCCATTCGAGCGAATGCTGGCGGCGGCGAAGATAGTTTTCCAACTCCAGCTTATCCTGCGCCGCCGTTCCCTTGTATGTAGTCTCGTAGCCTTTGTTGCCGTTGTGAATCAGGACCAGATCGGCCTTGTTCTTGACCTTTACGCCGCCGATGTCGATTGATCCCGGCAGCACATGAATGTCCTTGGTTTTGAGGACCTCGAAACGGTCCCGCTCCGGATACTCGACATAATATCTATAGGGAATCCCGGTGCTCTCGGTACGTCCGTGATAGAGCGGATAGTAGCGGCCTTCCTCGGTCCGGTTTTCGTAGGTGAGGTAGGGCTGCCCTCCCAGAGCGTCGACAGCCTGATCGAGAAGCGCCTTCGCCTTGCGGGCATTGTCGGAGTCGTTCAGGTTGATGGCAGGCGGAGCAGCGGCAGGCGCCGTGGGAGCCGTCGTTGGAGCGGTTTGAGCTCCGCTCAGCGCGCCCAGCAGCAAAACAATAAAAAGACGATTCATGATTCTGTTGGGTTAGAAGCACCCAGAACAATTTTAGCTGTACCAGAGAACACGTAGCGACGGACGCATTCGTCCGTCCGTCAGCACCTGACCGGCGATGACTAAGGCCCTCCCGTCAAACTGAAATTCACGAGAATCCGCGTTTGGACTGCCACGGCCTCGCCATTGAGCATGTACGGCTTGTACTTCCATTGCTCGACCGCCTTAATCGCGGCTGGAGCAAGCATGGGATGGCCCGAAATCAGGGAAAGATCCTCGATGTTTCCGTTCTTGTCGATGCGCGCTTGCAGTACGACCTGGCCTTGAACGCGGGCCCGTCGCGCAATGTCGGGATAGTCGGGCGGAACGCGTTTGATCAGTAAGCCCTGGGAGACACCTTGCCCTATATGCACAGGGAAAGTTGCCTCGTCGCCCGGACCCATGACGCAAGCAGGGTTGACCCGATCTTCCTGGAAGGAAATCTTCTGCAGCGAACTGGCCGCTTCGTCCAGTCCTGCCGCCGAGGGCGATGCCAGAGTCTCGCCGATGAAGTAGCCGCGAAATTCCGTAAGCACATAGGCTAGGTACACGGGGGTGTCGTGCATAAGCGCCTTATAATCCGACCGAAAAAAATGCCTGCCGCCGTAATCGACGGCAAACGTATCTCGAACCAGTTCGCGCATTTCCGTCGAGAACTTGATTTGCGCGCGCACCGCATCCGAAACAAAATCCTGGGCGCCCCCGCTCTGACCGGCCGAATCCCAAGCGTTAAGAATGATTCCGCCGGGCTTTCCTTGCTGATAAAGATAGAGCAGAACAAAGCTTTTGTCTGAACGATGCCTGGCCTTGCCGCCGAAAGTGACTGCGTCGTTGACTTCCCACCCGGCGGGTATTGGAAGCGCGAAGCCGAAACATTCGTTAGAGTAAATGCCGTTCACAACGGTCCCGTTCTCGAAGGTCAACGTGTGCGGCGAGTCGTTGCCGAGTCGCTGTGCCCAAGCGTATGCATGCGCCAGGACAGCAATTACAACGAAGTGCAAACAGGCACCCTTCATTTGTTCCTCCTACCCCACCAGCACCGCCCCGCCATTCACATTGAAAACCTCGCCCGTGATAAATCCGGCATAGGGCGTGCACAGGAATAGAATCGGCCCTGCAATCTCATTCGGCGTCCCCACGCGCCCCATGGGAATGCTTCCAAATACTTTTGCGCGCGTCGGCGGATCATTCAGCGCCGCCGTCGACATATCAGTATCCACCCATCCCGGCGCCACGCAGTTGACATGGATGTGGTCGCGCGCCAGTTCTGTCGAAAGTCCCTTTACCATGCTGATCAGCGCACCTTTCGAAGCCGCGTAGTCGCAGTGGAAAGCTTCGCCGCGCTGGCCGGCCGTCGAACTGACCAGCACGATATGCCCGCCGCCCTGCTTCTTCATCTGTACGACCGAATGCTTGACCAGAGAAAACACGCTGTCCAGATTCACCGCAATCGTGCGATGCCACTGATCATCGGACATGCGGTCAATAGGCGCATCCTCGGGCGGCCAGATGCCGTGATTGGCGACCAGAATGTCGAGACGCCCGAAGGCCGAGATGGCGGACGATACCAGCCGCAGCGCCGCCTCCGTGGTCGAAAGATCGCTCTGTACCGCGCAACAGTTGGCCGCGCCACAGTCACCAACCAGAGCTTCGGCCTGCGCCTTCGCCGATTGATAGTTGAATACAACTTTCGCGCCCGCAGCCACAAATAACCGCACTGCTGCCGCTCCGATGCCACGCGATCCGCCGGTGATGAGAGCAACTTTGGAATTCAGGGAGAGATTCATAGAGTCACTTGCTAAATTATCAGAAGCGATCCATTCAGTGCCCTTTGACCGTCCTTAGCCTGCGGAACGCCGGAAGAGACTTACTCGGAGTTTTCTTTGCGTCGCTCGAAAACGCGTCATTATATCGCTAGCTCGCTGTAATTCGCCGCGACATAGATCGTATATTTCATTCCTCGTTCTTCTATCCTCTATCCGCACTGCCGCCGACTCCGGCAAAAAAGAAGGCGGCCAATTGGCCGCCCTCTGGGTATGAGACCTAACACCTGAAACCTTGCTCGCTACGCCGTTGCCGGCCGCTCGCCGCTCTTGGCAGGAACCCGGTCCGGCTTGATCACTTGCTGCACGCCGTCATCAGTCTTCGCCGGCAGCGGTTTAATCGGCGGCAGGTCCTGCCCGTCGACCAGCAGCTTGATCTCGGATGCGTCCAGCACTTCGCGTTCGATCAGCGCCTTCGCGATCCGGATCAGCGTTTCCCGATTCTCCGAGAGAATCCCCTTCGCCGTCGTGTAGCCCGCGCTCACCATCTTCTTGACTTCCTCGTCAATCTGGATAGCGGTGGCTTCGCTGTAGTCGCGGTGTTGCGCGATCTCGCGTCCCAGGAATATCTGCTCTTCTTTTTTCCCGAAGGTCAGCGGCCCCAGGTCGCTCATGCCCCACTCGCAAACCATCTTGCGCGCCAGTTCCGTGGCCCGCTCAATGTCGTTGCCCGCCCCGGTCGACATCTGGTTCAGGAAGAGCTCTTCCGCAATACGTCCCCCCATCAGGATGGCGATTTGCGTGTCGAGATAATTTTTGTAGTAGTTGTGGCGATCATCGGTCGGCAACTGCATGGTCAAACCAAGCGCCATGCCGCGCGGAATGATCGTGACCTTGTGCACCGGATCGGAGTGCGGCAGCATGGCCGCCACCAGCGCGTGTCCGGCTTCGTGGTACGCCGTGTTCTTCTTCTCTTCATCGGAGAGCAGAAGCGACTTGCGTTCCACGCCCATGAGCACTTTATCTTTCGCCACTTCGAAGTCGTACATCAGCACGGCCTTGCGATTCTGCCGCGCCGCAGCCAATGCCGCTTCGTTCACCATGTTGGCCAGGTCCGCGCCAGAGAACCCCGGTGTGCCGCGGGCGAGAACATTCAGTTCCACATCATCCGCCAGAGGAATCTTGCGGGTATGCACGCGCAAAATTTCTTCGCGTCCCCGAACATCTGGACGATTCACCACCACGCGCCGGTCAAAACGCCCCGGCCGCAGCAGCGCCGGATCAAGCACGTCCGGACGATTCGTCGCCGCCATCAAAATCACGCCTTCGTTCGATTCGAAGCCGTCCATTTCGACGAGCAACTGATTCAAAGTCTGTTCGCGCTCATCATGTCCGCCGCCGAGCCCAGCACCGCGGTGACGTCCCACGGCGTCAATTTCGTCAATGAAGATGATACAGGGAGCGTTCTTCTTGCCCTGTTCAAACAGGTCGCGCACGCGGCTCGCGCCCACGCCCACAAACATTTCCACGAAGTCCGAACCGGAGATGGAGAAGAACGGAACATTCGCTTCGCCCGCCACCGCGCGTGCCAGCAAGGTCTTGCCCGTTCCCGGAGGTCCAACCAGCAGCACGCCCTTCGGAATGCGTCCGCCTAGCTTCTGGAATTTCTGCGCCTCGCGCAGAAACTCGATAATTTCGCGAAGTTCTTCCTTCGCCTCATCCACGCCGGCCACGTCTTTGAACGTGATCTTTTTCTGCTGCATGGAGAGCAACCGCGCCCGGCTCTTGCCGAATGACAGCGCTTTATTTCCACCCGTCTGCATCTGCCTGATCATGAAGAACCAGAGCGCGCCCAGCAGCACCAGCGGCAGCAGATTCAGAATCCAGCTCGGCCAGGTGCCGTTGCTGATGTCGTTGAAGCCGTAATGAACATTTTTCGCGGTCAGCTTGTCGTACAGTTCCGGATAGCTCCCCGGCTGCACAAAGGTGCGAAATGGCCCGGCCGGATTCTTTAGCGTACCTTTCGCTTCCTGGCCGGTGAAGGTCACATCGTGGACATTGTCGTGGTCCACTTCCGTCAGGAATTCAGAAAAGTCTATTTTCTTTTCCTTCTGGGCATTGCTGCCGGTTTTCACCACCTGCCACAGCAGAACAGCCGAAACCACGATAACCGCCCAGAAAAGCACCGTCTTGATTGTTGAATTCACTCAGAACTCCTCAAAGTGCAGCCCCATCCCTTGCCAAAGAAACACTCCGCCTCTTCAGCATCATAAGTTTAGATGCCGGAGCCGGAAATTCGACTGGGAAAAGCCCGCTCTCTTATTTTAGACCTTTTCGGCAGAAAACGAAGCGGTAAAGGCAGGGTACAGAAGTCACGGATGGCAAACTCATGTGGTGGCGGGGCGGAGCCTGCCCTGAGCGGAGCCGAAGGGCCCCGCTTGGACAGGGCAGAGCCCCGTCACCACACAGTCTCTCTATTTACGTTGCCGCCGCCACATACGGCAAGTTTCGTCCCGTCTGCTCCGGACTCCCCAATCCATAGCCGTAAAGAAACGCGTCATCCACCAGAAATCCGAAATAGTCCGGCTGCAGTGGCACCCGGCGCGCCGACTGCCGATCGAGCAGCGTAACCAGTTTCACTGAAGCCGCGCCCCGCCCGCGCAAGTCGTTCATCAGGAATTCGCTGGTCACCCCCGAGTGCACTAATCCCTCAACCAGCAGCACGTGCTTGCCCGCAATCGCCAGTTCGTGGCTGAAAAGAATCTCCAGCACCGCGGATTCGCCCCGCTGGCTCTGCTTGTAGCTGGGTTTGATAAAAGAACAGACGATAGGTACATCGATCGACCGCACCAGGTCGGCCATGAACAGAAAACTGTTTTCGAGGATCCCCAGCGCGATCACGGTCTGGCCGCGATAGTCGTCGGAGATCTGCCGCCCCAGTTCGCGGACCCTCTTTTGAATCTGGTCGGCCGAGATTACCTGGCGCAACCCGGTGTTCGGCGAAACATTCATAGCGGAAGTGGCGCCTCCGGCGTTGTAGGTTTGAAGCGGCATGGCTTCAGCCATGCCCTACGTTCTCCAAAATAGACGCCCCTTCAGGGGCTGGGCGTCTGATCAATGGCATGTTACATCATGCCCGCAATCTCCCGAATCCAAATCGCTTTCCGAGCCCCCACCGACACCCGAAAAGCGGCCGGAACCGCAAATCCCCGCATCCAGACCAGCCCGCAGCCTTCCGCAACCGCAACCGGCCAGAGCTTTTTCTCCGCACCGGCCGCATGACGGTCGCTCAGCAGCTCTTTCACTTTCTTTGCTGACGCCGTATGCGCCGGCCAGTAACGATCTCCGGCCCGCCAGTTGCGGATCAGAACTTCGTTCGGCATGTGCTCCAGATCCAGCAACTGGCCGCGATCACCCTCCGGAATGCCTTCCGTATCCACTACCCGGGCTTCGATGCGAGCGCCCAGTTCAGGAACCTCCACCACACCAGGCACCATTAAAGCGTACTGATAATCCGCCGTCTTACCCCGATGGGCGCCTTCCAGTTCCAGCAAAAGCTCCTTCCGCCCGCGTTGCCGTGTAACCCGGAGAGTGCGCCCCGCCGTCAGCTCGAGTCTCCTGCCCGCTGCGCTGCGTGCCAACTCCAGCACCTCCTCGATGAGCCGGAACGAGATACTCAAATCGCCTGCATTCGCTTCCAGCCATACGTGCACCACCCGTCGTTGCGCCGCCAAAGAAAGCGCCAACAATTCTCTCGCCGGTAGAGACGCGGCTCGTCGCGTCTCAGCCCGCTCAACAGAATCCGTTCTCGACTCTGCTTTGCTTGACTTGGCTTTGCTTGACTCTGACTTGCTTGATTTAGCCTTGCTTGACTCTGCTTTGAAGACGTGTGGTTTCAGCCGTGCCATAGGCGCCGCAGAAGAAATAACGGCTTTAGCCGCTGGGGCTAATTGTGCCACCAGCTCCGGATGCGCGCGCTCCCAATGCTCTTCCTCGGCCCGCGCGATTTCCGCCAACTCGGCCATGCGTTCGATTGCGGCCTCGCCAAATTCCTCCCCGACAACGGGCAGCAGCCGATGCCGCACGCGATTGCGAAGGAACGCAATATCCCGATTCGACGAATCCTCCCGCCACCTCTGGCCTTGCTCGCGCAAGAATTCTTGCAATGCTGACCGCCGAAAACCCAGCAGTGGTCGCACCAACTCCCCAAACGCGCGCCCGCGCTCCTCGAACACGATCCGTGGATGAATGCCCGAAAGCCCGCGAATGCCAGTACCGCGAAACATACGCAACAGCACCGTCTCCGCTTGATCGTCGATGGTGTGCGCGGTCGCAATCTTGTCCACGCGACCCTGCCGCGCCAGCTCACGAAAAAACCCGTAGCGCAGTTCACGCGCAGCCGCCTCGATGCCCGTACCGACTTCGGAACTATGCCTCCCGCCCGCCGGCGCTTCACAAGCATGCAGTTCGAGCCCGTGCTGCCGTGCCAGCTCAGCGACAAACCGCTCATCCCCTTGCGACTCTTCTCCACGGAGCTTGTGATTGACATGCGCGACTGACAGCACGATCCCTAACTCGGTTCGCAGCTCCAGCAGCAGGCAAAGCAAAGCCACCGAATCCGCCCCACCGGAAACCGCCGCCCCCACGCGGTCCCCGGCCCGAATCGCTTTCTGCTTCCGGATTGTCCTCAACAGCCGCTCAGCCAGCCAGTGCACGGAGAAATGGTACAGGAACCTGTAACCAGTACCCAGTTGTCACTACCCAGCAGGCGTGTCGGTGTCTGGGTACTGGCAACTGGGTACTGGTTACTGCTATGCTGTTCCGCAAATGTGGGGAGTTTCTCGCTGGACTGCCAGGTTTCTGCTGCTGGTCATGCTCGCTCCGGCCTTTGGGCCGCTGGCGATGGCTTGTTCTGCCCAGCCGGAAGCCATGCAGTGTGCGCGCCAGCCCATGTCAGCGTCGATGTCCGCGCATGCGCAGCCTGCCATGCCGTGCCATCATGCGATGGCGCACTCGAAAGCAGCCCAGCCCAAATCCTCTGAAACCTCGTTTCAAGCCGTCAATGAAGGCAACTGCTGTCTGAACCATTGCTGCTGCGGCGCTACCACCTCCGAGTGGGCGCATCCCGCTTCCAACCTGCTCTCTGTTCTACGGCTCCTGATCGAACCCGCGCGACGGTCCCGTAACGCGGAACCTCAATCCGCCGATATCTCCGGACACGACTCCGCCCGCGCACCCCCTCGCAGCTGACCTCTGTTTCTTAATCCTGAGAATTCGCAGCCCTGACAGACACGCCATGGTTGCGCGTGCCCCAGTTCCTATAAGGGGCGTCCGGTTTCGTTCCTTACGGCATCCTGAAGCGGGCCCTGCTACGAAACCTGAATACTTCGGCATCTGTGAAAGTGGCGCCGAAAGTCGACTTCTCGAATCGCCCTGAGGGCCGAGATCGACATCCCACAAGGACAAGAGTCATGACTCGTCTCCACCAATTGGCTTTCACCGCTTTGCTGCTCGCCGCCCCTGCATTTGCCTCCATCTTCGGCTCCGTTCGCGGCGTCGTTCATGATCCTCAGCACCGTCCCATTCAAGGCGCTCACGTTACGCTGAAGGCTCAAAACTCAGACTGGATACAGTCCCAGGATTCCCGCGACAGCGGAGGATTTGAATTCAGTTTGGTGCCAATCGGAAATTACACGGTCACTGTCTCGTCGAAAGGTTTCCAGGAAATGCATCGAGCTGCGGTTGTTCAATCCGACACCAGCCCAGTGCTCCATTTTGAGCTGACGGTCGCAGGCGCAAAGGAAACTGTCGTCGTGCCGGAAACTCCAGTCGAGGCACCGATGGACAGCGTGACGCCGACGACGACAGTGAACCGTATCGACATCCAGGAAACGCCCGGAGCCGACCGCACCAACGGCATGGAGATGATCACCGATTACGTGCCGGCAGCCTATGTCACGCACGATATGTTGCACATGCGAGGAGGGCACCAGGTCAATTGGCTGATCGACGGCGTCCCTATCCCTAACACCAACATTGCGAACAATCTGGGACCGCAGATTGATCCGAAAGACATCGATTATCTCGAGGTTATGAGAGGCAGCTACGACGCCGACTATGGAGACCGCACCTACGGAATCTTCAACGTCGTGCCCCGCACTGGTTTTGAACGCTATCGGGAATGTGATCTGGTTATCAGCGCCGGAAATTTCTATCAAACAGACGACCAAATCAGTTGCGGAGGACACACGCAGCGCTTTGCTTACTACGCCAGCTTGAACGGAAATCGAAGCAACTACGGACTTCAGACTCCGATCGGGCAGGTTGTCAATGATGCCGCGAATGGCTATGGAGGATTCGCGTCGTTCATCTTCAATCCCGATCCCAAGAACCAATATCGGGTGGTCACTTCGTTGCGGCGGGATTATTACCAGATTCCCATCGA
>Ga0181532_10003340_pt1 | contig 14471 bp, 9 predicted proteins | sample PEATcosm2014_Bin_33_FD_119768 | JGI IMG/M metagenome (GOLD analysis project Ga0181532, IMG submission 119768) | Peatland microbial communities from MTU Mesocosm Facility, Houghton, MI, USA - PEATcosm2014_Bin11_30_metaG | ecosystem: Environmental > Terrestrial > Soil > Wetlands > Peat | place...
AAACGCAGGCTCGCGTCGGCCGGCAGAGAGCGTCTAAAGAACTGCGGCAAAAGCCGGTTCTAAAGAAATCGGACAATAATGCTTTTTTCCGCTTGATCAGGGCCCTAATGGCTGACCCCTTTCTTGGCCCTGAGCAAACAGCACGGCTGGCAGTTGGAAGCCTGGGCGGTGCTGGCCAATCATTATCATTTTGTGGCGCGTGGGAATACACAATCCACTAATCTGAGGCAATTCTTGCAGCAACTGCACTACGACTCAGCTCGGGGCTTGAGCCATGCCACGGGTAACCGCAACCGAACCGCGCGGAGCGTCTGGAGTGCGGCGCATTCCGTCGCTGTCGGTGGCAGCGCACCCTCCAAAGCGCGGGGATGCGGCACGTTCCAAGCGCTTCGCGACACCGCGGGCGTTTTTGCGATCCGCGCCTTGGGGATAGCCAATGCCCCGGACTGGATCCGTGGGGATTGGTGAAATCGGAGTCTTTGCCGGCGCTTGCGAGCAGTCGTTTCTCCTCCGGCAGCAGCGGACCACGCTGGCCCACGCCAGGTACTTCCTCGCCTGGGCGAGGCTGGCGATTTGCTCGACAGGGTCGCTGGCGCTGGTTATACACGAAGGCCATGAGCGGAAGCAGCTACGCTATCGGCCTCGACTACGGCACCAATTCAGTTCGCACCCTGATCGTCAACGTCGCCAACGGGCGCGAGGTGGCATCCGCTGTCTGGAGTTATGAGCACGGCAACCAGGGTGTTATCCTGTCGCGGGACCCCAATCTCGCACGGCAGCACCCGGCAGATTATGTCACGGGCGCGGAAGTCACGATCAGGCAGGCGCTCGCGCTTGCCAGGCGGACGGTGCGGGGCTTCAGGCCGGACCAGATCATCGGCATCGGCGTGGACACCACGGGCAGCACACCGTTGCCGGTGGACGGCAATGGCCGGCCACTGGCGCTGGACCGCCGCTTCGCCAGGAACCCGGCGGCGATGGCCTGGCTTTGGAAGGACCACACGGGCGTGGCCGAGGCGGGGGAGATCACTGAGCTGGCGCGCAAGATTCGGCCACAGTATCTCGCCAAGTGCGGCGGCACCTATTCCAGCGAATGGTTCTTCAGCAAGATACTCCATTGCCTGCGCACCAGCCCCGAGGTGTTCGACGCCGCCCACTTGTGGGTGGAGTGCGCCGATTGGGTGCCCGCGATGCTGACCGGCACCGAGGCGCCCGGCAAACTCACGATCGGGGTCTGCGCCTCGGGCCACAAGGGCATGTACAATGAGGCCTGGGGCGGTTACCCGGACGCTGAGTTTCTGTCACAGCTTCACCCGAAGCTGGGCCAACTGCGGGCGCGGCTCCCGTCAAACGCGCGCAGCATTGATCAGGCGGCGGGCGCCCTGACTGGCGAGTGGGCCCAACGCACCGGCTTGCCGTCGGGCCTGCCCGTGGCCGTCGGGGCGATGGACGCGCACCTGGGCGGCGTGGGTTCCGGCATCGCGCCGGGCACGCTGGTGAAGATCATCGGCACGAGCACGTGTGACATGATGGTGGTGCCGATGGGTGACAAGCTGGCGGACATCCCCGGCCTGTGCGGCATCGTGCCCGCGAGCATCCTGCCGGGCTACTACGGGCTGGAGGCGGGCCAATCGGCGGTTGGCGACATCTTCAATTGGTTCGTGAACTATATCCAGCCGCTCGGGAAGAAGGCGGGGTCGCACGAGGCGCTCAGCCTGGCAGCGGTGAAGCTGGCGCCGGGCGAGTCAGGCCTGCTGGCGCTGGATTGGAACAACGGCAACCGCACGGTGCTGGTGGACCAGAGGCTGACAGGCTTGCTACTCGGGCAGACGCTCTACACCACGCCGGCTGAGATCTACCGTGCGCTGATCGAGGCCACCGCCTTCGGCGCGCTGACCATCATCCGCCGTTTCGAGGAATATGGCGTCAAGGTCGAGCGGATCGTCAACTGCGGCGGCATTGCCGAGAAGAACCCGCTGGTGATGCAAATCTATGCGGATGTGACGGGCCGGCCCATTAAGATCAGCCGCTCGGCGCAGACGTGCGCGTTGGGCGCGGCCATCGCCGGGGCGGTGGTGGCGGGCAAAGCGGCCGGAGGCTACGCCAATTACGCCGACGCGCAGAAGGCCATGACCGGCCTCAAACCGCGCGTGTTCCAGCCAAAGCCGCAAGCCCACGCCGTCTATAAGGAGCTTTATGCCCTCTACCGCAAGCTGCATGATGCGTTCGGCACGCGACAGCCGGATGGGAATCTCTACGACGTGATGAAGCGGCTCCTGGAAATCCGCACCCGGGCGCGAACATGAGTCTTCACTGCTGCCCATGAATGCTGGCCTGGCCGTCAAGGTGCTGATAATCAACGACGATGGGCAGTACCTCGCCGGGACGGCCACCGAGTGGGAATTCACGGAGGATCGCGCCCGGGCCAAGGTCTTTGATTACGTGGGCGACCGGGTAGCGGAGCAGATTGACCTGGTGCGCCGCGCTCATGGCCGGGTCTGGATAGCCGTCAAGCTGGACCCGCTGGAAGTCTATGAGTTCTGCGACCGCTGCGGCTGCCGCATGCGCGCCTTTCGGGCCTACTTCGACGGACAGCAGTTTGTCTGTCAGGATTGCAAGAATACGGCCTTACCGGCAGGTGATGAGCACGGGTGACCGCAGCCGCCTTCCACGCGTCGCACCGTACGAACCTGCGGTTGCGTCCGCTGACTTATGAGACCGCTGTCAGAATGCCGGCTCTATGCCTTTGTGGATACTGCCTATCTGCACGGACGCCAGCCGGGCGATGTGGCCCGGCAGCTCTGCGACGGCGGCGCCGATATGATCCAGCTCCGTGCCAAGCAATCCTCGCTCGACGAAGTCCGCCGCCTGGCGGAGGCCATCCTGCCGGTGACGCGCCGGGCTGGTGTGCCGCTGGTGATCAACGATCACTATTCGTTGGCGCGGGCGCTCGGCGCAGAGTTCTGTCACCTGGGCCAGGAGGACTTCTTTGGCGCGGGGCATACTCGTGTCGGCCAGCTTTCAAGTGCCGGCAGCAGCAACCACCCTGCCGGGCCGCGTGTTGGCATCGGGTTGAGCACCCATTCACAGGCGCAAGCGGAGCGGGCTTTGGCCGCGGGGCCGGACTATATTGGCGTCGGCCCCGTGCATGCGACCGCCACCAAGCCCGAAGCGCGGCCCATCGCGCCCGACTATCTTCGCTGGGCGGCCGGGCATGTGCAGGTCCCGTGGTTCGCCATAGGGGGCATCAACCTTGCGAACCTGGACGAATTGCTGGTCGCCGGAGTCCGGCGCATCTGCGTCGTATCTGCTATCCTGGAGGCGGAGGACCTCGTTGCCTCCTGTCGCAGGTTCAAGGAGCGTTTGGCCGCTGTCCCCATTTAACCCAGAGTGGCAGGGCACGTCCAAGAAACCTCGGGATCGTAGCCGCCAGGGCGGGAGGCTGCCCGCACTGCGCTGGCAATCGCCTCCAAACCGGGCTAAGTTCTCCCATGTTCATCACGGGGTTAGGGACAGCTTCGCCGCGGCAGCGCTATACGCAGAGGGAATGTTGGGCGGTCTTCCGGCAATCAGCCCTGAGCCGGCAATTGAGCCCGCGTTCGCGTGCAATCGTCAAGAAGGTCCTGATCGGCGACAACGGTGTCACCACCCGCCACCTGGCATTGAACACCCTTGATGAGGCCTTCAAACTTACGCCGGATGCCCTGCACGCGCGGTTCGCTCAGCATGCCCCTGTGCTCGCCTCACAAGCCGGCGAACGGGCGCTGGCGGATGCGGGCATTCAGCCGGAGCATATAGATGCCCTGCTGATCAGCACGTGCACGGGGTATCTCTGTCCGGGCCTCACCAGCTATGTCTCGGAGCGCCTGGGTCTGCGCCCGGACGTTCTGGGCCTGGACCTCGTGGGCCAAGGGTGCGCGGCGGCCTTGCCAAATCTCCGGGCGGGCGAGGCCCTCCTGGCCGCAGGCCGCGTTGAGCGCGTGCTCTCAATCTGCGTGGAAGTATGCAGCGCCGCGCTTTATTTCGACGACGACCCCGGCGTGCTCATCAGCGCCTGCCTGTTCGGCGACGGCGCGGGCGCCGCCGTGCTGGCGCGCGCGCCCAATGGCCAGCGCCGAATCGAATGGAAGACCAGCACGGCCTTCCTCAGCCCGGCGGCCCGCGGCGCCCTGCGTTTTGAACAGAAGGCAGGCATGCTGCGAAATGTTCTCCGGCAACAGGTGCCCGCGCTTGCCGCGCAATACGCCGCCACAATCCTGGACGAGGTGCTCGCGAAGACAGGGCTCGGGCGGTCGCAAGTGAGAGGCTGGGTGCTGCACCCGGGCGGACGCGACGTGCTGGCCGCCTTGCGCCAACAGTTGGGCCTGGCGAGCAGAGATGTGCGCTGGAGCGAAGCCGTGCTGCAAGAGTATGGCAACGTGAGCAGTGCGTCCGTCTTCTTCGTTCTGCAGGCTGCCCGGAACGACTCCACACCGGGCGGGTATTGGTGGATGTCGTCTTTCGGAGCCGGCTTCAGTTGTCACGGGGCGTTGCTGGATGTGGAATGAACGGCCCATCATTTAACTGGAGCGCGGACATTTCTGTCCGCCCATGGCTGAAGGGGCCTCGGAGGCGGACAAGAGTGTCCGCGCTCCAGCCTGAAACTGTGCACAAGTGAAAGGCGTGGCGTGGTCGCTCGTTGCGTTGAGCCAGAGCTGTTGGACGAATTGCCGCCTGATGATCCGTACGCCGTGGGGTCGCGCCGGGACCTGCTGCGGCTGAACGCCCTGATGGGCCATAGCCGCATCATGGCAATGGCGCTGCGGGACCGCGAGCCGTCCCAGGCTCGGCACGTGGTCGAGTTGGGTGCCGGGGACGGCAGGTTCCTGCTGCGTGTGGCGCGGCGGTTGTCTTGCACATGGGAAGGAACCACGGCGGTGCTGGTGGACCGGCACAGCGTCATATCGGCCGAAACTCGGCAAGGCTTTGAAGCTCAGGGTTGGCGATTGAAAGTTGTGGAGGCGGATGCCGTTGATTGGCTCACTCAACCAACGGTCGGATTCTGCGACGCCGTAGTCGCCAACTTGTTCCTGCATCATTTCTCCGGGGCACAACTGACGAGGCTCCTGGGGGAGGCGGCGCGCCTGGCCAGGGCGTTCGTCGCGATCGAGCCCCGCCGGGCGGTCTGGCCGCTAACCTGCAGCCGGATGGTTTGGATGATTGGCTGCAACCGGGTGACTCAGAAGGACGCGCCCGCGAGCGTCCGGGCCGGTTTCGCGGGCCATGAGTTGTCGGGCCTGTGGCCGGAGGACCGAGGCTGGTCGTTGCAGGAGCGGCGTGTCGGCTGGTTCAGCCATGTGTTCGAAGCGCGGCGGAGCGAGCGCGCTAGCCGGCCGTGCTAAGACCCATCACCATTGCAGGGGGCGGGCTGGCAGGGTTGACTCTGGGCATTGGCCTGCGCCAAAAGGGCATTACGGTTACCGTCCTGGAGGCGGGCCGCTATCCGCGGCACCGGGTCTGCGGCGAATTCATCAGCGGGCGTGGGCAGGATGTGCTGGCCCGGCTGGGTTTGCGGGAGGCCTTCCTCCAGGCAGGAGCAATCCCCGCGCGCACGGCTGCCTTCTTTCTGGGCCAAGCCGGCTCGCCGGTTCGGCCCCTGCCCAGGCCGGCCCTCTCTCTGTCGCGCCTGACCATGGACGCCCTGCTGGCCAGGCTCTTCCGGGAGGCAGGAGGCGAGTTGCGCGAAGACGAGCGCTGGCATGAAGGCGATGCGGCCGAAGGCATCGTGCGCGCGAACGGCCGGCGTCTGGGGCCGGCCGGGAACGGCTGGCATTGGTTCGGTCTGAAGGTGCACGCACGAAATGTGATGCTGTGTGCAGACTTGGAAATGCATGGGGCTCGACAGGGATACGTCGGGATTTCCCGGTTGCACGGCGGAGAGGTCAACGTCTGTGGCTTATTCCGCCGACCGGCTCGCCGGCACGAGGCCTCGGTGCCTTGGCGGGAGCTGATCCAAGGCCAGCCGGGCACACCTTTGCGGCAGCGGATGGCCGGAGCGGAGGTGAATGAAAGCTCCTTCTGTGCCGTCGCCGGCTTGTCACTGCGTCCGCAACGCGCCGATGCGGAGAACGAATGCGTGATCGGCGATGCGCTGACAATGATTCCCCCGGTGACCGGGAACGGCATGTCCATGGCTATCGAAGCCGCCGAAATCGCCATCCGACCGCTCGCCGCCTACAGCGGTGGCGAGATTACGTGGACGCAAGCCAAGCGAGCGATTGCCCGGGGCTGCGACAGCGCCTTCGCCCAACGCCTGACCTGGGCACAGTGGCTGCATTGGATGATGTTCACGCCTGTTCTGCGGGCTGGGCTCGGACGTCTCGCTTTGAACTCCGATTGGCTGTGGCGGACAATGTTCGGGCGGACACGTTAACATTCGCCCGTGCGGCCCTGGAAAACGGACTGAGGCAAACAAGAATGAGGCAACCAACCATTTCACGCCAGGGCGCATGCTCGCCGCGTATCGGACCTTGACATAGTGGCAGGGTCCTTTTAGTTTCCTCGCGCAAGAGCTGAGCGCTTTTGCCCCCGAATTCACGTTCGGGGGTTTTTACTGTGGGCCGATCCTTAAGCCGCGGACCTGTTCCGCCGGAACGGCCATCCGCGTTCAAACATTATGGCCAATACGATTCTAGTTGGCGCCCAGTGGGGCGATGAAGGCAAAGGCAAAATCATTGACGTGCTGACCGAGCAGGCAGACATCGTGGTGCGCACGCAAGGCGGCAACAACGCCGGCCACACCGTCCACATCAAAGGACAGAAGTACATCCTGCACCTCGTCCCCTCCGGCATCCTGCGCAAGAAGAAGGTCTGCGTCATCGGCAACGGCGTAGTGGTGGACCCCGTGAGCCTGGTCCAGGAGATCGAAGGGCTGCGCAAGCTGGGCATCAGGATTGACCGCAACCTCTACCTCAGCGAGACGGCGCATCTGGTCTTTCCTTATCATCGCGAACTCGACGCCCAGCGCGAGACCTTCAAAGGGAAGAACAAGATCGGCACCACCAAACGCGGCATCGGCCCGGCTTACGGTGACAAGGCAGCGCGGACCGGCTTGCGCGTGATTGATTTGATCAACCCGGAGCGCTTCAAGCAACAGCTTGAGCAGAAGATCAAAGAGAACAACGAAGTGCTGAAGGCGTTTGGCGCTCAGCCCTTGTCCTTCAAGGAAGTCCACAGCGAGTACCGCGCGTCGGGCGACTACCTCAAGCCCTTCGTCGCCAACACGGTGATCCTGCTGCACGAGGCCGTTCGGCGCGGGGACGACATCCTGTTCGAGGGCGCGCAAGGGACGTTCCTCGACATTGACCACGGCACCTATCCGTTCGTGACTTCCTCAAACACAACTGCCGGTGGCTCCTGCACCGGCTCGGGCATTCCGCCGCACCGCATGGACCGCGTCGTCGGGGTCATGAAGGCATACACCACGCGCGTCGGCGAGGGGCCGCTTCCGACCGAGAACGCCGAGGTCGCCGACATGCTGCACGGGATGGGCCGTGAGTTTGGGGCGACGACCGGGCGACCGCGCCGTTGCGGCTGGTTCGACTCCATCGCCACACGCCATGCGTGCATGGTGAATGGCATTGACGGGCTGGCGGTGACCAACATAGACGGCTTGGACTCGGTGGAGACGATCAAGGTCTGCATCGGTTACCGCGACGGCGCCCGGCGCTATGACTACGTGCCCAATGACATCCAATGCCTGTCCCGCTGCCAGCCGGTTTACGCTGATTTCCCCGGCTGGCGGACCTCAACCACCCGGGCCCGCAAGTGGAAAGACCTGCCGGTAAAGACCCGCTCCTACCTCAAAGCGCTGGCTGATCTGAGCGGCGCGAAGCTGGCCATCGCTTCGGTCGGCCCGGGACGGGAGCAGACAATCTTGCTCTGATTGAGCGCGCAAGCCGCTAGTCTCAGTCCCGAAGCCAAGGCCTCCTTGCCGCGGCACGTAGCCATCATCATGGACGGCAATGGACGCTGGGCCAAGCAGCGGCATTTGCCGCGCATCGAGGGCCACCGCGCCGGGGCCGAGTCCGCGCGGGTGATCATCCGGACCGCGGGCGAACTTGGCATCAAGTATCTCACGCTCTACGCCTTTTCCGTGGAGAACTGGAATCGGCCCAAGGACGAGGTGGATGCGCTCATGAAGTATCTGGTGCATTATCTCAAGACTGAGACCCCCGAGCTAAACAAGAACAACGTGCACCTCGAGATCATCGGCCAGGTCTATCGGCTGCCGGAGAACGTGCAGGAGCACTTGAAGAAGTCGGTCGCGACGCTCTCAAAGAACAACGGGCTCACGCTGATCATGGCGCTGAGTTACGGCGGGCGCACCGAGATCGTGGACGCCGTGCGCGGCATCGCCCAGAAGGTGAAAGCCGGCGAACTCGACCCGCCCGATATCACGGAGCAGGTTTTCGCCCAGCACCTCTACACGCGCAACGTGCCGGACCCGGATGTGCTGATTCGCACGAGCGGCGAGATGCGCGTCAGCAACTTCCTGCTCTGGCAAATCTCCTACACCGAGCTGGTGGTAACGCAGACGCTCTGGCCGGACTTTCGCAAGCCCCAATTCTACGCGGCACTGGAAGAATACAACCGCCGACATCGGCGGTTTGGCGCAATTTGATACCGCATACCCGAGTGTTCGGTGTTCACCCTTTAGGGTGTCCGGGGCGCTCCAGAGCACGCTAAAGCGTGGACACCAAACGCGCCGGGCTACTGAACGAGGAGACGATAGAACCCACTGTCCGCGGGAGCGTTATTAGCCTGCAAAGTCATCACACCACCCGTGCCGGCGACTGCCGAGGTCACGGGCGTCCAGGTTGAGTCGGCCAGGGAGTGCTTATATTCAAGCACGTAATTGGAGCCGGCAATACTGAGGAATCCAACGGACACTTGCGACCCGGCCAACCTGAGGCTGACGATAGAGTTTGGCCTGCCGACTGTCAGTGCAGCATTGGAACTGACCGTTCCGCCGAAGGCGTTGCTGACCAGGACAGAGTAAAGGCCGGAATCGGCAGGCTGAGCACCAGGAATGGTATAACTGCTTAGGGTCGCCCCGGGGAGGATTGAGCCGTTCAACCGCCACTGGTAGCTCAAGGGCTGGACCCCAACGGCCATCGTCAGCAAGCGAACCGTCGAGCCGGGCGCAGCGGACTGGCTGAGGGGCTGCACCGTCAGGGCCGGACGCCCGTCGTTCTCCAGCGCCAGGGCATGAAAACCTCCGCCCGCAATCCCGACCACATTCTCCAACCCCACGGGAGTATTGGTCTCACCATAGCTGTCATCGCCCCAGGCGACGAGCGTGCCGTCGGGTTTCAACGCCATGTTGTAATAGCGACCAGCGGTAATGGCAACCACGTTGCTCAAACCCGCAGGCGTATTGGTCTGGCCGTAGGTGTTGTCGCCCCAGGCGACCACCGTTCCGTCCGCCTTGAGCGCCAGACTGTGATAGCCGCCTGCCACAACCATCACGACGTTGCTCACACCGACCGGAACCAACGCCTGCCCCGAATACGGAATGATCCCGGTGTTGGTCGTGCCCGCTCCCCAAGCCGCTACAGTTCCGTCGTCCCGCAAAGCGAGACTGTGATAGCCCCCTGCGGCCACAGCCACCACGTTGGCCAAACCGGCTGGGACTATCGCTTGCCCGTAGTCCGGGTTGACGCCGCTGTTGGTCGTGCCCGCTCCCCAGGCCACAACCGTTCGGTCTGCCCTCAAAGCCAGGCTATGGTAGCCCCCGGCCGCGATTGCCACCGCGTTGCTCAAACCCGTCGGGACTATTGCCTGCCCAAACTGCGGACTAACGCCGGTGTTTGCCGTGCCGGCGCCCCAGGCCGCTACGGTCCCGCCGGCCTCGAGCGCCAGGCTGTGATAGTAACCCCCGGCGACTTGCAGGATAGTGCCCAACCCGCTCGGAACGATCGCCTGTCCCTGTTGCGGGCTCACCCCCGTGTTGGTCGTGCCGGCGCCCCAGGCAGCCACCGTCCCGTCGGCGCGCAAAGCCAGGCCATGGTACAACCCGGCTGCAACCGCCGTCACGTTGCTCAACCCGCCGGGGATGTCGGCCTGGGCGTAATTATCTCTGGCCCACCCCAGCAACGGCCATAACCTGAGCGAAGCACTGGAGCTGGTTACGACTCCGTAAACGTTGCTCACCACCATCGAGTAGTCACCCATATCGCCGGCCTGCACATTAGAGATCACCAGGGTAGCGGTCGCGGAGCCGCTGACTTTCCCGCCGTCCACCAGGTTGGTCCCAAAGCGCTGCCACTGGATACCCAGCGGGCCAGAGCCCACGACTCCTGCCGTGAATGAGACGACCGAGCCAGCCAGCGCGGTTTGGCCCGCAGGCTGAGTCGAAATGAGAGGCGGGAAATTGGCACTCAGTGTGGCGACCGAGCTGACCGCGTAGCCATAAAGGTTGCTCACCACGACGGAATAGTTGCCGACTTCCCCGGCTTGCACCTGCGCCAGGTTCAGCGTGGCCGAGCGGGTCCCGCTCAAATTGGCGGTGTCGGAGAGCGCAGCCCCCTCCTTCAGCCACTGGTAACTCAGCGGCAGGGTGCCAACCGCGCCCACACTGAAACTGGCCGGCGCGCCTGCGGTCACCGTTAGGTTCTTCGGCTGGTTAGCGATCCAGGGATCCAGCACGGTCAGCACCGCATTGGTGCTGACTACGGAGCCGTAAGCGTTGGCCACCACCACCGAGTAGGTGCCGGCCTGCGATCCCAGCACATTGCTCAACGTAAGCGTCGCATTGACAGCTCCCGCCAGGGCGCCACCGTTCATGCCCCACTGGTAGGCCAGCGGCTGGGCACCGGAAGCAGCCACCTGGAAGGTCACATTCGCGCCTGCGATGGCTGTCTGGCTGCTCGGCTGAGTGGTGATCGTCGGCGGCGAGTTGATGCAGCACACGACGCTGCTGCTGGTCATGGACACGCTATCAACGTACCAGCCCGTCCAACTGACGCTGTCATCCGAGCCGCAGCGCCAGCGCAACTGGACGGTCTGGCCAGAGGCGGAGGCGGGCAAGTTGACGATAGTCGTGATAAACCCGCCGCTGTTGCCCGTCCACGCGGACCGGCCGGCCAGAGGATTGCCGTAGTGAGTGCTCAGCGTCGTTACATAGCCGCCGCTCACAAAGCTGCCGCCGGCGGCCAGGATGTCTGTCCACGCGCCACCGGCGATAGCGATTTCCAATACACCGCCGTCGTAAGTTGCTTCGAGGTCGTAATCTTGCCGGAACGTCAACTGGCACTGGCCGGCGGGCAGGGTGATGGCGGGCGAGTCCAGTTCGCTCAATCCAATGCTCGCCGGATCGGGCGTAAAGACGGAGTTGGGTGCGGTATCGCTGGCAGTAGTCGTGCTCACCCAGGCGGATTCCGCGCCGCTGGCTGAAGTAGCCCAACCCGCGGGCAAGGCTGGAGCAGTGACGCCATCGAAGTTCTGGGCGAAGACCGTTGTGCTATTAGGCTGGCCCAGCAAGAAGGAGAAGGTGACCGTCCCGAGGTTCGCCGTGCCGTCCTGCAACTGGACCGTGGCGGTGTTGGTGCCGCCGCAGGTCCCGCTCGCGCTAAAGCTAAACGACCGGGTTGCGGAGCCATTCGTGGCCACGACGCCGTAAGTCTGCGGGCTGCTCGGCGAGACGACACCGCCCGTCGCCAGCAGCGTAGCCACCAGGTTCGTCGTGTTCCCCGTGCCGATGTTCTTCAAGCCGAAGCTGACGGTGACCGTTTCGCCGGGGTCAATGGCGCCGTTGGGGCAGCTCTCGGCGGTCAGCGTAAAAGCGTTTGAGACCAGCAGCGGCGCAATTACGGGCGGCCCCGTCAGGGCATTGATGAGGTTAACACCGTTTGGCGTCCCCCAGCCGGTGCAAAGGTCGTAGCCGGCGACGGCCGAGAACTGCGAAGGGCTGCTGCTGCTGAAATTGTTGCCCGTCGTGATGTCGTGGAAGCACCTCCCATAGTTGGCGCCTTTGCCGATGGCATAGAGCGCTGGGTTGAGGAATCCGACCGTAGCCTGCCCGGACTGGGCGGCCTGCTGGTTGACGAGGGCGGTGAACCCCGCCCACAGCGGCGTGGCGCAACTGGTCCCGCCCACGGTCTCCGAGCTGCCGTCGCCGTACATCACATAGACATTGTCGCCTGTCAGCGCCACGTCCGGCACGTTGCGCTTGGTAGTCGAGCCCTGGTTGGCGGCCATGCTGACGCCGACCTGGTAGCCGGGAATGCCGTAATAAGTGCTGATGCCGCCGCTGGTACCCGTGCCGCTGCCCCAATTCCAAACGGTCTCCGAGCTATAGGCACCGCCGGAACCGGTGGTCAGGGTCGTGCCGCCCACCTCGGTGATGTTGGTGCTGTCGGAGGGAAACGGGATCGTGCCGGTGAAGGCGTCCGAATCGCCGGTGGCATTGAAGAAGGACTGTCCTTGCGCGCCCATTTGTTTGAAGACAGTCTCAGCGGACGCATTGCGCCCACCGCCGCCCCAGGAGCAACTGAGTTGCTTGGCCAGGTTGTCGTTGGCCATCTGGCTGAACAAACTAACCCAGTAAGCGCTGGAGTTGGGAGCCTCATAGACATAGACATGCGACAACCCCGGCGCCATTGAAATCGCCATCTCGATGTCCAGCGATACCTCGACCGCCCCGCTGCCGGGCGTGCCGACCCCTCCCTGAACCGGCACCACGGTAATCGGCACATTGGGCAAGCCGGCCTGGCTCTCGTAGGCCGTGATGTCACTCTGGTAAAAGCCGTCGAACTGCAGCAAGCCGACGCTCTGCCCTGCGCCCGTGAGGGCCGTCCCGGGCACGTAAGCGTTGCGGAAATCACTGCCCTGATACGTCCCGCCTGGACCGGAACCCGCCATCGGCGTGGCGCTTGCCGTCACACTGGCGGGCCGGACCTTCACATTAGGGTGCGGCAGCGCGTAATTGTCCAGGCCGCTCACGTGCAGAATGGGCAGAGAGAAATCCACCGACGGCTCGATGTCCGGCGCGTAGAAGTTGCGCTTCTCGGTCGGGTGCGGATAAAGCCGCATGGTCACGTTGAAAGTCTGCTCGACGTCGCTGACAGCGCCCTCGACGTCCAGCACCAGCCGATTCGGGTGCTTGCCGGTCACCGTGAAGCCCCTGCCCTTCACGAACTGCACGAGAGCCTGGTAATCCTGCTCCGTAGGTCCGAAGCGCGCGGTGAATTCCGCCGGCGTGAGATAATGCCGGTAATTGGGGCTGGCGGGATCGTAAAGCTGCCGGAGCAAAGCATCCAGCTCGGCCTCGTTGCGGAGGGGCAGCCCGACGGCCAGGTGCAGCCGCTGTGAGGCCGGCATGCTGCCGACGGGCGCCAGCCGTGCCACCGCCGCCGGAACGTGCCCGCCGCTAATCATTTGCTTCCCTGCCGCGGAAGCCATCTGGAGAAAGGCAAGTAGCGCTGTAAGTGTCGCGGGCAGAAAGGGTAAGAGCATCCCCTGCCGATTAGTGCGGATATTGATTTTGGTATTCAATGGACGTTTTGCCGCGCTCAGTAAGCACTATTCATGCCTTGAAAATAGAAGGATCCCCCCTGCCTCGTTTGCTTTTAATCATGGCCTAATATGCCATATCCCGGGCAACTTTCAATTGCCGTTATGCCGCGCTTCGGGGGAGCAACTGCGGGCGTTGAGGTCGGCGTGAACAGCGGCTGCTTTTGGCGGGGATGCGCTTCGCTTTGGCAAACCGTGAAGTGCTCACCGCCGCCGAACAGCATCTGGTGCAAATCTGACTTCGCTCACGGACCAACCTTCAAGATTGAATCTTATCCCTCGAAAGAGGGATGACGGGGCTTCCAGGAATCTGTAAAGAAAGAGGACGTATTCTCCATACGCATCCTGGTGATGCGGCGTTGATGGGGATTTAAACCTGAAGAAAGAAGCGACTGACGGGAACCGACAACCACTACATACCTCATATCCTTATGTCATTGAAGAAACTCGTCGTATTGGCGGGAGCAATTCTGCTCTCGATGCAGGCAACGCGGGCACAGGTTCCGATTTACCGCGAGGTCTTTGGCAACACTAATAGCGGCAATGTCTTACTCAACACTGTCGGATGGTCTGGGAATTGGGGACCGACCGCCACAGACTCAAGCAACCCGAGCCCAAACAATTTCGGTGTCTCCACCGCACTCGGCGACCCCAACAACCTCGACAATATCAATGCCGGTGGTCCCAGCCTCTCCCAAGCCAATGGCTTGCTGTTCACCAGCGGCGGTACGGCCGCCACCATGAACTGGATCGCCTACACGAGCGGTTACACCGTGGACACCACTGCTACTCCGATCCAGGACATCTCCTTCTACGCCGGAAGCACTGTCAACGGCGCCAATGGAATCCCTGGGTTCCGCATTGCCGTCCAGATTGACGGTAATTGGTATGCGTCCACCCAGGTGCTCGCCAACACT
>Ga0181532_10003345_pt1 | contig 14456 bp, 11 predicted proteins | sample PEATcosm2014_Bin_33_FD_119768 | JGI IMG/M metagenome (GOLD analysis project Ga0181532, IMG submission 119768) | Peatland microbial communities from MTU Mesocosm Facility, Houghton, MI, USA - PEATcosm2014_Bin11_30_metaG | ecosystem: Environmental > Terrestrial > Soil > Wetlands > Peat | place...
ATCCTGCGCCGGCGCTGGAGCGATATGTGGGCCTATGGCGTGATCGCCGCCGCGGTCGCGGTCGCGGTGCTTGCGGTGTTCGTATTGAGCTATGTGCAAACGGGCATGGCGAGCGACCAACCGCTCGATTTGATGCTGCGCTTCGCCGATGTCGAGCGCCTGGATCGCTGGGGTGTGATACCGCAGCTGATTGCCGTGGCCTGGATTGAGGATAACTACAAGGTGCTGCTGGCGCCTTTCGGCTGGCACGCGTTCCAGGAACTCGCCGAGTTCATGCGGCTGCGTGTCTTGTGGCCGCTTCTGGCCGGCCCTGCCATCGTCGCGGCCGTGATCCGCGTGACTCGCAGGCGTTCCGCGGACAAGCTCGTTCCCGCATACGATGGGCTTGCGACGTCATTTACCGAAGCCACAATCGTCCGGCTCGCAGTGCTAAATGGCCTGCTTATTGTCTTCGCCGTGACGGTGGGACGAACACAGTATTATTCGTTCTTCCGGCTAAGCACATTCTTTGTCCCGTTGCTGACGCTGTTGGGGATTGCTTGCGGCGTCTGGCTGCTCAATCTGCAACTTGGACCTCGGCGCGATCCGTGGACCTGGACAGCGCTTCCCATCATATTGTTCATCGCCGTGCTCGGCGCGTGGCAGGGCAAGGATCATTGGTCGAGACGATTGCCGAACGAAACGGCCAATGTGTTGCGCTTCTTCGCCGGCCGGTTCAGCCTGGCGAATGCTTATGCGCACCCCAGCAGCGGCGGCTATACCTTCGGCGCGATCAACCCCGAAGCGCTGAAGGTGGCGCGACAGTTGCCCTATGGAACGCCGATCTGGAGCACCAATTTAGACTCCTATTGCATGGTGCCGGGATGCCTAATCGAGAGTGCCATTTCTTTTAAGATGTCCGGACGGCTGGATGAAATCCTCGGCGGCGAGCCGAAACTGGCGAAGCGGCGGCTGCAGGAGGCGGGACTCAATTATTTTCTGTTCCTGAAGGATTATCGGCTCCTCGATCTTCTGCCCTACAGCCGACTGTTCGCGCCGGAAACGATCGGCCGTTACCTCGGCGTCAAATGGACCGACGGCTCGGCTTTTCTGCTGACCTGGATCGGTCCCGACACGAGCCCGATTGGGCCGGATTTCCTCGATGCCTATGAGCGCCGGCGCGCCGAGCCGGATGCATTGCAATGGTTCAAGTTCGATGAGCTTGCCCCGCTTATCGCCGCCATCGCGCCGCGCATACGGTCGGCGACGCAATGGGGGGCGGCCGATAGACTATTCACGTGGCGTTGAATTCAATTTAGGCACAAGGCAACGGCTTACCAAGCCTGGAGGAGCAGCGATTAATCGCGGCATCAACGCATGGAATACCTACCGTGACGCGTCAATGAGCAAAGTTCATCCGGCCGAGGTCCCGGGACTGACCGGGCTACGGTTCGTCGCCGCGTTCTCCGTTCTGATCGCGCACGGCACAGGGGTGCTCCTGCACGGCCACGAGCGTCCGGGCAGTATTGCTTATTGGTGCACGCAGGCGTCCGGTTTCGGCATGACGCTGTTCTTCGTGCTGAGCGGCTTCGTCATCCACTACAATTACGCCGGTGCGGTGACCAAGGGCGGATCGCGCGGGATCGCGGCCTATTTGTGGGCGCGATTCGCTCGGCTCTATCCGCTGTTCTTGCTCACGCTGTTGGGCTACGTGCTGATCAGCAGAAAGCATATCGAGTTCTGGACCGGCCGTCCCGATGAATTTCGGGATGTGCTGCGCGCGCTGCCTTATTTTCTCTTTTCGGTGCAGAGCTGGCTCTATGTTCCGATCGGCAACTCTTCATTGATCTATGCCATCGGCGGCAGCACGTCCCTGACCTGGTCGATCAGCACTGAGTGGTTTTTCTACTTTCTCTACCCGCTCGTCGCCTGGCTCATCCTGAGCTCGCGCGCGCCTTGGTACACCGCCATTGCGGTGCTGTCCTGGTGCGCATTGTGGATCGCCGTGTCGACGAGCGTTTACGATCGCAATGATACTATCAATGCCTGGGCGATCAGGTATTACGGGCCGATTGCCGAAATGCGACAGCCGCAGGACGATTTCGCGGCGCAGGACTCTTTCGTATTTTGGCTGTCTTATTTTTCGCCCTATCTTCGCATGGGCGAATTCGTCCTGGGCAGCGTGGTTGCGCAACTCTACGTTCAGTTGCGCAAACCGGGCGATCTGGAGAATGGCATTGGGACCGGGCTTTTTGTCGCTGCGGCCGCCAGTGTATTTGCTATCACTTATATGGAATATAGCCCGGACGTCGGCCTGAACATATTTCGCAAGATGTACATGAATTTTGCGCTGGCGCCCTCGGCGGCGCTCCTGGTGTTCGGCGCCGCGCGTTACCACAACGTCTTCTCGCGGCTCTTGACGTGGCGGCCCGTTATGATCCTGGGCGATGCGAGCTACTCGATCTACCTTCTGCACTTCATGGTGCTGATGGTCGCCTTCAGGCTTATCGGGCCGACGGTGCATGGCGATGTCTTCAACACCGTGGCGGTCGTTTTGTGCACCGTGGCGACGCTTCTGATCTCGATCCTGATGTATAGGTGCTATGAAGCGCCGGCCCGAAGGTGGCTGCGGAGATTGTGGCGCGATGATCCCGCACTTGGCGTTTAGTGTAGATTGGACGTACTGTGCGGCCATAAATGGCCAAAGACGCTGCAGCACGCCCTGAGATTCCAGCCCTGACCGGGCTGCGGTTTGTTGCCGCGTTTCTGGTTGTGCTCGCCCATACCGATCACTTCTTCGCTGCCATGCAGCCGGGCTGGCTCGAATATGCGTGGCGGGTCGGTGCCAATGTCGGCATGACGACGTTTTTCGTGTTGAGCGGCTTTGTGATCCACTACAACTACGGGCACGCGATTGTTGCCAAGGGTGCGCCGGCAATCCGCTCGTTTTTGGTCGCGCGATTTGCCCGGCTCTATCCGCTCTACCTGCTGGCATTGCTGATCGCCGTCGCGCTGTCGCCGTCAATCTTCAGGGAGGTTGCCTTTCGCCAATGGTGCTGGCGATATCTGACAATGAGTCAGGATTGGACGCCAACGCTGGTCGACGGCAGATTTGTGGCGACGTTGTACATCGGCAGCGCATGGTCGATCAGCGCGGAGGCTGGCCTGTACATCTTTTACCTCGTGCTCGCGACGCCGTTGAACGGACTGGAAAGTGCTCGTAAAACGCTCTGGGCGATCATGATGCTGTGCATTTTTTGCCTAGTTTTTGTCGGCGGCTACGCGACTGGCCTTTGGCTCGATGAACTGCCGCAACGGGACTGGTGGTTTGGCCTTTCGCCGCTTGGCCGCCTTCCTGAATTTCTTTTGGGCGCGTTGATTGCACAATTTTTCCTGGTCACCTCCAAGGCGGTTTTTCATGCCGAGCGTCATGCGCGTTGGATCGGCCTGTTCGGCGTGGTTTGGATCATCGGGCTGTTCCTGGCTTGCTACGAATACCCCAATCTACAGGTTGTATTCGGCTTTGCTCCGGGCATCGCCGCCGCGGTCTACTTTCTCGCGCGGTATCGCAGCCGCGCGGCCGCGTTGCTGGATGCTCCGATTGTGTTTGCCCTCGGCGATGCCAGCTACAGCATCTACCTGCTCCATGGCTTCGCTATCGGCTATGTTATGCGGCAGAGTCCGTATTTATCGCCATTGCCACGGATCGCCATGGCCTGGGGCCTGACTGCGTTGATATCGATCCTTACTTATCGATATTTCGAGGCACCGGCGCGATCATTTATTCGCCGCACGGCAGCGCGCGTCGCTGCAGTAAAAGCGGGCATTAGCCCACGAAGCTGCGACGCGATGAGGTGACGGATAAGGTGTGTCAACTTGACGCCAAACTCGGATAAAAGGAGCCATGGGCGAGAATGCCTGACCCCCCACAGGGATGATTTGCGATCGCCATGCTGATCACTAATTTCCGGCTGAAATACGTGCTCTACAAGATCGTCTGTGGGGCCTATCAGCTCATCGATACCGGGCGTATTCATCCGGCTCGCGAGCGCGCCATCCGTGCTCTGCAAAGGACCGTCGATTACATCGAACGGGAGATGCCCGAGGCGCTCGGGCTAGACAGCCAGCGCGACGCGATCGATTATGCTTTGCAGGCTGTCGCCGTCGACGGCCACTATATGGAATTCGGCGTTTTCACCGGCGGCACCATCCGCTACATCGCGCGCTGTATCGGCAATAAGACCATCCACGGCTTTGACAGTTTCGAAGGATCTCCCGAGGCCTGGTCCGGTTATAACCTGGGCGCCAAGACGTTCGATACCAAAGGCCGGCTGCCGCGCGTGCCGAAAAATGTGCTGTTGCACCGCGGCCTGTTCGACGCGAGCCTGCCAAAATGGCTTGCCGACAATCCTGGCCCGGTTGCCTTCATTCACGTCGATTGCAACATCTACAGTTCCACCAAAACCATTCTCGATCTTCTCGCGCCGCGTTTGTCGAGCGGAAGCGTGATCTTGTTCGATGAGTATTTTAATTTCCCGAACTGGGAACAGCATGAATTCAAGGCGTTTCAAGAATTCGTCGCCGCGCATCGCGCGAAGTGCACCTATCTGGCGTTCGCCCGCCAGCAGGTCGCCGTGCGCATCGATTCGATTGGAGACGTGAATTTATGAATCAACCGACGCACTCGGGTGCCGGAGTGACGATGACCCCGGCGGCAGCCGAAATCCACTCGGCCGATAGCGTGCTCGTGCCGGGCAGCGACAGTCCCATCGATCTGACGGTATTCGTGTCCTGCTACAATGAAGCGCCGTATATCATCAGGACGCTCGATACGCTTCGCAACGCATTGGCGGAACTCAAGTTCAGTTACGAAGTCATCGTGATCGATGATTGCTCGAAGGACAATTCAGCCGATTTGGTGGCGGACTATATCCGCGCCAATCCCACGGAGCGGCTCCTGCTGCGACGTAACAAATTCAACATTGGCTGGGCGCAAAATTATATCGACGGCGCTTTTATAGGCAAGGGCAAGTACTATCGAATCGTCTGTGGCGACGCGTCCGAGCCGGAAGATACGATGAAAAAGGTCTTCCAGGAGATGGGAGCGGCCGACATCATCATTCCTTATTACGTGACCAACGAGGGCCGCAGCTGGCAACGCGGTTTTTTGTCGAGCGCGTATGTAACTCTTGTCAACCTGATCAGTGGCTTCCGTCTGAAGTATTACAACGGCCTACCGGTGCATTTACGGTATAACGTGATGCGCTGGCATTCGAATACGCGGGGATTCGGCTTTCAGGCGGACATACTTTGCCTACTGCTTGAGCAGGGCTTCACCTTCAAAGAGGTGCCGGTCTTCGCCGTGGAACAAAAGGGCGGCAAATCGACGGCGCTCTCCTTCAAGAACGTGCTGTCGATCGGCCACACGCTGTTCGACATAGGCATTCGGCGCATCGCCAATTTGGTCTACCGGCGGTACTAATGCTCCGTTCCACGAGGTTACTGACATTCGTCGGCAATCTCGCAGCGTTCGCGATCTGCGCCGCGTTTGCATTTACCCGAAATATTCACGCGCTTTTCTATCATTTTGACGGTTCCTACATGCTGGTGGATGTCCGCAACCAATTGAAATACGGGCAGCCGGTTTTCGAATTTGCCAACAATTTTCTGCAATCTATCGGCAACATTCAGTTTCTGCAAAATGCCAAGTTGTTGGTTTTCTTTTGGCCGATCGAGTGGTTCGGCGATTCGCAGCCTGGCGAGGTCGGCGTTTACCTCATCATCGCCGCCATAGTGTTTGTCTCGGCCTATGGTCTGGCGCGGCTACTAGCGCAATCGGACGCTGTCGCGCTCGCAGCGGGTTGGATCTTGGGCTTTGTGACCATCGCGTTTGTGCCGAGGCTGTTTTTCTACGAGATCCTCAATGTTGTGCCATATTATGTGGTCATCGTTGCGGCGCCGATCGTCACGTTTTGGCTCGTCGGTCTCGCGGGTCGGTCGCCGCGCACGTTCCCGGCTGATGCCGGCATAGCGCTAGGTCTGATCGCCCTTGCATTTTACGTTCTGGCAGCGGCTCCTATCCTTCTGCCGATGGTTGCACTGGGAACCGTGCCCTACGTCGTGTTGGCTCTTGTCCTTGCCGAGCGCCGGTCGGAATTGTGGCGCAAGACGGCGGTATTAGGCGCGGCATTGTTCGTTATGACGGTACTGCGGTGGCCTTGGTATGTGCTCGGCCTGTTTTTGGACACCGCGCCAAATTTGTTCCCCGAGGATTTCTCGGCCAGTTATAATCAATTAGTCTCTGCTTCGATTTTTTTTCAGAAGGATCAATTCGGTTGGGCGGGGCCACTCGTGGTTATATTCTCCGCTGTCGGCGCGGTTCTATCCCTGCGAACCGGAGACTTTAAGCTGCGCGCTGCGGCGTGGATTCTGCTGGCGCTTATTACGACCTTCATCGGCTCCGCGGTTGCCGTCACGAAGATTCCACACTGGATATTTCCGCCGCCGGTTTATTTCGAGGTCGCGGCATGGCCCCTGTACGGAGTTTTTTGCGGAGTCACATTGGTGCGGGCTGCCGGCTTCATCGTCGAGCGAATGACGCATGCCAAGCTCAAAATCGGCTACCCGGTCCGTCCTCGCGTCTTCCTGCTGGGCGTCGCCATTGGGTTCGCGGCCATCCTTGTTCTTCGCAAACATCCAACGGCGATCGGCTATCCGTTCCCGCCACAGCTGTCACCGGTTGTGAGGATACTCAAGACAAATATTGCACTCGATCCCGATGCCAGTTTCAAGGGGCGGGTCTTGACGGTCATGCCGATTAAAATCGACGGTGGGGATGCGTGGCTGCAGCAGTTCTTTGCCTCCGCCGACTGGGCGCGAATCAGCGGCAATGATGAGATGACACTTGGGCTATGGTATTACCGCATTCCCACTTTGTTTGAGTATAATCAGTTCACATCGCCGGCGTTTCACGCCGTGGTCAAACGGGCGCTGCAGCGGCCGCCCATTGCGCACCAGCGCAATATCACGGTCCTAACCTATCCGAACGCGCCGGTCCTAAAATTACTAGGCGTGCGCTACGTGCTGATGCCGCAGCCGGATGTTTCGCTTGGCGAGCTGCGTGCATGGGAAAATCGCGACGGCGAGCAGTGGGATCTGGTCGAGCTAGCGGAGCCAAACCTCGCGACCTATTCGCCGACTTCGATCGAAACGCGCCGCGATCTGGCCTCGACGCTGGATTTCATTGTCAAGAGCGGGGTCGATCTGAGTAAACAAGCAGTGGCGAGCGAGGAGATTGGCGGGCCTTTGGTGCCGGTTCAATCGTCTACGCTGTCGATGGCGGAGGAGGATCTGCATGTCGTTGCGGAAAGCGACGGACGCTCCGTGGTCATCGTGCCGCTTGAATTCAGCCATTGCATCGAGTTGCACGAGATGCATCCGGGCGACGGCAACGGACCCTCGCTGGTGCGGATCGATGGCTTGCTCACGGGCCTTGTCTTCGACCGCCATGTGGATGCCGTGCTTTCCTTCCGCATCGGACCGCTGCACAACCCGCTTTGCCGCTGGCGGGATTATCAAGAGTTACAATCGATGCTTCGATAGGTTGGCGAACGCGGCATCGACACATTCACACAATGCTGAATACCACTGATTTACACGCAGCAAGCAATCGGGGTGGCGCAGGGCGCTTTGAATTTCGCGACGCCGGGCTATGCGCGGCCCACGGTGAAATATTGAGCGCCTATAGGTAGCCGTGAGAAAAGTTGATCCACTGCACGCAGCATTCGGCCTCTTGCCGGAACTGCCAGGATAAACCGGGTGTCGACATCGCGGAATCCCGCCTCATCGAGCAGAGTTTCCGCATCATGGCTTCGCAGTAAAATGGCGTCTTTGTCGAACTCGCATTTGTTCACGGCGTGCATGGTCAGCGGATTGATAGGATTATGTTCGAAGATGGCAAATAGCCCGCTTGGGCGAAGGACACGTCGAACATCCCTCGCTAGACTCACTCGCTCTGCTTTTGGAATATGGTGAAATACGCAAACCGCGGACGCCGCATCGAAGCTTGCATCCGGAAACGGCAAGTTGATCCCATCGTAGGGCCTATACTCGTTTTGAGGATTCAGTGCGGCAGCCTTGGCGATGCAGGCTTGAGAGACATCGACGCCGGTGAGCCTGCCTATACGGCCGGCAAGGAGCGGGTGGGAATTCGCAACCCCACAGCCGACGTCGATCACCTCGGCACGTGCGGCAGGTGGCCGAAGAGACCCGATCAATTCGACGAGATAATCGACTTTCACGCGTGCGAAGAAATCGACCTGCATCCCCGTAAAGGCTAGGGCTCGGTTGACCTTTTCGCTGTAGCTCCGGTCATATGAATCAAACTCGGCGGGTGTGCCTTCTTGCATCGGATGATCCTGCAGGCGGCTCGGGAACATTCACCAGGGCGGAGGAGTGGCGGCAAAGCTCGCGGCGTCTCCAAGTCAGCATAGCAATAATCATTGAGTTGACCGTGGTGCGCAAGCTATTGATGATGGAGTTCCAGCGCATTCTAGCATTGTGGTGCAGGAAGGATCTCGGAATGAAAACCAGGCAATTCTGAATGCTATGGTCTCACCGGAGTCGCAACGCTGATGACATCTAGAGAGGGCGTGAACGTCCAGACGATCTCCATCGTCATCCCAGTCTATCAGGGGGAGTTGACCCTGGAGCCCCTGCTCACCGAAATTGAGCCGCTGACCACCTCTCAATCAACTCCGAGCGGCGTTCAATTCCGCGTTTCCGAAGTCATACTGGTCCACGACGGCGCCATTGATGGCTCCGACGTCGTGATGTCATCGTTGGCTGCCAAGCTGCCGTTCGTCACCCCGATCTGGCTATCGCGCAATTTCGGCCAGCATCCTGCGACGCTCGCTGGCGTGTCGAGCACGAACGGGGACTGGGTCGTCACGCTTGATGAAGACGGCCTGCATGATCCTCACGACATCATTCGGTTGCTGGATGTTGCCGTGAAGAGTGATGTCCAACTTGTCTATGCCCAGCCGATCAATGAGCCGCCCCACGGCTGGGTCCGCAACTGCTTCAGCGCTTTGGCCAAGTGGTCTTTCAAGAATTTTCTGGGCCACGCACATATTGGCGAATTCAATAGTTTTCGGCTCATGAAGGGCGAGATTGCCCGTGGCTTGGCAGCCTACTGCGGCCCTGACGTCTACCTGGACGTGGCTCTCTCCTGGGTCGTTGCCGGGGCAGCCCTATGCCCAGTAATGTTGCGCACCGAGCGTGGGCGCCCTTCGGGGTATTCCTACCGCAAGCTCTTCCACCACTTCTGGCATCTGGTTCTGACATCGGGCACGGGGCCGTTGCGGTTTGTGGCTTTCATCGGTCTTGCGTCGGTCCTGCTCGGGGTCGCAGTGAGTGCCTACGCCGTGTGGGGTAGGCTGACCGGGGGAGCAGTGCCAGGCTGGGCGTCACTTCTGATTGTGGTGAGCCTGTTTTCAGGCCTCACTCTGTTCTCATTAGGCGTACTGGCCGAGTATTTGGGAATCGCGATCACGATGGCGCTGGGCAAGCCGCTCTACCTCATCACCTCCCGTCCCAACCGCGGCGGCCCACGCCGGCCATGAGTGAGACCCTGGTCTGGGTCATCGGTAGAGGCGGCTTGCTGGGATCACACTTGCCTCGGGCGCTGTACCGGCATGTCCCGAAGGTCCGGCTCTGGGAGCCCACGCCGCCTCACTTTTCCTGGACCGATCCGACACGGTTGGCGGACGAGTTGGGCCACGCGGTCACAACCTTTGCCGGAGGCGTGCGCAGGCAGGGGGGCTCCTGGGCGTTGCTCTGGTGCGCCGGCAAAGGGGTTGTGAACAGCTCGGCTGTGGCACTCGAACCTGAATGGTCGGCATGGTGCCGATTGCTGGACCTGCTCGGCCGGCACCTGGCCGGTCCAAGCGGCGATGTGCCGGGATCGATCTTCCTGGCCAGCTCGGCTGGCGGCGTTTATGGCGGCAGTCTTGACCAGCCCCTGACGGAGCACACGCTGCCACAGCCAATTTCCGCGTACGGCGTGCACAAGCTTCGCATGGAAGAAGCCCTCGGGAACTGGGCCGATGAGTTTTCTAACCTCTCGTTTCTCATCGGCAGAATATCCAGCCTGTATGGTCCGGGGCAGGATCTACACAAGGCCCAGGGAATCATTTCGCACCTTTCACGGTGTTTGATATATCGCCACCCGGTGAATATTTATGTGCCTTATGATACCAGGAGAGACTATTTATTCGCTGACGATTGCGCCCATCAGGTTGCCGCGAGCCTCGGCCGTTTGATGACCGAACGGCACCACTCAACGACCAAGATCTTGGCGTCCGAGGAGCTGACCAGCTTGGCCCGCATCGTTGGAATCTTCTTCCGGATCGCCAAGCACCACCCACTGATCGTTTCGCGTCAACCTCGCGGCACGCAGCAAACCGCGTTGAAGTTACGTTCGGACGTCTGGCGCGACCTGAAAGGTGTGCGTAAGACTGATCTTGCAACGGGAATCCACTTCGTGCACGAGCACCAACTCGCCTTATACCGCCGTGGCCTGCTACCACCACCCCCATAGATCGCGATGCAGAGCAACCCTGCCCATCATCAGTTCGGCGCATCGCGAGCCTTTCCGCGCCATTACGCGATTTCAAAGAAGCGGCGTCTCAGGCAAAAGCTGCCGCCCCGGCGGGGATGTCCAATTTAGTCCCAAGGGGGAGGTCTTAATTGCATCATCGCGGGGAGTTACACCAGGTCATCGACGGTGTTAGGTTCGTCGATGCGGCGCTTGGTGATGAAGTAAGGCTGTGCGCGAACTTCGGAATCCGACTTCGGACTGCGGGTGAATGCGCAAATAACCGAAAGAGTTCATCCGTGGTGCAATCGTGAAAGGTGTCATACTTGCGGGCGGTATCGGCTTTCGGCTCACACCGCTCACCGAGATCACGAACAAGCACCTGCTTCCAGTCGGAAGGGAGCCAATGATCTGGCACCCTGTGCGCCAACTCGTGGGGTCGAGGATCGAAGAAATTCTGGTTGTTACATCCACTCACCACATGGGCTCTGTCGTTCAGTCGCTGGGATCGGGTAAGCGTTTCGGCTGTGAATTCACCTATCGCGTGCAGGAGGAAGCACTGGGCGTTGCGCATGCGCTGGCGTTGGCGGAAGCATTCGCTGCCGGCGAACGAATCGTCGTCTTACTTGGCGACAATATTTTCGAACACTCGATCGGTCCGCACATTGAAAATTTTCGGCAGCAGAAGCGCGGGGCGCGTGTCCTATTAAAGGAAGTAGGAGACCCAGAGCGATTCGGCGTAGCTGCGCTCGACGAGAAAGTAATTCTTTCGATCGACGAAAAGCCGACGCAGCCGCGAACAAACTACGCTGTCGTCGGCTGCTATATGTACGATGAACGCATATTCGAAATAATCAGACTTACGCAAAAATCAGCACGCGGTGAGTACGAGATTACTTCGGTCAACAATATTTATATCGCAGACAGACAGCTTGAGTACGGTTTTGTGAAGGGCCGCTGGACGGACGCTGGAACCTTCGAATCGCTCGTAGAAGCCGGCCAACTTTTGCTTGAACAGGGTAATCAGATTCGAACATGACGGCTTGGTTGATCACGGGGGGTGCGGGCTTCATAGGCGCAAATTTTGTGCGCCTGGCAGCCGACAGCGCTGTCGACACGATCGTCGTTCTTGACGCGCTCACCTATGCCGGCAATTTTGCAAATATTTCCGATCTTATAGACGGGCGCCGCGTACTATTCCACAAAGGCGACATTTGCGATGCCGAGCTCATGGCCCAAACGTTCGCGACCTATAACTTTGACTGTGTCGTGCATTTCGCGGCCGAAAGCCACGTCGACAGGTCCATCCTCGGTCCGCAACCGTTCCTGCGTACCAACATCGAAGGGACCTACGTGCTGATAGAGGCCGCGCGCCGGGCCTGGCAAGGCGAGGCGGGCCATCGCTTCATCCACGTATCGACCGACGAAGTCTTCGGCGACCTCGCTCGGGATGATCCTTCGTTTACCGAAAAGACGCCCTACCGCCCGTCTAGTCCGTACGCCGCGTCCAAGGCTTCGGCCGATCATTTGGTGCGCGCGTGGCAGCGGACCCATGGGCTGTCCGCGATAATCATCAACTCCGGCAACAATTACGGGCCGTGGCAGTTTCCCGAGAAACTGATTCCGTTGATAATTCTCAATGCCATGGAGGGACGCGAGCTTCCGGTCTATGGTGACGGCGGACAGGTGCGTGATTGGCTGCATGTGTTTGATCACTGCCGGGCTATCAGACTCGTGATTGAAAAGGGCGAGGTCGGCGGGACCTACCTGGTGGGCGGCGAAAATCCACGAACTAATCTTGAGGTGGTCCAGCGCATTTGCCGAGCGGTCGACGCTGAACTCGAACGCGCCCCCGGCACGTCCGAAAAACTTATACGATATGTGGCAGATAGACCGGGCCATGATCGACGATATGCTCTCGATCCGTCGCACTTGCGCAGGAGTCTCGGTTGGTGTCCGATGGAGAAATTCGAAATTGCTCTGCCGTCGCTCGTGCGCTGGTATTTAGAGCACAAAGATTGGACGGACGCGGTAAGGAACGGCGCATATAGGCAGTACTATGAAATTCAATATGGTCGGCGGTGAATCGAGTTCTTTTATGTCATCGTTGGGCGCTTGCGCCGCCACTAAGGCCAAAAAGCTGCAATCCGAGAACGCGAGGGGCCAGTCGTCAATTCTGCCTGCAATAGACACCAGATGATAGTCAGAAGATTGCCGATGCTTTACTTATCGAAGGGTCTTACCTGCCGTCCGCCTGCCGCGTGTGACTCCGATTGGTCGGTCCACGTCCAGCGAGCATTTCTCGTATTTGTCACTTTCTGCCTCTTCGCTCCGCTAGTGCAGACTCTGTATCCGGTGTTTGGCCGGACCATCGTATCGCCAGTCGAAGAGCGCCGCGCCTCTCATCCGTTTCCATCGGCGCAACTGCTTACAGCAACAAATGGTGATTTTGCTTCCCGACTCAACCAATGGTTCGATGACCGCGTTGGCCTTCGCGATTTGTTCATTCGAGCAAAAAATCAGATCGATTACACGCTGTTTCACACGTCGAAGAAGGTCTATGTCGGTGCTGACGGCTGGCTATTCTATAAATATCCAATCGAGAACATCGTCAATCTCAACCCTGTCGGCCTAGCGGCGCTCGAATCAAGTTACCTTGCATTGGCACGTCGGCTGAACGCGAGAGGCATACATCTGATCGTAGTCGGCTATCCTCTAAAAGCCGCGATCTATCCAGAAATGGCGCCACCGAACACGCCGTTGCGGCCACGGGGCGGCAGCTATGATCAATTCCGAAAGTTTCTTGCCGCCCGATCGGAGCTGATCTTCATCGATGCCGAAGAGATAATAAAGGCCCTTAAGGCCACTTCTTTGGAATTGCTCTACGGTAAGGGCGATCTACACGCTACACCCTTTGCTCAGCGCGCTGTTGTCAAGGAGATTGTCGCCCGGATCGCGCAGGCCGAAGGCCGCCCAGACATCCAATGGGACGAGAAAATGACTCTGACGCATGTGCGATGGCGCACGGAGGGCGCAGAAAGAAACGCTCTAGCGGTGCTGTTTCCACCCCAGGAAGACATGCCATTATTCGAGGGACGTTACTCTATCGGTGGGCAGGAGCCTGACGGACATTGGTTTTTGCCCGACCCTAATATTCTCGAACGTGCCGACGAGGGCGTTGGGCGAGCATTCGATTGGGAATTTCGCTCGTTACCCGAGCTGTGCGCGACGCGCCTTCCTGGCATGGTCTTGTTCGGCAATTCCTTCAGCGACTACTATTGGGCGCTCGGCCTGCAGCGTTATTTCTGCTTCATCCGCCGGGCTCGCGATCCGATCAGCCGCTTTAAGACATTTTATGATACAATGCCGCCCGATACAAAATATTTTATCTTTCAATTTTACGAACCTTGGTTGGTTATTGACGCTCCGCCATTCAACTAGGTCTTAGGGCGAGTTCACTCTGTCATGGTATTCAGCTCGGAACTGTTCCTCTATGGCTTTATGCCGTTATTTTTCTCGCTGTATTATCTGATTGACGATCGGCGCAAGAACTGGCTGATTCTGGTCGCTAGCCTTATCTTTTACGGCATCGGCGCTGGCAGCACGGTGCTGGTCCTGCTGGTCTCGATCTTCGTCAATCAATATCTGGCGCTGCGCATCGAGCCGGCGCCGCCGGCTCGCCGCAAAGCGCTGCTGGCGATCGGCGTCGCCGTCAATCTCTTCGGTCTCGGCTATTACAAATACGCCACGTTCCTGTGGCAGCTTGCCGGCGACGCGGCCGGCGCGCTGGGTTTTCATCCGCTGCCCGCGGCGCCGGCGATCCCGCTGCCGATCGGCATTTCGTTCTTTACCTTCCAAGCCATCTCCTACCTCGTCGACG
>Ga0181532_10003347_pt1 | contig 14453 bp, 14 predicted proteins | sample PEATcosm2014_Bin_33_FD_119768 | JGI IMG/M metagenome (GOLD analysis project Ga0181532, IMG submission 119768) | Peatland microbial communities from MTU Mesocosm Facility, Houghton, MI, USA - PEATcosm2014_Bin11_30_metaG | ecosystem: Environmental > Terrestrial > Soil > Wetlands > Peat | place...
CGTAAACATCCTCTGTTTTCATCTGTTCCTGGAGCACACGGGATTGCCTCTGGCGTTTGTCGCTGCCATTCTCTGGTTCATTCTTTTTTATTGGCATCGCCAGGCATTCGCCGGCATCTTTGCCCAGCGCTCGGCGTAATCAAACACATGAATCCTCTTATCAGGAGGCCCGGGCGTTCGCGGGCGCCCGATCATTTGACGATTTCGACCACCAGGGATTCGGTCATCACCATGTCCACCGTTTCACCTGCCTTTAATTGATCGAGGTTGTTCACCTTCGAACTCAGCTTGATGGTCTTCTCTTTGCCGTCGGGATCGAGAAGGGTCACGCGATGCTTCGCAGTGTCAACCGCAACGATTTTTGCGCGGATCGCCGACGTTTCGACCATGACAACACCGGGTTTGGCGCCTTTCGGTGCTTCTGCGACTTCACCCGCCCCGGCCGCGCCTGGGGCCTGGCTGGACTTCCCAACCAGAATGATGATTTCTTCCGTGTAAGACATTTTCAGGCGGTCGCCCACCTTCACCTGTTCCAGATTTTGCACGCTCTTGTCGACCTTGAAAGTCTTGGACTTCCCGTTCTCGATCAGAAGGGTGACCTTGCGTTTTTCCAGGTCAATCTTCTCGACGGTTGCGGTCGCCTTAATCACCTCAACGGCATCTACTCCCTGGTCCGTCACGGTGGTTTGGGTCTGCGCGGCCTTTGAGGGTCCTGCAGCAAACATCAGAATCGCGCCTAGCGTTGCTGTAACTACGTTCACGAAAAATTACCTCCTTATTCCTGACTTTCTGTTTTGTTTACTCCAAGATTTCAGCGCACCGCCTGCATGGTCGACCGTGATGGTCCGTATGCGATCCTCAGAGGAGTAAACATGGCTCAATCGCTGAAATTGTTTACTTGACGCTGCTGGTAACAATCAGTTCCAGGTCGGAATTCCCACACATGCCGTAGATAGTTCCGGGGGTGCAGGCGCCAAGGCTGTACCGGTAGCATCCGGCCTTCTTGGCTATAACCGTGATGGGCCGATCGGAGCCGCCCATAATTGTTCCCGATGGATCGAAGGGGGACGAATCAGCAAAATCAACCATCAGGCCGGTATTCTTGCCAGCTCCCTGCCAGGTCACTTTCGTCTCTGTCTTGATGCAAAGCACTGCATCTTTGGGGAAATTCGCGATGTTCGGCGTTACCGACGCATCACTGCCGCCATCTGTGCGCTTGACCTCCAGAACGCAGGGAGCGCCGTTTGCACCGCAGGTATTTGCTGCAGTACAGAGCTGTTCCGGATGCGGATTCGAACAAAACGTCGTTTTGGTCTTCTTATCATTTGCCACGGTGTGACCTGCCACTGCCAATAGCACCACAGCTACCAGACCACACACAATCGCTGGGAACGGCCTGCTCTTCATGTGACACCTCAATTCAGATAAAAGTTAATTACTTTCGAAGCCCAATCCGTCCTCCGAAGTTACGCCGGGGGAATGATTACAATTTGTCCTAAGCGAGCAGAGGAGAGGAAACTCGTCGGGATCACGTCAGTTGACTCCTGCTGTACCTTTCCAATCGAGGACATCCACCAGTTTCCAGGCATTCTGGGTAAGTTGGATCTGAAGCTGACCCTCCTTGTCGATCGCCAGTTGGCATTCCGGATACAGGACTCCGGTACTCTTGCTCTTGTCCGTATCGTTCAGGTCGAACTCACCCGCTGTCAGGTTGAACGACGTGGACTGTGCGTCGGCCCAGACCTCTCCGTACCTCAATTGACGGTTGGTGACGAAGCGAATCTTGCGGCCCGTCGGCGTAGGAATCATGCGAACAAAAGCCAGGTCATAGCCGAGAGTTCCGGTGATAGAGATGTGGCCGACGGCGTGCATTTTGGTCAAGGCGTTGACGAGCCCCTGGTTCTGCCCCTTCGTAAAAGCATCAACCAGCACCTGTCTTTCTTCCGGTGTCGAATATTCATAGATTTCGACCGAAATCCCAATGTTCTGCCCTAATTGGGTTCCCGTGCCCATAGCAGTAGCTTCGATGGTTTCGTTTTTGACCCCTTTCGCGGAAAAGGCTGGAAAAACTGCCAAGACAAGCATCCCCGAAACCAATAACCCTGTGAGCGCCCACTTGAAGTATTTCCTGTTGGTTCGTTTCGTTTGCGGCATAAGAATCTCTCTCCTTAGCGATCCTCGAGACTCGATTCTGGACTTTCGCATGGCATTCTTACGCCATCCTGCAAGGGAAGGGTATTGTCAAAAGATACAGGGTCTTCCGGTCGAATGGACTATGGCCAGCGAAGGTTTTTTAGGCCGATACGGCCTGGTCCCGGTGTGTTTTTCAATTGGGCTTTGTCCATATCGAACAAGGCCATTCACGAGTGAAAGTCTCAGATGCGAACTCGCAGAATCTACAGGGGTTAACTACGCTCGTTTCCCAATCCTCGGTTTTCATGCCCAATTCAACAAACAGCGAAAAAAACAGGGAATCTTGCTTTATTGGTGGCCTTGGATTCCTACAAGCCCTTAATCGACATGGATTTCCACCTAACTGAGTCTCTATACGATCCGACTTATCAGGGAATAACAGGGAAAATACAGCTAACCATGAGAAAGTCAGCTCGGGGTTGCCACGGCAGAAGGCTTGGAATGACCGTTCACTTCAATGCGTTAGAAGTCCTTGGATTATGGGAATTCTTGAAGACCATGTGGGATGGCTTGGACCCGTTTTCGCACTTGGGGATTCATCAATATAGCGAGGCAATCTGAAGCTGATTTTTGGGCCGGCTTGACGGTAGCAAAATGTCCACAAACCAGATGAGTCTGTCGAAAAACTCAACTTGAGTAGATTTTATTGGTGGCCCCTGACGCCGGGAGGATGTGGTGCTCATCGCCATCCTCCGAATCGACCATAACTTCTGCCGAAACTCGACGTGCGAGCAGCATATTGTGCCCGGGACATGCCGTTGGTTGCTGGCCGCGGTCCATTCCCGATCGGACGTTGTTCTGCGCAATCGTCGCATTTTTCCCAGTCACCCGGAATTATTCGCCACTTGTGTATATGACCCGGCTTTTCTTCCGGAACGGGCATCGGTTGACCGAGCCTCTTGGCCTGGTCCATCTCGAAAGTTCTCCATGTATCAACGAAACCGTCCCAACCCTTCTTCCACAATTCGAGAACACCGTAGCCGCCACTGTCTTCACGCAACTAATTCAACACCTGTGTCGTCGAATCCACTATATCGTCGTGCGTACCCACTGGGAACGCCATGAGTTCATCTATGAAAGTGTCGAGCCAGGGCGCCGATTCTGGGACGAAAATCTTGCCGGCCTCAAACAAAGGTGTGACCGCTTCCGCGCGTGCACGCTTGTCGCTGTGCTCTGCAGCCTTGTACCGGCGCCCAATTTAATTTTGAAGGCCACGCTTCGTCGATTGTGGGATCGGCCTCAAGGACTTTAATTACACCATGACACTGTGCAAGGGACGACCACGCCGTCCCAGCCAGTGAGTCAATCCAAGAAGTCTTACTTCGTTGTCGGCAGTGGCAGTTCCGTGCCGGCGATGCCCTTGTTCAGCAAGGCCCGAACCACGACGCGGCGGTTTTCCGCCTGTCCTTCGGCAGTCTTGTCGTTGCCGACCTGGTGGCTCTCACCCATGGCTCCCGGGGCCAGCATATTGGTCAACGGGACATGACCTTGTTGTATAAGGATGTTGGTGACGTTGTTCGCGCGGTCGTCGCTCAGCTTCTGGTTCAAAGTGGCGCTGCCCACGGACGAGGCGTAGCCCTTCACCTGGATGGTGTAGCCGTTGTAGGTCGTGGCTTTCTGCACCAGAGCCAGCAACGGGGCATTGTATTTCGGATCGACCTTCACCTGGCCGTTTCCGAAGTACACCGTTACTTCGTCGAGAATGTAATAATCGTCAAGCTGGCCGAAGCGGGCGCTGTTGGCGGCGATGGCTGCCTTATTGGCAGCGACCTTCTTGTCCTGCTCGGAGATTGCGGCCTGCTGCGCTTTCAGCGCCTCGTTCTGTTCAGCCAGCGCGGCAGCCTGCCGCTCCAAGTCAGCCTGGTTGGCCGCTGCCTGCTTCTGGGTCTCGTGCACGCCAGCCTGGATGGCCTGGGCCTGTTCCAGATCGTCGCCCTTGAACCTGACTGACTTCGCCACCAATTGGTTGTTGGCGTTGTAGGTCCCCTCGACCTGAACGGCAAGGCCCGGAATCAGGGCAGCCATGGACATCTCTTTCTTGCGAGCCTTGAGGACGCCCTCTACCTGGGCCACATCGGTGCTGTCGGTCAGCACAACGACGAGCTTCGGCGCATCCGCTGTCTGCAGAGTCATAGTGTTACCGGTGCGTCCCTTGATTATGCCCTGGACCTTTACAGTCTGGGCGACAGCCGTTGAGCTTACGAATGCAAATACCGTAAGCAACAGGACTGTGAAGGACACGAATTTGAGTGCTTTGCTTTGAGTCATTCCTTTTTTCTCCTATTATTTAAAAATGTTTTCCAGCAGCAGGACGAACACACGGTTGATTTTAGTCCTCCTCTTTCACATCAGCAGGAATTTTCATCTCAGCCCCTACTCCCGGACACTATATACACTTTTGGCGATTCCAGCGCGTGAATACCTTCGCTAACACTTGCTCTCAAACTCTGGCCACGTGTTGCAACCCCCCTACCGGCGGAAACCGCCGCCACCGCCTCCCCAACTGCGACCTCCGCCGCCATATCCACCATAACTGTGATTGCCGCTTCCGTAGTGCTGGCTCTGCGTCGAACCGCTCTCCCGGTTTTGTTTGTCGGAGTCCATGCTTTGCTGAGAGAAACCGCCTGACGATTTATCCGAGTTGTAATTTGACTTGTCCTGCTGGGCGGTCGCTTGGCTGTTCGGATGTGACTGTTCGTAACTCGACTTATCCTGCTGGCCTTGCGCCTTGGCCGTTTGGCTATTGACGTCCGTCCATCCACCGCTGCCGTTGGATTTTTGCCAACCGGAGCCGGTGCTCTTGTACACGTTACCATCATGCCCCGCGTACATGTCGCCATTGGAGCTCTTCCCCGCGTAGGTATCGCCATATTTGGTGGACGTGCCGTAGGCGTTCCCACCTTCTGAACCATGAGCGGACGCAGTCGTTCCGTTTGCGGTCGAATAATGCTGCGTCGTGGCGGACTTGTTCCCCTGCTGCACGTAGGAACTTCCCCATTGTGCTGTTGGGCTCGACCCCTGATGAGTCGCGCCATACGATCCGGTGTATGGGTTGTACGCTTCGCCCACGCTCTGCTTTCCATAAGCCGTCGAGGTGGAAGCAGTTCGCGTCGATGTGCCGGTGTAGGGGTTGTAGGAGGCCGTGCGAGTTGCCGAACCGTACGCGCCGTAGGCCGTTTGCGATACTCCATAGGCACCCGTGGAAGTGTGATAGTAGGACGCGCCATACGCGCCGTAAGCCCCGTAACACGTGGGGTAGGGATGATAGATAGGATATCCGCCGACGGGATACCCGATGAAGGGGGGATAGTAATAGCCGGTGCCGCTGGTCACAATGGCGCCGACAGCAGCGCCCATCACAAAGGCTCCGAGATAACCCGCCGTGTAACTGGACTGCACGTAGCCGTCCGTGGTTATGACCTGAGTTACATAAGTCACGTTGTAAACGGGCGAACTTGGCGGAATTGTATAGATGACCTGCGGGACGGAACTGGCCGTCGTCCACGGGCCACTCGGATTGGTGGACATGAACCACACACCTTGCAAGCAGAGGTAATAAACATCGCCGACCTGAATCACCTTGTCCGGCGTATTCGTCGCATACTCGAGGCTAGTTCCTTCAATCGGTACAAACTGCGGCTGACCTACGTAGCTGACTTTTGCCTGAGCTGCCGCCGTCACCGGATTGAGCACCATCGTTGTGGGAATTTGTGCGATCAACACCGCGTCTTTTGCCTGGTTCGTACCGGGCACGGAGGCGAGAATCGCGCTGGCCGGATTGGAGAGAGGAATATTGGCAAAGTCGGCCGGCAAATTCAGGGAAGCAAAGGTCCAAGGCCCCGCCAGGTTCTGAGCACTGAACCAGCGTCCTGCCGCGAGGTAATAATACGTCTGCGTCGCTTTGTACAGGAAGACTGGGCTGTCAGTGTTGTTGGCGTACTCGAGTTGGGTACCCGGAATAGCTATGTAGCCGGGTTGTCCATCAAACAGAATGACTTCCGATGGCACGGTGCTGTAGAAGACTTGCGGAATGACGGGGTTCGTTACCGGCGGAGGCGGAACCATTTTCTTGACGTCCGAGAATCTGCCGGAGTCGGGTAGCTTGCTGAATTCCTTAGAGAGCTTGGTTACTCGGGTCCAAGGTCCGTGCAAATCGCTGGCGCTCAGCCAGATGTTGTTCAGCAATAGGTAGTACTGTGTCTTGCTCTTGTCCGTGAACAGCGGCCAATTCGTGTTGACCACATACTTCAAATCGGTGTTTGAAATGTCGGAAAACACTGGCTCGCCATCGATTCCGAGCAGAATCGCCGGCGTGTAACTCACAAAGATAAAGGGTGGATCATTCTTCAATGCCACCGTCTTTACCGATTGCGGCTTGGGCATGTAGGCAACGATCCGGTCGAGAGAGGCAGTAAACGTCAGCGGTACAAACGTGCGAAACAGTTGGTCCAATTGCGCGGTCGTTGCGGGATCCTGGTTGGGGAAATAGGTGTTCAGGACTTGAATGTTGAACATGAAAACCGTGTGGGTGTCGGTATTTACTTCGGTTGTGGCTTCGAAGGTGGCGGCTCCCACAACCTGTTTTCTACCATTCGGAGTCAGCTGAAATGCCGATCGCCACTTGACGTCGCTGAAATTCTGCCACTCGTCCACCTGGGGCTGGTAGATGATCACCGTGCCCCCGGGTTTGACGAGCTTTCGCGGCCAGCCGGGATCCTGCCCCCATGCGGAGGAACTTGCGGTGAGGAGGAGTGCAAGAACTCCAAACCAGATTTTTGTGTTTCGCATACCCAACTCCTTTTGCTTTAAATGCGTGTCCAGAGGTTTTCGTTCATTTTCTAGAACGAAAACTGCATTCCAACGACCGCGCCTTTTTGTGACAACTGCAGGCCAAGCCGGTCTTGGGTGCCATTGACCGTCAGATGCGATGCAAGCTGGTAACCGGCGTTTACACTGACGTGCTTGTTGATGGTCACGCCGAGGGTATCGGCTGTCGAAATAAAGCTCCCGTAGCCAAAGAAATACATGCCGAAGAGATTTCCATCCACGAATACACGCGGGGAATCTGTCAGGTACAGCCGGAATTGCGGGCCGGCGACAGGAATGGGAGCAAGCAGCGAGCCACTTGCGCTCGTCGATGCGCTCGTGCCGCCGCCACCGGTGACTTGTCCCGTACCGCTGATCTTCGCCGTGGTGTTGAACATATTGATCTGTGCCGCGAGGCCAAGGTGCCCGCGCATCCGCCGGATAATGTCGTACTGGTAGCCGGGTGCAACGTACCAAGCGTGCAGTTGGCTCTTTACGACTGCGCCTACCTCGAAAGTCTGGCCTTGGAAAGTGATGGTCCGATTCAGCGTGGTCGTTTTGTCGGTAAAGAAGGGGCTGAACGCGATATAAAGATGATTCTTATGGGTGAACTTCCAATCCACCATGCCGCTGAAAGTGGAATAATTGTTAAAATTCAGATCCTTTTGAAAGTCAACGGGGACGGTGTCGGCGTGACCCTGGATCGTCCCCGTGGGACTTGAATAGAACCAGAAGGTGTCCAGCCGGAGCTTGTACTGGTCAAACTCTTCCTGTCCCGAAGCACGCCCGGCGAAAACTGCCGAGAGGGAAGCCAGTACTGCCAGCCCGACAAAAAGCCGCAGGACCCGGCACAGAGAATCACTTAACCGTCTATTCATGAGCGTGTTGCGTCTCCTGTGAGTTCGACGCTGCTGGTTTGGTGTGTTTCGGAATGCGTGCAGTGGAACTGGATGATTCCCTCCATTGTATGCCGATCTGGGTGCAACGTGACTCACCTGGCAAACTCCGAGATACTGAGATTTTGGCGCTGGCTCCCGAACGATGTAATTGTCAAAAGTGACATGTTCATTGGCCCGGCTCGCCAGAGCCCGCGGTACTTCAATTCTCCTCCATGGAGAAGTACAGATACAGCGCCAGTCCCGCCGAATTCACCTGCTGGTTCGGGTGCTTGCCAGTGTTGTTGTCATGCTCGTAGTAGGTGTTGAACTCGACGTGTTTACCTACTGGGAAAAGGGAACCTGCATACAGAGAAGTGGTGCTCCACTTGTTGTACTGACTCTCGTAAAAAGGTTCGACAGCGACATAGGGAATGAAATGGTAGGAACGGATCGCAAAAGTCCGCTCGACGGTCAGCTTGTTCCGGTAGCGGTAGGTGAAAATGCTATTTTTCCAGTCCAGATCAGCCCGGTTACGGTCAGAAATGCGGAACTCGGCGCCTGTGGGGAAATTTAAAGTCACAGCCGTAATCACGCGATTCTCTGGTGGCTCATTCGGAGCAGTGATATAGCGGTATCCGGCCTCCAGAACCAGGAATCTGGCCTTCGAATCGTCCAGATCGAAGGTGTTCACCTTTTTCAGCTTGATCAGCGGTTTCAGATAGAGCTGCAGGCTCGGGCCAATCGAGAGTTGAGGAGGGTCGCCCCCCTCCCGATCATCTTTAGCCTGGAGGTACGCACGGAACGTGGAATTCAGATTGAGATGCGCATCCACTTCCGGAAGGAATTGTGTTTCCTGAGCTCGCGCAGGCAGGCACGCGAAGCTCAACAGAAAAGCCAATCTCCAAATTAGCCTATAGGTTCTAGTCATTCTTCAAACTGAGGGAAAAGCCCAGCCCAAGCCTCCGTTTTTCATTCGCTTCACTCACCGATCAAACGAGAAGATTCGATTCCAGTCGTCCTTCATGCTGATCACGATCCAGCCGTTGCCCTTCGCCTCGGACAGGAGCGCATCGAAAAATGTGCCGACGTGAGTGTCTGGAAGTCCTCCGGCTGGGCCATAGGCGTACTCGCGCGTCGCATCGTCATGATGAACCAGCATAATTAACCGCGCGCCGTCACCTGCCTGTGTCCACTCGAGCATCTGCTAATCGCCGCCCGAATTCCCGAAGGCCGCTTGTGGCCTCTTGCCGATAAACAGGTTGATGCCGACGGCCTTACCGGGCCCGTCATCGATCAGAAACACTTTCGGTTCCCGCATCAACTCCGGCTTACCCTTCGCATTTTCGTACTTGGTCACAATGCTCGAGCCAACTACCTGTTCCGGGGGCACGCCGTACACCTGTTCGCTATAGACGCGCACAAACTCCTGCCCGCCTCCCGTCACGATGTAGGTCCTGAAGCCCTTCTCCCGCAGATACTTCATCACTTCCAGCATGGGCTGGTACACGAGATCGGTGTACGGCCGGTCGAAACGCGGAGCTTTGGCCGTGGCCAGCCACTGTCTCACCAACCCCTGAAACTCTTCGGTGCTCATTCCCGCGTGCGTCACGGCGACAATTTCCATCAAATCCTGCTCCGTGAACTTACCCATCGCTTCACTGTCGTGCTCGAGCACCGCCTTGAACGGCAGCTTATCCTTCCATCCCGGGTGCTGTGGCGCCATCTGGTCCAGCCGGGCCAACGCAAACATGGCCTGCGCGTAGAGCGGATGTTCTGTCCAGAGGGTGCCATCCTGATCGAATGTCGCGATGCGGTCATTCGGTTCGACGTACTTCCGGCTGGATTTTTCCGTGGTGGCGTTGACGGACTCGAGTATTGCTCTCTTCGCAGGTCCACTATTCCACGAAGGCAGGGGATCGTGCTCGGCGTAGGCAATCCCCGCAGTGAACAACACACCCAGTAAAACCAGCATCACCCTCAGACGAATTGGGAACCTACCGCCCAAGCTCTTCATCTTGGTTTCCTTTCATTAAGGAGTGGTTGGCCGCGGAGCGGCGGGGCTAATGGATGCTATTTCAGGTTGAACGTCGCACCCACCACCAGACCGGGCATGTTGACGTCGTAGACGAACTGTTTCGACCCATTCGGCCGGTAATCCACGCTCAGGTAGCGATACCCGACCTGCAGAACGATATTGTGGGGAACCTGGTAGCCCAGAGCCCCGCCTACCTGATAATCCAGTTTGGCTGCGCCTGCGCCTGCATCTCCAGCAATCATCACCATTGCTTTGGGCGTGAGAAAATAGAGGAACCTCATTCCGGCAACCTCGTCAACCCAGTTCGCGGAATCGGAGTAACTCGGCAATGGTGGGTTAGGATTCAAAGTTAAAGTGCTTCCGAGGTGCCAGTAACGAGCGCCTATCAGCACATCGGATTTGAATTTCTCTCCGTCGAAGAACCGGTACCCCACCTTCGGCGCGATCATGGTTTCATTGAATTTCGCTTTGATTGACTCTGCCGACAGATCATTTATGGGCAACGCCTTGTTGTCCGACAACTTCATCCACATGATATCGACCGGGAAGAGGATCCGGTTATAACGGGGTTCCACCATACCCATCAAGCCGATATTCAAGTACGAGAAGATGTCGCCGAAGCTGGCGTGCACGGCCGTGTCATGACCGAGTACTCCCGCGGAACCATTCACACCCGCGAACCAAATATAGGGCGTCACCAGCAAATGGAAGCCGTCATCGTCGTTTGCTTCCTTTGCCCCTGGCGCAGTTGGTGTCGTTGTCGTTGCTGTTTGTGCGCCTGCCCGGGGCGATACAGCCATTGCCCCAAGGAGGAGAATCAGGAAAAGCTGGTTTGTTGCCTTCGTTAGCCAATTCATTTGGAACGTCCTTTTCTCGAGACGGTGAGTACCTGGATTCCTTGCGATGCTACTGAACACTCCCACGAGGGGGGAATTGTAACAAATGACAATGGCATCCTACGCCCGCGAACAGGTGGGAACGAGACTTTCAGTCGATTAGGAGGGGGAGGCTTAACTAAGCTCCAAGCCAGACTGCGTCCAAAAAAGGAAGGGCGGTCCTTGCGAGCCGCCCTCCGTTACGCATGTTCCTATTAGTTGCTGGGGCCCTTGGACGCTGCTTCTGCCTCCGCCATTCTTTTCCCCATTTCAGCCTTGATTGCATCGAGGTTGAAGCTTGCTCCCCGCTGCATCGGTGGGTAATCGAGGAAGGTTTGGATTGCCTTGCCCATTACCTGCTGGACGAACACGAAGCGCCAGAATTCGTACTTGAACCAATCGAAGTATTGCTGCGCCCCGTCTTTCGTTCCGTTGCTGGGCCAGCCCGTGCGCTCGAAGGGATCGAGGCGCAGGTTGGTGATGTAAGGTACGTCCGGATGGGTCTTCTCTCCCAGCCAGCCTTGGGGTTGGTCGATGAAGCGGAACTTGTAATCGTCAATCCGCACCGCCCCGACCGTGCTTTCGCCGAGGTAGAAGATTTCATGACGCGCCGACGGGCCCTTGCCAGTGATGGCGGCCAACTGGTTGTAACCATCCAGGTGGTTCTTGTAGGTCCGGTCACCGATCGTTTTGCCCTTCAGCAGCTCTTCGATGATGTTCGGATTGCCGGCCGCGGCAACGAAGGTGGGCAGCCAGTCCATGCCAGAGAAGATGCCGTTCTGGACGGAGTCTGCCGGCACATGGCCGGGCCAGCGAAGAATCGCGGGCACCCGGAAGCCACCCTCGAGCACTGTTCCCTTGGACTGCGCGAACGGCGTTTGACCGCCATCGGGCCATGTGAATAATTCGGTGCCGTTGTCGGTAGTAAATACGACGATAGTGTTGTCGTCCTCGCCCATATCTTTCAGCTTGTTCATCACGATGCCAACGTCGTCGTCCAGTTGTGCCATGCCGGCTTCCTCTTCCGACCAGCCATTCTCAGAGTTTCGCATCGCTTCATACTTCGGTGAAAGATGCGTGACAATGTGCATGCGCGTCGGGTTAATCCAAACGAAGAACGGCTTGTTGTCCTTCTTGGCCTTGTCGATGAAATTGATGGAGAGGTCGCGGATCTCGTCATCTACGGTCTCCATGCGCTTGGGATAGAGCGGGCCAGCATCCTCGATCCTTTGTTTGCCGACTTTGCCCCACCGCGGCATATCTGTCGCGTCGTCCTTGTCCGTGGCCCAGCAATGAACCATGTTCCGGGGGCCAACCACATTCAGCAGATTCTGTGGATAGTTGGGATGCGCGGGGTCTTCCATCGCATCGAGGTGATACAAATAGCCAAAGTACTCGTCGAAGCCGTGGACACAGGGGAGAAACTCATTCTTGTCGCCTAGGTGATTCTTGCCGAACTGTCCCGTGGCGTAGTCCATCGACTTCAGAATCGTAGCGATAGTTACCGCTTCAGCGGGCAAGCCGACTGACGCGCCCGCCTGGCCTACCGTGGTCATGCCGGTACGAATCGGCAGTTCTCCGGTGATAAAGTTCGCGCGGCCCGCCGTACAACTCGCCTCGGCGTAATAGTCGGTGAACAACATGCCTTCCTTGGCCAGCTTGTCGAGGTTCGGAGTCTTACCCGCCATCATCCCACGATGGTAAGCGCCGATGTTCCACATACCGATATCGTCGCCCATAATCACCACGATGTTGGGCTTCTTCTCCTGCGCCTTGGCGGCGGGCGGTGCTGCCGCGCTGAAAAGCGTGGCCACCGTCGCCAAAGCCAGACTTATCTTTCCGCTCCACTTCATAATCACTCTCCTTTTTCCTTCTACTCGTGTACGGCAAAATCGCTTTTGCCCGGGATTTCGCAGAACAAAGGGAAGTGCGAAATTTGTGTCGGGGAGTGCATACTGCTACTGTTTCCCCTGGGATGTAATTGGCAGAAGTACCAATGGGCTGGATGGGGATTTCGTGCCTATCTATAGCCCTTGACTAGGGTTTGCAGCTCTCATTTAGCTGCTCGCGATAGTATTCGACCGCCCGGCCGTACTTCGGATTCCCAGGTTTTAATTCGGCCGCCTTCTGGCAGAGCGCTAATGCTTCCTGTGGGTTCCCTTTTCCCACGGGGGCAGCAAGGTCGTAAGCTGCCGCGACGTTCGGCGGGTCCAGGTCTAAGGTCTTACGCAGGTCCTGCTGCGCCTCCTCGGTATTCCCTGTCCCTGCAAACAGCAATCCCAGGTTGAAATGTGCCGCTGGTTCCGTTGGGTCGGCCGCCGCGGCCCGGCGCAACGTTGATTCGGCCCTTGTCATGTTGCCTAGTTGGCCATGTGCCACTGCCGCAGTTAAGAGCGGTGGCGCAAACCCGGGCTATAACGAAGCCTCCATTTCATATTCCGCGACCGCTTCTTTCAGTTCGCCCGGACTCGCGTCAAAATTGCCGATGCTCAGATGCTGGGCTAGGGCGCGCCTTTTCCTTCACACGGCATTTGCGTGCAGGCAAGCTAGAGGGCCGGCTTCCAGCCGTCGCTTGGGTCATATTCAGTTATGGTTTCGGCGACTTCCGTCGTCTTTTCGCCCAGGTCCTTCTGATAGACGACCCCGTCCGTGCCAACCAGAAAGGTCATTATTCCGGAATTGCGGTATTCCGCGGGATAGGCGACCATCGCAAAGCCGGTCAGCTTTCCGTTCACCAGATAGTCTTTTGCGCCGCCTGTGGCATTCGCGCCCTGCTTAGTGAGGAATTTGAAGTAGTAGCCGCCAAACGCCTGCGCCTTATCTCCCGAGTTGGTGTATCCGGCAGCCTTGGCAAAGTCGCGCACACCCTCAAGCGGACTCGGCGTCTGGCCCGCCGTTACCGGCCAATACAATCCATTCTGCTTTCCCTCATCACTGATGAATTTCTGCGCGTATTGCTTCTGCTTGCTAAAATATTTCCTCTGTGCCTCGGCGACCGCGCCACTCGCTGCGATGGCGGTCAGTTCATCCTTGCCGATCCGCCGCGCAAGGATCTCATCCTTGCCAGCCGCGGTATCGAAGACCCACTGTCCTGCAGCGTTTTTCCCCAAAGGAATGGGAAATGGGTAGTTATCCGCCCCGATGTATAGCATCTGTCCACCGACCTTGATTTCGCGCCAGCGGTGCATCTGGTTGTAGGCGGCGACAAAGTCTTCCAGATTGTCCTTGTCCTTCACCGGGTCGCCGGAAAATAGCACGGTCTTTCCTTCAGGACCAAAGAGAGCCAGCAAGGCAGCCTGGTCGCCAGATTTTGCGGCTTCCAGAAATGCGGCGCCCGCGGCCTCAGGCGAAGCAAATGCTCTCTGCGCAATCTCTTCCGTGGCCGGTTTTTCCGACTTGCCACACGAGATGAGCGTAAACGGCACTGCGACCAGCACGATGAGAGCCTCAAGGCGCCATTTTTTCCAGTTCACGGACCACATACGGATTCCTCCAAACCTACAGTTTGTTCTTATGGGCCTCACGTGGCCCTGAATCTACCGACGGAAACCGCCGCCACCGAATCCCCCACCGCCACCGCCGAACCGGCCGCCGCCGAACCCGCTCGAGCCCATGCTTCCCCAACCGCGGCTGCTTTCTGCCCGCGAAGACCACCCATCCGACCCA
>Ga0181532_10003348_pt1 | contig 14452 bp, 13 predicted proteins | sample PEATcosm2014_Bin_33_FD_119768 | JGI IMG/M metagenome (GOLD analysis project Ga0181532, IMG submission 119768) | Peatland microbial communities from MTU Mesocosm Facility, Houghton, MI, USA - PEATcosm2014_Bin11_30_metaG | ecosystem: Environmental > Terrestrial > Soil > Wetlands > Peat | place...
AAGGGCAACGAGATGGCTTTGCAGCGTCTGCGGGACGCGGCGGAACGCGCCAAGATCGAGCTTTCGACCACCATGGAGACCGAGATCAACCTGCCGTTCGTTACGGCGGATGCTTCCGGGCCGAAGCACCTGGTCAAAAAGCTGACGCGGGCGAAGCTCGAAACCATGATCGAAGACATTTTGCAGCGGTCGGTCGGCCCCTGCAAGCAGTGCATGAAAGATGCGGGCGTCGACGCCAGCAAGATTAACGAAGTGGTGCTGGTGGGCGGACAGACGCGCATGCCGCGCATCCAGGCGATCGTAAAAGAACTGTTTGGACGCGAAGGCCACAAGGGCGTGAACCCGGATGAAGTGGTGGCCATTGGCGCGGCGATTCAGGGCGGAGTGCTCGGGGGCGAGGTGAAAGACCTGCTGCTCCTGGACGTGACTCCGCTGACGCTGTCGATTGAAACGCTGGGCGGCGTGGCTACGCCGATGATTCCTCGGAACACTACGATTCCGACGAAGAAGACGGAGACGTTTTCTACGGCGGCGGATAGTCAGACTTCGGTTGAAGTGCATGTGCTGCAGGGCGAGCGTCCGCTGGCGGCGCAGAACCGGACGCTGGGCAAATTCCATTTGACCGGGCTGCCGCCGGCGCCTCGGGGGATTCCGCAGATTGAAGTGACGTTTGACATTGACGCGAACGGCATCCTGAACGTGACCGCGAAAGATATGGCTACGGGCAAGGATCAGAAGATCACGATTACGTCGTCTTCGGGCTTGTCGAAGGAAGAAGTGGAGCGGATGGCGAAGGAAGCCGACGCGCACTCGGCCGAAGACAAGACGCGGCGCGAAGAGATCGAGGCCAAGAATCAGCTCGACTCGATGGTCTACAACATCGAGAAGATGCTGAAGGAACATGGCGACAAGATCTCGGGCACGGAGCGCGGGGACGTGGAGAACGCGCTGGCGGACGCGAAGAAGGCCATCGAAAACGGCGACAAGGCGCAGATGGATTCGGCGCGCGAGCGGCTGACCACGGCGTCGCACAAGCTGGCGGAGCAGATGTATAAGGCGACGCAGGCGGCTCCGGGAGCGACTCCGGGAGCTGGCGGCGCGGGGCCGACTGACGGGTCAGGCGCGGCGCCTGGCACGAACGGCGCGAGCCAGAAAAAGGACGAAGGCGTGATCGACGCCGAGTACGTGGATGTTGAAGACAAGAAGTAAGCTGTCAGCTGTCAGCCATCAGCCATCAGCTTTCAGGGGGCGCGTTGAGCGCCCCCAAGCTGCATCTAAGTCGTTAGAAGTTGTCATCCCGCGCGAAGCGAGGGATTTGCAGCCGGCCCAGGAAAGAGGAAAGCGAATTGAGATTTGAAGTCAATGGACAGATGTTTTTTGTGAACTTTATCCCGGAAGAGGGACGCTGGTATTGCTTCGCGCCCACCGCAACGGGAGTGCAGCGGATTCCCGTGTCGATGGATGCCTCGCCATTTGAGGCGTTCACGGTCGCGGTGGATGAGCAAGAGAAGGAAGTGGTGAACTGAGAAAGCAGCTATCAGCTCTCAGTTTTCAGTTTTGTCCTCACTGGTGTACGACACTTGCGTAGTTGGGAAATTGAAGAAGTGCTTGACTCCGAAAACTGATAGCTGAAAACTGAGAGCTGACGGCTAGATAATGGCCACCCAAACCAAAGACAAAGACTATTACGGCGTTCTCGGCGTGAAGAAGTCCGCTTCCGTTGACGACATCCGCAAGGCGTTCCGTAAACTTGCGCGTAAGTATCATCCTGACGTTAATCCTGGCGACAAGAGCGCGGAAGAAAAGTTCAAGACGCTTTCCGAGGCCAACGACGTCCTCAGCGATCCCAAGAAGCGGAAGATTTACGACCAGCTCGGGTTCTACTCTGACAATATCGATCCGGCTACGGCGGACGCCTACGCGCGCGGCGGCGGACAGCCTGGGGCTGGCCCCGGCCCCGGCGACTTTGGCGGAGGCTTTGCGGGCGGCCATCCTGGAGGACAAGGCAACGTTGATTTCGGCGGCTTTGACTTTTCCGATCTGTTCGAAGGCGCGCGCGCTGGCGGACGAAAGGGACCGAGCGGCGCGGGCGGCGGGTTCAAAGACATCTTCTCCAGCATTTTCACTGGAGGCGGGCGGGGTGGGGCCGCCGAGGAAGGTCCGGAACCGGGCACCGATCTTGAGTACATGGTCAACGTGCCGTTCTGGACGGCAATCCGCGGCGGAGTGATGAAGCTGGATATCGCCCGGCGCGATGTCTGTGGAAACTGCCACGGCAATGGATACATCGAACTTCCGGGGGTATGTCCGCAGTGTCATGGCAAGGGAACGATTGAGCAGACGGGCGGGCGGATGAAGTTCAACGTCACCTGCCCGCGCTGCCATGGGACGGGTAAGAATATTTCGACTTGTCCGGTCTGCCATGGCGAAGGCAGCGTGGAGCGCACCGATCCGCTCGAAATCCGCATCAAGGTGGGAACGCGCGATGGGCAGCGCATTCGGATCGCGGGTAAAGGCAATGCCGGGCTGCGGGGAGGTGGGGTCGGCGATCTCTACGTCATCATCCGTATTGGCGAGCACCCGCTGTTCCACCGCGAGGGCGACGACATCCACATCACGGTACCGGTGACAGTGGTAGAAGCGGCGCTGGGATCGAAGATTGAAGTGCCCACCATTGACGGCCGAAGCGTGCTGAAGATTCCTCCAGGGACGCAGTCTGGCCAGAAGCTGAGGCTGCGCGAAAAAGGCGTGCCGTCGGCAACGAAAGATGGAGTGCGCGGCGACGAGATCGTGGAAGTGAAGATCACCGTCCCTATGCCCCACGACGAAAAAACTAAAGAACTGCTGCGCGAGTTGGCCAAGCTGAATCCTGAGGACCCACGGGAAGAACTTTGGAGTAAGGTCTGATTCTCACCGCCGAGACGCCGAGTCCGCCGAGTAAAGAAGGCTTGAGCGTTGACTGGCCCTACAATCAGGCTACGCGCCCTTAGCCCCGGAGGATGAATGGCGTCTGCACCGGTCGTTTCGATTCCGTCTCCATTACTGTTGTTGCCCCTGCGAATTGAGGGACTGGTCAAACGTTTCGGCGAGTTGACTGCGGTCAACGGCGTTACGTTGGAATTGAAGAGTGGGGAATGCCTGGGATTGCTCGGCCCCAATGGCGCCGGCAAGAGCACACTGATTCGCAGCATCGTCGGCCGCGTCATCCCGGACGCGGGTACAGTGTCGGTGTTCGGCGAGCGGGCCGATTCGGCAGGCGCGCGCATGGCACTGGGGTGGGTTCCGCAGGAACTGGCGCTTTACCCGAAGCTGACCTGCCGCGAAAACCTGGAATCATTCGGCGAATATCACGGCCTTCGACGCGGCGCCCTGAAAACGGCGGTGGCATGGTGTCTCGCCTGGGCGGCGCTCACCGACCGCGCGCAAGAACCCGTAAAGAATTTGTCGGGAGGAATGAAAAGGCGGCTGAACATGGCAGCCGGACTGATCCACCGTCCCAAACTGATCCTGATGGATGAGCCCACGGTCGGAGTCGATCCGCAATCCCGCAACCGCATCTTTGAAATGATCGAGAATCTGCGCGACGAGGGGATTTCCATGATTTACACGACCCACTACATGGAGGAAGCGGAGCGGCTCTGCGATCGCATCGCGATCATCGATCATGGGCGCATCATTGCCCTGGGAACCAGGGATGAGCTGGTGCGGAATGCTTTCGCTTCCCGCAGCGAGGTGCTGGCGCGATTCGCGAGCGCCGACGACAGCGTGGCTGCATGGGTGAAACAGCGTGGAGGACTCTACGAAAACGGTATGGCGCAGTTCACCATAGATCATGCGACTGAAATTGCCGGATTGCTCGACGCTGCGACCAAGGCGGGACATGAACTGGCGGACATCTCGCTGCGGAAACCAAACCTCGAATCCGTATTCCTGCACTTGACCGGAAGGGAGTTACGCGATTGATTTTCGCCATTGTGCGCACCGCACTGATCGGCCTGCGCCGCGACCGTGGCGCTCTGGCGCTGAGCTTCATCCTGCCGATCGCGTTTTTCACCATCTTTGCCGTGATCTTCGGCGGGCGCCGCGACACCACGCCCAAGGTAAGCCTCCTGGTGGTCGATGAAGACCACAGCGTTGCCTCCGAGAGACTGATCCAGGGCCTCGAACGCGAAGGATCGCTTTCGGTAAAGAAAAGGCCGGCGCCGAAGCAAGGCGTGGAGCAACCGAACTACACGGCCGCAACCGCAGAAGCCGCGGTGAAAGCCGGTGCTGCGCCGGTGGCGCTCATCATCCCTCATGGCTTCGGAGAAAATCCGATTTCATTCGGCCGCGCCGACCAGGACCGGCCGACGATCCAGTTGCTGAAAGACAGCAGCGACATGGTCGCACCGCAGGTGATCGCCGGGCTACTCCAGAAAGTTGCTATGACCGCGATGCCGGACATTATGGCGGAACAGGGATCGAAGTACATGGATGAATACGCCGGCGGCTTTACTCCGGAACAACGGAAGAGAATCGACGCGGGCCTCGAAGCACTGCGCAAGCGGAAAAGCGCGGAGAGCAGCGGTCAACAAACCGCGCTGGCCGACCCCAACCGCGGCATGCCCATTGCACTGACTAGCCGCGATGTGGTCGGCGAGAACAAAGACAATCCCATGGTGTCTTTCTACGCCGCGGCGATTGGAGTTATGTTCCTGCTCTTCACCGCCAGCAGTGCGGGTGGGTCGCTCTTGGATGAAGCCGAAAGTGGAACGCTGGACCGGGTGCTGAGTTCGCGCGTCACCATGGGAACCCTGCTGGGCGGCAAGCTCTGCTTCTGCTCTTTGCTGGCGTTCGCGCAACTGGTCCTCATGTTTATCTGGGCGTGGCTGGTATTCAAACTGGATTTCATCCCGCATATTCCCGGCTTTGTGGTCATGGGGCTCTCCACGGCCTTTGCGGTGGGAGCGTTTGGCATGGTGCTGGCCAGCATATGCCGCACGCGCGCGCAACTGGGCCCGCTCTCTACGCTGGTGATCCTGATCATGTCCTCCATCGGGGGGAGCATGTTCCCGCGGTTTCTGATGCCTGAAGCTATGCAGAAAGCCGGGTTGCTGACCATCAACGCGTGGGCTATCGACGGCTTCACAAAGGTTTTCTGGCGCGATGAACCGGTTTCACACCTCTGGCCCCAGGTGCTGGTGCTGCTGGGAGTCGGCGTCGTGCTGTGCGCTGTCGCTCGCAGACTTGCGCGGCGATGGGAATATTCATAGGCAGCCTCGGCAGCCTCTCCACTACTTCTTACTCGGATCGTCCGCCGGATTCACATAGTTAAACTGCAGCGGCGACATGCCGTGTACCTGAACCACTGTCTCTCCGGATGCCATGGCATAGTGGTGCATATCGGGATCAAGGTAGGCGAAGCTGCCCGCCGGGAAAGTCGTCATTTTAGTCTCTTCAAACTTGTCGCCCATGCCGACTTTGAATTTGCCGGAAATTACCGTTACGTTTTCGCGCTTGGGGTGCCAGTGGGGAGCGATCTTGTAGCCGTTAGGCATTTTTAAGCGGATCGTGAAGTCGCCTGAACTCGCGGTTGGATCTCCTTCGATTACGGCCAACTGCGCGCCCGGAGCGACGAACGGTGGTGGTGGTCCGTACTTGATCTGGTCGGGAGTGAACGCATTCTGATGTGTCCCCGGTTGAGCTAGCAATCCGCCTACGCAAAGCAACAGAATTCCGAGCATCATTTTCTTCATCGCTGACTCCTCCAATGTTGATTGAACGGCCAATCCCAGCGCAGTCTTATACCTCAAATCACCGATAATGGCCATAGGGATTTTCCTTTGGGAAACATCTTGCTGGGCGACCTGGCCTCGATCGTTACCTCCGTACCCGTCCTCGTTGACAAAAATTTTCGCAATTTCTCAAAAAAAATCTTGCATCTGTGGAAATTTGCCGTAATCTCACAACTGCGAACTAACTTCGCCGACAATGCCCGGGAATCGCTGTTCACCCTGGGAGCCGCGTAACGAAAGTCAAGGGAGACGCGGTGGTGAGAGTGAGTCGCCTGAGGAGGAAGCCATAGAAATTGGCAACAGCTACCGCACGCACTAACCTTTCGCAGCCTGGCTTTATTCCTGCCGTCGCTCCCGGGAAGAAGAAAAAGTCTATCCGCCTCACGCTGTGGCCTTTGGTCGCCGCGACCTTCTTTATGGTCTCGGGCGGGACCTATGGCACCGAAGACATCGTGCACGGCGCCGGATATGGCAAAGGGATTCTCATCCTGCTGCTGACCCCGCTTCTCTGGAGCCTGCCGACGGCGTTCATGATCGGCGAGCTTTCGAGCGCGCTGCCTTTTGAAGGCGGCTACTACGCGTGGGTACGACGCGCCATGGGAAATTTCTGGGGATTTCAGGAGGCCTGGCTGTCGCTGGTAGCGTCCATTTTCGATATGGCGATTTATCCCACGCTGTTTGTCGCCTACCTGACGCGCATGTTTCCCTGGTTTCAGGAGAACCTTCGCGGCGTGGCCGTCGCGCTGGGCGTGGTGATCGTCTGCGCCGTCCTTAATATCATGGGCGTGAAGGTCGTCTCGACGACTTCGCTGTGGCTGTTCTTCGCCTTGTCGGCGCCCTTCGCGGCCATTTTTGTGCTGGCGCCTTTCAAGATTCACGCGCTGGCAAATGCGGTGACCAAGCCGACTACTTCAAACGTCGACATTCTCGGCGGCCTGCTTATCTGCATGTGGAACTACATGGGATGGGACAACGCTTCGACCATCGCGACCGAAGTGGAGCGTCCGCAGCGCACCTATCCGCGCGCCATGCTGGTCGCGGTGGCCATTGTCTGCATTACTTACGTTCTTCCGTTTGCCGCCATGTGGATCACCGGGCTTCCGGCCAGCGCCTGGGAAACCGGCGCGTGGGCCGACATCGCGCAGTTAATGGGCGGCCCGGTGCTTCGGATCGCGCTGGTGGCGGGCGGCATGATGAGTGGCTTTGGCATGTTCAATGCGCTGGTCATGAGCTACTCGCGGCTGCCGCTGGCCATGGCGCAGGATGGCATGCTGCCGAAAGTTTTTGGCAAGCTGCATAAGAAGTCGCGCGCGCCATGGGTCGCGATTCTGGCGCTGGCGGTGGGTTGGGGCCTGGCTCTGAATCTCGGCTTCGAACGGCTGGTGACGCTCGACATCATGATTTACGGCGCCAGCCTGGCGCTCGAATTTGTGGCGTTGATCTGCCTGCGCATTCGCGAACCGGAATTGAAGCGGCCGTTCCGGGTGCCCGGTGGCCTGTTGGGAGCGATTGCCGTGGGCATTCCTCCAGTGTTGCTGCTGGGATTTGCCATCATCCGCAGCGAACATGAAGTGGTGCTCGGCATGAGTTCGCTTTTGTTTGGACTGATCGTGATCGGCGGGGGCGTCGTCGCTTACCTCATCAACCACGCGCTGAAGCCGACGGGCTGGGCTGCCGCCACGCCGAAACCGGAGATGGCGGCGTAGCATTTCAGCCGATCAGCAGTTACCGTAGAGACGGGGCTCGTCCCGTCTCGTTCTTTCATGCGCAGCCTTGGCGATGCCTGCAAGAACCCTTCACCACAGAGTGCACAGGGGAACACAGGGATTACGGGAGTGACCCTTTTGCCCGGAACCACTTGACGCTGGAGAGAGCCAACGCCAGTATTACTCTGTGATGTGGAGTCTGCCCCTGAGCACGCCCCAGAAGGTCGGCATTGTTGTTTATGGTCTGACGGTTGGTGCTTGCGTGGCTGCGGGCACATCTGCCGCGCTGTGCCTGCTCGGAACCGCGATTACGGAGTTTGCTCAATCCACGGGATGGATCAACCTTGGAGAGAACCAGCCGTGGTTGCCAGTCATGGGATTGACGTATGGACTCCTTCTCGGGATCATTCTCGGTGCGATCGTCTGCCGAAAGGTGATCAAGTCTCGTTTGCGCGGAACGCCGACTCATTGAAAGCGTCATCTTGCCATCAACCTGCAGTCCTTCTTTCCTCCGCGCTCTCTGCGTCTCTGCGGTGAAACAGCTTGAGCAGTAGAATGATGATGACGGAACCGAGGCGATGACCAAGCGTAAATCCAAGGGCGCGTACATGATCTCGGCGGTGGCTGAGATGTATGAGATTCATCCGCAGACTTTGCGGCTGTATGAGCGCGAAGGGTTGCTGAAGCCGAGCCGCACGGAGGGCAATACCCGACTCTATACCGATGAGGATTTGCAGCGGCTGGAGTTCATCCTGTCGCTGGCGCGCGATCTGGGAGTTAACATCAGCGGCATCGCCATCATTCTTCAAATGCGCGAGCGCATGGAAGAAATGCAGCGGCAGATTCAGGAGTTCGTGCAGTACATCCAGCAAGAGGTGCTGACGCGGGCCTCGGCTGCCGCGGATCCTTCCAAAGGCGCGATCGTGCCGCTGCGGCGAACCCTACCAGCCGTGGATTCCTCCCGCCGAAAAGATTTCGCGAAGTAGCTGATCCTACTTTTCGCGATGGAAGCGATAACGGCCGCCTCGATCTTTGGCCACCTGCTCCGCCACTTTCAAGAACGCTCTGCCCGCGTGCGACAGCGTGGATTCCTCCCGATACACCAGGCGTAGCTTACGCTGAAAATGCAGATCGCGCACCGGAACGTGCACCAGGTCTCCGCGGCTGATCTCGCTGTCCACGCTCATCTCGGGCACCAGCGCCACCCCGTTCCCCATGCACACGAAACGCTTGATGGCTTGCAACGTGGGGAGTTCCACATCCATGTGCAACGGAGTCTTATGCTGGCGGAAGGCTTCGATCACTTTATCGCGATAAGGAGACGCGACGATGTGGGCCACGAACGACTCCGCCCCCAGTTGCCGAACACTGACTTCGCCCGCCGAGGCGAGCGGATGGCCGGGAGGAACCACAAATACCAACTCGTCCAGATAAACCACGGCGGAGTGCAACTGCGGCTCCTGGGGATCGTAAGAAAGAACCCCGAGTTCCACGTTGTGCTTGAGCAGATCGTCGGGAATGCGACTGCCGAGCGAACGCCGAACCGTGATCTTGATAGCAGGATACAAGCGGCGAAACTCGCCCAGCACCGGCAACAGGTAGAGCGCGGTGAATTCATTGGCGGCGATCGCCAGCTTGCCCTTCTGCAACTCGCGCATCTCTACCAGGGCTGTTTGTGCGTCCTGGCGCAGGTTGAGCAATTTCTCGGCGTATTCCTGCAGAACGCGTCCGGCGTCGGTGAGCACGCCCTCGCGCGAAGAGCGGTCGAACAGCGGCTCGCCGATGTCCAGTTCGAGTTTGCGGATGGTCTGGCTGACCGCCGATTGCGTGCGAAACAGTTTTTCGGCCGCCCGCGAAAAGCGGCGTTCGCGAGCTACGGTGAGGAAGACTTCGAGTTGCGAAAGGTCCATGGGAGCAGGTCTCAGTTGCCAGTTGCCAGTTGTCAGTTGTCAGTTGCCACTTCTCAGGCCTCGAGGGTCCGCAGGCGGGGGTTCCTGAGACCTAAGACCTGGGGCTCAACCACATTGTCAATCAGAGACAAGTCATAAGACTTTCTAATACTATCACTAACACTAATGCTACTGTTACGATAATAACCTTTTCTTTTACCCCAATTCGCCGATAGAGTAGAAAGATCATTTTCCTGGAGGTATGGAATCCATGGATCGGCCGCGCATCACTATCTTCGATACCACGCTTCGTGACGGCGAGCAGTCGCCGGGCTGCAGTATGAATGTGCAGGAAAAGCTGCGCCTGGCCCAGCAACTCGACCGCCTCGGCGTCGACGTGATCGAGGCTGGATTCCCGATCGCCTCGGATGGCGACTTCGAGGCTGTACAACGCATCTCCGCTTCGGTGCGGCGTCCCATCATCGCCGGGCTGGCTCGCGCTTGTACCGGCGACGTGGACCGCGCCTGGCAGGCGTTGCAGGGAGCCGCGCACCCGCGCATCCACGTGTTTCTCGCCACCTCTGACATTCATCTGAAATACAAGTTGCGCATCACTCGCGAGCAGTGTCTGGAGCAGGCGCGGGAAGCGGTGCGGCACGCCAATTCTTTATGCGCCGACGTTGAGTTCTCGCCTGAAGATGCCACCCGTACCGATGTCCCGTTTCTCTGCGCGGTAGTTGAAGCAGTGATCGCGGCGGGTGCAACGACCGTCAACATTCCCGATACCGTCGGGTACAGCATGCCCGAGGAATACGGCCAACTCATCCGCACGCTGCGTGAGAAAGTCGCGGGCATCGAGAAAGTAACGATCTCCACGCACTGCCACAACGACCTCGGGCTGGCGGTCGCGAATTCACTGGCGGGAGTACAGCAGGGTGCGCGCCAGGTGGAGTGCACGATCAACGGCATTGGCGAGCGCGCCGGCAATGCATCTCTGGAAGAAATTGTCATGGTGATGCGGGTGCGCCCCGACCGTTATGTTTACGAAACCGCAGTCGCCAGCGAGCAGTTGTTTGCCTCCAGCCAGATGTTGGCGGAGATCACGCGGGTTCCGGTGCAGCCCAACAAGGCGATCACGGGCCGCAATGCGTTTGCGCATGAGGCGGGAATTCACCAGGATGGCATGCTCAAGAATCCGCTGACCTACGAAATCATGACGCCCCAGTCGGTGGGTGTGCCCGATTCGCGGCTGGTGCTGGGCAAACACTCGGGCCGCCACGCGCTGGCTCTGCGCTGTGAACAACTAGGACACCAGTTTGAGCGCCGCGAACTCGATGAGGTGTATCGCAAGTTTGTAGTTCTTGCCGACCGGATCAAGAAGGTGCAGGACAGCCACTTGATCGAACTGATCCAAGATGTTATGAGAGGTGACCTCAGCAGCGATGCCGCGGGCAGCCAAGCCAGGAAGTTTCCGCCCGCTGCGGCCTCTTTGCCTTTCCCGCGTGCCGCCTCAGCTGCCGCCGGAGCGAGCACCCACGAGTCGCATGCGGCGCAAGTATCGGGCAACGCTGGCCAGGCGCAGGCCCGGCCGGGTTCGCCTGCGCCTGCCAACTGGTTTGGCGGAGCGTCGGCCTGCGTGACCGATCATCACAGCGAGCAGGAAGACTACCTGTGGGGCGTGTAATGACGGGGTGTAACAATCGCGTGTAGTGACAAGCGTGGGTAGCCTGAGACCGGGCTACCGCAGCGGTGTTTCCTCGTAGTATGCTTTCGAAAAGAGCGAGGACCCTATGCAACTCCGCGTCACGTCCCTTCCCGGCGACGGGATCGGTCCTGAAGTTACGTCCCAAGCGATTTGTGTTCTGGAAGAAATAGCCAGCGGCTTTGGCCACGATCTCGAACTCGACGAAAAAGAGATCGGAGGCGCTGCCCTCGGAAAGTTCGGCAATCCCCTGCCGGACGCGACTATTCAGGCCTGCCTTGCCTCACAGGCTGTACTGCTCGGAGCAGTCGGCAGTCCAGCCTTCGATCACAATCCTCGTGAACTTCGCCCCGAAGCGGGATTGTTGCGCCTCCGCCAGGAACTGGGAACGTTCGCCAATCTCCGTCCCGTAGTCTTTTATCCGTGCCTGGCTGCCTGCTCGCCGCTGCGCGAAGAAATCGTCAGGGGAACCGACATTCTCATTGTGCGCGAACTGCTCGGCGGATTGTATTTCGGCCAGCCTCGCTCCATCGAAGGCGCAGATGGCGAGCGCCACGCGATCAACACCATGCGCTATTGTGAGCCGGAGATCGAGCGCATCGCCCGCGTCGCATTTCAACTCGCTCGCACCCGCAGCCGGCGCCTGCTCTCAGTCGACAAGTCGAATGTTCTGGAGTGCTCTCGTCTCTGGCGCGAGGTCGTCACTCGCATCGGCCGCGATTTTTCCGATGTCCACCTCTCCCACATGTACGTGGACTCGGCCGCCATGGCGCTCGTCCTCAAGCCCGCGGAGTTCGACGTTATTCTCACCGAAAACATGTTCGGCGACATCCTGTCCGATGAGGCCGGTGGAGTCGTGGGCTCGCTCGGGCTGCTCGCTTCGGCCAGCATCGGAGGCCCGGTCGGTCTCTACGAACCGGTTCATGGCTCAGCTCCCGACATCGCAGGGCAGAACGTCGCCAATCCGTTGGGCGCCATCCTCTCGGTTGCGCTGATGCTGCGCCATACTTTTCATCTGCTCAAGGAAGCGGAGTGCGTGGAGGCTGGCGTCATCTCAACCTTGCAGGGAGGCTTTCGCACCCGCGATTTGGCGCGCTCCGGTGAGCACGCCGTCTCCACCGAAGAAATGGGCGCCCAGATCGCCGAGTTCGTGCGCTTAGCCGCAAACACGAACAATCGAGCCGCCTCGTAGTTAGGGTCTCCGTAGACGCGGCGCGTCTCTACGGGAAATCTGGGTTGGGGGCAAGCTTCTACAATTTTCCCGGAGAAGGCACGCCGACAGTCGCATACTCCCCAGTCATCGCATTCCACCGGATCCGCAAAACTTCCACGAACATTCGCATTCCGTCGCGAAAAGGATGGAGCCGCGTGCCCTCGCTGTGCGCCCAGAGCACCGGAACCTCTTCCACTCGCAGGCCCGCGCGGCGCGCCAGAAACAGAATTTCCGGATCGAATCCCCAGCGTTCAATTTTCTGCAGCGGAAAGATGCGTTGCGCGGCGTCGCGCCGAAACGCTTTGAATCCGCATTGCGTGTCCGCGAAACGCAAGCCCAGAATCACCCGCAGCACCAGATTGAAGATTCGTCCAAACGCCTGCCGGTACAGTGGCTGCCGCTCGGTCTGCAGTTCCGTCCGCAGCCAGCGCGACCCGATCACAATGTCGGCACCGCGATCAATCGCGTCGAACAGTTTCTGTGCTTCCGTGATCGGTGAAGAGAGATCGGCATCCGTGAACAGGCAGATGTCGCCCCGCGCATGCAGCATTCCGTTACGCACACTGTAACCCTTGCCGCGGTTACCGGGATTCTCCAGCAGCAAAATCTGCGGATGCAAATTGCCATATTCCCGCACGATTTGCGCCGTATCGTCGCGCGATCCGTCGTTGACGACCAGAATTTCCGCGTCCCAGTTTTGTTCGCGCGTATGGCGGAGAATTTCATCCAGCGTCGGACGGATGCGCACGCTTTCGTTGTAGGCGGGAATGACGAAACTGTAGGTCAGAGCCATTGAATCATTGAGCGATTGAGTGCTTGAGTCACTGAACGATTGAGGCAGCGAGTTTAATCACTCAATGATTCAATCATTCAATGACCCAATGATTTCACGCCACTTGGCGGCGCTTGTCGAGCATGGCGAAGAACTCCGAGACCAACTCCTCGTCCCAAAGTCCGCTTCGCGCCTCGGCGCGCATGGTAACCGCGGACTGCTCGTGGCCAAGCGCCGGCTTATAAGGACGCGCCGTGCGCAACGCATCATAAATGTCCACTACCTGCAGAATGCGCGGCAGAAGCGGTATCTCGGCCGCCTGCAGCCCATCCGGATAGCCGCTGCCATCGGAGTGCTCGTGATGATATCGAATGATCGGAAGTACCAGCCGCAACGACTTCAAGGGACGGCAAATCGTCTCGCCGGTTACCGGGTGCCGCTTCATGATCTCCCACTCCGCCGGCGTCAGATCGCTGCCTTTCTTCAGGATTTCATCCGGCACCGCGATCTTTCCCAGGTCGTGGAGATAGCCTCCCCGCCCCAGGGCCACAATCGATTCTTCATCCAAGCCGAGAAACCGGCCCAGATCCGTGGCATCACGCGCCAAGCGCTCACAGTGGCCTTCGGTGTAAGGGTCGCGCGCTTCGACGCTCAGCCCTAGTGTGCACAGCACCGAATCCGCGGTCTCCAGTTCGTCGGTGAACTCCTTCAACTTCAGCAACGAAGTCACGCGCGCAAACAATTCCTCGGAACTGATCGGCTTGGTCAAAAAATCCTCCGCGCCCGCTTCAATTCCCTTCAGGCGGTCTTCTCGATCGCTCAACCCGGTAATCATAACGATCGGAATCAGCCGCGTGTTCGGGTCCCCCTTGAGTTCGCGGCACAGTTCGTAGCCGCTCTTACCGGGCATGATTACGTCGAGCAAAATCAGATCGGGAGCCTCGCGCCGTATTTCCTCTTCCGCCGCAGCCGCGTTCTGCACCGCAATCGTGGGATAGCCGCGGCTCGCCAGCATCTCTTTCATCAGCGCCGCGTTCATCACATTGTCTTCGACCACCAGAATCGACTGCTTCCGGCGGCTTGCCAGCAGATCACCCATACCCGCATGAGAGGTTGAATGCGGAGAAAGGGTTGTCCGGAGCGGTCCTGGTGGAAGACTCATCACTTCACCTGCGTTGCAATTGATGGTATCTGAAATCAATTCGCTGCGACATTGCTTCACTAGTTGCCAGTTGCCAGTACCCAGTTGCCGGTAGGGCTGGGTTGACTGGCAACTGACGGCTGCGAACCTGCGCCCATCAAACTATTTTCCCACAACTTTCGAAGGTTCTTTGGCGGCCGGCGCTGCCTTCTGGCTGACGTCACACTTGTGCGCGTTGAACTGCTGCTGAACTCC
>Ga0181532_10003349_pt1 | contig 14451 bp, 12 predicted proteins | sample PEATcosm2014_Bin_33_FD_119768 | JGI IMG/M metagenome (GOLD analysis project Ga0181532, IMG submission 119768) | Peatland microbial communities from MTU Mesocosm Facility, Houghton, MI, USA - PEATcosm2014_Bin11_30_metaG | ecosystem: Environmental > Terrestrial > Soil > Wetlands > Peat | place...
CATTCGAGGCCAAGAAGCGAGGACGTCCGGTCGTGGTGGATGCTCGCGATTTTTACTACTCTCGGATCTCGATGGCGATGGGCGACGACATCGTGCTGGAAGTCCTCGACCCAGAAGGCAATTGGCTGTTTGTCAATGATTACTTCGCCGCTATGAACGGCCACAAGCGCGCCTGGTTCGCCGGCAAGAACTTGTTCGAGCACTTTCCGCAGATGGGCGACGAGTGGCGCGAGATCATTAGAACTGTAGTCGAAACCCGCGAAACCTACATCGATCGCCGCGGATTTCGGGGCGCGTCGCACCTGCCTCAGAAGAGTCCACACTGGAGCTGGAACGTACTCATCTTTCCCATCAAGCTGCACGACGACCGCGATGGCGCAGTGCTGACCGCGCGGCTGATCGAGAGGAAGTAGACGCGCTCATCGTGTGGATTTCACCACGGAGTACACGAGCGCACGGAGAAGAAAGTCAAGGCACTTGACTCCGTGTTCTCTGTGTCTCCGTGGTGAAACAAATGACTACCTGCGGTCGGGAGGCAGGGCGCTGGCGATGGTAGTTCTGACGGACGTCATCAGAACCTCGCGGTCGCTAAATTCGCGGGGATCGATGGGTGGATGAAAGACGACCGTCGCTGTCCCCGGCCGCAGGGCAAACCGCGTCTTCGGCCAGCTCTCATAAGTTCCCAGCATCGTGACAGGTACCACTGGCACGCCCGAATCCATCGCCAGATGAAATGGCCCCTTCTTGAATGGCTGCAGACGACCATCGCCTGAGCGCGTGCCTTCGGGATAAATCACCATGTGCAATCCCTCGCGCATCACCTTGATTGCGGCTTGAACGCTTTCGATCGCGGCCTCGTGATCGCCGCGGTCTACGGGGACAAGGTGGCCCAGCTTCATGCCTGTGCCAAACACGGGAACCCTAAAGAGCTCTTTTTTCACCAGCACCGAGCAGCGGCCCGGAATACTTGGTATCAGAATCGGCGGATCGAGATTGGACACGTGGTTCGACATGAAGATGTAGGTGCGGCCCGGTTGCAAGTGCTCGCGACCGCGAAGTTCAATTTTCACGCCGACCAGCAGTACTCCCAACTTTCCAAGGCCGGTCGCTATGTAGTAGAGGGGATCGGCATTGCCAGTAATTGCTGCATAAAGCACGAGCGGCGGTCCGACCAGTAGGATCAAGAACCCCCAGAAGCACAATATCGCCACCGCTCGAATCAATGGGCGCCCCCACCTTCGTCGTCGCCGTGGATCCACGCCGCGCGATGTGCCCGCTGTTGGGGTGTCACTCCTGCAAGGTCCTGCAATTCGTACGATTGCTCCTCACGCGCAGCGAGCCGCAGTTCCACTTCACGCTTTCCGCGCCGATTCTGCAACTCAAGACGCACGGTCGTTCCAGGCTTCAGTCGCGATAGCTCCTCGTCCAGCGAGGCATCGGCAGCTTTACCGTTCAACGCGATAACACGATCTCCAGCCAGGATACCGAGACGTTGAGCCTCGCTGTCTGGATCAATCTGGACTACTTCCGCCTGGCCGCCCAGGTTTGCCTTCGTAGTGAAACCGGCGGTCGCATACTGGGTTGTGTTCATAACGACGTGCAGTCCGGCAAACTGAAAGAAGTCGTCATAGGGAATTTCCTTCACACCGGCGACGTAGTCGCGAAAGAGATCGGAGAAACTCTGGCCGGTGACGGCCTCCGCAGCCTGTTGGACTCCGGCGGAATCGGGGAAGAATCGATGCTCCTTCGCGTAGTGCTGGTTCATCCGCTGAAACAAGTCTCGCAGCGATTTAGCGCCATTCGTTAACTGGCGAATGCGCAGGTCCAGCAGAACGCCGAGAATTTCACCCTTGTTGTAGTAGCTGATGCTCCGGTCGGGTGAGCGGTAAAACGCGATGCCCTCAAACCAGGCGTCGAGGCTCGATTCCTCTGCGGACTGCCATCGACGTGCCGGCCGACGCTGCAACTCTGTGATCTCTTCCGAAATACGCCGCAGATACTCCCGCTCCTCGATAAGCCCCGAGCGCGCCAGCAGCATGTCACTAACCGTGCTGGTGACACCTTCGCTGAACCACAGCGCACGTGTGTCTTGTTCGCCCTGATAATCGACCGGCTCCAGCGACTGCGGGCGAATGCGTTTCACATTCCACAGATGAAAGAACTCGTGCGCGCTGACGCCGGCCACGGGCATTAAACCGTCACGCAAACGGTCGGCGCTCACGTCGATCGCCGTGCCGTAAGCGTGCTCCATGCCGCCTCCGCCGTACCCACGGGGAAAATGGTAGAGAAATGTGTACTCCTCATAGGGACGGTCCTGCATCCAGTCAACCGCGGCATGGGTGATTTTTGCCAGGACCCCGTCCAGCTTCGCCATGTCACAGTCAGCCGGATTGCCGTCTACCACAACGTGGTAGGTTGCTCCGTCCTGCCGAAAAGCGGACTCGCGGAAGATGCCGACCTCTGCCGGGCTGTCCACCAATTCGTCGTAGTTGCGTGCAATTCCAATCGCCTGATCGACTTTGCCTGGCGCTGCCTCGCCGAGAATGTGTACATCGCGAAGCCCCCACGTTGTGGGAGTATCCAGCAGGCGAATGCTGACCGATTGCCCGCGCAAGGCCGGCGAATACATCAGGACCATCGCCCAGTTGAAGAAGCCGTGCTCGGCGTTCAGGGTACTACCGAACGGGCCAGGCGAGTCGAGGTGAATGTCATAGCCAACCACGATGCAGCCTGGCGGCGCGGTGACCTCCCACTCGCTGGTCTTGCGGTTGAAGACGGCGGCCGGTGCACCCGATGCATCCTGTGCACCCACATCTTCAATGTTGGCCGCGAAGTTGCGCACCTGGTAGAGCGCGTTCCAGACGGGCATCTCCAGCGTGCGGACGCCGTCACCCTCTCGCAGGCGGATGCTCACGTGAGCCAGATGTTTAGCTGGATCGGCCAGGGAGACGAAGTATTCGGTCGGCTCGGGCTGAGCACTGGCCGGCGAAGCGCAAGTCACCGGTGTCGCAGCGACGGCGCGAGCCGCAAACACGAAGAGGACTGTGATCATCGAACATGCTAGAAGTGCTGTGCCAGGGCGTTTCACGCGGTCGTCCTGACCTCGTGCAGTGACTTGAGCTTCTCCGGCAATTTTTCATAGATGCCACCGAAGCCGCCGTTGGAGAGAATTGCCACAACGTCGCCGGAGCACAACTCGGGGGCGATGGTTTCCACGATCACATCCGCGTTGCTGAGCAGTCGTGCCCGCTTCCCGCTCGCGTTCAAGTCCGCAACCACCGCAGTTGGGTCCAGCCGCTCGTGCTCAGGAATGGCCTCGGACTTGAAGACATCGGCTAGTACGATCTGGTCCGCGATGGCGAGGCTTTCGGCCAGCTCGTGCTGAAAGACTCTGCGCCGAAGGGTATTGGAGCGTGGCTCCAGTACTGCCCAAAGACGCCGCCCTGCATAGCGAGCGCGCACCGCCTTCAGCGTCTGCGTAATGGCCGTAGGATGATGGGCAAAGTCGTCGATGATGGTAATGCCGCAAACCTCGGCTTTCACTTCCAGACGTCGCTTTACGCTCCGGAAGGCTCGCAGCGCCTCCGCGATGGCATCGCTGCCAATACCGTAATTAGCCGCCATGGCGGCGGCAGCGGTTGCATTCAAGACGTTGTATTCACCCGCAAGAGAAAACTCGAGCTCAGCCCAGTCCTTGCTATCGCGCAGCACGCGCCAGCGAGTTGCGGCCGGCAAATGTTCGACACCAGTGATTCTCCAGTCGGAACTTTCAGCGAAGCCGTAACGCTCGACCCGGCAAAAGGCACGGCCCACACACTCGTCAACGTTAGAATGACCGTCCCAACCGATCAGCAGCCCGCGGCGCGGGACCAGGTTAACCAGGCGCTTGAATGCAGTTTTCACCTCGTCGAGATTCTTGTAAATGTCGGCGTGGTCGAACTCAACCGAGGTGAGAATAAGCGCGTCCGGAAAATAGTGGAGGAACTTCGGTCCCTTATCGAAGAAGGCAGTGTCATATTCGTCGCCCTCCAGAATGAATTCATGTCCCGATCCCAGAGCGAACGAGCTGCCGAAATTTTCGGGAATGCCACCAATCAGAAAGCTGGGATCGCGTCCGGCGTGCTGAAAGATCCACGCCAGCATGGAGGAGGTGGTCGTCTTACCATGCGTACCGGCAACGACCAGACGCTCCTTGTCCAGCAAGAACTCGTCGTGCACGACCTGGGGCAAGGACTGGAAGGGGATGCGCTGGTCGAGGACGAATTCCAATTCGACGTTACCTCGGGAAATGGCATTGCCCACGACCACCAAATCAGGCCGAACCTCGAGGTTAGCCGGGCTGAAAGGCTGCAAGATGGAAATGCCGAGCGATGCCAGGAAGTCCGACATTGGGGGATATGCCGCAGCGTCAGAGCCCGTAACCCGAAAGCCGCGCTGTTTGAGCATCCCGGCAAGCGACGCCATGGCGGTGCCACAAATACCGATCAGGTGGATATGGTTTGGCTTCATTGAATAGTTGTCGAAACGCAGATCCCGGTCGAACCATGGTCCACGGTCAAGATGACGCGCCCTGCACAGCCGGCTCACACCTCAGCCCAACAGCCTGCCTAACGGTGAGCTGTGCCCGCACCCCGAAAGGCAAAGTGATGCTTCCGCTGGAGACATGTCCAGACTTCAATCCAAATGCTATCGGAACCTGCAGGTCGGCTAGAATACGCATCACAACGTCTTGCAGCGTGTAATCCAGAGCGCCGGGCTCGGCACAATCGATCATCTCGCCGAATACGATTCCCCGCACGCCCTCAAACTTGCCTGCCAGCTTCAACTGCATCAACATGCGATCGATGCGATACGGCCGTTCGGCACGATCTTCAAGAAAGAGGATCGTGCCTTGGGTGCGAATCTCGTACGGCGTTCCGAGCGAAGCGCACAGCAGCGACAAACAGCCGCCGTAGAGCATCCCCGTCGCCGTTCCTTCCGCCAAAGGCTGCACTTCTTCAGCGCTGAACTGTCGCTGATAGGCTTCTCCCGAGGAAAGCGCCGTGAGCCAACTCGCCCCGTCAAAACCACCGGGCCGAGCCAGGTCGCCTGCCACCATGGGCGCGTGAAAGGTCACCAGTCCGGCAGCATCGCACAGATAAGTCAACAGGGCGGTCACGTCGCTGCAGCCGGCGAAGATCTTTGGGTTCGCGCGGATCAGTTCCAGGTCGAGATGCGGTAGCAGGTAATTACAGCCATACCCTCCGCGGACGGAAAGAATCGCTTTCACTTCGGGCCGCGAAAACATCTCGTGCAGTTCGTCCACACGACGCCGCACGGATCCCGCGAAGTATAGCTGGCGCTGAAAAATCGAAGGCAGATAGAATGGCAGGAATCCCAGTCGCAGCAATTCGGCGCAACCTGCTTCCAAATTATCGCGATGAAAACCGCTTGCCGGAGCAATGATGCCCACTGTATCGCCGGACTTCAGTGCGGACGGACGGACGCGTTCGGGTTGGCTGAGTTGAGTCATGTAAACCGCTAATCTTAAATGAAAAACTCGCCGCGGCAGAGCAAGGTTGCGGGGCCGGTGAGAAAGACTTCGTCGCTCCATTCCACGGTTTGCACTCCGCCGGGAGCGTGTACCCGCACCGGCGATTTCGCCTTGCCGGAGTGAATCGAGGCGACGGCAGCGGCGCATGATCCTGTGCCGGAGGACATGGTCTCGCCGACGCCGCGTTCGCAGAAGCGGACCTCGATCTCGCCTAGGTCCAGAACTTTTACGAACTCGACGTTCATTCCGTGCTTGAAATCGTGATGCCTGGAGATCTGCTCGGCCACGGCCTGCCAGCCCAGCTCGAATTGCGGGACAAACACGACGTAATGCGGATTACCCATCGAAACCGGCGTGCCGGTGATTTCCCCATAGGTAAACTTGATGGGAAATTCATCGCCCACCTCGGGCACGCCCATGGAACTGCGGAACTCAAAGTTGTTTTCGACATGCGCCTTGAGCTCGCAAGTCTTGAGGCCGGCGCCGGTGCGAATCACCACCGAGCTGCGATGATTTTCCGCGCAATACCAAGCCGCCACGCAGCGCGTGCCATTGCCTGAGATCTCCGCCTCGGAACCATCGGAGTTCAGCAGGCGAACGCGGAGGTCGGCATCTTTGGCGGGCAGCACCCACTCCACGCCATCGGCGCCCACGCCATTGTGGCGATCGCAGATGCGGCGAGTAAAAGAGTGAATGTCGCTGGGAGCATGGACAAAGTCGATGATCAAGAAATCGTTACCGCATGCCGTCGCTTTTACAAATGGGATGCTAGCCATATCAGTTCGCGCTGGGCGGATTGTAGCAGGCGGAGGGGAACGGAATATTGACTGCACGAATGCCAGGCAGCTGACACCGAAGTCCATGCTAGACTTACGCTAAACTGAGCTTGCTATGAAGCTGGAAGACTACAAAGTGGTTTTGTATCGGCAGCCGGACGGCGCATGGGTCGCTGAGATTCCCGTTATTCCCGGCTGCTATGCTCTCATGCCTAGCCGTGAAGAGGCGCTGCGAGAGTTGGCCGAAGTGTTTCGGATGATCGCAGAAGAGTATCGGGAAAAGCGCATTCCGCTACCAGCCGACTCCACCGAAATCGTACATGCCTAGCGCTACGGCGCGTGAATTTCAGAACACCGCGCGAAAGCTTGGTTTCGCTAAGACTCGGCAGACTGGCAGCCATGAGCGCTGGAACCATCCTGATGGTCGCGCCGTGACGATTCCTCTCCACGGCGGCCGCGAAATAGGGCCGCCTTTGTACTTCAAAATCCTTCGACAACTTGGCGTCACACACGAGGAATTTCTGACATTGCGGTAGCGTCAGCTATTTGGGTTTGTAAATCGTGCAGCTCGATTGACCGGGGGCGCTGATCGAAACCAGCTGGGTAAACTCCGCATGGTGGTGCAGTACCGCTGCCCAGACAGGATCGCCCTGGCAGGCTATGACATAGTCGGAATGGTGGGCCGGGTCAAGCTGCGCCCACTCCCAGTCGGGATGCTCGGCTTCGGAGATGACGTGGCGCAGCGGAATTCCTGCCAAACGCAGCGCTCCGGGGTGCTCGGCTTCGTACATCAGCAGCGTTGCCGACGGCGGAATTTGCACGAGCGCATTCGCCAGCCCTTGTTCCAGCGCTATACGGTCACGCGAGTTGGCGCTGGCTTCGCGCAACGTAATGGGCGAAGCGGCGTAGGACGAAACATAGCTCGCAGCAACCAGCGCGATCACGGCGCACCAGACAGCGACTCGGGAAGCCGCGGTGTTCGCTTTTTCGGCGAGACTTCCGGCCAAGAGGGCGAGAAAAATCGCGAACACCGGCAGCAACTCAAGTCCGTAACGTACGTTGTAATACGAGAACGGATACCAGACCGGAACATAGATCGGCACGCTGCCATAAGCGATCGACAGAGCATAGAAGGCCAGCGGCAACCAAAGCAGCAGAACAATCCCGTAGCGCCGAAAGCGCCAAACGGCGAGTGCGGTCCCGAGTAAAGTCAGCGCCAGCAGCACGAGGCCCCACAGCGGGGCTCCCATGTTGAGTTGAGCAGCCTTTAGAAAGTAGAGCGCAGCGGTGATGACGTCATGTTGCCCAGGATAGGGCGGCGTTCCTTGAGCGGTGGACCGCAGAGCGATAGCTTTCGCCGAATAAGGACCGGTTGCGAAGTCGAGGGCGTTGCCGGAAACCGCCCAGGTGTAAATCAGCCAGTAAACCGGGATGAGGGCATTGAGCAGCAGGACTTCCAGGAAGGACTTGGTTGCTGCCCGACGCAGACGCGGATCGGTTATTCGCTGGCGCCAGCCGAGGAACGCCCACGTCAAGATGACGCCGAAGACGGCCGCAGCAAACCATCCATCGTAGCGAGTGAGAGCACCTCCGGCCATCACGATGCCGCAGGATTCGAGCGCCCGGCGCGGCTTCATTTCAGCCGGAGCCACGGAGGCATCGTGAGGCGAAGCCGTGGCGCGAAGGAACTCGTCAAGATAAACCAGCGCCCAGATGAGGAAGGCCAGAAAGATGGGCTCGTTCATCGCCGTGGTCTGCATGTAAAGAAGGTTGGGATTGAGCGCGTAGATAGCCGCGGCGAGGTACGCGGGGAGTTGACCGGCGCGAGCACTTACCAATCGGAAGATGCCGAGCGTGCCGAGAACGAAGGCCACCATACCAGGGACCGCGCCGGCGATGCCGCTGCGCCAAAGAGTATTGACCCAGACGAACGGGAGCATGGCGACGTGCTGCAGAGGAAGCCACACGGTGCCGAGTTGGCCATAGAATTCGAGCGGATGCCGATTGTCGACAACGCGCCGCGCGATGTTGAGATGGGCGACGGCGTCGCCGTAGAGCAGAAGCTGCTGATGAGCGTAGTAGTAGAGGAGGGCAGCGATGGAGAGCGCCGCGAGCAGCAGAGTCAAACGCGATTCGTTGCGCTGCTGCCGGAATCGCTGCTGGAAAACGGCTCTATCAGCGCGCTTCACAAAAGCCCATCACCTCTCAGTCCAAATGCGTCAGCTCGCGAAAGATGGCGAAGCGCTCGTCGATTTCATCGCGAGTAAGCGATTGCAACCGTTCCGTACCGAAGCGTTCCACCGCGAACGATCCCATGACGCTGCCGTAAAACATGGCATGCTTCAGCACGCGGCGATTCACCGAGCCTTGTGACGCGATGTATCCCATAAAGCCACCGGCGAAGCTGTCGCCGGCACCGGTGGGATCACGCACTTCATCCAGCGGCATGGCGGGAGCGCGGAAGGGATGATGTCCGCCGGCAAACTCGCCGTCGCGGAAGAAAATGGTCGCGCCGTACTCACCGTGCTTGATGACCAGGGCGCGCGGGCCCATCTCCATCACCTTGCGAGCGGCGCGTGGCAGACTGTTGTCGCCGGCCAGCATCTTGGCCTCGCCGTCGTTGATCAGCAGCATATCGACGCGCTTCAGCATTTTGTCCAGGTTCTGCCGGTGGCCGCTGATCCAGTAGTTCATGGTGTCGCCGCCAACAAGTTGTACGTTGTGCATTGCGTCGCGGACGCGGGTTTGCAACACGGGGTCGATGTTGGCGAGGAAGAGAAAGTCAGAGTCGTGATACTCAGCCGGGATCGATGGTTCAAAGGCTTCGAAAACGTTTAGCTCGGTGCTGAGTGTTTTGGCTTCGTTGACGTTCTCGCCGTATTCGCCGGTCCAATGAAAGGTCTTGCCTTTCGCATGCTGGATGCCACGGGTGTCGACGCCGCGCTTGTTCATCACGGCTTCGTTTTCGGGTGTGAAATCCTCGCCCACGACAGCCACCACCCGCACATCAGCAAAATAGCTGGCTGAAAGCGAAAAATAAGTTGCCGCGCCGCCCAGGATTTTCTGGCGCTCGCCGTAGGGGGTTTTCAGGGTGTCGAATGCAACCGAACCAACGACCAAAATGGACAAGAGCTATGTTCCCGCTTTCTGCTCGGAATCGAAGTACTTACCAACCAGCAGCCGCAATCGATCGAGAGTGGCTGGCGGCACCGTGTTCTTCTGCGTGATGATGGCGTTCTTCAGCGCTGAGCCGCACTTACAGCCTCGCGTCTTCGGCATCGCAGCGACCGATTCCCGAACCACACTGCAAGCATGCTCAGCGTTTTTCAGCAGCACGGCGACGATCTGGTCAACGGAGACGGCATCGTGCACCTCGTGCCAGCAGTCGTAATCGGTGACCATCGCGACCGTGGCGTAGCAGAGTTCCGCCTCGCGCGCCAGCCGTGCCTCGGTCAGATTGGTCATGCCGATGACGTCCAGCCCCCAGCTGCGGTACAGATTGGATTCGGCCTTGGTGGAAAACTGTGGACCTTCCATGTTGAGGTAGGTGCCACCGGATTTTACGTTGACGCCGGCGCGCCGGCAGGCTTCGACAGCAACATTTACCATCTCGCCGCAGACGGGCTCGCCAAAGCCGATGTGCACGACCAGGCCATCGCCGAAGAAGGTGTCGACGCGGTGGCGCGTGCGATCGACAAACTGATTGGGAATGACGAAGTCGAGCGGGCGATGCTCTTCCTTCAACGAGCCGACGGCTGAGAGCGAAAGCACGCGCTCGACGCCTAGCTGTTTGAAGCCGTGAATGTTGGCGCGATAGTTGATTTCGGTAGGCATGAAGCGATGCCCGCGGCCGTGGCGCGACAAGAAGGCGACTTTGCGGCCTGCCAGCGTTCCAAGCACATAGGGGTCGGAGGGCGGGCCAAATGGGGTCTCCAGCGACACCTCGTGGACGTCGCTGAATCCCGGCATGGAATACAAGCCGCTGCCGCCGATAATGCCAATCTCCACCTGGTGCAAATGAGGCTCCTGGGATGAGGTGTGCAAACCCACGATTATACAGACATCGGCTGAAGCGTCTTCGAATCTCCAGCCGGCCTGGTTGAACCTGGGTAGAACCACACCATGAGTGACTCGCCACGGGGTTGCATCCACCGCCGTGCCTTTCTTTGATAAACTGTGGTTCCACCTCGTCTGTTGCTCATGCGCCCGCAACGTCGCCTCTGAGGAGCACGATGAGAACTGCCCAAAATCTACTATTTCTGTTTTCTTTAAGCTCAGTGGCATTAGCGCAGATGGCAAACGCCCCCGCGTCTGCGCCCAGCAGCGCGCGCGCCGGCAGTGCATCTATGAGTTCGGTCCTGTCGGACTTGGATCGCCTGCAAGCAGCGGCATCGCAGGCGAATGTGGACCTCGCACACATCCGCATCGAGAAATGGAAGGCGGACAGCAACTCCAAGCAGCAGGCGCAGGGCAATGCCGACTCCGTCCAGCGAAACTTGGCCACGGCTTTGCCGGCCCTGATCGACAATGTCCGGAGCGCGCCACAGGACGTGAATGCGGAGTTCAAGTTGTATCGCAATCTCAATGCTCTCTATGACGTGTTCGCTTCACTGACCGAGTCGGCGGGGGCTTTCGGTCCGCGGAGCGATTATGATGCGCTGACCCAGCAGCTTGGGGTGATTGATTCGGTGCGGCGCAATCTGGGCGACGAATTGGAAAAACTTACGTCTTCGACACAGTTGGAGTTGAATCAGTTGCGGACGCAGGTCCGTACGCTGAAGCAGCAGGCGGCGGCATCCACTCCTCCTAAGAAAGCGATCGTCGACGATACTGAGCCTGCGAAAAAGACGGCCAGCCATAAGAAAAGGCCAGCGCAGAAATCCACGACGCCGGCCACCGGCACCTCGAACTCCACGCCGGGTTCCGCGGGCAGTAGTGCGGCACCTGTCGCGAAGGACCAGTAGCGACACCTCCGGCACTTACGTGCATCGACTCTCGCCGACTTCCTGGAACATTTCCTCTCTGTTTGGGGTCTAACCCAGTAGTCCTGTGGTGGACGATGCGGTCGGCGTATGTCCTGACCGACATGTGTCTGGTTGGGACGAGTAGCGGTGTTAGCGCGTCGAGTGTTGTCGCAGCTGGTTGTTGCAGGTCGCGAAAGTATTTATCATTGAGGTGCCCCGTGGCGGGAGCGACAACATTGAGTGACCTGGCAAGTGCGATTGGAGTCCGCACCGAAGAAGCCTCCGTTGTGGCCGAACTAAAGGCCGGATCGGAAGCGGCTTTTTCCTGGCTCATCGCCCATTACAACCAACCCGTTTATAGCCTGGTTTACCGGGTCCTCGAAGACCCCTCCGACGCCGCCGATACCACGCAGGAAGTCTTCTTCAAAGTTTTTCGCGGAATCAAGAGCTTCAATGCCGATTCCAGCTTGAAGACGTGGATCTACCGCATCGCCATACACGAAGCTTCGAATCGCCGGCGCTGGTGGTTTCGTCACAAATTTCGCGAGACCTCGATTGAGGCTGATGCCGAGCGCGACGACGAAAGTCACGTGTACGCCATGAAAGATACGCTGGTGGACGAAGGCAAATCGCCTTTGCAGAACGTGTTCGAGGATGAATTGCGAGAGCGGGTGGAGACGGAACTGAGGGCCCTGCCGGAACCTTATCGCACAACCGTGATCCTGCGCGACCTGGAGGAGCTTTCCTACGAGCAGATTGCCGAAGTGATGCATATCTCGATGGGAACGGTGAAGTCCAGGCTGGTTCGCGGACGAGAGGCGTTACGCAAACGTTTGGAGAGACATTTGCCGGCATTCGGAATCGAATCAGGCGAAACCCGTGAGAACAGACGCCGGAGCGGCCCGGTTGGTGGTCGCGAAGTTGAGGTTCTACCATGACGTGCGCAGTTGCGAAGAGGCTCATGTCGTCTTACCTGGACGGCGCCGTTACGCGCAGCCAGATGGCCCAGATGGATGAACACCTGCGCGCCTGTGTGGAGTGTGCCGCGCGCTTTGTTTCGGTTCAGCGCACGCAGTCTCTGGTTGGCTCGTTGGGCAGGAAGTCGGCACCGCCGGATCTCGCCTTGAAGCTGCGGGTGGCCCTTTCGCAGGAACTCGCCAATGCCCGGCGCTCGCGTTGGGATAGCTTACGAGTGCGGTGGGAAAACGCCTTCAACGCTACCATGGTCCCGGCCACGGCCGGCCTGGTCACCACGCTCATTATCTTTGGGCTGCTGATCAGCTTCCTTTATCCCGCACAAGTACGCGCTGCCAACGACGTGCCTACGATGCTGTACACCCCGGCGGAGCTGAAGTCCACTCCGTTCGAGCTGTCGATGGGCGTGGCGAATACGGATTCTCTGGTGGTGGAAGCCTACGTCGGCCCCGATGGCCGGGTTCTGGATTACCGCGTCCTCTCCGCTCCGGAAGACGCAGAAGCCATTCTTCCTCAATTGAAGAACATGCTGATCTTCACGACGTTTAATCCGGCAACTGCCTTCGGTCAACCCACCTCCAGCCGGGTGATCCTCACCTTCTCCAAGGTGCAGGTAAAGGGGTAGTGGGCGGTTTCCGAAGCGTGTCACCGACCTGCCCTCTCTCGTTTGCACGCTCTCCACCGACCTCGTAAACTGGAGCGGTCGTTCTCCGCCCTAGTAGTTGCTAGTGCTTCGTCCCTTAGCTGTTGTTCTGATGCTTCAGGTGCTGTTACTAAAAGCTAAGAGCCAAAAGCTAAGCTATCAGCGATCAGGAGGCCTTGCTGAGCGCATCTCTCCGGACTGTCATTCTCGCAGCTCTAATTTCGTCGCAGAGTTGTGCAGCCGCGGCGCAGTCGAGGGCTACGCTCGACGTGAGCGAGACCCTGTTCAGCGTCGTCGCAGCCATGAACGTCTGTGGTTACGATCAGGAGCTGCAATCTTCATCGCCGATTCGCACGGAAGTGCGAGCTGACCTGGTTGAGGCCAGCAAATCTTCCGCTGCATCCGTCGCGGCCAAGGAAATGTGCCGCTACTATCAAGACCATCGCCAGGGCGATGCGGCCCATGATCTCGCGCAGTATGTATCGCTGGCGCTCAACCTCGGGCCGCCTCCCGAGTTCACTCCCAAACTCAGGGAAGCCGACTTACCGCCAGATGCAACGTACATCCTGGGATTCGTTCCGTTGGTGAAGGATTATTATGCCGCCGCCAAGTTGCACTCGATTTGGCTGATGCACCAGGCGGAATATCTGGGCTTGATCGATCAATACCACGGGCCGGTTTCCGAGATGATCAACTCCACCGACCGCTATCTGCGGATGCCAATGTCCGGGTATGCGGGACGGAGCTTCAATGTGTATTTAGAGCCGATGATCGCGCCCGGGCAGGTGAACTCCCGCAACTATCTGCAGGATTTCTATTACGTTGTGGTTTCCCCCTTAGGGGACAATGTCCACATGGAGGCGCTGCGGCATACCTATCTGCACTTTGTGCTGGATCCGCTGATCGCGAGGCGCGGCACCGCGCTCGAACGACTGAAGCCCATCTTGCTGTCGGTGCAGACTGCTCCCATCGCAGAAGAGTATAAGACGGACACGGGCTTGCTAGTCATTGAGTGCCTGATTCGAGCTATCGAGGCGCGCACTGATCCCAAGCTGCCGGAAAAGGAGCGCATGGTGTTGGTGCAGCGGGACGAGGCAGAGGGATTTGTCCTGACCGGATACTTCTACGAGCAGTTACGCGACTTCGAGAAGGGGGGCACGGGCCTGCAGGACGCGTTTCCCGATTGGCTGCACAACCTGGACGTCGCGCATGAGAAGAAGCGGGCCAGCGAAATTACCTTTGCCACCAAGTCGGAGCCGGAGGTGATGCAGGCCTCGAAGCGTGCTTCCCAGAAGAAGATTGATTTGGCTGAGAGCGCTTTGGCCAGCGGCAATCCGACGGAGGCCGGTAGGCTGGCGCAAGAAAGCCTTCGAGCCAACGAAGATCCAGGCCGCGCTTACTTCGTGCTAGCCAAAGTGGCCAGCTTTAGCGGCGACATGCAGGGCGCGCAGACTGATTTCCAGAAGGCGCTAGAGACGGCGAACGATCCGCACGTAATTGCGTGGTCCCACATCTATCTGGGACGTATTTTGGACTTGCAGGGGGAACGTGACAGCGCAG
>Ga0181532_10003354_pt1 | contig 14440 bp, 10 predicted proteins | sample PEATcosm2014_Bin_33_FD_119768 | JGI IMG/M metagenome (GOLD analysis project Ga0181532, IMG submission 119768) | Peatland microbial communities from MTU Mesocosm Facility, Houghton, MI, USA - PEATcosm2014_Bin11_30_metaG | ecosystem: Environmental > Terrestrial > Soil > Wetlands > Peat | place...
AATACATGTCGGAGGGATCGATCTTTTTGCCGCTCAGTCCCAGTTGCAACACTTCGATATCCTGCGGACGGTCAAACACTTTGCCGGGATACAGCCGTTTGATAATCACGCGCAATCCGCCAAACGCCACTCCCACCGCCGTCGCGATCCCCATGAACAACCCGGTGAACAGAAAAATCTTCACCATGATGGAAACCATCGGCGGATCCGTCGCCGTGTGGCTAGGTTCGTTCCATGTCACTTCCGTTTCGTAATTCACCTCGTCCCGGATCGCTTGCGCGTGCATCTCCGAAGTAGGCTCAAACACAAGCGAAAGCAACGATGCCTTACGCTCCACGGTCACTCCAGCTCGTTTCGCCGCCTCGGGGAGTACCTCCCGCAGGTGGTGCAGATGCTGTTCCGCCAGTTGCGGCGTGGGATATTCCAGCAGCAGCAGTATCCCGCTGCCATATTCCCCCCGGTATTTCGCCAGGATCGCTTCCACGCCATACTGATATCCCACGTGGTCAACCAAATCAGCATAAGCGCCCTGCCCCAGCGAATTCATGGCGGCGCGGAATCCCACAGGCCCCAAAGCGTATCTCTCTGTCCCGAAAACCCGCCAGGTGTTCGGCAAGTAGCTCTTCAAGGGTGGATAAGGCGTCTTATCCGCTTTGGGAATAAGTGCGGATTGTAATATCTTCAAATCTGCCAACGGGATTTCGACGGTGGAAGACATCCCTTGTATCGCAAGATTGCCCACCAGTAGCGATCCCGCCCCGCCAACCACAATGTCTTCTGCAGCGCTCGGCTTCGTGCCCAATTGCCCCGTCCGGTTTGCCGTGTAGACCTCATAAGCACTGCTGGGGTCGCGCAGCACCCAAACGCGAATTGACCAAGTCTGACCGCCGTTCCTGTAGGTGCGATCCTCCCCCCGAATCAGTCCTGCTTCCCCCAGGATGTATCCCCCTTGGGTAGGCTCGAACATCTGGTGGCCAATGTCTTTGAGGCTGTAGATTTTCGCTGGTCCATCGGCCTGCCATGAACCAATCTGGTCCGGCAACAAGCCAAGCTCCGCCCCAGCTCCCATCGAAGCGAGCAAGCCCAGCAATATCAGTGCGTAGAGTATCCTCCGCATGACAACCTATCCTTTAGATGCCAGTGGACTACTTCTGGTTCCTGGATTGTTCCACGGCGGGGACAACCGCTGGCCGGTTTGGCTTTCCAGAGACGTTGACCGCCATGCTGTTCAGGCTTTGCAGGTACGCGGCGACGCCCTGATAGAGTCCCTCCGCCACCCGCTGCCGGTGTTCCGGCTTCTTTAGGAGTTGTTCGTCCGACGCGTTGCTCAAGAACGAAATCTCCGTCAGGATTGACGGCATATCCGCCCCAATCAGCACCACGAACGGCGCCTTGCGCACGCCGCGGTTCTTCACCGGCTTGGCCGTCTTCTGCATCCGCTTCGCCAGCGAGTCCTGCACATCCTCGGCAAGTTCTTTCGATTCGTCAATCTTTTCCGTGCGCGCAATCTGTTTCACCAGGTCTTCCAGCTCGTGAATGCCTTCCTGGGAGACTGCATTTTCTCTCGCCGCCACTTCCATCGCCTCCGGCGAGCCCTTCAAGTTCAGGTAGTACGTCTCCACTCCACGCGCTCCATGATCCGGGCTGGAGTTGGCATGAATGGAAATGAACAGGTCCGCCTTGGACTCGTTGGCAATGTGCGTGCGCTCTTCCAGCGGAATGAACGTGTCGTCGGACCGCGTATAGATGATGTCCGCCCCCGGCAACTTCTGCTCGATGATTTTTCCCAGCCGGAGAGCCACGTCCAGGCACAAATCCTTCTCCATCAAACCCGTCGGCCCAATCGTGCCCGTGTCGTGTCCGCCATGTCCGGCGTCAATGACAATGCGTCCGATTTTCAGGCCAAGCGCGCGAGTCAGCGTCGAATTCCCGTCTCGTGTTGGTTGGGGTGCCGCTGCCGGTTGCACCAGGTCTGGCTTCCCGCCGCCCTTGCCGGACTCCGCTCTCACCAGCTTGCCATTTGAAGGCTCGGGCTTGGGCGCTGGCGAAAGCGGCGGTGCTGATAACATCTCTGTTGCATCAGTAGTCGCCGCAGAAGTCACCGGTGCATTATTTCGAGCCGCCGCGTCATCCGCGGCAGGCTCCGTTTTCGCCGCGCGCACCACCGTGGGAGCAGGATCTTCTGCACTTTCTTTCGGGCGCGATTTCGCGTTTCCAGTCGCCTTCGCGGTTTCCACTGCCTCTGGCTTCGCTCCGTGGCTTGTGCTGTAGAGTTCAATCACCAGCCGCGCCGGCTTTTTCAGCAGGGAAGCGGCGTAATCCTGCACACCATTCACATCCAGAACCACGCGTACCACGCCGTTCTGGTTCTGCGCCACCCGCACCTTGCTTAACAGATTTCCGCTCACTCGCACGTTGCCCCGGGCCACAGCCGGGCTCAAACGCGCGGCGTGCAAATCGAAATAGATGCGGTCCGGGTTGGCGATTCTTCCAGAGACATATTGCACGGAATCTTCCAACTCAATCGTTACTTCCGTGCTGTCCTGCGTCACGCTGGTCTTAATGCGCTGCACTCGCGGAATTTCCACGGATTTGGCGCTCTCGCCACCGCTTGTTGATTTCCGGGCTGTCGGCTCAGTTGCCTCGCTCTTCGTTGCTGTCACGATTGGTGCCGCGGCCGGATTCGCCGTCGTTTTATTCTGTGCCGGCAGATCGCCGGATTCGGCATTTCTCAATAACGCCAATTCCGCCAGAGCTTCCTGCACCTCGCGCTTGTGCGTCGAGCGTGGGAATTTTCTCTGAAAATCCTGATAACTCTTGGTTGCCGCTGCTGAATCGCCCAGTTGGTCCTTCTGCAATTGAGCCACGCGCAGCATGGCATCCTGCACAAATTTGCTGGTTGGGTATTCGCGTATCAAAAAGCCGTAAGAATCCACTGCGGCTTGGTAATAACTGCGCCCGAAGTGGTCGCCCATCTCCGTGTTCAGTTCGCCCACGGCAAACAGCGCATCCGGAACTTCTGGGGCGTGCGGCGTAATCAGGTATACGCGCCGGTAGCTTCCCGCCACCAGGCGGTAATCCGCCAGCGTGCGCTTCTCGGGAGCCTTGGCATTCAGCGCCGCGCGCTGCTCTTCGGCCTTTGCAAATTGCGTGCTCGCCGCTTCTCGTTTGATGCTGCTATTGGCTGTCGAGGGGACGGCGGGGCAGGGAATCGCGCACCAGCCAAGCAGGGCAAAACCCAGCGAAGCGCTGGCGAAAACCTTGTGGAAATTTTTTTGCCCCAGGCTCATCCGTTTCTTGCTTCCCCCAAACCAGCCACTCCACACAACTTCATTCGTTCGAGAAAATAATCCGCCCGTTGGCATCCACTTCACGGTGAATGCTGTTTGGCCGCTGAAACGCATTGTCCAGCCTTCCCGAGCCCGGCCGGTAATACGCATCCTGCACCTTCTGCACGTAATTCCGTGTTTCCCGATACGACGGAACCCCGTGGGCTCGATCCACCGCTCCTTCTCCCGCGTTGTACGCCGCCAAAGCCAAATCCAGGTTGCCGTTGTACCGTTCCAGCAGCGTCTTCAGGTACCGAACCCCCGCATCCACATTTTGTTTCGGGTTGAATGCGTCATTCGCCCCGAAACGTTGCGCCGTCGTCGGAATCAACTGCATCAGGCCCACTGCACCTTTCCGCGACATCGCTCCCGGATTCCAATTCGATTCCGTTTCAATCACCGCTCGCACTAGCGCCGGATCCACGCGATGCCGTTCCGCTGCTTCGCGAACCAGCGCTTCTACGCCGTCCCGGTCAATCGTCATCGCCGGACGGCTGCGGCCCAGAAACGAAATCTCTCCCGACAAGTAAATCCTTGCTGGCGGCTTTACGGGCGGCAATTTCACCAGTGTTGGCGGTTCCGCGTTCACAAACAATCGCCGGCCGTCTTCGTTCGTCACCGCGGTAATTTGCGCCATGCTCTGGCCTGCTGTTCCCAGCAGGACAAGCAAAGCTACACAAAACGCAAAGGCGGTGCTGCTCTTCATTGGATACTGTGAACCGCGAATCGGCCTGGGGGAAGGCATAGGTATAACAATTCGTTTTCGTTTGCGGGCCCCTGACTTTTCATGGGAGCCGGCAACGGATTCATACTGCGAAGCATCGTCTGCAAACAAGTGGTGCGAAATGCGTCACTTGCGAGACACGCTTCTGGCGCTACATCGGATTATAGCAGCGGTTCCAGTAACGAGGGTACGTTTTGCAGGGCATTTTTTAGCGCTGATGTGTCTTTTCCGCCAGCCTCGGCCAGGTCAGGCCGGCCCCCTCCGGAGCCCCCCACCTGTTTCGCCAGGGCCTGTATCAGCTTGCCAGCATGGACTTTAGCTGTCAGGTCCTTCGTAACCCCGGCGATCAGGGCCACTTTGCCCTCCTCAGGCATCCCTAGCACCACCACGCCGGAGCCTAGCTTCTGTCGCAGCGAGTCCACCAGTTGTCTTAGACCATCGCGGTCCACATTCCCCACTTCGCCGCACACCACCTTCACGCCTTTGATCGTTTTCGCCTGGGCAAACAGTTCATCCAACTGGTTGAGCGCCCCTTTGCGTTTCTGCGCTTCCAATTCCTTTTCCAGGCTGTGCGCCGTCTGCGCCAGTTTCTCCACCGACGCCAGCAAGGAATCCTCTCCCACGTTGAATCGCCCCGCCAATTCGCGCAGGGTGTTCGCCTGGTGCTGGTAATGTTCCAGCGCGCCAATCCCCGTGACCGCCTCGATGCGGCGCACTCCCGCCGCCACGGACTCTTCACTCACAATCTTCAGCACGCCGATATCGCCAATGCGGTGTACGTGCGTTCCGCCGCACAATTCCTTCGAGTAAAAGCCGCGCGGCGCTCGCGGATCGGGAATCGTCACCACGCGCACGTTGCTTTCCGGATACTTGTCCCCGAAAAATGCCAGCGCTCCCGAATTCAGAGCCTCCTCCAGCCCCATCACGCCCGTTTCGATCTGCGTGTTCACGCGGATTTCCTCGTTCACCTGTTGCTCGATGTCGCGCAGCTCTTCCTGACCCACCGGCGCGAAATGTGAAAAGTCGAAACGCAAACGCTCTGGCGCGTTCAGCGATCCCGCTTGCTTCACGTGCGTGCCCAGGATATTCCGCAGCGCCGCGTGTACCAGGTGCGTCCCGCTGTGGTTGCGCATGATCCGCGCACGCCGCTCCGCGTCCGCCACGACAGTCACGCGGTCTCCAACACGCAGCGTTTCCTTGGCGGTTACCTTGTGCGCCACCAATCCCGATACCGGATAAAACGCACCCGCCACGTCAGCAAGTTGCAACGATTCCGAGCTGTCGTAAAACGCCCCGGTATCCGCCATCTGCCCGCCCGATTCGGCGTAAATCACTGTGCGGTCCAGCACCACTTCGCCCGATTCCCCGGCTTTGAGTTCGTTCACCGAGCCGCTCTTCGTGATGATCGCCTCGATATGGCAATCTTTTCCCGTCGCCGCGCAGTAAAAGTCCGGCTCGGTCTTGAACGTCTCCGCCAATTTGGCCAGCGCCGGATTCGCCGCCTCCTTCGCTCCGCCCTTCCACGATGCCCGCGCCCGCACCCTCTGCTCGTGCATCGCCTTCTCGAAACCTGCTTCGTCGAACTGCACGCCTAGGTCCCGCGCCGCGTCCAGAATAAAATCCATTGGCAGGCCGTACGTGTCGTACAGGCGAAACGCGCTTTCACCGGCATAGACTGCCCCGGCCTTGCCAGCCAGTGGTCTCAGTTCGTCTTCCAGTTTTCGCAGACCTATATCCAGCGTGTGGCCGAAGCGCTTCTCTTCCGCCAGCACAATCTCAGGAACGCGCGCCGCATTTTCTTCCAACAATTCTGGGTAAGCCCCGCCCATCAATTTCCGTACGGTTTGCACCATCTCATACAGAAACGGTTTCATGGCGCCCATCAATCGCCCGTGACGAATGGCTCGCCGCATGATTTTCCGCAGCACATAGCCGCGTCCCTCGTTGGACGGTAGAACGCCGTCCGTTATCAGAAACGTCGTCGCCCTGGCATGATCCGCAATCACGCGCAGCGAAGCAGCAGCACGCCGGTGCTCTTCCGCTTGCAATTCTTTCTTTTCGTCCACGCCAGTCAATTGAGCAGCGCGGTCAATCAGTGGCGTGAAGAAATCCGTGTCGTAGTTCGAGATGACACCTTGGAGCACCGCCGCTACGCGTTCGAGCCCCATCCCGGTGTCCACGCATGGTTTCGGCAGAGGCGTCAGCTTTCCATCCGCATCCCGATTGAACTGCATGAACACCAAATTCCATATCTCCACATAACGCCCGCAGTCGCAAGGGAACTTGCAATCGGCGTGCCCCTCGTCGGAAGTCTCCGGCCCCATGTCGTAGTGCAATTCGCTGCACGGTCCGCACGGCCCGGTATCTCCCATGGCCCAGAAATTATCTTTCAGCCCGGGAATCGCGAAAATCCGCTCAGTGGGAACGTGCTGCTCCAGCCAATATTTCCGTGCCTCCTCATCGACGCCCAGCGTCGTGCCCGCCGACACTTCCGCCCCGCCAAAGACCGTCGCGTACAGCTTGTCCTTTGGAATCCCATACCACTCCGGCGAAGTGACCAGTTCCCAGGCGAATGCGATCGCGTCTTTTTTGAAGTAGTCTCCAAACGAAAAATTCCCCATCATTTCAAAAAAAGTGTGATGCCGCTTCGTGAACCCCACATTTTCCAGGTCGTTGTGCTTCCCGCCGGCGCGCACGCATTTCTGCGCCGTCGTCGCCCGCGTGTAGTCCCGCTTCTCCAGCCCCAGAAAAACATCCTTGAACTGGTTCATTCCCGCGTTCGTGAACAGCAGCGTGGGATCGCCATGCGGCACTAGCGACGACGAACGCACGCGCCGGTGCCCCTTGCTCTCGAAAAACTGCAGAAATTTCTCGCGAATCTCGTTGCCCGTTGGTTTTTTGCTCGCGTCAGCCGTCACGTCTGCCTCGTCTCTCCATATACTCGGAACATCCGATTATCGCAGAGCCTCCAACCACCCGGCAATCGCTGGGGCAGTTTGGAGGCATTCGTCTTCAGGTTGGGAAATCTTCGCTTACTGAGGTTCGTCGAGCGGTTCCACTTCCGGCACTTCTTCATGCGTAATGCGGTGCAGTTCCTTACGAATGAGGTCCGAAGGAAACCCCGCCGCGATCAACGACCGGTACAACGAAGCAATCTTCCTCTGGTCAATCTCTCCCCGGAACGAGCGCAGCTTCCTTTCAATCCTCTGCCGGATCACCGTGGCCGGATCAATCTCTTCGCCAGCAGTCTTCAATGCCTCTTCGATGTGACGGTCCGGCACGCCCCGCGCCCTCAAATCCCGTGCAATGCGAAACTCTCCCTGCTTGCGCGATTCCGTGCGGTGCCGAGTGAACTGCTTGGCATAGCGCGCATCGTCCAACAGGTTCGACCGTTTCAACCTCTCCAGGATAATCTTCACCAGCTTTTCGTCTGCGCAGCGCCGCGCCAGCGCCTTCTTCATCTCATGCACCGAGTGAGCGCGCCGCATTAATATATTGATCGCAGCTTCGTAAAGCTGTGCTTCCGTCTCGAGTTGGCGTGGCTTTCCAAACACACGATGAGCATAGAAGTAAGCACAACACGATACAAGAGTTCTATGCTCACTGGTCACAGGTCACGAGCCACGGCCCATGGTCGTACAACCAGCACAATGTGCGCCAGATCACCCACCCTAATTTGGTCCGATATTACACTTTTCCTTCAGACCGATTGAAAATACGCAGTTTGCTTCTGTGCCTCCTTGGCACCTGAATTGCACTCGTACTTTAGAGGGAGATCACGCACCATGGCCTACGTCATTACAGACACCTGCACGAAAGACGAACACTGTATCGAGACTTGTCCCGTCAACTGCATTCATCCCACGAAGGACGAAGCGGATTTCGCTACCGTCCCTCAGTTGTATGTGAATCCGACGGAATGCATTGATTGCGGCGCTTGCGTCCCGGTTTGCCCCACGGGCTCGATCTTCGTGCTCGAAGAACTGCCCGAAGAGTACAAGTCCTTCGCAGACAAGAACGCCGCGCGCTACAACTAAATCGAGTTTCCGCCCAGCCCCGAGCTCACCGCCCTTGCGCGGTGAGCTCTCTTTTTTGTTAGGAGGCCCGGACTTCCGCCCCGACGTAGGGCGATCGGATCTCTGGGCTTCAGCGCCTGAACAAAGTCTTTCGCGTTGTCACTCCAGAATCTCCCAGTTCATTCGGAGGCGGGCTTCGATCCTGGCAGGCGACTCTTCAACAATTTGATTTGTCCATTATGATTGGCTTCGTGTTCGGTCACGTGAAACCATTTGCAGTAATTATCGGTCGGTCCCCAGCCCCAGGCTTTGTCCACCGACATGAGCCATGCATCGTCTCTCTTGCGAAGTTCTGCCAGTGTCTTTTCGCGAGTTTCAGTCAAACTGTTCATATAGTAGTCCAAATTGTTTCCCTGAATCTTCTTGCGTCCGGGATCACCCAACTCCATCGCCGGCCCCCACTCTTCCTTCCAGGCTTCGGAGATCTTGTTTTCGCTCAATCCCTCAAGCGTATTCAGTTGATAGAATTTCTCCACCGCCACCAGGTGCAGAAGCAGCGCCCCAATCCTGTTGGCCTTTTCGTCCAGCAGAAAATCCAAATCTTTCGTGGACATCCCTTTTACCGAACTGAGCACCTGCCAGCGCATAAACGCCATCATGGAGACCAGCGTCCCTATCTGGGGCGAATAGCCTTTCTTTGGACCAACGATGAAGAGCTCCGCTTCCTCGGAATACGTTGCTTCAGCTAACAGACCGCATCCGGTTATCCCGGCCGTAAGAGTCGCGGAAGCTTTCAGGAAATCGCGGCGCCCGGATATTAGGTGACGACAATCCATACCATCCTCCTCGAAAATGAAATGTGATCGAATGAGTCGTACAGGCGAGAACGCGCGAGATGATACACCCGCAACCCGCGAGGGGCAAGAATTAACCCGGTCGAATTCTTGAGAACGCTACTTGCGGGAAAACCTCTCGAAGTCCGCCATCTGCGAGGCCATTTCCTCGCGCGCGGCGTCGGCGGCCGAACGGATACCTTGAATGCGCAGCTTGAATTCGTCGGCGTTGGACGCGCGGGATAGCGCTTCGTCCAGCGTGATGAGTTCCTTGCTGTAGAGATCGAAAAGCGACTGGTCAAACGTCTGCATGCCGTATTGCGAAGTGCCCGCGGCAATGGCGTCGTGGATCAACCGCGTCTTGTCCGCATTGATGATGCAGTCCCGGATGTAACCGGTGGCAATCATGACTTCCACCGCGGGCACGCGGCCTTTGTCGTCCGCGCGTCGCACCAGGCGCTGCGAAACGACCGCTTTCAACGTCGCGGCCATCTGCAAGCGAATCTGCTTCTGCTCCGGCGGCGGAAACACCGCGATGATACGTTGAATGGTTTCCGTGGCGTCCAAGGTGTGCAACGTGGAGAAAACCAGGTGGCCCGTTTCCGCGGCCAGCAGCGCCGTCGAGATCGTCTCCAGGTCGCGCATTTCGCCGACCAGAATCACGTCAGGGTCCTGGCGCAACCCGGCGCGCAACGCCGTCGAGAAGTTCGCGGTATCCACTTCCACTTCGCGTTGGTTGATGAAGCTGCGCTTGTCGCGGTGCAGAAACTCAATGGGGTCTTCAATGGTAATGATGTGATCGGAGCGGTTGGCGTTGATCCGGTCGATCATGGCCGCCAGCGTCGTGGACTTACCGGAACCGGTGGTGCCCGTCACCAGCACCAGCCCGCGCTGCTCTTCGCAAATCTTCGTAACCACCGATGGAAGATTCAATTCTTCTACGGTGCGAATCTTGGTGGGGATGACGCGTAGAACCATTCCGACGTTGCCGCGCTGCTGGAATACGTTCACGCGGAACCTGCCCAACCCCGCCACGCCATACGCCATATCCAACTCGGCGGTTTCCTTGAACTTCTGTTTCTGCCTATTGGTCATCATGCTGAACGCCATCGAGAGCATCTCTTCCGGCGTCACGCGCGGCACGTCCGTCAGCGGGGTCAATAAACCGTCAACGCGCAAATAAGGATGGTTGCCGACTTTCAGGTGCAAGTCGGAGGCTTTGTTCTCCACTGCGCGGCGAAGCAGATCGTCAATACTCAAGGCCATAGCAGACACCCCGCATGAATGCGCTTCCTCATCGAACGTAGCATCCGCCGCGAATACCAACAAGGCAGCCGCGGAAGGGCGTTGCGGTCTAGTTACCTGAGCCTCGGTACAGGGAGTGCGTCAAGCTAACTAGGCGGGAGTATTCTCTGGAGTGCTTGCACCCTTTGACCTCAGGGCCACCTCAATTTCTTCCTTCCAGTTTATCCACTCGTTTTCTTGCTGCCGGCCTCGGCTCCCTTGAGGCATTTCTTGGACGCATTGCAGGCCTTTCTTGCAACTATCGAGAGCGGCTTGAGGATTTCCACATGCGATGTTCATTGCGGTGTCCAGCCTATGTCGAGCCAGATTAGGGAGGATTGTGGATTTGTTCAACCGGCCTAACCACACACTTGCTTTTGCAGAGTCATTCCGTCCGGATGCACAAAAATATGCCGCCTCAGCGATCAAGTGTTCTCTGGTCTCTCCGGGAATTGAAGCAGCTTGCGAAAGACACTTTTCCAAAAGCAGATCCGAAATGGATGGGTCTGAATTTGTGGCATAGGCTCTCCAGGCTTTGGCATATTCAGCCTGTGGCTTAAGCCCCTTCAGGCTTGCCAGTTCCGCCCACCTTTGATTCTGGTTGAATGGGTCTACCCCATTGCGTCGCTGCATTCCGACGCCATAGGCAGCCAGCAGATACTTTGTTCCTTCCACAGATGTGAGCAGCATCCAGATCATGGCTCCATCAGAGAAATGTGCTGCTGGCGGAAATGGGATGATGCTCATTAGGGCGATTAGGAGAGAAACATACGCGACCGCACCCCACATTCCCGGAATTGGATCGGGGAAATGACTTTCCACCGCCGGCGACGTCAGGATTGCCACTACCGCCAGGAGCAGGCTCGCAATTCCACCACCTGCAGTGAACCACAGAAGTGCTCGTCGTGCTCCCACCATGCCGTCCAGAGACATATCTGCGAAGCCAAAAAGCTTGTGGCGCCTAAGCCGCACGCGAATAGTGCCCGGCTGCCTCTCAACACACAGCCAGAGCACAGAGACCGATTCAAATCGAAGGCCCACGAGCCAGCCGGCTGCCAAGTGACCCACCTCATGCACTGCGACTACCAGAACCCAGACAAGCCAGGCGATGACGAAAAAGACAAGTAAAGGGTAGTTCCTAAAAATCAGGGAAGAGAGTGTCAGCGTCAGCAGGAAATATGTGAGTCCATTGGAAGGCCTATCAATAATTGATCGTGGAAAAGACTGCAACAGATCCAGTATCGGCGTCTTGGAATGACGAGGAAGCCCCGCGCATTCAATCGGAGATAAGGCTGGGTTTTGTGCGCTTCCAAATAAAGCTTGCACCGGTCCGCATCCTCAATAGGGTTCCTTGCGAGAAACACTCTCCTTGAGGGTGACAAATAGAACTGACGGAAAGGAATGGTACTATCAGCGAAGTGTTACAGAATCAGCAAACCACTGTCAGGGTCGCGCTTCCACAGACTAACCTTCAGATTTCTTCAGGAACAGCGTGTCGTACAGCAGGCCCGCCACAAACCCTCCGCCCAATGGTCCCACCCAATACGTTCCCTGATTCAGCCAGTGGTGCGAAGCCAGCGCCGGTCCAAATGCTCTGGCGGGATTCAGTGCGCCGCCGGTAAAGGGTCCGGCAATCAAAATCCCCAGCGTAATCGTCAGGCCGATGCCAAAGCCGCCAATCGCGCGGAACGCTCCGCGTTCGTCCACCGCTGTCGCAAACACCACGAGCACGAGGAAGAACGTCGTGATGGCTTCCAGAGCCAGCGCAGCCCAGGTGGGGAAGTCGCGCATCAATTCCGGGGTGCCAAGAGCCACATTGCGCCAGGTTTCATCGGGGATAATCACCTTCAGCAGAAATGCCGCAGCGATCGCGCCAAGCAATTGCGCGCCCCAATAAGCGATCGTATCCAGCGTGGAAATCCGCTTGGTCACCCACAAACCGATGGTGATCGCGGGATTGAAGTGTCCGCCGGAAATGTGTCCGAGCGCCGAAACCATGATGGCCATCGTCAGGCCCTGCGCCAGCGCAATGGCCGGCAAGCCAAGACCGCCCGTGGCGCGCAAATGCCAATCGACGCACACGGCGCCAGCGCCGAAGAAGATCAGCGCGAACGTTCCAAGAAATTCCGCAGTCAGTTTTTGGGTGAGGTTGTACATCGCACGGCCTCCGGGGCACAGCCTTGAGTACAACGCGATGTCAACGATTCTAGCCGGAAAGCGCAGCCCGCGCCAGAAAGGATGAAGCGAAGTTCTTGTAGGAGCGCAGCATCGCTGCGCCCCATCTCGGCAAGAACTAAAGAGTTTGCGGAGCTGTTAACGCGAAACCGCCACCGGCGCGTTCACAGGCGTGAGCCAATTGTGCCGGTCAGCTTTCCGTCCACTGGTCACCGCGAAGAATTCTTCCTGGATGCGCAACGTAACGGGACCGGCAACTCCCTTGCCGATGGTGATGCGATCGATTGAGCGCAACGGCGTAACTTCCGCGGCCGTGCCAACGAAGAAAACTTCATCAGCGATGTACAGCATCTCGCGAGGGACATTTGCTTCCTTCACCGGAATATTCAAATCGCCGGCGATCTTGATAATGGAATCGCGCGTGATTCCGGGAAGGATGCTGGCAGCAAGGGGCGGCGTGATCAGCGCGCCATCCATGACGAGGAAAATGTTCATGCCGGAACCTTCGCTGACGTGGCCGCTGGCATCGAGCGCGATACCTTCGGCAAAGCCATTGAGTTCCGCTTCCATGTGGATGAGTTGCGAGTTCATGTAATTGCACGCGGCCTTGGACATCGCCGGCAAAGTGTTAGGCGCCATCCGCGTCCAGGAACTGACGCAGACATCCACGCCTTTGGCGAGCGCTTCGGGACCAAGATACGCGCCCCAGCGCCAGCACGCCATGTACACTTCGACGACGGAGTTGAGCGGATTCACGCCGACTTCGCCGTAGCCGCGCAGCACGATGGGCCGCACGTAACAGGCATCGAGCTTGTTCTGACGCACCAGTTCGGCGGCAACGCTGGAAAGTTCCTCGGCTGAGTAAGGGAATTCCATGCGGTAAATCTTGGCGGAGTTAATCAGCCGCTGCATATGTTCGTGCAGCCGGAAAAGCGCGGGGCCTTGTTTCGTGCCGTAGCAACGCAGGCCATCAAAGACGGCGGAGCCGTAGCTGACAACGTGGGAAAGGACGTGGATTTTGGCGTCGTCCCAGTTGATCCATTTTCCGTTATGCCAAATCTTGTCGGTCTTCTGTACCGGCATGGCGTGCCTCCCTGGCTGAATCGAAATCACCAGCTCGCCAGTCGAGAATAAGCCACGGTGTGGAGAGCGTCAATGAAAAGGCCCGCAAAGGGAACTAGGAATCGCAACCATTTTGGCGTGGTCATTTTTCGCTCAGCGGCCAATTTGGCGGAGTTAGCGATTGTCCGCGGGCGGCGCATTTTCTGTCGGCCTGCCATTCATCATGTAGGCCGCTGTGGAAAGGAGTTTTCCGTTGTGATTTTCCCAAATGCCCAGAAGAACGAACGGAAGAATCGTGGCCACGGCCCAGAGTTTGGCGTTGCGCGGCAATTTCGCTTCAGGTTCCCAGCGGAAAAGCTGCGAAGAGATGAACGCGGCCAATGCCGCCCACGCAACCAAAGAGACCACCACGGTGCCGAGATCATACCAGTGAGCGTTGGCGAGCATCGCGCGCTGCAAGCCATAAACGAAGTACGTCGCAGGCAGGAACAGACCGATTCGCTGAACCGCATTCGGAAGTGCGGCAAGCGGGACGGTTGCTCCGGAAAGGAAAATCAAAGCGAACCAGAGGAGTTGGTTGATGATCTGGGTTTCCTGCATGGTGTTGGTCACGCTGGCGATGACCAGTCCCATGGCTCCAAATGCGGTGATGCCCAAAATCACGAGCACGAAGATGGTGATCAGATTGCCGAACGCAGTGACGTGATAGATGAAACGTGCGAGGAACAGCTCAATGATGACTGTCGGAAGAATCAGGAAATAGTTCGCTAGAATGCTGGAAAAGATCATGCTGGACGGGGCAATCGGTGCGAGACGAAATCGGCGAAGGATGCCTTGCTCGCGCCAGGTGACAAGCTGCATGCTAAGGCCCCAGAAAGTTCCCATGACGGTGAAGGAAAGAATCGGGCCCATCAGATAGGCGACGGCTTCCGGTTTGCCTTTGGCAAAAACGCTGCCGTAGAGAAAGAAAATCGCCATCGGCATGATCAGGCTGAAGAACAGAAACGCCTTATTGCG
>Ga0181532_10003356_pt1 | contig 14438 bp, 9 predicted proteins | sample PEATcosm2014_Bin_33_FD_119768 | JGI IMG/M metagenome (GOLD analysis project Ga0181532, IMG submission 119768) | Peatland microbial communities from MTU Mesocosm Facility, Houghton, MI, USA - PEATcosm2014_Bin11_30_metaG | ecosystem: Environmental > Terrestrial > Soil > Wetlands > Peat | place...
TCAAAACGTAACCATATCGGGCAACCACATTGAGAGTGTTATGCCCACCATCCCCAACGAGCAGCCTCGGAACGTCGAAATCATCGATGCCACCGGAAAAACTCTCCTGCCGGGATTGTGGGACATGCACCAACATTTCGGCGAGGGAGAGGGCATTCTAGATATAGCTGCCGGTGTGACGACGGGTCGAGACCTAGGCAATGGCCTTGGTACACTTCTCTCCATGCGCAAACGGATCGACGAAGGCTTACAGATTGGTCCGCGAATTGTTTTGGCCGGTATGATTGACGCGCCGAATCCCGCGCAGGGTTCGACGGATGTCCTGGTGACTACCGCGGAGGAGGCCCGCGCAGGCGTCGATCGCTATGCGGACCTCGGTTACGTTCAAATTAAGATTTACAACGCGATCAAGCCCGCATGGGTTCCGGGGATTATCGCGGAGGCTCACAAACGCGGTATGCGCGTGAGTGGCCACATTCCCCATGACATGAATGCCACAGAGTGCGTGGAACTCGGCTACGACGAGATTCAGCATATCAGTTTCGTCATGGTTAATTTCCAGCCGGATGCGAAAACAGTTAGCGCTTCGGGCATGAAGAGATTCCTCGCGGATTACGCCGCCACCGAAAGGTTAGATCTTGATTCGAAGGAAGTGCAAGACTTCACGATATTGCTCAAGGAACATCATGTCGCTCTCGATCCTACACTGAACGCTATGGAAGGAATAATGTTGCCATCTCCTTCTGGGCTTTCACCGATGTACCAGGCCTTTGCAAACCGCTTGCCTCCTCAGACCCGGCGTCGAATTGCCGTGAGCCTGGGCGGAAGCCTTGCCGTTGAACCAGAATTGGCTGAACGATTGCGGCGCGCATTCACGGTGGTATTGAAACTGCTTAACAAGTTTTACCAGGCTGGAATCCCGATTGAAGCGGGAACCGACAATTTCGCTGGGTTCGCGCTCGACCGTGAACTTGAACTGGATGTCCAGGCCGGCATTCCGGCGCCGCAGACCTTGCAGCTGGCGACCCTCGGCGCCGCTCGCATCATGCATATGGACGATCGGCTGGGGTCCCTGGCACCAGGCAAACTCGCCGACCTTGTATTGGTCGACGGTGATCCAACTCGCAACATAAGTGACATTCGAAACGTCGAATTGACCATGAAGGACGGCCTGGTTTACAGGCCCGCCGAGCTATTCAGCGAACTCGGCATTTCACCAAATTAATCTACCTTCAGCCGGTTTTGCAGGCGACTGCAATTGCACTTGACAGCCCATGAAGGTAGGCGGCTCCGAGGTTCGGTTGTTTGCTTTCAGAAATGACCTGGGGTGGCGCATCTTTACCTATCCTGGCGTGTAAAGCGCAATGGTGCCAGGAACAGTGCTTGAGTCCCGTATAAGACACGAAAATCGAACGGCCGATCCGTTCGAAAAAGCAAAGTCTCCGAGAAGGCGCCAATTACAGAGGAGAAGACCATTCTTATGCCGACCAAAAATAGGCGATTCACATTTTGGCGCGTTTGTCTCCTGATTTTGCTACTTGTCGCAGCTGCGGTCGGAATTCAACAACATTCCGCTCGCGCCCAGAACAAGGAGCCATTCCCTGATGGATATGACGCGGTTGTTGCAGCACCGAAGAGTCACAAGGTTGTTTTTGAGAATGCCTTTGTGCGGGTGCTGGAGGTTACGATACCTGCGCCAGGAACGACCGAACCCATGCATCATCACCGCTGGCCGGGATTTTTCCTGAGCTGGGACACGGGCGGCGCCAGCCCGCATGTCCGTTATCATCGCGGTGACGGTACGGTCTCGGACCAACCCTCGCAAGTAACCCCTTCTCATCCTGGTGCCTGGAGCATTCACTGGATGAAGCCGGAAGCCATGCACGCGATCGAAGTGCTGGATGATGGGAAGAGTTCCGCCGGTAACAAGGACGAACCGCCTCTGCTTCGGGTGGAAATGAAGTGCGTCCCTGACTAAGGAGAGTACAGAGTGCTTTCTCACAGAGCATTTCGAATGGTCCTCATGTTCATTCTTGTCATTGCGCTGACAGATTGTTCGCGATTGGGCGCACAAGCAGAACCAAAGAAAAAAATCGCGAGCGACGCTGACCTGCCGCGCTTTACATATTCCGCACCCACCTCCGCGGCGACGCTGTTGGTAGCTGATGATGCGACTTTCGAGAATTTCGCGACTCGTGTGCGGACCGATCTTGAAACAATCTTCCGGGATTACGAGATTACAGACAATGCCGTGCTGCTGCACCTTCTATCGCATCGGCTCGATTTGGAGATGCTATTCGAGGATGATGCAGCGGCCCTGGAGACCTGCAAGCAGATGCAGGCGTTATTTGAAAAACCTGAACTCAAGGCAATGGGAATGTACAACGATAGGGCATTCATTCGGGCTCGGATGGCTACGGGAAAATCGGGCGGCCCGGAATTCCAGAGAGAGTATCAAACGCTCTTGGAGGCGCAGACCAACTTGCTACCTTGGGAAGTGGTCGCTGAGCGCATCCGTAAAGTACAAGCCAGATTCGAAAAGCTGAGCACGGATTCCGTGAACGAGCGCGTCGCTTCGGAAATTGAGCCGGTCGTTTCGAGGGAGAAGGCATTCGACTTTCAGGCGGCCACCCGGCTTATCTTCTGGCGGGGCGTATTGTCCACGGAATTACCGCAGCGCGGGATCGTCCTAAAGGTCTTGAGCGCATATATTGACGCTCATAGAAACGAAAATCCTCCCCTGGCACATCAATTGGGAGCATCCGGGCCGACGAGCGATAAGGGACCCGCTTTCGACGGTCAACAGTGGTGGGGCTCTGTAAAGGTCTTAGCGGACGATGCTTTCGAGGGGCGCGCCACCGGAAGTAAGGGTCTCAAGAAGGCTGAAGCCTACGCTGTCGCGCAATTCAAGGATGCTGGTCTATCACCGGCTGGTACTCACGGCTTCTACCAGAAAATCCGCATGCAACAGCGCCAGGTGGACGAGAATCGTTCGGAGCTTGCTATTCTCTCCGGAGGCAAGCGATTTCCCCTTTCCTTCAGCGAGGATGGCTTTATTAGCAGCCTTAGCACAACAGGTTCGACCAGCCTGACAGCCCCGTTGGTATTCGTCGGATATGGGCTGAAAATTCCGGAATACAACGTGGACGACCTGTCAACCCAAGATCTTCGCGGCAAGATAGTGGTCTACTTGCGGGGTTCGCCAGCCGATGTTCCTGGGTCGATTTCAGCGCATTATCAGTCGTTTCGCCAGCGCTGGAAAGCGCTTCAGGCTGCGGGCGTCATCGGCGTCATTTCCGTCCAAACCGCCACGGCACTCGATATACCTTGGTCGCGATTCTCTCTTAACAGGAACGATCCGGCTATGGAACTCAACGGGCCAGAATTCAGGTTTCGTCAGGGGCTGCGACTCTTCGTCACATTCAATCCAGCATCTGCGGAACGATTGTTTGCAGGTTCCGGCCATACCTACAGCGAGCTTGCTGCTCTCGCGAATGAACGCAAGACTCTTCCTTCATTTCCACTGGCGGTACAACTGGAAGCGAAAGCCGTCATTCGCCACAGGCAGCTAGAATCTGCCAACGTGATCGCACTACTCCCTGGCACAGATACAGCTCTCAAAAACGAGTTCGTCGTTCTCTCTGCGCATATCGATCATCTTGGAATAGGCGAGCCTATCGACGGCGACAAAATTTACAACGGTGCAATGGACAACGCCGCCGGAGCCGCGGCGGTCATGGAAATAGCCGCGAGCTTCAAGAGACACCCAGAGGCGGTGCGCCGTTCTATCGTATTTTTGTTGACTACGGGTGAAGAAAAAGGGCATCTCGGTTCGCAGTATTTCGCTGCTCACCCAACGGTGCCCGCGCGCCAAATCGTCGCGGATATCAATGTGGATATGTTTCTTCCTATTGTCCCTCTAAAAGTTCTAAAGATCTGTGGTCTGGAAGAATCCGATTTGGGGCAAACTGCGGCTACGGTCGCGAGGGAATTGGGGATCAAACCGATTGCCGACCCGCAACCTCTTCGGAACGAGTTCATTCGGAGCGATCAATATAGCTTTATTCTCAAAGGAATTCCGGCTGTCAAGATCGACGTAGGTTTTGATCTCGGCTCTCCTGAGCAGGCCGTTTTCAAAGACTGGCTCGCAAACCGTTATCACGCACCATCCGATGACATAAAGCAGCCGGTTAACCTGGACGCCGCCGCTCTATACGAGCGGTTCACCCGCCAGTTAGTCGTCCTTGTGGCGAACGATGCGGTACGCCCGCAATGGAATCCCGCCTCATTCTTCCGCCGTTACGCGTCGCTTGCCGAATGACGCGCAATCGGATCCATCATCGGACACGAAATCAGCCATACTTTTGACCCCGAGGGCAGCGCATTCGATTCCACAGGGCGTGCGCGCAACTGGTGGAAACCTGCCGACATGGCGCATTTCAACGCAGCCACGGCCACTCGCCGCGCAGTACGACACCTACAAACCTTTCCCTGATCTTGCTCTGAACGGCAAGCAGACTCTTGAGGAAAACCTCGCCGACCTCGCCGGTCTCGCCGCCGCCTACGATGCCTATCAGGCCTCCCTCGCGGGCAAGGCCGCTCCCGTCCAAAACGGTTTCTCAGGCGACCAGCAGTTCTTCCTTGGCTTTGCACAGAGCTGGGCATCAAAGTCGAAGTCGAGTGAAGCTGACCTTCGGCATCAAGTGATGACCGCCGTGCACTCCCCCAATGAGTTCCGGATAAATACGGTGCGCAACCTCGACGCCTGGTACGCGGCATTCGATGTGAAGCCCGGAGACAAGCTCTACCTTGCCCTGGCTGACCGCGTGCGCATCTGGTGAGGCAATGCACGCGCTGGCGTCAACGTGACTCAGTATGTGGGTGACCCGACGTGGGTGACCCGAACGTTGACCTTCCCCTTCATCCACACCTAACATGTCGTAACGAGTGTCCGCGCCCTCCCAACCCGTAGGCCAGACGGTTTCCCATTACCGCATCCTCAGCAGGATCGGCGGCGGGGGAATGGGTGTGGTCTATGAGGCGGAAGACCTCAAGCTCGGTCGCCACGTCGCACTGAAGTTCCTTCCCGACGAACTCGCCCACGACGCGCAAGCGCTCAGCCGCTTCCAGCGGGAAGCCAAGGCTGCATCCTCTTTGAACCACCCGAACATTTGCACGATCTACGAGATTGACGAGGCTGACGGGCGAACCTTCATCGCCATGGAGTTGCTCGAAGGTCAGACGCTCCGGCACCGGATCAATGGAAAGCCGTTGGAGATCGAGACGGTGCTCGATCTAGGCATTCAGATCGCGGACGCCCTAGACGGCGCCCACTCGAAGGGCATCGTCCATCGGGACATCAAACCCGCGAACATCTTCGTGACGAATCGAGTTCAAGCGAAGATTCTCGATTTTGGGCTTGCGAAGGTCACTCTCAAGCCGCAGAGCGTTGCGATGAGCGCCCCAACAATCGAGTCAGAGGAGCATCTGACCAGCCCCGGTTCGACACTTGGCACCGTCGCCTACATGTCGCCCGAGCAGGTTCGAGGAAAGGAACTCGACGCACGAACGGATTTGTTCTCCTTCGGGGCGGTGCTGTACGAGATGTGTACGGGCAGCTTGCCATTCCGAGGCGACACGCCGGGCGTGATTTTCAAAGCCATTCTGGACGCGGTTCCCACGCCAGCCGTGCGGCTGAATCCCGACACGCCTCCCAAGCTGGAAGACATCATCAAAAAGGCTTTGGAAAAGGACAGAAACCTGCGCTATCAGCACGCCTCCGAGATGAGGAGCGATCTAGCGCGGCTGAAGCGGGATACTGAAACGGGGAAGACTGCGACGATCCGTGGTACCGAAGCCGAGGCGACGAAAACACCGTCGTGGCGCGGCAAGGTTGTCATCAGCGGAGCCGTTTCTTGTGTACTTGTTGCGTTGGTGATCGGCGCGGCTGTTTTTTATTCTAACCAGCACGCAGGCAAAGACAGCCCGATTGATTCGGTGGCAGTCTTGCCAGTCGTCGCCAACAGCAGCGATCAGAATGCACAGTTCCTCGGTGATGGCATTACCGATAGCCTCATCGATAGTCTTTCGCAGGTTCCCAATCTCAAGGTAATGTCGCGGAGTTCTGTTTTCCACTACAAGGGTCGTGAAATTGATCCCCAAGTCGTCGGCCGAGAACTCAGAGTCAAAGGTGTGCTCACGGGAAGGCTAGTAGAGCAGGGCGACAATCTCTTCTTGAGCGCGGAACTGGTCAGGGCGAGCGACAACAGCCACGTCTGGGGAGAGGAATACCGCCGGAAAGTCTCCGACATCCTGCCGCTTCAGGCAGAACTGGCGCGAACAATCACGGAAAAGCTCCGGCTCAGGCTGTCCAGCGAACAGCAGCAGAGATTGCTCAAGCAGGGAACACAGAATTCAGAAGCCTACGCCCTGTACGTCAGAGGCCGCCACTCTGCGGACAACGTGACGATAGACAGCCTCAAGGATGCCATTAGCCTTTTCCAACAAGCCATTGATAAAGACTCGACTTATGCGGCGGCATATGCCGAACTGGCGCGGACATATTCGCTGATGGGAGCATTTCACTACTTACCCGCCGAGGAGGCAAACCCAAAGGCCATCGCGGCAGCAAAGCGAGCGATTGATCTGGATGACACTTTGGCCGAGGCGCATGTGGCTTTCGGGGACGCATTATCTAGTACGTGGAACTTTGGAGCCGCTCTGCCAGAGTGGCTGCGTGCTATTGAACTGAATCCCAACCTCTCTGAAGCCCATCTGTCGTATGGAGCTTATTTAGCTCAAATCGGCAGATTTAATGATTCGCTTCGAGAATTGGCACTTGCCCGCGAACTAGACCCCCTCTCGATAGGCCCTATCAATCTACTGGGTGTGACTTATTATTTTCAGCGAGACTACGACAAATCCTTAGAACAGTGGCAAAAGTCGTTAGAGATCAGCCCGAACTCCCCAATTGCCCACTTTAACCTCTTTCACGTGTACGTCGCAAAATCGATGCATGGCGAAGCGGTTGCAGAATTACAGCAACAATTTAGATTGGAAGGCAGGGCGCAACAAGCGAGCACAATAGGGGAGAGCTACAAACGTGGGGGTTTCCAAGCGGCGCTGCGAACGATGATTCAGATTGGACAAGACTCTTCCGCTGGAAATTACGATCCTTTTAGGGTTGCCGCAGGCTACTCGTTTCTTGGTGACAAGAATCAGGCTCTTGTGTGGCTCAGCAAGGCGATCAATGAGCGTTCGGGTTTTGTGACCACTATCCGAGTAGACCCGACGTGGGACAATATCCGATCCGATCCGCGATTTGAAGAACTCGTGCGCCGCATTGGGTTGCCCTAGTGAGAATTCAGTTTCGAGTGGTCAAAAGGTATACCCGGCGAACCACCAGAATCCGAAATTCCGGGCTAATGGATTCAGCCGCTTGCGGTCGCTCTGGCTGGACCCTTTCTGACCGGTGGGTGATTCCGTTGGGTTTCCCCGCCGGCTTCGCTTCGGGTTGCGTGGGGTGACGAAACACGGAGTGCCGTCGATGCGTGATATTGGAATTTTTCGCCCACCACCCCGGAGTACACGCCCGGAGTACACGTTGAAACATCTCAACTGCCCGACTAGAATAGCGCGAGTCAACTGCGGCGGATGGAGCGTGCCTATCGCAATCTCGGCTATGTTCTGACTGTTCTTCTGCCGATCTTCATCGCGGGTTTCTGGATTCCTTACTTATCCGAAATCCCCCACTTCGACCAATCCATCACCGCGGCTGTCCACATTCACGCTGTCCTGCTGTTTTCCTTTCTCCTTCTGTTGATCGTCCAGCCGCTTGCCATACGCTACAAGGCATTCTCGACGCATCGCATCCTCGGAAAATTGGCGAACATCGTGATCCCCTTCGCTCTCGTTTTCTCTGTCGCGATGTTGTGGAAGGAATATCACGAGCATTTAGCCGATGGCGCGACGGCTCAATTCGCTCGCAACGCCGAGTTTCTCTCTGCGGTCCAGCTCCTCCTTTTCGGCACGTTGTACGGCGCGTCCATCGCGGCGATCCGCCACCGCGATGTCGCGACGCACATGCGATGCATGATCTGTATTGCGCTAGTCCTCTTGCCTGCAGGCTTGGCTAGAGTTCTGGGATACTGGTTGCACGTTCCGCAATCTTCGTCCCAGACTGTCTGCCTTGTGTTGATCGACGCCTCGCTGCTTGCCTTGGCAGTGTTCGATAAGCGCCGTCGGTTGCAAGCCCGTCTTTACCTTCTGGTGCTCTTGGCGTACATCGTCATTGAGGCTGTCTGGTTTACACTCGGGCGACCCATTTAGCTGCCCTCAATCAGGCGATCTTACTCAAGTTCCCGCGAAGGTATTGAGCGTAATTAGGGTGTTCCGACAGTTATGCCAATGGACTTCGAGAGAAAAGTCTGGATTACCCGGATGACGCTTAGTGCTTTTTCAGCCTTGAGCACTTCGAGCCGATCACTGTTCCGTGATTTGTGTCCGACAAGGATGCCCACTTGGAAATGACCTCGCTAACAGTCAATTAGCGACACCTCTGCCGATTGTGACTGGATCACGTTAGTGCTTTATGGAACGCGCGACTCCTTTTGGGCGATGGCCTCCGTTCCCTCAATACGGCACATCACTGAGCGCCCCTCGAACTGTTGCCGGTGTCGTGCAAGAGGATGACATCGGAAACGGAACTGAAACGGAGCAGGGCCAGAGTCTTGCCGTCGGGGGACCAGCGGAAATCCTGGATCTTTTCGGGATCGTTGAAATGAGTCAGCTTTCTTCCCTTGGATCCGTCCAGGGGCTGGATCCAGATATTATCTTGCCCCGCTTCATCGATCACAAAGGCAAGAGACTTGCCGTCAGGGGAGAAGTGGAAGCCAGCGCTGTCGGGCGGTCCCTGAGAACGGAATACTGCCTTCAGAGCGGGATCGAGGTCGAGGTTTCGCACGCCTGAGTCCATGCCGGCAAGTACGATCCGGTTGGAGTAGGTCTTCGATTCAGGATTCAACACTTCGGTAAATATCGCCAGCGTCTTGCCGTCGGGCGAAAGTGTGGCTTGAGCCGTGAGCGAATTGGGAGGGTTCGCTCCGGGCACGGGTTCGGGCTTGCCGCCGGCAGCGACTCGCAAGACGCCGTTCGTGATTTGCTCCGTATAGTACAGCCACTTCCCATCCGGCGAGCATCCCCAAAGACTGCCGAATTCTCCGGAGGTGAGCGGCACAGCACCGGAGCCGTCGCGATTCGCCCGCCAGATTCGGTTGGCGCTTCCTTCGCCGTGGACCATCCAGTTCAAAGCAATCCAGCGATCGTTGTCGCACGATACCGGACTGCTGATCCAGGCCGCCGGGTCGCTCAGAATGGTGACCGTGTGAGTGCCATCGATGTGCTGCCGGACCAGGCGATCGCCGTGCGAGATGAGCAATTGTCCATCCCCTGTCCAGGAGAAGCTCGGCAGGGTTTCACGGGTTGCGATGCCGGGCACGGGCGTAAGGGGCCCGGCGCCGCTGGGCGGCATGAGAACGATCTGGGTGGAAGTCTCCCTCTGCACGGTTGCCAGCGTGTGGCCATCGGCTGAAAGCGATAGAGAGATGTGGTCGGTCAGCTCGTTGGTAATGGGACGGAACGCGCCATCGGGATAGGAGAACAGCCCGATCTGGGTTTGGACCGACAAATGCTCTCCGCGGGGCACGTAGGCGACAAATATTCCTCGTCCATCCGGAGCCCAGGCATTGCCCAAAATGATTTTGTCGGCGGGCGCGACGAAGGGTTCCAGGCTCCCGCGCACGAAATCAAAGAATCGAATCTGGCTGAGAGACTTGCTGTTCGAAGTCAACGTCGAAATCGCCACGCGTTTGCCATCGGGGGACCAGGAGAGTTCGGCGGCCGGGCCGCCTGGCGCAGGTTCGACATTCAGCACTTTCTCGTTCCCGCCGTCGGCATCGGCTTCCAGCAATCGCCACTTGTTCAATTCGGGGTCGTTGTAGCGGGAATACACGATGCTCTTGCCGTCCGGCGAAAATACCGGGCCTCCATCCACATCCTTTGCAAGCAAGGTGGGTGAACCACCGAGAAGCGGAGCCCGGAAAAGGTTAAACGCCGCAGCTCCGCCCGCGGTCTCTCGGAAATAGAAAGAGTTGCCGTCGGGAGAGAAGACGAGCGAAGCGAACGATTGCCCCGATGCTGGGAGCACTTGCGTGTTACTGCCAGTGGGAATGTTTCGCAGCCACAGGCTTTCGTTGCCATTGTCGGATTGCACGCTGAGCAGAAACCTGCCGTCCGGAGAAATGGCGGCGTTCTCCACTTTGCCAGTATTGGTTAACTGGGTGATGGAGAAGCTCTGAAAAGCAACGGCGGCCGGGCGTCGCAAAAGGGTGTACACCCCGTAAACAGCGGCGGCCGCGATCAGCAAGCCGGCGAGCAGAGCGGCCCCTGTGGCGGTCTTGTGCCGCCGGATGGCGGCAACGGCGGAGGACGATCCACTGGAGGGCGCTGATGGGTCAACGGCCGAACTCGCGGCCCCGGACAATTGCCCGGCGGGTGCGCTGACCACAGGGACTGCAGAGGCTACGGAAGAAGCCGAGGATTCGCTGTTCGAGGCAAACGGACGCCCACTCGAATCCAGATCGCGCTTGATGCGCTGCAGGTCCGTACCCATCTCGGCGGCTTGCTGGTAACGTAGATTGCGATCCTTTTCGAGGGCCTTGTTGGTGACTTCTTCCAGACGGTGAGGCAGATCGGGATTCAAGCGAACCGGCGCGACCGGGGATTTGTGGAGAATTGCGTCGAAGATCGCGGCCGAAGTCTCGCCGCGGAACGGCAGCGTTCCGGTCGACATCTCATAGAGCACAGCACCGAACGAAAAAAGATCGGTGCGATGGTCCAATTCCTTTCCCAGCGCCTGTTCGGGCGACATATACGACACCGTGCCCAGCGTGGTGCCAGGACTGGTGAGGTGCTGGTCGGTGCCTTCAGCGGTAGCCTGCAGTCCCGCGAGTTGAGACGATTCGAAGCGGTCCGCCCTCACCTTGGCCAAGCCGAAGTCGAGCACCTTGGCGTGACCTCGCTTGGTGACAAAGATGTTGGCGGGCTTGATATCGCGGTGCACGATGCCGGCGGCATGCGCCGCATCGAGTGCATCCGCTATTTCCACCCCCAGCCGCAGAATCTCGTCAATTTCCATCGGGCGCCCGCCGATCCTGTGTTTCAGGGTTACCCCTTCGAGAAACTCCATCGCGATGAAGGCGTGGCCATTCTCTTCGCCAATGTCGTAGATCGTGCAGATGTTGGGATGATTGAGAGCGGAGGCGGCCTGGGCCTCACGCCTAAATCGTGCTAACGACGGTGCATCTCCGGCCACTTCGTCCGGCAAAAACTTGAGCGCGACGAACCGGTGCAGTCGCGTGTCCTCAGCTTTGTAGACCACGCCCATGCCGCCGCCGCCCAGTTTTTCCAGAACTCGGTAGTGCGAGATGGTTTGGCCGATCATGCGTACCGCAGAAACCTCAGGTGGCCATATGTTAGGGCGCTACTGCTGAGGAAGTCAAAGAGTTACTCTGTTGAGGGCGGATTGTGGGTGGTTTCTCGGCTAACCTTACCTAACTGGATTATGGAAGGGTTGCCCGTCATCCGACCATAACTGCCGATCCGCCTCGTAACAGCAAACCTCTCCTACGACAAAGTAGTTTAGAGTTCGGACCGAGGGTCAGACTCGTCGCTGGAGTACAATCCGGCAAGCCCTGGAGTCGAGAGAGGCACCCTTAGCCGCCCGATCGCAAGTCGGGCCATCACAAGCCCCAGGCAATGATTCCGATCATGGTCCTGCCAAAGATTCATTACGCAAATGACTCGCGCATCGCATTCCATGTGCTAGGCAAGGGGCCTGCGGTCGCAATCCTGTTTCCCTACCACGTGAATCATCTCACCTTGAACTGGCAGGTTCCGCTGCACCGAGGAGCGTTTGAATACCTGGCGCGCTATTTTTCTGTGATCAATCTCGACTTTAGGGGCGCCGGCATCTCGGAACGACCTGTGAAATCGCTTTCGCTAGATACGTTTACGGACGACCTACAAAGCGTATTGGAATACCTCGGGATTGATCGCGTTGCCTTATGCGCTTTGGGCGACGCCGCCCTGATGGCGGGGCAATTTGCCATGCGGTTGCCCGCTCGTGTAACAAGCATGGTTTTCATCGCTGCCGGCGAGTCTGAGACGAACCGCAGGGTATTGAGCTTGCGGCACGCTAATCCGAGTCTTGAGGCGCGTCTGCGTGGGGCCCTGCTTGGAGGTCTCGACGATCAGCGCAATGCCTCGGCATTAGCAGCAGTGGCGCAACAAGCTCTCAGCTCCGATTCGCTGAAACTTTGGGAAAAAGTGCTTCTCGAAAATCGGCTATCTAAGGTTGTCTCGCGTGTGAGGGTTCCTGTCTTATGGCTCCACGCCTCCGACGACGAACTTGTGAAAACTCGTCATGTGAGAAAACTTGTCACGGGCATACGGCAGGTGAAACTCATGATCGTCCCGGGCAGGTCCGGCATGGACATCTGGCGCGATCGGGCCGCGATGCAAGCGATGACCCTTTTCATCGCCAAGGGATTCGGAGCGGAACTCGAAGTCGAGACGGCGCAACGTCGGAGGCATCCTAGAATGGCAACTTACCCGGCAGGTCTTTCGCAGCGCGAGGTGGAAGTCCTCAGGTTTGCCGCCGCGGGCCGCACCAACCAACAGATTTCCGAAGACCTGTTTATCAGCCTGAATACCGTTTCCTATCACCTGCGCAGCATTTTCAACAAGACGGGCGCCGCCAATCGCACCGAAGCCGCCGCGTTCGCCCACCGCCACGGACTTTCCACCGATCCTCGCTAGGCTGGGCACACTGCAAAACTACATATTTAGGTGGTGTGCGCCGGGTCCCGTATTGTGCACAATGGCTGAACTCGCAAGTCGAATGTGGGAAAACGGGGGCATTTATGTTCGATTCAAAACAACAACTGATTTGCAATGACGGCGTCATTTCCGTTCGACCGGATTCCCGACAACCACGGCCGCCGGGATCGGGTAGCCCGCTCCTGCTGGAGCCCAAACGTACCGCAGTGATCGTCGTCGATGTGCAACCGGCTTTCACCCAGCTGCCGGCTTTTGCTGCCATGCGTGAAATTGTTCCGCGCATCGCTCGCTTTTTACCGTTCGCCCGCGCCACCGGCATGACGGTGGTTCACCTCAGGACGGAATTCTCTGCCAACATGGAAAATGCCGGCCGGCCTGGATCGCGGACACGCCAGATGATGCTCGGCCTCGGCAGTGAAAGCCAGAACCCTCTGCTGCGGGGCCGCGCCACTGCGGAAATCGTTCCTGAACTTAAACCGCAATCGTCCGACCTCATCGTAGCCAAGACGCGCTTCAGTGGCTTTTGGAGCACGAATCTGCATGAAGTCTTAGAGGCGCGATGCATCGAAACGATCGTGTTTGCTGGCGGGACGACCACCGTATGCGTTGAATCGACCCTTCGCGATGCCATGTTTCTGGAGTTCAATTCGCTTGTGCTATCGGACTGCACCGCCGATATTACCCCGGAGTTGCACGAATCCGCGTTGATGCGAGTGGATCTTTTCTTCGGCTGGGTGTGCGGTTCGGAAGAGCTCATCCCGATGTTGGAAGCCGCCAAAACGAAGAGCGGAGTGGTTTAAGAGGTGTAGCTTCGTCCGAATCTCATGGAGCAAGAAGTGTCAACAACTCATTCATTCGTAGTGCTGCCGGGAGCGTCCCGTACACAAGGGACGAGAGGCCTCGGCGGCGAGATTTCTTTGAAAGTGTCCGGGAAGGACACCGGTGGTGTCTGGGCCTTCTTTGAAATTCCTACCAGGCCAAATGCCGGCCCACCCCTGCATTTCCACCACAAACAAGATGAATGGTTTTATGTGTTGAAGGGCGATCACCATTTCCGGATCGGGTCCGACGATTACATCGTTCAGGCCGGAAGCAGCATCTTTGGGCCGCGAATGGTGCCACATGCCTTGCAAAATGTTAGCGAGGAACAAGGAAAGCTTCTGGTGGTGGTCCAACCGGCCGGCCAACTCGAGGACTTCTTCCGCGAATTTTCCGAACTGAGTTCCAAGGTGCCAGCGAATAAGGCTGTGGTACACGAACTATTCGCGAAGTATGAGATGCACGTAGTAGGTTCGCCTCTGAGCGATCCGGGGAGACCCGGATAACTCTCGACTACAGCAACCCTGGTTAATCGCAGAAAAACTGCTATTGGTGTCCACAAACGGCCTGCGGAAAAGTAACGACCATGGTTCCGGACGGTTGACCGAGTAGCCGGACGGGATTGCTCCCGTCCAGCCCTCTAAGAACTGTGCATGAAAGTTTCCTCTCACACAGCTCAAGCCCTTCGAACGCCTCTTTCAGGGAGACGCGGTTTCGAGACA
>Ga0181532_10003359_pt1 | contig 14434 bp, 16 predicted proteins | sample PEATcosm2014_Bin_33_FD_119768 | JGI IMG/M metagenome (GOLD analysis project Ga0181532, IMG submission 119768) | Peatland microbial communities from MTU Mesocosm Facility, Houghton, MI, USA - PEATcosm2014_Bin11_30_metaG | ecosystem: Environmental > Terrestrial > Soil > Wetlands > Peat | place...
CGCAATGCCGTCCGGCTGCTCGGGATAGCGGGCGGAGCTGGTCTTCCACTCCAGTACACAGGGCGTGCTGTCCAGTTCTCCAACGGCATCGACGAAGGCGACAAAGCTGTTGCCGGAGCTCAGGGTCCGCGTAAAGCGGATCTGTTGATGGCTCTGTGGCTGGCGAATCTGGACGCGCCCGTCCTGGACGAAGCGCTCGAGCAACTGAATGCCTTGCCGGAACATGTGGTCCCAGGTGTCGTTTCCCGAGTAGACCAGCTGCAGGTTCTTACACGGCGCCCACTGCTCGAACAGGACTGCCGCTGAATCTTCATGACGAAATAAAGCCGCCACCGCCTGTTCGAAGCAGCGGCCGAAGAGCATGGCGGCTCGGACATCTTTCTCTTGCCAGCCGTCGAGATAGCGATGACGATAACGGCGAGGGCAGGTCAGGTAGTGGGAGATCTGGGTGTAGCTGTAGGCCATCATGATGCCCTCTCCTTCCGCGAGCCCTTACCGTTGCTTGCCGGCGGGATGGGGATGGCTGTGGACAGCTCTTCCCACTGGCTGGCCGGGGCGAAGCCGTCGAGATTCACCAGCGGAATGCCGTTGACCACGGTGTGGCTGATCTTCACGACTCCGATGAGGCCGCGCAGGGTGTGCTCGTCGACCTCGTCCTGGCTCAACAGTTCAGGGTCATAAAGAAAATCCCGCAGGAACCAACCCAACTTCCACATCGCCTTGGGGGTGCTGTAGAGGCGGCCGACAATCGAGCGTCCTGCAAACGGCTTGGGTTCGAGGATGGAGAGTCGCAGCACATAAAATCGCTTCTGGGCGCGCCAACAATTCTGGGCGCCATCGACCCGGACGAGAAATAGGCCATCAGGAACCACAGAGCGCGAATCACGTGCAGTCTCGGAGAGTCCGGGAACATGGCGTTTCATCCCGCCACCTCCTGGCTTGGGGGTGCGTAGCTGTTGAGCTGACAGAGCAGTGCAGCGCGGTCTTTCTGGGCCATCCCCGCCAGCTGCTCGACGAACCTTTCGACCTGTTCGCGAGTGGCGTCTTTGAGGGCCTTGGTACCGCAGAAATCGACGGCGTAGGCTTTGACCAGCTCGGGATCGAGCTTGTGCTGGCGAATGATCTGGCAGAGCCGGTCGCGGACCTTGTGACCGGAACCGCTGCCGTTCCCGTTGGCATTCTTCGGCGGAAACTTCTTTACATCAGGAGCCGGCCCGATCGGACCTTGATTCGATCCGATCTCCTCCACCGAACAGATTCCGATGCCATACGCCTTACGTAGAGCACGATTGACCGCTCGGGTTTCGGCGATCCGCATCTCGGCGCCGCGGACCAGCAGGGAGACGTTGGAGGGGTCAGCGTCGCCGTAGCCGACGAAACCTGCTGACTGTTTGGACGGATACACCGTCGCCTTGAGGACGAAGCGACTGGCGGCGGAGTCACACAGCGAATCGACGGCCTCGACGTGGATACCCCGGCATCTCTTCCGTCGTGCCAGGCGAACAAGTCCGGTGTGGGTTACGAACCAGCCATTCTCAAGCTGGATCACATCTCCACTGGCGAAGGAGAAGCTGAATTGTTTGGTCAGCTCTTTTAGCGCTTGGATCCGGGTCCGGTTGATGTTCGGGTAAAGCTTCTTGACTAGGGAAGTGTTGTGGCGTACTAGCTGGAGGTTGTTCTTATCGAGACTTCTGGAAGACATAAGCACCTCATTGATACCTAAATGAAAGCTAATTAATGCCTACACGAGCAAGCATATGCTTGCCCGTGTAGGCATGTCAAGCACCAACATCGTTATTGTTTTTCCCTGTTGGATGGGGCATATATAGACCTAACCGCATGGGCGAAAAGAAAAAGAACCCGCACGCCGTTGCCTTGTCCAAACTGGGTGCAAGAAAAGGGGGCGAAGCCAGAGCCGCAGCACTTTCCCCTGAGCAACGGCGGGAAATCGCCCAACGGGCGGCACGCGCCAGGTGGTCGAAAACCAAGAAGAAGACCCAGTGAGCACCGCTCACAGAATCAGCCGATATCCGCATCTCGGCGCCGCGGACCAGCAGTGAAACGTTGGAGGGGTCAGCGTCGCCGTAGCCGAAGAAACCGGCGGACTGTTTAGACGGATACACCGTCGCCTTGAGGACGAACCGATTCGTCGAGGAATCACACAGTGAATCTACGGCCTCGACATGAATTCCGCGGCATCGCTTGCGACGCGCCAGCCGAAGCAGACCCGTGTGGGTCACATACCAGTTGCTATTGATGATTTGCTGTTCGCCGGGAAGTTTCGCTTGCCGATTGGATGCTTTGCCAAGTTTGCTGCCCAACTGGTAGAGATCTTCAGTCATAGGACATCCTTACGATCAACGCACAGTCCCCTGGCGGAAAATTGAGACTCGGGCTGCCTAACACACCCAATGAACCTCAAGTGACAATTGCGTAACGGTGCTTGCCCGTGCCATAAAGAAACGATCCCGTTGTGTGTTTTTATTGTTGATAATAATATACAACTTTAATGAATATATGTCAATCAAAAAGAATAAAAAGGTTGCTCCAGACCCAAAGGCGATTGGGCGCCGAATCCGGGAAATACGAGGTTTCTATTGCAATCAGCGGGATTTCGGAAAGCTATTGGGAATCGGCCAGGCGCAGCTATCGAAGTACGAGAAGGGGCAGAGTGTGCCAACGCTGGAACTGCTTCTGAAGCTGAAAACACACTCCGGGCGCAGCATTGACTGGATTGTGACGGGCGAGGAGGGAGCATGATTCCAGCATCTTCCACTGATTTCATATCCAATCTTGCGAATCTTGACCGCCGTTTTGGTGTGCGACTGCACCATGCGAAGAACACTTCCGCCACTGCTGCGTTCATGGCCATCCGAAAAGCGATATTCGACCCCAAGAAAGAGGAGATTATCGAGCAGCAATTCCAGAAGTGGACGGAAAAATCTGGCGATGCAATTCGAGAGTGGCTTCCGCGGCATCTCAAGTTCGCTGAATATTAAATCGGGGCGTGAGATGCAACCTGGAGTCCGGTTTGTTTCGACACAAACTCTTTCCAATTTTCGCCAGTGCTAGGTTTCCACTGACGAGCGGCTTTGCGAGCCTCTCTTACTGTCTTCTCGTGCGCATCTCGCCGGTTTTTTGCCGTCCGAACTGTCGCAATCGCAGCATTGCCGCAGCGCCGTGACAACCGCGGCGGCCGGCGGAGAAAGGATGGTACTCCCGCATGGAACGTGCTACGAATTGGAGCAAAGACTTAATTTTCAACATTGTTCTGCAACATCCATTATCAAGCTAACCGCGAATTTCTCCCCACTTAATCCCATTCCGCTATCGCTACGTTCGCATTTACCTTCCTGATTCTGCGCTATCGCTACGTTTACGTTCGCGGTTTTCTTTTCAATTTATGCGTGTTTCACTGAACTCGCTTGCGCGAGGAGATCGCGGACGCGGTGAAGGCGGTGGACTTGCATGTCGAAGTCAAAATCTTCTCTGATGAAAACTAAATCCAGCGAAGGAGCAGAAAATCATGCGAGCCACGCAACTATGGTCATCACCGAGTGGAAAAATCCGCTGCAGGGCGAGCGAGAATTCGCCAAAAAGTACGCTACGAGGCTTGCCGAGAGCCGAGCGACCCGGAGTCGAGGGAAAAAATGAAAACGCTAACACAGCTACAAAAAGCCAAAACGAGCACGCCCGGCGCCGCGCGCGCCGACTCAGCATTCGTGTACAACCCCGACCTCAAAAAGATGACGGACCTCCTGTTCGGGGACGGTCCAATTTACACAGCAGTTCTCGAAGCCCAACTCCTTCTGACATCCGGCTTCTCAGAGGATTCGAGGGAAGCTGGCATCGGGTTCACCACAGCCGCGTTCGCGTCGATAGCCCCGAGGGACGGCTTGGAGAGGTTGCTCGTCGCCCAGATGATCGGCTGCCACAACCTGGCGATGGCATTCATGGCGCGCGCCGCTAGCAACGATCAACCGAGCGAGGCCCTAGACAAGAACGTTAGTCGGGCCACGCGGCTGATGGACATGTTCGTCAGCCAAATCGGGGCGCTGAAATCATACCGGTCAAGAGGCGAACAAAAAGTCCGGGTTGAGCACGTGCATGTCAACGCCAGCGCGCAAGCCGTGGTGGGATGCCTGAACACGGAGAGTAAAAAGTCATAACGGAGTTTTGCGATGGGTTCATCCATCAAAAAGCGCTGGCCCCCTCCCCCCGGTCAGGCGACGACGGCCCCACAATGCGGCGCAAAGACACGCCAAGGAGGGCGCTGCGGGGCCCCTGGGCTGCGCAATGGGCGTTGCAAGGCGCACGGAGGTCTCTCTACGGGTCCGAGGACGCCAGAGGGTCTCCTGCGCTCAAAAACCGCCCGCCTACAGCACGGTCGCTACAGTAAAGCAGCGAAGCTGGAAGCGCGTCGGCTACGGGAGTTTCTACGCGCGTGCAACGCAAACCTAACGCGTATCGCGAACAGCAAACACACGCAGGCAAGAAAATGCGAATGAATTCCCATCGCCATAGCATACCTGCCAGTGCCGAGGAGGAACTCGAGGCACTGTTCGGCATTGAGGAATTACGTGGCTACGATCATCCCCTAGTTTTGCGCTTGATCAATCGTCCCTTGAATCCGAATAGACGTCGGTATCGAGAAGAAGTTTCAGGCGCACAGTGCCTCACTCGTGGATGGTGGAAAAAGCCGCGGAGGCGTTCAGTTACAGGGGACGAGCCTTGTATAAGGTTTCTCTACCGAGATAACCACGAATTGACGGCAGTTAGAAAAATCAGGCCCCGAGGGGCAGGACATTGAAACCGGTGACACGGCACGCCAAAGGTGCCGCCAGCCGAATCATTGTCCATGTGGTTCCTTGACAACTGAATCACGCAAGGGCAGCCGTCGGGGCGGCTGCCCTTCGGCATTCGGCAAACCGAGGTCTGTTACCGGGCTTCGACTTGCCGCAGAAAACACCTTCAGCCTGCTAGCCGCGAGAATCGAGTGCGCCGAGGAGACAAAGGCGGATTACCTCGTCACCGGCAGTAAGCGGCACTTTCAAGGTCACACTAACGTGGTGGAAATTGAATCGAGGGGGAAGGACGGGGGCCGCTCATTCGGAAGACGCTTCCACATTAGTGTCGCAGGCCCAGATCAGGGCGACGAGCCACCCGATGCCGGTCCAGCCCAGCCAAAGGTTTGATGTCCAGCAGGGCATTGTGCTTGCGCAGCGCAGCTACGCCGATCAGGCAGGCAGTACAGCAGGAGGATGAACAGCGGCCCCGTATCACGAAGGTAATCGGGGAAGAATGGTTACTGCAGATGTGTCTGTGACTGCCGACATGAGCAGAGGTGTCCGGACCATGCCGGCAGAATCAGGATCAATCCCGGAGGCTAGCGGTCAACGCACATTTCAGACACTACCTGGAAAAGACTCACACTATCGCCCGATATCGTATAACTGTTTACAACGTGCATGCAAAGGGGAGCACGTACCGGCGCCCGGTGAGCGCTCAACTCTCGAGCGATCGGTAGAGTTCCGCAGGGCAGTGCGGCAGAGCACCTTGGCATAGATGGTCGCCTCCGGAGCGAGCGCACCCGTGACGGTCTAGCAGCCCGGGTCGCAAACTCGCCCTCTCAGTTTCTCATGGTTCGGAAGGTTCCCAGACCTAGCAAAAGGTCGTCGCTGGTGACCAGCGTCAGATCCATGACCTGAGCCGTAGCAGCGAGAAACCGGTCCGCCGGGTCCCGGTGGGGCAGTGGAAGTTGCTGAGCGGCCAGCACAATCTCGTGGGTGAAAGGCGCCTCCCGCAGCGGTGCTGTGGCTTGCGTCACCCACTCTGCCAGATGGGCGGGGAGGCTAATCCTGCCCTTGGCGTTGAGCAGCAGCGCCTCCCAGGTCGAGATGGGAGAAAGCCACAGCTCGTTGGTGCGGTTGCTCAGCTCTGCTCGGACGCGAGGATTGAGCCGCGACGGAGCATGCAGGGCCCAAAGCCAGATGTGGGTGTCGAGGAGAAGTTTCACTCGTGCAGGGCCTTAATGTCTGCTTCATCGACCACCGGGGCCACAATGTTCCCCAAGATCTGCATGGAGTCCTTCATGGAGCCGATCCAGTTGTTCTGCTCGGTATCCGGCGAAGGCGGTACTACTTCGGCGACGGGCTTACCGAAGCGCGTGATGCGAAGGGGCTTCTTAGTTTGCCGTACCCGTTCCAGCAGAGCGAGGCATTTCGCTTTGAACTCAGAAATAGCAACCTCTTCCATGGGCCATCCTTATGACCATTATATTATATCATGGTCAGAGCTAATGGTCATATTGACAAACCAAGGCGAACTCGAGTGGTAATCCCGAGTGGTTGCCTCCTTCAAAACAACGGTCGTTTTACCAAACGAAGCCAACAAGTCTTTTATTATGAACGACACTGGCTCGCGCATGACTCGTATGCTGTCGTGCTCATTGGGATGTCCACTTGAGCTCAGTAGCCACAATAGGAAGTGCGGCGGTTCATGGAAGAGTTGGTGGAGGATTTAACCGCGGACACTGACGGAACTGGAAGCTCGATTCAGCGGCGAGCAGGCCTGTTAGGAACTATCTGTTCCGCCAGACGGCTTGGGCTTGGCTGCACAAACTGCGTCTGGCCATGGTAAGGCCAGGACGGGATCGACTCTCGGGGCGGGTCAAAGTGGACGAAACCTATCTGGGTGCATTGGAGAAAGGGGCTCGCGGCCGACAGACCGAGAGCAAGGCGTTGATTGTGGTCGCGCACAGGAAGACGGCAAGGGTAACGGACGGATTCGGATGCGGCGCATCCCAGACGCTTCAGCCCAAAGCCTGGTCCCATTCGCGGAGGCGTCGGTCGAGCCGGGCAGCGTGGTCCACATCGATGGTTGGTTGGGCGGGAGCGTGGTGCGGTGTGGAACGCTAGCCCGGACAAAAAGGGTGCGCTGGAATCCCTCGATGGGTATATAACTCGACATGGGTATATAATGTGGCGGTTGATCTCGCATCTCTTCCGCCGATGGTTCGCTGGCCGGCAGGGAGAACGGGAATGCTGGAAAAAAGAAACCTCGACCCGTCCATGCTCATCTTGGGCATGCTCATGTTGCTCTGCAGTGTGCCGCTAGCCGCGCAGGACAACAATACGACCATCAACCATGCGACAAGGTTTGCTGTTTCGCCTCCGCTCAGAGACCTGGCCAAACTGCCATCTCCACCGCAGTACGGCTTTCACGAGGCCAATCCGGTCCTCGGCATTCCGAAACGCCCCGTCGGACCGGTAGTGGATACGGTTGAGCAGAGCTCGATCGCTGGTAGTGGCGTGGCTTACAGCGTCGGCGCGAATTTCCTTGGAGTTGGCAACGGCTTCCCTGGATACAGCGTCCATGACGCTCCTCCCGATACCAACATGGCGGTTGGCGATACCCAGATCGTCGAGTGGGTCAACGTCTCCTATACGGTCTGTCAGAAGACTTCGCCTTACACCTGCGGGCCGGCCATTGAGAGCAACACCCTTTGGAGTTCCCTCGGCGGCATATGCGCTACTAACAATAGCGACATCATTGCCCAGTGGGACATAGCGGCCCATCGCTGGGTCCTCGCCCAGAACGTGTTCACTGGGACCTACGGTGTTTGCATTGCCATCTCCACCAGCAACGACGCAACCGGTACCTACTATCTATATGAGTTCCCGGTGGTCAACAGCGGCTTTCCCGACTATCCGAAGTGGGGCATCTGGACGGTCAATTACGGGCAGACCTGGAACAACTTTGGTCCCGGCCGCAAAGGCCTTGTGGGTCCGGTGTTCTGCGCCTACAACAACGCCAAGCTTCTGGTCGGCGACAAGACCGCGGAGCAGATTTGTCACCAGTACGAAAAGACCGAAGACAGCCTGCTTCCGGCCGACCGCGATTCGCCGACCGCGCCTCCGGGGGGCCAGGATCAGTTCGCGATTGGCAGCGTCGGCGACGTGGACAACTCCCATCTGTCGCTGTACTCGGTGCACATCAACAACCCGAATGACTGGACACAGGGCGCTACCTTCACCGGTGACGGCAACTCTCAACTCGTCGCTATTGCCCCCTTCACTTCTGCTTGCAAGGGTGCCTACGGTGGCGATTGCGTTCCACAGAAGGGCATTTCGGATCTGCTGGACTCACTTGGCGATCGCTTGATGTATCGCTTCGCCTACTACAATGACACCCCGTCCCTTCCAACTCCGCAGCAGCACTGGTATGCGAACCTTGACGTGACCGCCGCGGGCGGACAGAACGGCGTTCGCTGGATGGAGTTTGCAACCCCGCAGACCATCGTCACGGCTACCGATCTGACGATCTTGCAGCAGGGCACATACGCTCCCGACGGGAACTGGCGCTGGATGGGCTCAATGGCCCGCGACCAAAGCAATGACGTTTTGGTGGGCTACAGCGAATCAAACGGTGATATGTACCCATCCATCTTCGTAGCTGGACGCATCCCCACCGACACGCTCGGCACGTTAGAGAATGAGCTCGCCTTGATCAACGGCACCGGTTCGCAGCCTGGCACCTCTCATCGGTGGGGCGATTACAGCGCTATGCGGATTGATCCTGTGGACAATTGCACCTTTTGGTACACAACTGAGTACTACATGGTCACTCAGCAGTTCGACTGGAGCACGCGGATTGCTTCGGCGGCGTTTTCGGACTGCCCCACGGCGCTTCAATTCGTCACGGTCACCCCCTGCCGGGTCGTGGATACGCGCAAGGCAGACGGCACTTTCGGCGGCCCACCAATTCAGGGTAACACTTACCGGAGCTTCCCCATCCCGCAGAGCGCCTGCAGCATTCCCACTACCGCCGCGGCCTACTCACTCAATGTAACTTTGGTGCCGATACAAAATGGGCCGGTCGGCTACCTCACTATCTGGCCCACGGGAGAGGACCAGCCCTATGTTTCCACCATGAACTCGGATGGCCGCACCAAGGCGAACGCCGCGATTGTGCCCGCCGGAGTCAGCGGGGGAGTGAGCGTGTACGTATCCAACACGGCCAATGTGGTGCTCGATATCGATGGCTACTTCGTGCCAACGAGCGGCTCGACGCTGGCATTCTATCCGCTTACGCCGTGCCGAGTGCTGGACACCCGTAAGTCGAACGGAGACCTGGGAGGGCCGTACCTGCAGGGCCAGCAGGAGCGTGATTTTCCGGTGTTGGAGAGTCCCTGTATTCCCGCCAACGCCAACGCCGTGGCGTACTCGATGAACTTCACCGTGGTGCCTTACAATGGCCAGTCGCTGGGCTATTTGACGGTGTGGCCGACCGGCGAGTCGCAACCTCTGGTCTCGACCTTGAACAACCCGACGGGTACGGATGTGGCCAATGCGGCCATCGTGCCAGCCGGTACTGGGGGTAAGATCGCGGTGTATCCCAGCAACAATACCAATCTGGTGGTGGACATTGACGGCTACTTCGCTGCGGCGGGGAAAGGTGGGCTGTCGCTGTACCCGACCGTGCCCTGCCGGGTGATCGACACGCGTGAGGGCAAAGGAGCGTTCAGTGGAACTCTGAGTCCACCGGTGGATGTGGTGGATAGTACATGTGGCATACCCAGCACGGCGACGGCCTATGTGTTGAATGCGACAGTAGTACCTGTAGGTTCACTCGGCTATCTGACGCTGTGGCCGGACGGCGAAGGCCAGCCCTATGTCTCGACGCTGAATGCCATCGACGGGGCGATCACTTCAAACATGGCGATCGTGCCCAACTTAGACGGCAAGACCGATGCCTATGCGGCCGGCATCACGCAATTGATCCTGGACATCTCCAGCTACTTCGCGCCGTGAATTGCTGCCGTATTTGAGAATCGAGCATCGCCTTTCGGAGTAGGCTAGATCCTCAGCAACCGCGCGGATTGCCTAGCGTCAGATCCATGACCTGAGCCGTAGCAGCAAGAACCCGTGGTCCGCAACGACCAAGTCTGGGTCGTGAAAAAGGTCGATCCGGACCTTCGAAAACGGGCGTTTTTACCAAACGAACCTAATAAATCTTTTGTTATGAACAACGCTGACTCGCGCAGTGACTCGTATACCCATATCGCTCTTCTTTAATTATTGTCCGCCGCGTCTAGTTGCTGCGGGCGATTCAGCCGCAGCCCTGAGGCTACGACCTCTTCGGAGGGTCTGCACTTTGCAGCAAAGTTTCCACCGAGCGGAGCCTCAGCATAGAATCATAGTATGACAGAAAGCTCTCCCAAACCAACGGTCTTCATAGGCTCATCAAGCGAGGGACTTGATGTGGCGCAAGCTCCCGAAGAGCACCTCCGGCGGGATGCGCGGGTAAAGCCGGGAGCGACTTGGTCCTTCGATTCCGGCAGGTCGAAAAGGACGACGCTGGGGTCGCTTGGTCAGACAATGGTATCGTGCAGAAGGCGGCGCGCGCCATCAAGCGAAGTGCCCGGCCTGCTTATGGGCGACGGCTGCCTATGCGAGTACATGTCGCGTGGACACCACGGTATTGTGGCCGGGGCCTCCGTCGTGCTGACCTACTTCGCCAAAGGAGCGGCGTCGCTGGTGGGGTAATGGCGAGTCCCCGGTACTTATGCAGCCTGAGTCGTAGCGTTGTTTTTCCCGCAATTACTATGATCTCCGATACGTACGCCGGTGAGAACCCCATCTCGATCCGGACTTCAGTCGAAGCCAATTCCACGCTTGGCAAGAGTCCAAGCGTGCCGGCATGGCTGCTGCCGGCGTCTTTTTATTGCCTCTTTGCATACGTGGCTCTGTTGCTATTGCCGGCCTACTATCAGGCTGTCATTCCGGGAATGGACCCATCTTGGGGTTTTGCGCTTAACCATTTTGTGCACACGCAGTTCAAGTTTGGTCCGGACCTGATCTTCACTTACGGTCCGCTGGGCTTTGTTGCCATGCCGCAGCCCGCCAATCTCATGGTTGGGCTCGCCGTGAAAGCAGCCGTTTGGCTGGTACTACTGTGGCAACTCGCAGCAACTTGGAGATCGGGGCGGCAATTCGCAGCTGTCGTTCTCGTTATAGGTTTGATTGCGTCGAACAAAGTCTATTTCTATTACTGGGACTACCTGATTGCCGCGACGATTCTGGTCGTATTCGTACGTATGTTGCTGAACCAGATGGATTATGGAGGCTTGGCACTGTTGAGCGTTTTGATGGCGCTCGCCTTCCTGGTGAAGTTCACGGCCTTCATGATGTCGGCATCGTGTCTGGTGGTATATTCGGCATCCTTGGTTCGCGCCGGCCGGTGCGCTGACGGGCCGCAGCGAATCGCAGCGACCGGAGCAGTTTTTCTTGCCGGGCCGTTGGCTTATCTCATCTACAATCCATCGCTTCACGGCCTTTTCCTATACCTCAAGGGCGCCTTTTCCCTTGCGTCAGGATATGCAGCAGCCATGTCCTTACCGACCGATTCGCTGAACGCTAAGCTGGGGGCCATTGCCTGCGCGATGTTCGGGGGCTCAGCCGTTTACGCCGTCCGGCGGCGCCGAGTCACTCTTCGCGGTGCAGGAATCGCGCTGGTCGCCACGTGGGTTGCCTTTCGTCATGGATTCGTTCGGAGTGGACCGTTGCACGCGGCCGTCTTCTTTAGTCTTGCGATCTTCCTGTTTGCCGTTCTGCTGGCGCAAATGGATTTCCGCCAACGCGACACGAAAATGCTGACGGCTGTCTTTATCGTGTTCACCGTCGTGGCAATGTTCGGGATAGCCGAGCGGTGGCATCCGCAGGAGGTGGACTGGTGGTCGCCAAAGACCAACGTCACTGCTCCACTTGACCTGTTGCACTGGAAACGGGCGATAAACGAATTGGACCACAGGGGTGATTCGCTGTTTAGTGCAACCGTCGGTAACACGTACGTCGCAGCCGTAAACGGAAAGCGCGTGCTGGTGTTTCCATGGGACCTCGCGTACGCCGCTCATGGAGAGTTCGAAGTTGTACCTCTCTACACTATTCAGGCCTACTCCGCCTACACCCGCTACCTGGACCGCATGAGCGCGCAGAAGATCCTTGCCTTTACGCCTCCTTTGGACGACATTATTTTCGAATGGAAGAGCATTGACGATCGCAATCCCAACCTGGATGTACCCGCAGTCTGGAACACACTGTTCGCTAACTTCGTTCCGCAGATGCGAAAAAATGATTCTTTTCTGCTCGCCCCTCGTCCAGTGCCGTTGAAGTTTGCCTACCAGCCATTGTCTGCCGCTGAATATAAGCCGCGATTGTGGGTTCCTGTTCCCCGGGCGACCGTGCCGGTTGCCATGAGCATCGACCTGAGACCCACCCTTTTCGGCTCGGTGCTTACGACGCTGTACAAGCAAGAGCCGGTATTTCTGGCGGTCAGGACGCTTTCAGGGAACACCGCACAGTTCCGCGTACCTGTGGACGTGCTTGCAACGCCCACTCTCATCAATGTGCTTCCGCTATCGTTCGAATCCGTCGCTGAGCTGTGGACGGCAAATTCCGTAAAGGACCCCATTGTCGCGCTCCGCCTGCTAGGCAAGGGTCTGGCTCACATGCGGCCAGCTCGCTACAGTTTTTATCGAGTAGAGGGGACCTCGGTCGCGGTTGCAGACCGATCACTAACGTCACCTTCAGATTCTTCCATCGGCACTTTGAAGACCCATTTTCACCTTTCGTCCGTTGCCGAAATTCATAATTTGCTTTCCGGCTATTTCGATCGGGTCGATGGCAGCCAAATCGAACATTTGAACGATCCGAAGTTGGCTGTGCGGGTGGATGTCCCCCTGGGCTGCATCATCCAGGGATGGGTCGCGTCGGGCGATTTTGCGACCGCGAGATCAATGGACGAGGTGTATGCTGTGGTCGATGGTGTGCTGGTAAAAGCACAAATCGTTCCACGACCTGACGTCGGGGAATACTTCAAGAATCCTGCCCTAAATAATTCAGGTTATCGTTTGTACCTCGATTCCACGCTCCTTCATCCGGAAGTGCAGGCGGTGGAACTTATTGGGTATACACGGGAAGACAAGAAGTTATATCGATTCCCTGGCACGCTGTATCTGGAAAGTCAATAGCGTTGCGAGGAGTGGTGCAGCGCGAATGCAAAAGTTGCAAGTGCCCTTCCAGCATAAAGAGTAAGCATGAATAAACTGCAAAATTCCCAGTTGAGAATCGGACACGTAAACAGATCCTGATGACCGAAACAGCCATAACCCGCATTTTGCCTTCCGACAGCACACAATTTCATCCGGTGTACTCGGGCTGGAAGTATGTAATTCCCATTCCTCCGCTCAGTTTGCTATTCAGCGTCGGCGCGCCATCGGTAGAAAACTTTCTGGTGGTTGGAGACGCGTGGGCGCAACTGGTAAGTCGCTACGCCCCCGAGAACGCCACTATTGTTGACATCGGGTGCGGCTGTGGACGCACCGCGCGGCTGCTCATTAACAATCGATGGATTTCTACCTACATAGGGTTTGATGTCGTCAAGGAGAGCATCGATTGGTGCCGGAATTTCATCGCGCCACATTGGCACGGAACCGCAGAATTTCACTGCTTCGATGTGTACTCACGAGAATACAATCCGGCGGGTGCGATTCGGGGAGATGAACTCGCATTTCCCTGTAGAAGTGGCAGCAGCGCTGTGGTTTTTGCTTCATCGCTGTTTACGCACCTGCTCGAGCCAGACGCCCTCCACTATCTTCGCGAGACTCAACGCGTGCTAAGTCCAAGCGGTGTTGCGCTGTTGAGCATCCACAATAATGTTCCCCGAGGTGAGCGGTTCTGCGGAGTAGAAAGCCGGATCGACATTGATCCAGCATACTTCGTGGAACTTGCAGCCAGAGCCGGCCTGCGGGAAATGGATCGTATCGATGAGTTTTGCGGGCAGCAGGTGTTCGTGTTGCAGCGAGCTGCTTGATCTATAGGAACCCGATTTCTACCGCCCAATGGGCCACAGTCGCTGGATGATACTGGCGCAAGCCATGCGTGATGCACAGGCGGAGAAAAAATGCTGACCGCACCGTGCTGTAAAATTGGATAAATCGGATGAAGATGATTCGAGCCGAAGATTCCTGGAATCAGGGGCGAACCCCGTGCTTTCGAAAGATGATCATGACCACCAACACCATTCCAAGCGTCGCAATCAATAACCTATCCACCAACTCACAAGGACAGGCTCGCCCAGCGAGAATATTTCCGGCAGATGCCGGATGTTACAGTTGCGCAGTAGCCGGCGGTTTCTCTGGCCGGTCGCCGACATCCATAGCTTCGAGGGGCCCATCGATGCCACAGGTGCTGTGGCGCAGTGCAGATCGGCTTTACAGGCAATTCCAAGTTGGTCATCAAAATGGATGCTGGATCACTCTTGTCCAAATTAAGTTTTCCGGTTCGTTAACTTGGACAGCATTGGACAGGTTCCACGGGCCGTCCACGCCGTCATAACCCTCTGAAACCATAGCAAAATCGCCACCTCCGCTCCG
>Ga0181532_10003364_pt1 | contig 14418 bp, 6 predicted proteins | sample PEATcosm2014_Bin_33_FD_119768 | JGI IMG/M metagenome (GOLD analysis project Ga0181532, IMG submission 119768) | Peatland microbial communities from MTU Mesocosm Facility, Houghton, MI, USA - PEATcosm2014_Bin11_30_metaG | ecosystem: Environmental > Terrestrial > Soil > Wetlands > Peat | place...
CGAATCGGCGTCTTCAATTCCGGCAACCACTTCACCGGATCCAGCGGTGCAACTTTCTTCAGGAACTCGGGCTTCACATACTCGGCATGATCGGGATCCGCGAGAACGACGGGCGATTCGGCCAGAAAGTGCGGCCAATCTCCCCACGGGTCGAGCGCGTCCACGGCTTTGATGCGCGCGTCCGCCGCTGCTGCCAGGATCGCGATCGTACCGCCCGATCCTATTCCCAACATGCCGATGCGGCTCATGTCGATGTCGCCGCGCTGCGCAAGATAGTCGAGGATGAACTTCACGTCATGCACCGTGCTGCCCAGCGACTCCTGCAATTCGCTGACAAACCACTGTTTGAGCGGGCGGTCATGAAACCTCGAAGCGGTGAGCGCGGACACAAAACCCACCGCCGCCACTCCTCCTCGAGTTACGTGCCGGCACCAGACGTCGCTGCGGAAGCGTTCCGTATCCTCGCTGGCGTTATACAAATACAAAACTGCCGGAGGATTCTTGACGCCCTTGGGCATTACGATCCACAAGTCGATGGCGTCGCCGGGCCGCCACTTCACCTGCACCAGCGTGCGCGTGTAAGTCTCTTGTTCGTCCACCTGACCCACCAGCGGAGGCTCCGGTCTCAGCTTGCTGGCACCGATCTGCAGCGAACTCCAGTCCTCCTGAATTTCCTCGTACAGCGGTGTCCTGGTTTTCGGATCAATTCCCGGCGCTAGCGAAGGCTTGTTCGGGTAGGGGTCTTGCTGGCCGCTAGCTGGCGCGGCTGGGGCTTGGGATGGAACGGGAGCCGAACCGGGCTCTGCATCGGAAGCTGGCGCCTGCTGCGTCCAAGCCGGGGCAGCCACAAGCACGAGAGCGATAGCGAAGAATAGCGAAAAGAAGAAAGACTGCTTCCAGCTCAACCTGGACAACTGCATGAAAATCCCCCAAGAAATTGTTTGGAGTGCCGACACGAGTTCACGAGAATAAAAACAACCGGAGAAAGAAGGGATCTCTTTCCCCTTCTTTCTCCAGTCGTGCCAAGAGCTAACCCCAGCAACCGAAGTTACTGTTGCAAGCCATAGATTTCTTTCGGATTCGGAGATCCAGTGGAGCCGAAGTCCGTGTAGAAATCAACGTCGGAACGTACGGTGAACACCGAGCCGCCCACGTCGCCGCCGAAGTCAACCAGGCAAGTCGGATGGGCTGCAGTGCCGCCCGTGATCAGAACGGAGGTGAAGCTGAACGTTGGAGCCGTTCCGCACGGGAAGTGGCCGTTGACAGGGTTGATCCCGGATTGTTTGCGGTGCGAACGGAATACACCGATGTTCAGGTTGCCGGTCGGCAGAGCGCCGGCATTCCAAACATAGTCAACCGGCGTTGCGTTCGTTGCCGAACCGGTGATGGTGAGGCTGGTTGCGCTATTGATGGTGCTGATCGTGTAAGCCACGCCCTTGATGTTGATGGCGGCCTGCGATCCGCTGCAGGTAGCCGGGAACGAGGCACCGCCGCACCAGGTGTAGCTGAATTGATCGCCGCTGCTCCAAGTCACGGTGTGAACACTGGAGGTGACGCTGCCCAGGCCTTGCTCATAGGGCAAGCCGCTGACCGAGGTTAGGAACGGAGCGAAATCCGAAAGCTGCTTGGTCGAGCCAGGCGCGGCTTCGGACTGCGCGTAACCAATCAAATCGATTACGCTTCCCGGGATGATTTGTTTGCCGGTCACCGGCGCCAAGGTCACGATCCGGAGTTGCGACCACAACGGGTACGTTCCGTCGTAGATGTGGGTGAAGGGAATCTGCATGCAGGGGAACGGGTTGTTGGATACTCCGTTCACGATGGCGCCGCACTGCGGCAGGTTGTAGGGACCGGTGGGGTTTTCCGGGGTGCTGCCAAGCGTGGGAGAGAACGCTCCGCCTTCGGTTGAGAACAGCGGATCGATTGCGTCCACGGTGAGGTAGTGGGCCAGGTAGCCGGTGCTGCAGGTTACGTCGCCGCTGACGCCGGTTTCGCAGCTAAAGCCGGTTACGCCGGTCACAACGGGTGCGATGTTCTGATAGCTCCAGAACGTGTAGCCCATTCCGTCGGTGACCGAGAGTCCGCCGGTGACGTTATCCAAGCCAAGAGTGGCTGCAACTTCTTCGCCGGTACCGATGGAGCGAGCGCGGTATCCGCCGGAGCAGGCAGCGGTCTTGCTGGGATTGTAGAGCGGATCGCCGCAAGCTGTGGCGCCGGTCGGGAAAGGCGAGCAGGTGCCAGCCCCGAAGTTGGTGGCCGGTCCCGTCGCGAGGTTGCCCTCGGGATCGAGTTCCTGGCTGCTGTCGTCGTCGCTCAACCAGCTGGTCGCGCTGATTTTGCTGATGCCGATGGCGGCTGGAGCGCTGCCGGTCAACTGCCGGACGCCAGTGAATTCAAACGTGTTGTAGGTTCCGGACAGGGGCTCGCGAATGATCGCCTGAATGCCGGCGCCGGAGCTGGTCGGAATCGCACCGCCATAAGCGGCCGGGGTCGGAGTGACCGGCAGAATGTCGGCCGTGCAGGAGGTCGTGCCGTCGAAAATGAAGCCCAGCGTTTTGCGGTTGATGTTTTTGAAGAGGTAGCTGCCGTCGGCTTGCGTGGCGCCGAGGCCGTAGGTGCTGGTGTCGTGGTTCTGGGCCAGGATCACAACCGGGGCCACGCCTGTGGTCAGGGTGGTGTAGACCGGAACGGCCGCGGCGGTGAACGGATCGGTTCCCGTCAGCTTGAAGCTCAGAACGTTAAACGCGCCGCCTTTGTTGAAGGCATCGGTGATCACGCAGCCTTGCAGAGTGGGGTGCGTGGTGGAAGCGCCGCAAGCGGTCTGGTCGTAGCCCAGGCCACTGACGCCGTTGGTGGAGCTGTAAGTGCTCAGGGCGCGGGTGGTGGCGTAGAGAGCGTCCTCAGGACGCACGTCGGTCAACGCTGCATTGAAGAAGCAATAGAAAGTGGTGGCGCCGATCGCGCCCTGCTGGCCGCATTGGGGTTGTGGCGCCTGCCCCGCGGCAGTGGGTGCGGGTGAGGCCACGATCCAAGTCTGAAGCGCCACCGGTAGATTCGGTGTATCTGTGATGCCCGGCACTAAGTTGATGCCAGCCGCGGCGGGCCAGCTCTTACTATTGTTGGCGGGGGTGCAAGCGCCGTAAGTTCCCGTTGCCGGCGCAACCGACTTGGCGGTCGCAAAGAAGCAGCGGTTGCCGATGGTCGAGTCTGCGTTCAGAACAACGTAGACGTTGCAAACCGCGCTGCTGTCCCAGACAACCGAACCCTTGACGCCGTTGTCTAGAGCGGCGGGAGAAACACGGGAATCCTGCAGCGTGGCGTTCTTGGTTGTCCAGACGTTGACTGGCCCTGTGAAGGTCGGGTTTGCGGCGGCGATTTCGCCGTTGACCGCGTCGATCGCAGCATACGTGCCGGTGTTGTATTGCGCCGACGAGCCAACGCCTACAAAGCGGGGAGTAAACCCGCTGCTACAGGCTTGGCCGAAGCTGTTCGTGGCAAGTAGCACCGTCGCAGCAAACGACAGCGCTAACAGAGTCATCCTCTTCGTCATTTTCAATGTCTCCTTGGATGTCTTCGAAAGATTCGTACGTTCGTTGAAGAATGTGGATTGCCCGGTAGAGCGTACGGAACGGAGTGCCCGAACCGCAGGCGTAGTCTCGTTAAACCGTGTTACGGCAGGATGATCGAAATATTAAAAGTGAGTGAATTTCCGGTTGCTCACTTGTGGCTGCGTGGATAACAGAGGCATTTGCATGCGGGCCCCAAAACCCACAAACGCCGCCGCGAAATGCGCCACGAAATGCAGCATCCGGCAGATTATTCTGTCTTCTTTGTCACGAGGAATTAACCCCCGCTTCATCGTCCTGTAACAATGTGCCGCTACCCTTGCCGTTCATTCGCAGGCGGCCACCACGTCGGGAACGTGTGCCTTGATTCCCCCCAATTCCTCGGAGGACCAGCTGTGATTTGGCTCAGATCGTTAACATTCGGGGTGTTGTTGGGAGCGCTTTTTACCCCAGGCGTCGGCCGCGCATTGGTGAGACCTTCCGCGATCTTCTCATCCTCATTGGCTGCATCGGCCCCGTTGCCGCAAGCGGAAACCACGTCCATCCACGGAACAGTGATTGCTCTGTCGGGCGCGCCTTTGGGCGGGGTCCTGGTCACAGCAGAAGGGGCAGGTGGTGGGGCGGCTACGACCGACGTGCGCGGACATTACAGAATTACTGGCCTTGCGCCTGGGCCTTATACGATTAAGATTGCGGCCCCGGGCTACGATTTGCTGCAGCTGCGGGTCGCGGCCCGGCTGGGTGAGGATGGGGAAGCGGACGCGGTTTTGATGGTGGCGCGCAAGGCTGCCGAGCCGACTCCGGCAGCGCTTGAGCCGGAGGCGAATGCTCCCGCCACAAGTCAGACACCCCCGCCGCTAGTTGCTCGTCCGGCAGTTCCTCAGGCCACCGTCGCGTCTCAGAATTTTTCCGTCAAACCCGAGCGCGGCCGAGGGGCGCTTTACGGAGTCGTGACCGACCAGTCCGGCGCGGTGATTCCGGGCGGAGCGGCCACGGCTGCGAAGGCTGGCGGGCCGCCGAGCACAGTCGCGGTCAGTGCCCAGGGCCAATATGTGCTCAACCAACTGGCGCCAGGTCAATATCACTTGAAGGTCTCGGCGGCAGGTTTCGCGCCGTTTGAAACCGATGTAACCCTGGCCGCGGACCAGGCCCTCGAGATCGACGCTCCCATGCAGCCTCCGAGCGAAAAGCAGGAGATCAACGTCACCGCCAACAGCGGCGCCGAAGTGAAGACGGCCGAATCCCACATTGAGGGCACGATCACCGAAAAGGAAGTCCTGAAGACCGGACTGAATGGTCGCAACTTCACCCAGCTGATCGCGCTGGCGCCGGGTGTGAGCAACCAGACGGGACAGGATGAAGCTCTGGTGGGGGTCAAGGGCAGCGTCAAATACAGCGTCAACGGCGGCCGCGTCGAATACAACAATTTCGACGTGGACGGCAGCGACGTCTTGAACGCCGGTCTCAACGGCGCCGAAAGCACGTTGATGGTTTATCCCAGCCTGGATGCGATTCAGGAAGTCACGGTGCTGACCTCGAACTACGGAGCGATGTATGGCCGCAGCGCTTCGGGTACGGTGCTGGTGACGACGAAGTCCGGGACGAAAGATTTTCACGGCGGGCTTTACGATTTCCTGCGCAACGAGTTTTTCAACGCGCGCAATTATTTTGATCAGACGACCAAGGCTCCGCTCTACCGCCGGCAGGATTTTGGCGGCACTCTGGGCGGACCCTTGTACATTCCGGGCGTGTTCAATGCCAAGAAAGATAAGACGTACTTTTTCTGGTCGGAGGAGTTTCGCCTGGAAAAGACTCCGCAGGAGTTCAACCAGGCCGCGCCCAGCGCCGCCGAGCGCGGCATCGGCGTAAACTGCCCGAACGGAACCTACCCCGGCGGAGGCAATACCTGCGGCGACTTCAGTGACGTATGTCCGGTGGCGGGAACTGCGACCATTGACCTGACGCTTTATCCTGACTGCCCCATCGCCGCGAATATTACCACCGCCTCCGGAAGTTTCCCCGTACCGTTCAACAACAATCTGGTGCCCATTAATCCGACGTCGTCGGCCTTCCTGCAATCCGGGATCATTCCTTTGCCGAATTCTTCGTTGGGGTGCAACTCAAGCCTGGCGGGAACTCTGGGCCCATCGGGCCAACTCAACAACGTCTGCTATGACGCCGTGATCTCGCCCTCCACTTACTGGCGCGAGGAACTGGCGCGCGTCGACCAAAACTTTACCCAGAATCTCCGGCTCTCATTCCGCTACATTCACGACTCGTGGGACACGACCGAGCCGGTGCCGGCGTGGGGCTATGTGCAAAACAGTTTTCCCACGGTGCAGAACCGGCTCAACGGCCCTGGGATCAGCATGGTGGTGCGCCTGACCGATACCGTCTCCGCGTCGTTGTTGAATGAATTCGTGGTCAGTTATGTCGATTCCCACATTACCTTGCGCAACCAGACCCCCGCGGGGGTAACCCTTCCGGTCATTCCCAACTGTAATACCGCCGCCGTCGGGGGCGTGCAGCCGTGCATCGGCTATCTCTTTAACAATGGGGCGGGCGGGAAGACTCCGGGCCTCGTCATCGGTGGAACTAATCAGGTCTACGGTGGCACTGGTTTTACCGTAGACCCTTCGTACGCGCCTTGGGATCACACCAGCCCGACCTACGGTTTGGGAGACAATCTCACCAAACAATGGGGCAAGCACACGGTTCAAGTCGGGATGCAGGTCGTGGATGCGCAGCGCAACGAGATCAATGGATCCATCGGAGCAGCCACCGGCGACGTCCAGGGCCTGCTGACTTTCAGCAACCAAAACAATGTCACGCTGGGAAATGCTTTTGCAGATTTCTTAGCGGGACCAGGGACGCCCGGTTGTTCCCAAGGTTGTACTACCAACTTCATCAAGAGCTACCAGCAGGACAGTGCCCAGCTCAAGTACTACAACGATTACTGGATCGCCGAGCCCTACCTCCAGGACGACTGGCATGTGAACCATCGCCTGACTGTGAATTTGGGTTTGCGCATGAGTCTCTTCTGGAACTACCACGAGAAGAATCTCAACGCCTGGAACTGGCAGGCGAGCGACTTTCAGGCGGCGAGCGCCGCGACTGCGACCCTGGCGCCCTATTCGTTCCCGATTAACGGAGGCTTTTTCGAAGCGGTTGTGGGCGACTGCGTCCGGTTCTCAACTTGTAAGACGATCCCGTTTAATCCCAACGATCCCAGCAATCTCAGCCCCGCCTTGGCTACGGTTCTGGAAAATGGTTTAAGACAATGCGGCACCAAAGGGATTCCCGCCAGCTGTATGAGCAACCACATCTTCAACCCAGCGCCACGCATCGGATTTGCCTGGGACCCGAAAGGAGACGGGAAGACCTCCATTCGCGGCGGATACGGGGTGTTCTTCGAGCACGGAACTGCGAAGGAAGCCAACACGGGCTCGCTCGAGGGCAGTGCGCCGCCCGTGCTGACGATGACCGCTCCTCTTCCGTTTGGCTACGAGAACATTGGCCTGTGCAGCGGCTGCTTAACCACCACGCCGGCGGCCTTCCCCATCGATGTGACTTCGATTCCGAACCAGACCATCTGGCCCTACGTTCAGCAATGGAGCCTGAGTGCGCAGCGCCAACTTCCCAAAGACATGGTGGCGACGATCGCCTACGTCGGCAGTAAAGGGACGCACCTGAGTGCGGAACTGCAAATGAACCAGTTGTCGTCTCCGCCGACTGGGCCAGATACGGGCATCTTCCTGAACGGGAACCCATTCAACCCGGGTCAGCCGGTGACGGTGGGGGGAGACTGCAAGACCTACAATGGCTCCTCATTCACTGTGAACGGCATTATCGTGACTCCCTCGGAGCCCGCATTTAATAATCTTGCGGCCGCCTGTTTCGGATCCAAAGACCCGATCTCCGGTGCCGTGCTCTCAACCATTCCGAATCCCAACCTCTTCCGCCCTTATTTCGGCTTCCAACGAATCCTCGCCCTGCGCGACGTCGCGGACTCGCAGTACCACGCGCTGCAGGCCACTTTGCGGCGGACCCGCGGCCCTTTGACCGTTGGCATGTCTTACACCTACAGCCACGCGCTGGACGATTCGTCGGACCGTTCCGATGCATCCTTTGTGAACTCTGCCAACATCAAGTCCAGCTGGGCCAGCTCCAATTTCGACGAACGGCATTTGTTCAATTTCAACTACATCTACAACCTGCCGAAATTTGCCACCGACTTTGAACGCTGGCTCGGCCGCGAGTCCGCCGCCGACTCCAAGGCTCCAGGATCAGATGCCCCGCAAGGCTCGGCGCTCTCTCGCATACTGTTGGATAACTGGCAGATTTCTGGAATCACGCTTTTCCAGTCCGGCACTCCGTTCAGCGTCATCAACAGTGGCAGTACGACTGGAATTTCGGTGCAGGACAATGCTGGCGTAGCCAACGGTGCGGGTTCTGGATCTTACCCCGACGTTGTAGCCAACCCGAAATCAGCGTTTCCCCTGGGGGTCACCCGGCTCAATCCGCGCAGCATCGGTCCCCTTTTGTTTGACCCGGCTGCTTTCGCCGCGCCGCAAGGACTTACTTTCGGGAACGCGGGCCGAAATTTTCTGAACAATCCGCACCGCATCAACTTCGACATTTCCCTGTTGAAGAATTTCAAGATTACGGAGCAGAGCAATCTGGAGTTTCGCGCCGAAGGTTTCAACGTTTTCAACCATACCGAGTTCCGCATCTTCAATCCGAATACTGGCAATGCGGCCAACAACACAATCAACTGCTACGGTGGCGGAATCGGCAATGCCCCTTATACAGCGGCCGGAGGCAACACGATTTTGCCGGGATCGACCAGCCTCCTGCCGGAGTACCAGGACTGCACGACCGGAAGCGCGTTCCTGCATCCGATCGATGCCCACCGTCCCAGGACCATTCAGCTTGGACTGAAATATAGCTTTTGAGGACAGCGATCACGGAATGGCGAGCACCGGAATTGCGAGTACAACCCAGGGAGTACGAAGCTCGGCGCGGAAGCCCAGCCTGCAGCAAGGCTACATCATGCTTACGCTGCTCTTGTTCATGGCGTTGCTGGTAATTGCAGCCGCAGCCGTTGCACCCAGCATCGCGTTTGAGATCCGGCGTGAGCGCGATGAGGAATTAGTTCATCGGGGTGTGCAGTACTCGCGAGCCATCCGCAACTTTTCCAAGAAAACCGGACGCTTCCCGAACCGCCTTGAAGAACTGCGCGAAACCAACGGTCTGCGATTCATTCGCAAGCTCTACAAAGATCCGATCACGGGGAAGGATTTCAAGCCGCTCCACATGATGGACATACCCGTTCCGGGGCAAGCGGCGAATGTTAATTTATCCAACTCGCCAGCAGACGGGAATTCGACCGCAGACAATTCCGGCCCGGATCCAGCCAATCCGGCCAATCCCACTCCGTTGCTCAACCCCGGCATGACTGGCGGCATTACCACAGGCGGCGCTACCACTACCAACCCCTACTCGGGTTTCGCAGGTAATGCCACAGGTAGTAGCGAAAGCCAGCCCGGGTTGTTGATCTTCGGGGTGGTCAGCACGAGTAAAGCGAAGAGCATCCGCGAATTTGACCATAAGAAGCATTACAACGAGTGGCTGTTTTTTTACGATCCCCGCTACGATAGCGGCCGTGAGATTAAGGGTCCGACATCTTTAACGATTCCCGCTATGCCTCAGGCACCCCCCTCGAGGAAAGAAGAATCCACCCCTTAACCATTTGCAATGAACGCCCTCGGTTCGCAACGCCCGTAGGGCGAGTAAGGTCGATCGTGTAATTTGTGCCAAGGGTTTCGCTTACGCCGGGCACTTTCGTCTAAGGCGTTCACCCGATATCAGGGTGCGACTGCCAAGCGCAGGAGTCGCGCGGGCATGCCGCAGACTGGCTTTGGTTTGGAAAGGCGCCGGACGGCGAAAGCCATCGTCTGGTCCGCGTAGCGGTGTTTGACCCCTCCAAATTCGCGGTTTTGCCCGTTAAGTCCCCATAAATCTCACATAGCAGGGGCGCAGACGGTTCTTGGCAGCGGGATCCAACCATCTGCAAATGCCTGTGGAAAAATGATGTTCGGGTGTCACTGACAGCCCCTGTCTCAAAGTGGCAATATGGATGCTATGAGAATCGGTAAGATTCAACCGCGCGCGAACTGGGCGGAGGCGATGCAAGAAATCAGGGGGAGTCGGATGATGGAGCAGACTGTTCGGCTGGGTCCGCGCGAACAGCAGATTGTCGAGCTACTTTTACAGGGCTGCGATAACGCAGAAATTGCCGCCGAACTGAAAATGGCGCGCCGAACTGTGAAAGCACATTTCAACCGGCTGTTTCTCCGATTCGGAATCAATGGCGGTATCAAGCGAGTCAAACTCGCGACCCTGTTATACCGGAGGCAAGCATGTCTGCAGTTGGGCGTTATGGGAGCCGTGTCCCCAGTGAACGTGAGCAGCGAGTCATCCAACTCGTTGCCGAAGGCTTGAAAAACAAAGAAGTGGCCGAGGCGATCGGCACGACCGAACATGTGGTAAAGAATTACCTGCGCGTAATCTACGACAAACTTGGGCTTTGGAACCGCGTCGAACTAGCGCTTTGGTATGAGTCGCGTCGCACACCCTCAGCGCTGGTGACTCAGTAAATTTTCGTTTGAAATCCGCGCTCGCGGGTTTCGCTGCGCGGAGATGCGGGCAAGGTTTGCCCTGGGCGCTTTCTTCTGCAAGCAGTCCCTTCCGCTTAGCGCATTGAGGTTTGCAGAGTTCAGGTTCGCGGCATTACTGGCAACCAAAAGCCTGAAGATGTCGCAGCCGGTCGCCCGCGCCTTTCATTCCCCGGCCCGCAGCCGCGTCCAGCAACACCCGCGCTTGATCGCAATTCTTCTCCACTCCATCGCCCTTCAGGTACAGATCCGATAACAGCAGGGTGGCGTCGGCATTGTGTTTGGCGATCGCCTTCCAAAGCCACTTTGCCGCCTCCGAGCTGTTGCGTTCCTGACCCTCCGCTCCGTTGAGATAACGTTGCGCCAGGGCAAGTTCCTGCGCGCCGTTTGCCGAGACAGGTTCCGCCTGGAGGCTCTTCTCGTCGATGACGGCGGTGGGGCTCGCAACCTGAGCGGCCGCGTCTGGGCTAGCCTTCGCGTTGGCCGAGTTGGACCCAGAATCGGCGTGTCGTGGATCACCTGCATTGTTTGCCGCATTACTTGACGGGACCGTCGCTTGAGTATTCGCAGGCGACGTTTGCTCTGCGGTTCGGTCCGCGGTTCGGTCGGGGATCGGTTCTGGAGAATCTGCCGTCGAGAAGGTCGGCGCCGGTGTTGATTGAGCGGGTTGCGTCGTTGCCACGGGCGGAGCCTGCAATGCTACGCGTGGACTTTGCGACGAACTCTGCGACGTTTGCAGGCTGCGCCACGCTACGTAAGCGAGCGCAAGAACAACGACTACCGCGATTCCGGCATACAGGCCATAGGGCCGCGAAGCCGGGGCCGGCTCGAAGAGGTTGCTCGTTCGGTGGTCGCGGTTATCGAATTCACTGCCTCGGGCCGGCAGGAATTCATGCGTGTTCCCGGCGGGTTCCGAGACTGCGTCCTCAGACCGAACGAATCGCTCGTCGTGGTTATGCACCAGGTGGCGCTGCGCCAGCGGAGCCGGTTCCTCCGCGAACAAGTGCGCGACTTGCCGATCATCCCCAAGAGGATATTCAGTGGGAGCATCCCCACGGTACACGGCACTTGGCAAATCGGCGACATGAGCTTCCGCACCATGATCGGCAACATGAAGGTCGGTAATGTTGAGATCGGCTGCAGCCGGCTGAGCGGCCACGGGCTCGCCGCACATGCCACAAAATCGGTGCGACGCTGGATTCTCCCGACCGCAGGCCTGACAGTAAACCACCGCCGCCGGAACCTCCGTGGCCGGAACTTCCGTGGTAAGAGAAACAGGCGCTGCGATTGGCGTGGCTTCCTGTTCCGTGACCGGGGATCGAGCGGTGATTTCGGGCGTGGGGTTATTCCCTTGCAACTCCCGCAAAAGATCGAGCACCGCCTGCTCGCGCTTTTCGGGAGGACTGGTGAAATAAACCTCGGCCCACCGGCCCATGTTCTGCGCCAGGAGGGGATTGAGCAGGGGGTTCAACTCCGGTGGCGGCAGGGTGCTGGATCGTTCGGAATGGTCGTCTGGGTGCGGCAAACAGCGTTCTCCCGTCTAACGAAACCTGGTTCGAAATCTGTTTCGACTTCTGGCTCGAGAATTGATCGGCAACCTGATTGTACGATTGCACTCCGGCGGTTGGGGGTTGTCAAATAAAAGACTGTCAAATAAAACGGCGGTAAATCGGCGGACGACGCGCGACCCGACCATTCAGTCGCAGGCTTTGCGGTACGCGGGCTCGAACTGGTCCAGTTGCGCGTCGCGTTGCGACGCGAATTTCCCCTTCGGGGTTTTACCGTACAGATCGGCTCCGGGGCAGTAGTAAAGAGCGGTGTGGAGATCGACCCAAACCTGGGTTTCAGGATTGCCTTTGTATTCCGGAACTGCGGGCGGTTCGGCCAAGCCCAGGCCAATGAGCATCCGGTCGAAAAGCGAGAGGCCGGCATCCGCCGCGGGCTTGTGTTGGTTCGCCACCGCTGCTGCTTTGCCGGTAGCGGCAACCGAATGAGTGGATCGGACTCCCCAACCGATCACGCAGATCACCAGGAGCACGGCGATGGCCAGGTAGATGTCCCCGCGATGGGTATTCCACAATCGGGCCAGGGCGCCGGGTTGCTTGGCCGAGGCCAGTTGCTCGAGGAACGCACGCGCGGTCGCGGCAGAACTCCACGCGGCGGGGCGCTTGGGCGGTGCCATGGCAGCCGGCTCCGGCTCGTCGCCCTTTGCATTTTCCAGCCCATCATTTTCATTTGCATTGGCCCCGGTTGCCAGAGGAATTTCGAGATCCGAAAATTCCGAGTCCTCGAACTCCGCGCTCACTCGCGGCTCATTCCATGGAGTGGGCTCGATCCTCTTTTCGTGGGGCAGTCCGGCCGCCAAAAGATCGGGCACGCGTTTTTCGAGGGAACCGGCCGGCGGCTTCTCGAAGTTCACGCGATCGAAGTTCAGGGGATCGGGAAGCTGCGCTGGCTCCTCGTGACCGGGTTCGTCGTTTACTGGAGAGGCGGACACTGGAGAGGCGGGCACTGGAGAGGCAGGCGCAGAAGGGGCGGGTGCTGAGGGAGCGGACGTAGCCTTTTTCATCGCCTCCTGCATGCGCCACAGAGTCGCCACCTTGCTCTGCATGCTGGGAGCTTCATAGTCGCTGCTGCGCGGCGTGCCGCAGTTTCCGCAGAAGTGCTCTTCGCCTACCAGCTGGTGACCGCACTTGCGGCAGGCAAAACTGGGAGTGGACGTCGGCTTAGGCGGCGCGGCGGCGTTGAGCGCCGTGCCTTTGGCTGGGGAAACATCGGCTGCGGAAACATCGGCTGCGGAAGCATCGACCAGCGCCGCGAGATTGGGTTTCAGTTTCTCCAAAGCTTCCAGCATGACCGCTCGTTCGCTGGCCAGCGATTTTTTCAAGCTGACTTCCTGGTCGCGCCCCAACGCTTCGGTGACCAATCCGGCCATGAGTTGGCAGGTATGAACGTCGTGGTCGGTGAAGGCGCGCGGGTTTGGGTAATAGAGCTCCAAACCGCCGGCGATTTCGCCATCCTGAAAAATGGGCACCGCGATCAGCGACTGGATGCCGCGCCACCGGCACTCCTCGGTATCGAGCAGGCCCTGGTGACGAACATCGTGAACGTCGGCGCAGCGGAACACTTGGCCGGTTTGCAGGCACGCGAAGCAGAGTGCTTTTTCCATGGGAACTTCGGTTCCCGCGGGCAGCGTCAGCCCATGGGCTGCTCTGTATCGGACTTTCTTGCCCTGGAGAATCCCCACCACCGCGCCGCTGGCCCGCGCGATCTGGGTCAGGCGCTCGGCCACCAGAGACATCGCATCGTTCAGTTCGAGATGTCGAACCTGAATCTGGTGCTGGGTGCTCACGATCTCTGCCAGAGTGGAGCTGTAATCGGTCGCGGCGTGCGGCTCGCCCTCGCGGGTCTGGGGACTGACCGCACTCGATGCGAGGACGGAGCTTTTTTCCTCTTCCAGATGTTCTGGCTTCAGATCGAGGCGCAGTTCCATCTCCAGCATCTCGCGGTTGTGCTCCTGCAGCACATAGGCCGCTTCCAGCAGCTTGGCGAGGGTTTGCTCGTCGCGAACTGGTTTGACTTTTTCCTCGGACACGATTTCTTTTTCCACCAGTGGAAACCGTCCCATCGCGCAGCCGGAGCGCTGGCCGGAGTGCGCCTATTCTAGTGCAAATCCCGTACTCGGCCCATACCAACTAAAGAGCGGAAAGTGCAGCTTGCGGGGGACGCGTTTCAAGGGGGATCGAACAATTTAGGGCTCCCGGGCAGGTGGGCCCTCAAAATCTTCCCATAGTTTACCGCCAGAAGTGCAGGCTGGCGAGTGTTCTTATAAGCGTTCTTATAAGCGCTGAACGCGGCCGACGAGGGCAGCGGGCCGGGTAACCACACTCCAGTAACCACACCCGTCCGCAGTTGCAAAGAGTCTGCACGCCCAGCATTTCCCTACGCAAACTGACGCGCGATCACTCGCGGTTGTAGGACTTGGGCGGAAGCAGAAATTGCAGTCCGAAATAACCCTGGAAATAACTCTGATTGCTGCGGGTGGGTTCAAGGGCGCGTCCGGCCATGAACAGCAGGATCACCGGGCGGTGGATTTTGTAGCGGCCACCGAAGTCAATCGTCGGCTGGTATTGGGACGGATGGAATGTGCCTTGAGAATACACTTCCATATCCAG
>Ga0181532_10003365_pt1 | contig 14414 bp, 11 predicted proteins | sample PEATcosm2014_Bin_33_FD_119768 | JGI IMG/M metagenome (GOLD analysis project Ga0181532, IMG submission 119768) | Peatland microbial communities from MTU Mesocosm Facility, Houghton, MI, USA - PEATcosm2014_Bin11_30_metaG | ecosystem: Environmental > Terrestrial > Soil > Wetlands > Peat | place...
CGGCCCGTGAATGCGGAAGATGGTCGCGTAATACGGAATATCCTTGTCCTGCAGAATGTGCACCCGCCCGTCTTCCACGTAGTCGTCGGTCACCTGCGACACCGTGGTTGTCGACGCCACGCGGCTGATGAACAGCAGCGCCGCCAGGATCATCCCCGCTTCCACCGCGACGGTTAAGTCGGCAAACACAGTCAGCGCAAACGTCACCAGCCAGATGCTGATGTCGGTCTTGGTCAGCTTCAGCAGTTGCGGAATCTCGCGCCACTCGCCCATGTTGTAGGCGACGACCAGCAGAATCCCCGCCAGCGCCGCCATCGGCACATAGCTGACCAGCGGCGCCGCGAACAGCAGAATCGCCAGCAGCGTCAGCGCATGAATCATTCCCGCCACTGGCGTCTGCGCTCCCGCGCGAATGTTGGTTGCCGTCCGCGCAATCGCTCCCGTCGCCGGCAATCCGCCAAACATCGGCGAAAAAATATTCGCCACGCCCTGTCCAATCAGCTCCACGTTTGGATTGTGCCGGTCCTGATTTGTCCGAGCCTCACTCATCCGATCCGCCACCACCGCTGACATCAGCGATTCAATCGCGCCCAGCATGGCCACCGTGAACGCCGGTCCCAGCAGCCCGTGGATCAGATCCGTGCGAAACTTGGGAATCTGCAAGTGCGGCAGCCCGCCCGGAATTCCTCCAAATCTCGTCCCAATCGTTTCCACCGGCAGGTGGAAAAAGTACACCGCGGACGTTGCCAGCAGCAGCGCCACGATCGGTCCCGGAATGCGCGACGACAGCCCGCGGCAAATGATCAGCGTCAACAAAGTAAATACGGCAAGCGCCGTCGCTTCAAACGACAGCGTATGAAAGTTGCCCGCCAGCGCCTCCATCCGCAGCCAGAACACGCCCGGAACTTTTTCCAGATGCAACCCGAAAAAATCTTTGATCTGCGTGCTGGCAATCAATACTGCAATTCCGTTCGTGAATCCGATCACTACTGGCCGCGGAATAAATTTCACCCCCGTGCCCAGTCCCGTCGCGCCCATGATGACCAGCAGCACCCCGGCCATCACCGTACACATGAACAGCCCGTCCACGCCGTGCACCGCCACAATCCCCGCCACCACCACGACAAACGCGCCCGTCGGCCCGCCAATCTGCATCTTCGATCCGCCCAGTGCCGAAACCAGGAATCCAGTCACGATCGCGCAGTAAATTCCAGCCTGTGGCGTCAGCCCCGAGGCAATGGCAAACGCCATCGCCAGCGGCAGCGCCACCAAACCAACGGTCACTCCAGCAATCAGATCCAGCAGAAATTTGTGCCGGTTGTAGTCGCGCAGACACAGCACCGACTTCGGAAGCCAATTCTCATTCAAGGAAACGTTCAGGAAAACACGCGCCATTTTTCCATTATCTCCCACGCAACAGGAATCAGGTAGATGACGGACGAGTTAAAGCAAACCAAAGAACGTGTGCACTGAGTGGCAGAAATCACGTAGCAGCGGACGCATTCGTCCGCCCGCGAAGCGCAAAGGCGCCCGGACGAATGCGTGCGGGCCTACGTGATTCTTCGCCGTCAGCCGGGTGCCCCATTTCTCGCGCGTCCTCTGCGCGAGAAGTGGGGATAATTGCCGGGCATGCAGATTCTGCCGACCGTTCTTCAGCACGGTAGAATTCCCTCATGCACTTCCTCCGAACCCTGGGATGGCTGGCCTGCGTCGTCTATACCACCATCCCTCTGTTCTGGCTGATGGTTCATCCCCGCGCCCATCGCTGGCGCGAGCGCGAAGGCTCGCCGTTCCGTGTGCTAGTCCCCGCCTGGATCGTCATGTGGATCAGCATGGGCGTGCTGACCGGCCCGTGGCGCGCCGTAGCCCTCTACTCAACCCCCTGGTCGTGGATTCCCGCCGCCCTTCTGTTCGCCACCGGCATCACGATCTATTTCAGTTCCGGCGCCCACTTCAGCTGGGCCCAGCTAGGCGGCCTGCCCGAGCTGCGCGAGAATCATCATGACGACCGCCTCGTCACCACCGGAATCCGCGCCCGCGTCCGGCATCCCGTCTATCTCGCCCACCTCTGCGAAATGCTGGCCTGGAGCGTCGGCACCGGCCTGGCAGTCTGCTGGCTCCTCACAGCTTTCGCAATCCTCACCGGCGCAGTCATGATTCGCATGGAAGATGCGGAGTTGGAGAAGAGGTTTGGGGACGAATTCAGGACTTATCGGAGCAAGGTTTCGACCGTGCTACCGAAACTCCGCCGTTAACGCGGCCACTCGGGCGCGAGGATGGTTCATATACAATGCTGCCGAGTCTACTCGCCACAGAGGTTTCGTTTTCCAATGAATTACGCGATCTTATTCGACTCCCCCCTCCCAGCAGACCCCAATTTCTATCTGCTAGTCGTGGGCATGCTTGTCATAATAATGGCCCTCCTCAAGCCGAATCCCAGCATCGTGCCGCTCAGCTGGACGCAGAACGTACAAGTCGCCATCGTCGTGATTGGCTTCGTCTCGTTCGCGGTCGGAGCCGTGGGCGTAGCGTCCGAAAGGGGATGGCTGGGGGCGAAAAGAGAAGACAAACCAACATCTCCCATTGGCCTTCCCAAGGGGGACACCGGTGACTGCACTGTCAAGGATCTGAACGGGCAGGCGTATTACAACGTGGGCCGCGCTTGGAACGATCTCCATCAATACGACGAGGCCGCAAGATACTTCAATTGTGGTGCGTCGGCCATCGAGGGCATCAAGGACAAAAAGGACCGCGACGCCTGGTGGGAGACCCACGCCTTCATCCTAAAGGATTGGGGCAGCGCGTTGGGCGGCGGCGAGGGCAAATGGTGTGATGCTAAGGTTAAGTTCGAAGGCGCGATAGCGCTGCTCGACCCTCACAAAGACACGGCTGCTGATATTAAACAGGCGTTCGACGGCGCTGTGACTAGCCTCGCGAAGGCAAAGCAGAACTGTGGGCACTAGGAAGAGGCTCGAAGATATAATCCGACTTGGCTGAAAGCTGAACGCTGCCAGCTGATAGCTTTCCCCATGCGCTTCGAACTCTTCATCGCAACGCGGTATCTTCGAGCCAAAAGAAGACAGGCCTTCATCGGCATCATCACCGGCATCTCCATCGCCGGCGTCGCCGCCGGCGTCGCATCCCTCGTGGTTGCCATGGCCATCACCAACGGATTCCGCCAGGACCTCCAGCAGCGCCTGCTCGGCTCCACGTCGCACATCAGCCTGCAGCGCATCGCCGACGACGGCATCAAAGACTGGCCCGCGCTGATGGACCGCCTTTCCAAACAGCCCCACGTCGTCGCCGCCGCGCCCGCCATCTTCGAACAGGTCCTGATCTCCCGCGGCCCCCGCGCCCGTGGCGCCGTCCTCAAAGGCATGATCCCCAAGTACGAGCGCAAAGTCGGAGACCTGTTAACCACGGTAAAAGAAGGCTCGGCCACCGCCCTCGAAGATGCCAGTGTGGGCGCGGGCGACTCGCCCGCGCATCCCGCAGATACCACCGAAAAAGATCCTCCCGATTCGCTCGCAGCCGTCCAGCAGCGCGTCGCCGCCATGCCGCCCATCGTCCTCGGCAAAGACATGGCCGACAACCTCGGCGCCACCGTTGGTTCCACCGTCCTCGTGGTTAGCCCCCAGGGCGAATTGACTCCCTACGGGATGGCGCCCAAATACACGCGTTTCCGCGTGGTCGGCATTTTCAACTCCGGCTTTTTCGACTACGATTCCGGTTGGGCCTTCGTGCGCCTCTCCGATGCACAGCGCTTGTTTGGCTTGGGCGACTTCATTTCCGTCGTCGAGTTCAAAATCGACGACATTTTCAAAGCCGACCAGGTCACCGCGCAACTCGAAGCCGCTGCCGGCAAGGGTTTCATGGCCACCAACTACCTCGAGCAGAACAAGGCTCTGTTTCACGCTCTCCGCCTGGAGCGCCTGGTCACCTTCATCACCATCGGCCTCATCGTCTTCGTCGCCGCCCTGAACATCCTGATCTCTCTGATTATGATGGTCATGGAAAAGACCAAAGACATCGCCGTGCTCATGTCGATGGGCACGCGCCGGGCCCAGGTGCGCAACCTCTTTATTGCGCAAGGCGTGCTCATCGGCGCCATCGGTACCGCCATCGGCCTGATGCTGGGCTATGCCATCTCCTACGCTGGCGGCCATTACCATGTGCTCGCTCTTTCCCCCGAGGTCTACTCCATCGACTACGTCCCCTTTGCTCCCCGTGCGATCGACGGAGTCTGGGTCGGCCTGTTCGCCGTTTTAATTTCGTTCGTTGCCACGCTCTACCCCTCGTGGTCGGCCGCCCGCATTCTCCCCGCCGAGGCCCTCCGCTATGAATAAGAACTTCTTCGCCACGGATTCCCGCGGATTCCCGCGGAAAGAAAAACCTGACTCTGGATTCTCACAGATAGAAAAATCTGACTTCGAGGTACCGCGGAAAGAAAAACCTGACTTTGGGTGGCGCAGCGCTTTCAGCGCTGCGATCAAACTTTACCTTTTATCGCGGGCTTTAGCCCCTGAGGGAATCGCCGATCCCGAATCCCAACACTGTAACTGCAATCACTTCACTGCAACGCTACCGGATATACCCTATTCGGCAGGCCCCTGGAACGAAAGGCACACCACGTGCATCTAAACCAACAGGAATCGATGCTGCGCGTCGAAAACCTGAAGAAGGTTTTCCGGTCCGGCGAATCGGACCTGGTGCTCTTTGAGAATTTGTCGTTCGAAGTGAAGCGTGGGGAAATGCTAGCCATTGTCGGCGAATCCGGGGCAGGGAAGAGTACCTTGTTGCACATCCTGAGCGCTCTTGATCGCGCTTCCGCAGGTGACGTATACTGCGCCAACTTGCGATTGAATTCCTTATCGCACGACGAAGCCGCCGACTTCCGCAACCGGGAAACCGGCTTCGTGTGGCAGTTCCACTATCTGCTGCCGGAATTCACGGCGGCAGAAAACGTTGCCATGCCACTGCTCCTGCGGGGGCAGGCGTGGCCGCAGGTTGAGCCCGAAGCTGCACGCTGGCTGCGCGAGGTCGGACTGGAGCAGCGCGCCCATCATCGCTCCGGCGAACTTTCGGGCGGCGAGCAGCAGCGCGTGGCTCTGGCCCGCGCGCTCATCACCGGCCCCAAGCTCTTGCTGGCCGATGAGCCCACGGGTGACCTTGACGGACATACGGCGGAAGCGGTTTTTGAATTGATCGCGCGGTTGCATCGCGAGCACCAACTTACCTCCCTCATCGCTACGCATAACTTGGCGTTCGCCCGCCGCTGCCATCGTGTATTAAGGTTGCAGCGCGGCCGCATGGAGGAGATTCCGCCGGACTCGCTCCCGGCCTGAGGTTGCGGAGTTCGTTTTGGAAGGACACGTCTGCAAGCCGCGAAGCGGCGAAAGAATGCAGCCCACGGCGTAAGCCGTGGGAACGATACAGCGAGAGGGACAGAGCCCCGAAGGGGCGAAAGAAACGCTTCGTGGAAAGCACGGCTTCAGCGGCGCCGCCGAGAGAGAGGTTTTGTGGAAGGGCACGGCTTTAGCCGTGCCCCCGGCGATCGGAAGACAAACGGGTGAAGTTGTCGAAACGTTTTACAACAGTTTCTTTGGTAACGTGATCAAAGGTCTGTAAAATCGTTTCAGAGCTTGGGTTTTAGGGCCATTTAATTGCATAATGTAAAGATAGGCCAAGGTTTTGGTTGGAACCAGGGATCGGTTTTGGTAGGTCGGGCAAGCACAGTTCTTCTCGACCAGGAAGGTCAGGGGGAAGGGCATTATGTTTGAACGCTATACGGAGAAAGCCAGGCGCGTCATCTTTTTCGCACGCTATGAAGCCAGCCAGTTCGGGTCTCCCTATATCGAGACGGAGCATCTGCTTCTCGGACTCCTGCGCGAAGACAAAGCCCTAACCAACCGCTTCCTGCGCTCCCATGCCTCGGTCGAATCCATCCGCAAGCAGATCGAAGGCCACACCACGATCCGCGAGAAAGTTTCGACCTCGGTCGATCTTCCGCTCTCGAATGAATGCAAGCGCGTGCTCGCCTACGCCGCCGAGGAAGCCGAGCGCCTCTCGCACCGGCACATTGGCACCGAACATTTGCTCTTGGGTCTACTAAGGGAAGAAAAATGCTTCGCCGCCGAGATTCTGCACGAGCGCGGCCTGCGCCTCTCCACCATCCGCGAAGAACTGGCCCGCAGCACGCAGGAAAAAGCTCAACCTCAACGGCAGCGTGAAAGTTCGCTGCTCGCGGAATTTTCGCGCGATTTGACCCAGGCTGCCATGGACAGCCAGCTCGATCCTCTGGTCGGCCGCGAAGCCGAAGTCGATCGCGTCATCCAGATCCTCTGCCGTCGCACCAAAAATAATCCCGTGCTGATCGGCGAGCCCGGCGTGGGCAAGACCGCCATCGTCGAAGGCCTCGCGCAGCGCATCGCCGACGGCGAAGTTCCGTCCTTCCTCGCCGACAAGCGCATCCTCGCTCTCGACCTCTCGCTCATCGTCGCCGGCACCAAGTACCGCGGCCAATTCGAAGAGCGACTCAAGACCATCATGAAAGAGCTGATGGAAAATCAGAACTCCATCATCTTCATCGACGAATTGCACACCCTCGTCGGTGCCGGATCCGCCGAAGGTTCGCTCGATGCCGCCAACATTCTGAAGCCCGCGCTATCACGGGGCGAAATTCAGTGCATCGGCGCCACCACGCCCGGCGAATATCGTAAGTCGATCGAAAAAGACCGCTCCCTCGAGCGCCGCTTCCAGGCCGTGAAAGTTCCGCCGCCGAACGAAGCCGATGCCATCAAAATTCTTTTCGGCATCAAAGATCGCTACGAAAAGTTCCACGCCGTCACCTACACTGACGAAGCCATCAATTTCGCGGTCTCGCACTCCAACCGCTACATCCCGGATCGCTTCTTGCCCGACAAGGCCATCGACCTGGTCGACGAAGCCGGAGCCCGCGTGAAACTGCGCCAGACTTCGCTTCCCGAGGAGCTGACCGAAGTCCAGAAGCGCATCAAGTTCATCGTGCATCGCATGGAAAACGCCATCGCGAACCATGAGTTCGAAAAGGCCCGCTTCTACTCCGATGAAGAGCGTAAAGAGCGCGAAAACCTGCGCGCTCTGCGCGAAAAATATCATCTCGACGAGTCTTCGACCGGGGTAGTCAACCGCGAAGACATTGAAGACGTAGTCTCGCGCTGGACCGGCGTCCCCGTCACTTCCATCAAAGAGGAAGAAACCCAGAAACTCCTCCGCATCGAAGAGGAGCTGCACAAGCGCATTATTTCCCAGGACAAGTCGATCAGCGCCCTGGCCCGCGCCATCCGCCGTTCGCGCGCCGGCCTGAAGAATCCGAACCGCCCCATTGGCTCGTTCCTGTTCCTCGGCCCCACCGGCGTCGGCAAAACTGAAGTCGCGCGCACTCTGGCGCAATTCATGTTCGGCACCGAAAAAGCCCTGGTCCGCTTCGACATGTCCGAGTTCATGGAGAAACATTCGGTCTCGAAGCTGATCGGCTCGCCTCCAGGTTACGTCGGTTACGAAGAAGGCGGACAACTGACCGAGCGCGTGAAGCGCGCTCCCTACTCCGTCGTCCTGCTCGACGAAATCGAGAAGGCACATCCGGATGTCTTCAACATCCTGCTGCAGGTTTTTGAAGACGGCCAGTTGACCGACGGCCTCGGCAACACCGTCGACTTCAAGAACACCATCATCATCATGACCTCGAACATCGGCGCGCGCCACTTGCAGAAGCGCGAGGGTTTCGGCTTCCAGTCCACAAAGGAAGACGTCATATCCGACAAGGTGGAAGAGCTCGTCAAGGGCGAAGTCAAGCGCACCTTCAATCCCGAGTTCCTGAACCGTCTTGACGAAGTCATCCTGTTCCTGGCCCTGGGCGAGAGCGACCTCATCCAGATTCTCGAGCTCATGGTCAACCAACTCAACCAGAACCTGGCGCAGAAAGCCATCACGGTCACGGTTGCCGACGATGCCAAGAAGTGGATCCTCAACCAGACCCTCACCGACCGCAGCTACGGCGCTCGCCCGCTACGCCGTGCCCTGCAAAAGTACATCGAAGACCCGCTCTCGGAGGCGCTGATTCAAGGCACCATCACCACCCGCCCCGCCTTCATCGAGGTCTTCCTTGAAGACAACAAACTCTTCTACCGCCCAGTAGACGCGGAGAAGACCGAAGGCGTGCTGTTGTACGAGAAGTAGGTTTTGCCTATGTGGGGCGGGCACTCCTGCCCGCCAGCCGAGCGCAGCTCGGCAAGGTTTTCAGCCGCCAGCCAAAAGCTGGCGGCTTTCTTTTCGAAGCCCGGCAAGAATGGGTAGGGCACGACTTTAGTCGTGCCGTAAGCCGGAAGAGAATCGCCGCTTTAGCGGCTGAGGGTCGGGCGAGCCGCTCGCGGACGCGACACTCCGCGTCCTCCGATCCCATCGCCAATGAACTTCTTTTCCTTCCAGATGAACCCCGCCAATCCAGCGATCCACTCCGTTGAGCGCGACATGGTCGGCCTTCCCCGCAACCACCCGCCGACCCATCGGAGTCAGCTCCAGATTCGATCCGCTGAATTCGTAGCTCTCGAACTTACCCTCGAACGGCTCGGCAAACCGCACCAGCGGAACGGAGGCTCGCACGAAGTTTCGCAGCATATCGAAGAGCAATAGGTCGCCAACCGGTTCGCTGGCCAGGGTTGAGACAACCACCTTTGCGCCCTTCGCGCTTCCGCGATTGTAAATTTCGCGCAGCAGTTCGCATTCCAGTCGCGACAAGCCATTCCGTTTCGCCGGGTATTCCTGCAGCAGCCGAATCATCGCGCCCCGCAGCCCGGGATATAAACGCAGGTCAGCGTTCAGCAGCCGAACCATTCCGGCCGGCGAGTCCTGCCGGAACGCCCGCCAAGCCCGCTCTGCCAGCCGCATCTGCGCCGCGGTAACCGGCTGCCGCGCCGCGCACGCACTCGGAATCTGCTCCGGACGTAGTTCGCCGCCATGCACCCGAACCCAAGCCAGCTTTTCCGCCGAGACCCCTTGTTCGCGAAACCAGCTAAGAATCTGCATCAGGCTGAGCTGGCACAGAACGCACTCCGCCCCAAACCACAGCACGATGCTCTCATAACGGTCGTGCTTTGCCAGGGCCGCGTCGCGTTTGTCGAATTCGGTCGCGCGCCGGTCCTGCGTCCAAAAGCGAGAGCGCATCTGGCTCAGTTTGCGCAGCGACAGCCTTGCCGGAACCGGCCCCGTATAGAGCGCATCGCGCCAGCTCAGAATTTCGCCTTTCCCGCGGAAGCCCGCCGCTTTAAGCGTCCCCGCGGTCGAATCCCCATCAACAATATGCAGAGTCTTCGCCGCCATGTGAGCAGCATAACATCGCCTGTCGGCGAGAGTTAGCTCGGGTGGGAGTGTGTGTGAGAACAGTCCACGTAGAGGCGGACGCATTCGTCCGCCCCGCGAAGCGAAGCGAGCGCGCCCTGTTTTTTTCTTTTTTGAGCAGGGAAACTTCCTGATTGACCCCGGGTTCAACCTGTGATTAGATGCCCCGAACATCGCGGGCTCGGCGCCAGAGTCCGCGCAGGCACTGGGGCGTGCCATATCGAGGTGAAGTATGAAGTCCACTCTGCATGCGGCCCTGGCTGCGACCGTGCTGGGCCTTCTCGTTCTAACCTTGACCCTAAGCGCCAGCGCACGGGAAATGGTCCTGCCCGCCGGCACTCTTCTGCAATGCACCATCAATGAACCTAACTTCTCCTCGGCCACGGCCGATGTCGGCGACCCCGTGCTCTGCCACCTGCGCGGCGTCACCGAGTTCGGTCAGCAGGCTTTCCCACGCGGAACCTATCTGGTCGGCCACCTCGAAGCCGAAAAAGATCCCGGCCACTTCTGGGGCAAAGGCTATTTGAAACTGCAATTCGATCGCATCGGCCTGCCCAGCGGCGACTTGCCCCTCGACGCCAAGATCATCGGCACCCGTGGCTACAAAGTCGATAAGGAAGGCAAGATTGACGGCAAAGGCCACGCCACCCGCGACGTCGTCGAATGGATGATCCCACCGCTGTGGCCTTGGAAAGTGATCATGCTGCCCGCGCGCGGCCCGCGTCCCACCCTCAAAGGCGAAACCGTGCTCAGCCTGCGCCTGATGGATGACGTTCAAATCCCGCAACCGGCTCAGACCATCGCCCCCGGCTGGCACTTTTTCGGCCGCTATCAGAACGGCTCATACCATGATGGGCAGCCCAGCAACTCCCAGTTCCAATTTTCTGTCACTCAGACTGGTCTTGCCACCGACGGGGTTGCCCGCAACGCCGTTGCAAACCACGTTCTATCTAACGGCGATCAGGTACTCCAGCCCGCTCCGCCCGTGGCGCAAGCCTCCTACGCCACCTACGTCTCGCGCGATGTCCCCGCGCCGAGTCTGGCCAACGTCGTCAGCCTTCCCGGCATGCCCGTCTTCGTCCTCAACACCGGCACCATCCTCTCGGTCAGCGGATACGGCTACCAAGCCGACCGCATCACCTACTCCCTGATCGGCGGAGGCTCCGGCGTCATCAGCACGAATGACGTCGACTGGAACACGACCACTCAAGTCAACGCCCAGCGCGGCATCCGCGTGACGCTGCACAACACCCACGCCACCGCAGGATCCGCTGGCTTCTAACATTCTCACGTAGGGGCGGACGCTTTCGTCCGCCCCGCGAAGCGAAGCGTCCGCCGCTACGCAGTTCTCGAGCCGTCAGCCAATAGCTGGCGGCTTCTTTCTTTTCCAGGCGCATAACACAACTCGTAAAATGACCCATGCCCGAGTTGCCCCCGCTGAGAACCCGGTCCTACTTCCGGCTCTCGACTTTCGAGGACGAGATCCTTGTCCAGTGTTCGAAGTGTCGGCGCTGTGCAAATGCGCAAGCTCCCTCCTATGATCGATCAAAAAGAAAATATGTCGTCCACATCAGCTGTCTTCACTGCGCTGCGCAGAACGATGTCGAAACCGATTTCGACTATTGGAATCATCTGAACCTATGGCTGAAAGTATCGTGCTGCGGAGATGTTCTGTGGGTCCTGAATGCGCGCCATCTGAACGCGCTCGAAGCCTTTGTCTCTGCCGGTCTCCGCGATACCAGAGCAGGTCCCTCAAGGAATGGCCCGGTCTATGGAACCCCGCCCCTTCCAGCGGCAGAGACGAAGGACCAGAAGCCGCATGCTGCTGGCGAACAAGCCACCCGCTCCTGGCAGCGGAGGAATAGTCACATGTATTCTCGTCTGCCAACGTGGTTGACGTCCGCAAAGAACAGGCCGGATGTTCTGCGTGGCCTTCGTAAGTTGCGGACGAGACTCGCTAGTACCGCGCAGATTTGATCGCTCACAATTTCTTGCGACCCGGGCCCCACTCGGGAATCTAGAAAAAGGTAGCGCTGCCGCGAAGACCCGCATCAAGGACATCCCCTATGCCCAAGATCAATCTCGCCGAAAAATTCTCCAAAATTTCCGAATACTGGAAGCCCTACATCGCCGCCGAGCTCAACGGCCAGTCCGTCAAGCTCGACAAAATCAAAGGCGAGTTCATCTTCCACCACCACGAGCATGAAGATGAATTGTTCCTCGTCGTCAAAGGCCGATTCCGCATGCATTACCGCGATCAAGACCTTCGCGAATATCACGAATGGATCGAGGAAGGAGAGTTCGTGGTCGTCCCCCGCGGCGTCGAACACAAGCCTGCAGCCGATGAAGAATGCTGGTTCCTGCTCTTCGAGCCGGCCTCCACGCTGAATACCGGCAACGTAGTCAACGAGCGCACCCACTCCAACCTGGAGCGCGTATAGGAAAAAGGAAAGGGCACGGCTTCGGCCGCGCCGTTAGGCTTTTGGGAGGCGCAGCGCTTTCAGCGTCGCGATAGACGTCTCTTTGAATCTGGGCTTTAGTGTGTGCGTGAGAACTAGATTTGCGCGAGAACGGTGGAATGAACCCCACCCGAGATCCAGCCGCGAAGCGGCGGCATGGGATAGCCCGGCACGGAAGTGCCGGGTGCGAGTGGGGAAAGAGCCCGAGTCCCGGAGGGACGGCACCAGTTCTCAGGCAGGCTCTGTAGAGCCCTGAGGGCTGCCCTTTTTTCCCATATCACGGTACGATTGAAGAAACTCATGGATCTCACCGTCTACTCCGCCACCTGGTGCCCCGACTGCCGCGAGGCCAAGCGCTTCCTCGACCAGCACCACATCCCCTACAAAGACATCGACGTCCAAACCACCCCCGGCGCCATCGATGAAATCGTCAAGCGCACCGGCAAGCGCGCCATCCCCCAGTTCGTCATCGATGGCGAATGGGTCCAGCCCTACGATCCCGGCAAAGGCTTCCTCTACGAAAAGATGGCCAAGCGCCTCGGAATCGAAAAGCCCTAAGCTCCCCCGCCCAGTGCCACCCGAATCTTCTCCCATGACCCTCCGTGTCCCCTGTGTCCTCTGTGGTAAAAGCCCTTTGTCCTGTCTCTCCCCTATCGCACGTACATCGCCTTCAGTACCGTGGCAAACCCGCGCCAGACGGGCGAAGATACTGAATCCATGGCCGATCCCGAAATCCACGATCCTGAAATCAACCGACCTGGCTCCCCCGTTCCCGCAGCCCAGCCCGCGCACGAACCCACCATCGTCAGCGACTGCTGGCAGCAGATGGTGCAGGCTGTCCTTGGAATCGTGCTGCTCCTGGGAGCCCTCGCCATGGTCCACTACTACCTGCCCACCACCGCCCAAGGCGAGCCTCCTACCGATCTCCAACAACAAGTTCACGAACTCACGGCGCAGGTCGAGCGACTCCAGCAGGATCAGGCCATGCCCGCCGTCGTTCTCAATCGCTATCGCAATTCCATCGGTTACATTTATGGCGTCTATCAGGTTGGCTTCCCCAACCAGCGTCCGGTGGTTCGGGCCCGCGTTTCGGGCACAGGATTCCTGGTCGGCAAAGGTCTGGTCGCCACCAACCGCCATGTAGCCGAGCCCTGGTATGGAGACTCCGAAGCCCAGAAGCTCATCGATCACGGAGCCATCGGCTCACTCGAAAGTCTGGTGATTTTTTTCCCCGGCTCGCCCACGCCCGTGAATCTATTGCCCGCAGCGGTCTCGAAGACTTCCGATCTCGCCGTATTGCATGCTGATCTGCAATCTGATCAGCACCAGTCCGACCCAGTCCGCGGTCTCGCCGTTCTGCCCCTCGCCAAGTCGCCCGGCGCTCCCGGGCAACTGGTCACCGTCATCGGCTATCCCATGGGCATTGCCGGCATGGTCGCCAAGTCGCCTAGCGGGATTTACGAGCGCATGGCCTATCGCCACAATGACATCAACGCGGCCAGCGAGTTGGCCGCCTTGTCTCTGATTCGTCCCTCCACCACCTGCGGACATCTCGGCGACGTAGTCGGCGACAAGCTTATCTACGACGCGCCCACCGCCCACGGCGGCAGCGGCGGCCCCGTCTTCAACACTAAAGGCGAAGTCATCGGCGTCAACTCCGCCTACATGGACGGCTTCTCCGGTGGCACCCTCGGCGTCTCCGTCGACTCCCTCCGTCCCCTCCTGCAAGAAGCGCAGAATCCACGCTAGAACCTAGAACCTAGAACAAAGAACAAAGAAGAAAAGAACGAAGCGGGTAGTCAGTGAAGTCCACGTTTCCTTTCCTGAGGCAACGAAAAAAGCTACAGAGGATGGCGATGTGTTCTTTTGCGTTGTCGCGGGACGAACCCCGGGCCAATAACATTCACGCCGGTGGCCGGGCGGGTTCAGGTTGCGGGCGACTTTGCGTTTGAGGCGTGAACAAGAAAACCCTCTCCCCGGTCATCGGGGAGAGGGTCGTTTCAGTTGGAACGTGTTTTAGTCGTCGTCGTCAGCTTTGGTTGGTGCCGGGCGATTGAACTCGCTCGGGGGACGAACCGTGCTCTCACCAGGATAGGGCCGGGTAAACCCGGTGGACATGTACCAGTTCAGATGGTTCACGGTGTCCGGGTCTTCGGAGTCGGGCTTGGTCAGTTTTCCGGCGAAGATCTGCGCCCTCTTCTGGAGCCAAGCCTGCCTCAGGGCCTTGACCTTGGGGCTGCTCTTTGCATCAGATGCGACCGCTGCTGTCGTTGTAACGCCTTGGTCCAGCGGGACCTGGTTCGGCACGTGCGTCCACGGCAGGAAGTTCTCCGCGGGCGGAGTGCCCTTGACGAAATCCGTCCTCATGGGCGAGGCCACGAGGTCGAACTGGTTCATGGGCGGCAGACCGAGGATTTGCTCGATCGTCCGCGTCATGTTGACTTGCGTGTAGTAGGTGTGGTCGGTGGGTCCGTTCTGCACGGCGTATGGGCTGACGATATAGCCCGGGCTGCGATGGCCGTCGACGTGGTCGACGCCGTTCTGCGCGTCGTCTTCCTCGAGGAAGATCGCCGACGAGGA
>Ga0181532_10003366_pt1 | contig 14413 bp, 15 predicted proteins | sample PEATcosm2014_Bin_33_FD_119768 | JGI IMG/M metagenome (GOLD analysis project Ga0181532, IMG submission 119768) | Peatland microbial communities from MTU Mesocosm Facility, Houghton, MI, USA - PEATcosm2014_Bin11_30_metaG | ecosystem: Environmental > Terrestrial > Soil > Wetlands > Peat | place...
CCAGGCTCAGTTTATCGGCTTCGTGCACGTGGATGGTCAATCCTCAGCATGCCATCCCCTTCAGGCTCATCTTGTATTGGAATCCCACCTCCCCTTCAGGCTCATCTTGTATTGGATAAGACTAGAACTTGACACTTTCTGTGGAATAATCGACCCTGAGGAACTGTGATTGAGCTGTGCGATCTGTGAAGAACGAAAAGAAAAGCGATTCTGCCCGGCCGTGCACGGCGGAATATGTCCGCAGTGCTGCGGCGAGCAACGCGAAGTGACGCTCGACTGCCCGAGCGACTGCCCCTATCTTTTGCAGGCACGACAACATGCGCGTGAGCACGCGATGGCGCAAAAAGAGCGGCCGGGCGGGCAAGATCGCGAGGCCATGTTTCCCGAGATTGAGATTGCCGAGCAGTTTCTTTACGAACGCGAGGACCTGATCCTCGGAATCAGCTTCGCGCTGGCGAAGAGCGCCCGCGCCGATCGCGCGCTCCTCGACCGCGATCTGATCGCGGCATTGAGTTCGCTGGCGAAGAGCTACCAAACCCTGGTGGACTCGAACCTCATCTATGAACAGCCGACGGCCAATATGGCGCACCAAAGCGTCGCCCGCGAAGTTGAGTCCATGGTCCGGGAATTTCGCGGGGCGGAGCGGCAACATATCGGACACACACGGCTGCGGGATTCCGAAGTACTAAAGGCGCTGGTGTTTCTCTTGCGCATGGGCTTGGGACGCACGTCGGGCCGGCCGAAGTCGCGGGCGCTCATCGATTTTCTCTTTGCGCAGTTCCCCGAAAAGCACTCGGCCATCGCGGGACCAGACGAGGCTCGGAGCCGGATCGTGATTCCGTAATAGCCAATTCCGCGGTTTCCTTCACCGCTCGCGTAGCGACGGCCGCCCCGGCCGTCCGGTTTCATGGAAGCCGCCGCACCGTCTGCCCGCCCCCCAGCGCCGCCAGCAGTTCTCGCGCGGTTTTCCCGAGTTCCGGATGGCGCGCCTCGGGCGCGATCTCGACCAGCGGCTCCAAAACAAACCGCCGCTGATGCATGGCTGGATGAGGGATCTTCAAATCGGGCTCATCCACCACGCGGTCTCCAAACAGCACCACGTCGATGTCAATTTTGCGTGGACCCTTCTCGCGCATGCGGAGCCGTCCCATCGTCGCTTCGACCTGCAACGCAAGCTTGAGCAATTCTCGTGGCGTCTTGTCCGTTGCAATCACCGCCACACAGTTCAGAAACCACGGCTGGTCTGGGACATCCACGGGCTGGGTCTCATACAATGCGGAGACCGCAAGCAAATGGCCTGCAGCGTCCAATTGTGCGAGCGCGGCGCGCAGGTTGGCCGCACGATCGTCCAGGTTCGATCCGAGCGACAGATAAGCGGTTTCGCCCACTAAACCTAGTTTCGCGGCAAAAGGCGCGGGAATCCAGAAAAAACCGACCCAAGCGGAACCATTGCTGATTTTCTCTGCTGGGTTCCAACCAACACCGAGGATTTTCGCTGTTCCGTTGGAACCTCCAGCCCCGGTACCAAGGTCACTTTCTTAACCTTGCGGTTGCCGCTAGTATCGAAAAATGCACTTGGACTCCCTCCTCATTAGCCAGGACGCCGATTTAGCCGGCGTGCTGCGTCCGGCACTCGAGAAGATATCGGTGGATCTGGAGGTTTGCGCAGGGTTGCAGCCCGGCAACGATATGCTGGCGAAGCGCAAGTTCGATGCAGTGATCATAGACTGTGACGACCTGCAAGACGGTTTCCATCTCCTGGCGGCCCTCCGCCAAAGCCAAAGCAATGCCAAGTCGGTAGCGTTTGCCGTGCTGAATGGGAAGACGACCACTCAGGAGGCATTTCATTCCGGAGCGAACTTCGTTCTGCAGAAACCTCTCACTCCGCTGCACGCCACGCGCTGTTTTAATGCAGCTCTCAATTTCATGGTGCGGGAACTGCGCCGGTACTACCGCCATCCGGTGGAGATGCCGGTGCGCATCAGTCTTCCGCACAACCAGGAAGTGACCGCTACGGCGAGCAACTTGAGCGAGGGAGGCATGGCGGTCCGCATCCTCGCCAAGTTGCCCAAGGATACGCTGGCGCAGTTTCGCTTCACCCTTCCGAACGCGAACATTTCGCTCGAACTGAAGGGCCAAGTTGCCTGGGCGGATGGAACCGGCCATGCCGGTATCCGCTTCATTGACGTCCCGCAGAGCTCACAATACCAGCTGGAAAAATGGCTGACCGACCACTTGGAAGGCGAAATACCCAAGAAACTGCACGGCTACGCGGAACTTCCCTAAATCGAATCGCTCGTCCCCGTAGGTTCACTGCTTCCCGAAGAGTTTTCCGCAAAACGTTCCCTCGCAAACTCCCACCCACCCCGGCATCCAGCTTGTAACTTGCGCCGTGCCACCGCTGTGGCACTGTAGAGACGCGGCTTGCCGCGTCTCGGATCCCAACCAACCTAACCATTACCACGTTGGAACCATGATCACCTTGGAAGAAAGAATCGCAAAAACCCAGCGCCTGCTGCGCCGTCTGGAAGAGGACCAGCCCTACCTGCATGTACGTTTATCCGCGCTCAGCGCCGAATACCGGCAGAGCGCGAATGCCTTCGCCGACCGCGTGCGCGCCGAAGCCGAAGCCGAACTGCGGCGCCTGCTGGCAGAACGCGGATCGCATTCCGAGTGGAATGCTCCTCAACTCGCTGACTGAAGGCGGCCGCTTTGAGCGATGAACCGCCACCGCAGTTCTTCACCACCGGGAGAACAGAGGACAAGACAAAGGGGAATACCGGACACTAGACGGTAACGCTCGCCACGGCCGCGAACGCCGGCACTGCAATTTCATCTTCCAGCGCGGTTTCTTCCCAATACGACCGATCGCGCAAAATGCGCGACACCAGCGCGGTATGCATGGCGTGGCCGGCGCGGTCGGCCACTACCGAACCCAGTATCCGTTTCCCGATCAGCGCCAGGTCGCCGATGAGGTCCAGAACTTTGTGGCGGACAAACTCGTCGGGAAAGCGCAGCGGCGGGTTCAGCACTTCGTCGCGGTTCAGCACAATAGCATTCTCGGTCGACGCGCCCCGGATCAGTCCCTGCTCCCGCATGGCATCGGCTTCATGAAGAAATCCAAAAGTGCGCGCCGGCGCAATCTCTTTCAGATAACTGCCATTGGTCAGCCGCACACAGAAACTCTGCTTGCCAATCAGTGGGTGAGGAAAGTTGATGGAATACGAAACCGAATAGATGTCAGAGGGATACACGGCAATGAATTTATCGCCTTCGCGTAGCTCGATCTCGCGCACGATCCGGAGATAAGTGCGCGCTTTGCGTTGTTTCCGAATGCCCGCCTTTTGAATCATTTCGACAAAGGGGCGGGCGCTGCCATCCAGAATGGGCAACTCAAGATTGTCCAGTTCGACAATCGCATTGTCGATGCCGACGCCGATAAATGCCGAGAGCAGGTGCTCGGTGGTGGAGATGAGCACGCCCTTCTTCATCAGGCTGGTAGCGTAGCTGACGCGGGCCACATTGCGTCCGCTGGCTTCGATGGCGAAGCTTTCGAGATCGGTGCGGCGGAAGACGATTCCCGTCCCGGCACGCGCGGGCAGAATCCGCAGGCTGACCGGAGCGCCGCTGTGAAGACCCACTCCGGTGCAGGTCACCTCAGCACGAATTGTTTGCTCGTGTGTCAAGGGGAAGGCGCTATAAGTCTTTTGTTGTGTATCAGCTTACCGTGACGGGCGATCTTCCGTATGTGGCAAAACAGCCACACTCCGTGGCTCGTTCGGGCGAAATAAGGGCTAACTTGTTCAGGGAGTTATAGATGTTTTGGGGTGTCCAGGGAAGAACGCGGCCGCGTTTACGGTACTTTCGTAAGTGTTTGGCCGCGTCTTACCGGCTTTTCATCGGCACTGTGGGATCGTAGGTCACGGCTGCTTCGAACATTGCATCGGGCAGCTTCTGGTTGTAGCTGGCAGTACTAATGAACCGCTGTTGCGAAGTTTCTCCGTTGAAGTAACGGGTAATGGAGTGGGGCGTCCAGATTCCCTGCACCAGTTTGTAGCTGTCATAAACCTCATCTTCCACGTTTTTCTGCTTGTCCTTCGGATCGCGCCACGAGTAACTGATCTTGATCGGATAGTGCGAATTCTGGTCCAGGTAAACGCTGACCGAGTCATTCTGGCTGTTCAGCAGCGTGACCCCTTCCGTCACCTTTCCATTCACGATCGCGGCGCCATCGTAGAACAGAGCCACGTTCGGATCGCGGATCCACTTGCGAAATATCCATTCGAGCGAATGCTGGCGGCGGCGAAGATAGTTTTCCAAATCGAGCTTATCCTGCGCCGCCGTTCCCTTGTATGTAGTCTCGTAGCCTTTGTTGCCGTTGTGAATCAGGACTAGATCGGCCTTGCTCTTGACCTTTACACCGCCGATGTCGATCGATCCCGGCAGGACATGAATGTCCTTGGTGTGGACGACCTCGAAACGGTCCCGGTCCGGATACTCGACATAATATCTGTAGGGAATCCCGGTGCTCTCGGTACGTCCGTGATAGAGCGGATAGTAGCGGCCTTCCTCGGTCCGGTTTTCGTACGTCAGGTAGGGCTGTCCTCCCAGAGCGTCGACGGCCTGATCGAGAAGCGCCTGCGCCTTGCGGGCATTGTCGGAGTCGTTCAGGTTGATGGCGGGCGGAGCGGCGGCAGGCGCCGGGGACGCCGACGTTGGAGCGGTCTGGGCTCCGCTCAGCGCGCACAGCAGCAGCAAAACAATAAAAAGTCGATTCATGATTCTGCTAGGTTAGAAGCCTCCAGAACAATTTTAGCCGTACTGGTGAACACTTAGCGACGGACGCATTCGTCCGTCCGCCAGCGCCCAATCCCCGATCGCTAAAACCCTGCCAAACTGAAATTCACGGTAATATGTGTTTCGACCGCCACGGCTTGACCATCAAGAATGTAGGGCTTGTACTTCCATGGTCTGACCGCCCTGATCGCGGCTGGAGCAAGCATGGGATGCCCTGAAACCAGGGTAAGGGTCTCGATGTTTCCGTTCTTGTCGATGCGCGCTTGCAGTACAACCTCGCCTTGAATGTGTGCCTGTCGAGCAATTTCCGGATAATCCGGCGGAACTCTTTTGATCAGTACCCCTTGGAGACGCCTTGCTCTATGTGCACACGGGACGTCGTGGGATCGTACGGACCCATGACGCACGCAGGGTTGACCTGATCTTCCTGGAACGAAATTCTCTGAAGCGAACTGGCCGCTTCGTCCAATCCCGTTGGCGAGGACGATGCCAGAGTCTCACCGATGAAGTAGCCACGAAATTCCGTAAACACGTAGGCCAAGTACACCAGGGTGTCACGCATAATCGCCTCATAGTCCGACCGAAAAAAATGCCTGCCACCGTAATCGACGGCAAACGTCTCTCGAACCAGTTCGCGCTTTTCCGTTGGGAAGTTGACTTGCGCGCGTACCGCATCGGAAACAAAATCCTGGGCGCCGCCGCTGTGACCGGCCGAATCCCAGGCGTTGAGAATGATTCCACCGGGCTTTCCTTGCTGGTGGAGATCGAGCAGCAGAAGACTCTTGTCTGAACGATGCTGGGCCTTGCCGCCGGCAGTGACGGCGTCATTGACTTCCCACCCAGCGGGTATTGGAAGCGAGAAGCCGAAACATTCGTTAGAGTAGATGCCGTTCGCGAGGGTCCCGTTCTCGAAGGTCAATGTGTCCGGCGAGTCGTTGCTGAGCTGCTGTGCCCAAGCGAATGCATGCGTCAGGACGGCAATTACAACGAAGTGCAAACAGGCAACCTTCATGTGCTCCTCCTACCCCACCAGCACCGCCCCGCCGTTCACGTTGAAAACCTCGCCCGTGATAAACCCAGCGTAAGGCGTGCACAGGAACAGAATCGGCCCCGCAATCTCATCCGGCGTCCCCACCCGCCCCATCGGAATGCTTCCAAACACTTTTGCGCGCGTCGGCGGATCATTCAGCGCCGCCGTCGACATGTCCGTATCCACCCATCCCGGCGCCACGCAGTTGACATGGATGTGGTCCCGCGCCAACTCGGTCGAGAGTCCTTTCACCATGCTGATCAGCGCACCTTTACTGGCCGCATAGTCGCAGTGGAAAGCTTCGCCGCGCTGGCCGGCGGTCGAACTGACCAGCACGATGTGCCCGCCGCCCTGCTCCTTCATCTGTCCGACCGAATGCTTGACCAGCCCAAACACGCTGTCCAGATTCACGGCAATCGTGCGATGCCACTGATCATCGGACACGCGGTCAATAGGCGCATCCTCGGGCGGCCAGATGCCGTGATTCGCGACCAGAATGTCGAGACGTCCGAAGGACGAGATGGCAGACGATACCAGCTGCTGCGCCGCCTCGGTGGTCGAAAGATCGCTCTGCACGGCGCGACAGTTGGCCGCACCACATGCGCTAACCAGAGCCTCGGCCTGCGTCTTCGCCGATTGATAGTTGAATACAACTCTCGCTCCCGCAGCCACAAACAACCGCACTGCCGCCGCGCCAATGCCGCGCGATCCGCCGGTGATGAGAGCAACTTTATTATCGAGTGTCAGGTTCATAAGGGCATACAAGTATCGCACGCCAAACGGCGACGTCGGGCCATGGCATCGTGGTTTCCCGGACTGCGGGGAAACTTATCATCCGTGCAAAGGTATCGTCTCAAGCGCTGAGGTCCGTGCTTCGTGATCCGTGCTTTATGATCAACATTCAGCCCAAGCCAAAGACCCTTAGCCCTTGCCGCGAGCCTCCAATCCGAGCGCGCCTCCTGAAACGTCGAGACAGGCACGCTTCCCATCGTTCCTGGTCTCCATGGTCCTGGTGGCGCTGGCGATTCGTCTAGTCGTCATGGTTTTTCTACTGCCTGAGCAACTCGATCCGCAGCGCGACCACTGGCATTTCGGATACGAAGCCGGCAGAATCGCCCGCACCATCGTGCAGGGTCGTGGCTTCAGCAGTCCGTTGTTCGAAGATACCGGCCCCACCGCCTGGATGACCCCGGTTTATCCCTATCTGGTCGCCGGTGTCTTCAAACTGTTTGGGATCTACACAAAGGCTTCGGCGATCGTCTTGCTTTCGCTGAACGCGCTGATGTCAGCGCTGATCTGCATTCTCGTTTTTCGGATCGATCAGCTTTGGAGACCGTGTCGCAAAATGGTCAGGCTGGGCGTGGGCCTTCTGTCCCTATGCCATTTATTTTCCCGTCGAGCGCATCTGGGAGACCTGGCTGGCGACCTTGCTCCTCTGCGTGCTTTTCCTGATCACGCTGAATCTTGAAAACGAAAACAGGTTCTGGAAATGGGCTGCCTTCGGCCTGCTCTGGGGACTCGCTGCACTAACCAGCCCAGTTCTGCTCTCGGTGCTGCCCTTTCTCGCCGGATGGGTCATCTATCGCCGCCAACGCCGCGGTCAACCATGGTTTACCGCCAATCTCGTTGCCGCCATCGCATTTGTCGCGGTCCTATCTCCCTGGTTCATCCGCAACTATGAAGTCTTCGATCGCGTCGTTCCCTTCCGTGACAACATGGGGATCGTTCTGCGGCTGGGCACCAAAGGCAACACGTCGTACTGGGGGCCCTACGAGCTTGGACCGTGGCACAACGAGCAAGAGTGGAATGAATTCAAGCAGCTCGGCGAACTCGCTTACTTTGACAGGAAAAAGCAGCAGGCGTTCGAGTTCGTTCGCGCCCATCCTGGCTGGTAGGTGTGGACATCCTTCCGCCGCGCCGTCTTTTTGTGGACAGGGTACTGGAGCCTGGATCGGGACTATCTCAAGCAAGAACCGCTGGACCCGCCGAACATTTTATTTTGCACCACACCAACTGTTCTTGCGCTTCTAGGCCTGCGCCGAGCGCTGCGAGCGGATTGGTCCGGCACTCTGCCCTACGCGCTCGTGCTGTTCTCGTTTCCGCGCATCTACTACATCACGAGTCCGGAAGTTTACTATCGGCGCCCGATCGACCCGTTCTTTGTGATTCTGGCCGCGGTGGCGGTCGTACCCTATGCAGCAAAAACAAAGGCGGCCAATTCGGCCGCCCGCAGAGACCTGAGACCTAGCACCTGAGACCTGCTCGTTACGCCGTTGCCGGCCGCTCGCCGCCTTTGGCAGGAACCCGGTCCGGCTTGATCACCTGCTGCACACCGTCGTCGGTCTTCGCCGGCAGCGGCTTGATCGGCGGCAGGTCCTGCCCGTCGACCAGCATCTTGATCTCGGAAGCGTCCAGCACTTCGCGTTCAATCAGCGCCTTCGCGATCCGGATCAGCGTTTCGCGATTCTCCGAGAGGATCCCCTTCGCCGTCGTGTACCCCGTGCTCACCATCTTTTTGACTTCTTCGTCAATCTGGATGGCGGTGGCTTCGCTGTAGTCGCGGTGCTGCGCGATCTCGCGGCCCAGGAATATCTGCTCTTCCTTCTTGCCGAAGGTCAGCGGCCCCAGGTCGCTCATGCCCCACTCGCAAACCATTTTACGCGCCAATTCCGTGGCCCGTTCAATGTCGTTGCCTGCCCCGGTCGACATCTGGTTCAGGAAAAGCTCTTCCGCAATGCGCCCCCCCATCAGGATGGCGATCTGCGTGTCGAGATAGTTTTTGTAGTAGTTGTGACGGTCGTCGGTCGGCAACTGCATGGTCAAGCCAAGCGCCATGCCCCGCGGAATGATCGTGACCTTGTGCACCGGATCGGAGTGCGGCAGCATGGCCGCCACCAGCGCGTGTCCGGCTTCATGGTACGCCGTGTTCTTCTTCTCTTCATCGGAGAGCAGAAGCGACTTGCGTTCCACGCCCATCAGCACTTTATCTTTCGCCACCTCGAAGTCGTACATCAGCACAGCCTTGCGATTCTGCCGCGCAGCCGCCAATGCCGCTTCGTTCACCATGTTGGCGAGGTCGGCGCCGGAGAATCCCGGTGTGCCGCGGGCGAGAACATTCAGTTCCACATCATCCGCCAGAGGAATTTTGCGGGTGTGGACGCGCAGAATTTCTTCCCGTCCGCGAACATCGGGACGATTCACCACCACACGCCGGTCGAAACGCCCGGGCCGCAGCAGCGCCGGATCGAGCACATCCGGACGGTTTGTCGCCGCCATCAGGATGACGCCTTCGTTCGATTCGAAGCCGTCCATTTCAACCAGAAGCTGGTTCAAAGTCTGCTCGCGCTCATCGTGTCCACCGCCGAGCCCAGCGCCGCGATGACGTCCGACGGCGTCAATTTCATCGATGAAGATGATGCAGGGAGCATTTTTCTTGCCCTGTTCAAACAAGTCGCGCACGCGGCTTGCGCCCACGCCCACGAACATCTCCACGAAGTCTGAACCAGAGATGGAGAAGAACGGAACATTCGCTTCGCCCGCGACCGCGCGCGCCAGCAATGTCTTACCCGTTCCCGGAGGTCCGACCAGCAGCACGCCCTTCGGAATGCGTCCACCCAGCTTCTGGAACTTCTGCGCTTCGCGCAGGAACTCGATAATCTCGCGAAGTTCTTCCTTCGCCTCATCCACACCCGCCACGTCTTTGAACGTGATCTTCTTCTGTTGCATGGAGAGTAGTCGCGCCCGGCTCTTGCCGAACGACAGCGCTTTATTTCCACCCGTCTGCATCTGCCGGATCATGAAAAACCAGAGCGCGCCCAGCAGCACCAGCGGCAGCAGATTCAGAATCCAGCTCGGCCAGGTGCCGTTGCTGATGTCATTGAAGCCGTAATGAACATTTTTCGCGGTCAGCTTGTCGTACAGTTCCGGATAGCTCCCCGGTTGCACAAAGGTGCGGAATGGCCCGGCCGGATTCTTTAGCGTACCTTTCGCTTCCTGGCCGGTGAAGGTCACGTCGTGGACATTGTCGTGGTCCACTTCCGTCAGGAATTCAGAAAAGTCTATTTTCTTTTCCTTCTGGGCATTGCTGCCGGTTTTCACCACCTGCCACAGCAGGACAGCCGAAACCACAATAACCGCCCAGAAAAGCACCGTCTTGATCGTTGAATTCACTCAGAACTCCTCAAAGTGCAGCCCCATCCCTCCAAAAGAAACACACCACCTCTTCGGCATTATAAGTTTAGATGCCGGAGGCGGAAATTCGACTGGGAAAAGCCCGCTTCTTCATTTTAGACCTTTTGCCAAGAAAACGGGGGACCAGAAGGAAGTAACAGAAGTCATGGGCCAAAGCGGGTTTTGGACCCCTGAAACGGCGTAGGATTCGACGGTCCCTTTCCACCCCAGCGGCCCCTTTGCATTTGGCGGATCATGAAAAACCACAAGGCTCCAAGCAGAATCAGGGGAAGCAGATTGAGGATCCAGCTCGGCCAAGTTTGTTCGGGTATTTCCTTGAACCAGATTTCTACGCCGTGTTGTTGAAGAGCATCGAGCATCGCCGCTTGGTTTGCGGGTGCAACCACGCGAAAATTACCGCCTTTAGCATCGGACCCGCGAACCACGCCACCTGCAATCGTGACCTCACTGACTTGGCCGTTCGCAACCTTCGTCAAAAACTCCGAATAACTTATCTCTGGGACAGCCTGGGCAGTGCTGCCGCTTCTCACCACCTGCCAGAACAGGAGCGCGCTCACCACAATCACCGTCCAGAAAAGCACGGCCTTGATGACGCTATTCATCCCGACTCCGTTTACGTCGCGGCGGCCACATACGGCAAGTCCGCCCCGTCTGTTCCGGACTCCCCAAGCCATAGCCACAAAGAAACGCGTCATCCACCAGAAATCCGAAATAGTCCGGCTGCAGTGGCACCCGGCGCGCCGACTGCCGATCGAGCAGCGTAACCAGTTTCACTGAAGCCGCACCCCGCCCGCGCAGGTCGTTCATCAGGAATTCGCTGGTCACCCCCGAGTGCACCAAGCCCTCAACCAGCAGCACATGCTTGCCGGCGATCGCCAGTTCGTGGCTGAAAAGAATCTCCAGCACCGCGGATTCGCCCCGCTGGCTTTGCTTGTAAGTCGGCTTGATAAAAGAACAGACGATGGGTACATCGATCGACCGCACCAGGTCGGCCATGAACAGAAAGCTGTTTTCGAGGATACCCAGCGCGATCACGGTCTGGCCGCGATAGTCGTCGGAAATCTGCCGCCCCAGTTCGCGGACCCTCTTCTGAATCTGGTCGGCCGAGATTACCTGACGCAACCCGGTGTTCGGCGAAACATTCATAGCGGAAGTGGCGCCTCCGGTTTCGTAGCTGATCTTGTAACTCTGGAGCCGTGCTCTAAACCAATAACTCTGACGATGGCATGTTATATCATGCCCGCAATCTCCCGAATCCAAATCGCTTTCGCAGCCCCCGCCGGGGCACGAAGAGCGGCCGGAACCGCAAATCCCCGCATCCATACCAGCCCGCAGCCTTCCGCAACCGCAACCGGCCAGAGCTTTTTCTCCCCACCGGCCGCATGACGGGCGCTCAGCAGCTCTTTCACTTTCTTTGCTGACGCCGTATGCGCAGGCCAGTAGCGATCTCCTGCCCGCCAGTTGCGGATCAGAACTTCGTTCGGCATGCGCTCCAGATCCAGCAACTGGCCGCGCTCACCCTCCGGAACGCCTCCCGCGTCCACTACCCGGGCTTCGATGTGAGCGCCCAGTTCGGGAACCTCCACCGCGCCTGGCACCACTAAAGCGTATTGATAATCCGCCGTTTTATCCCCATTGGCTTCCACTTCCAGCAATAGCTCCTTCCGTCCGCGTTGCCGTGTAACCCGGAGAGTGCGCCCGGTCGTCAGCTCCAGTCTCTTGCCCGCTGCACCGCGTGCCAAGCCCAGCACCTCCTCGATGAGCCGGAACGAGATACTCAAATCGCCTGCATTCGCTTCCAGCCACGCGTGCACCAGCCGTCGTCGCGCCGCCAAAGAAAGCGCCAACAACTCCCTCGCCGGTAGAGACGCGGCTCGCCGCGGCTCAGCCCGCTGAGCAGAATCCGTTCTTGACTCTGCTTTGCCAAGCTTGGCTTTGCTTGACTGTGCTTTTTGTGGTTTCAGCCGGGCCATAGGCGCTGCAGAAGAAATGATGGCTTTGGCCGCTGGGGCTAATTGCGCCGTCAGCTCCGGATGCGCGCGCTCCCAATGCTCTTCCTCGGCCCGCGCGATTTCCGCCAACTCAGCCATGTGTTCGATTGCGGCCCCGCCAAATTCCTCCCCGATCATGGGCAGCAGACGATGCCGCACGCGATTGCGAAGGAACGCAATATCCCGATTCGACGAATCCTCCCGCCACCTCTGGCCTTGCTCGCGCAAGAATTCCTGCAATGCAGACCGCCGAAATCCCAGCAGTGGTCGTACCAACTCCCCAAACTCGCGCCCGTGCTCCTCGAACACGATCCGTGGATGAATGCCCGAAAGCCCGCGAATGCCCGTACCGCGAAAGATACGCAACAGCACCGTCTCCGCTTGATCGTCGATCGTGTGCGCGGTCGCAATCTTGTCCACGTGACCCTCCCGCGCCAGCTCACGAAAAAACCCGTAGCGCAGTTCACGCGCAGCCGCCTCGATGCCCGCACCGATTTCGGAATCACGCCTCCCGCCAGCCGGCGCCTCACAAGCGTGCAGTTCGAGCCCGTACTGCCGTGCCAACTCAGCGACAAACCTCTCATCCCCTTGCGACTCTTCTCCACGGAGCTTGTGATTGACATGCGCAACCGACAGCACGATCCCTAACTCGGTTCGCAGCTCCAGCAGCACGCAAAGCAAAGCCACGGAATCCGCCCCACCGGAAACCGCCGCCGCCACGCGGTCCCCGGCCCGAATCGATTCCTGCTTCCGGATTGTCCTCAACAGCCGCTCAACCAGCGAGTGCACGGAGAAATGGTACAGCAGGAAATCGGTTCCCAGCTCAGTTCTCAGTGCCACGATTTGCCGAGAAACGATTTACTGAGAGACGATTTGCTGAGAACTGAGCACTGGTTTTCTGCTATGCTGTTCCGCAAATGTGGGGAGTTTCTCGCTGGACTGCCAGGTTTCTGCTGCTGGTCATGCTCGCTCCGGCCTTTGGGCCGCTGGCGATGGCTTGTTCCGCCCAGCCGGCAACCATGCACTGCATGCGCCAGTCCTCATCCTCGCCCGCGCATGCGGCGCTGCCTGCGATGCCATGCCATCATGCGATGGCAGAGTCCAAGGGCCCCCAGCCCGAATCTTCTGAAACCTCGTTTCAAGCCGACGATAAGTGCTGCCAGAACCATTGCTGCTGCGGCGCTACGACCTCCGAGTGGGCGCAGCCCGCTTCGAATCTGCTGTCTTTTTTAAGTCTCCTGGTAGAGCCCGCGCAAACGTCACGCGATTCGGCCACGCAGTCAACCGACATCTTCGGATACTTTTCCGCGCGCGCCCCGCCTCGCAGCTAGTTCTTCGACAAACCTGGTCATCAGCAGCCCTGGCAAGATCTCAGAGTCGCGAGCGCCCGTGTTTGCGTCGCGTGCCAAAGAATTCGGGCGCGCAGCGGCTCACAGTTTCGTATTGGCGCATCCTATCCGCGCATGCTGTAGCGATGCCGAAAAGTCGGCTTCTCGCGTCGCGTCTTAGTCGAACAGGAGACCGGCACCTCATAAGGACTGAACTCATGAATCGCCTCAAACTTTCAGCATTCACCGCTTTGCTGCTCGTTGCCCCGGCATTTGCCGCAATCTTCGGCTCCGTTCGCGGCGTCGTTCATGATCCTCAGCACCGTCCCGTTCAAGGCGCACACGTTACGCTGAAGGCTCAAAACTCGGACTGGACACAGTCCCAGGATTCCCGCGACAGCGGAGGATTTGAATTCAATTCGGTACCAATCGGAAATTACACGGTCACAGTCTCGTCGAAAGGCTTCCAGGAAATGCATCGAGATGCGATTGTTCAATCCGACACTGGCCCAGTGTTGCATTTCGAGCTGACGATCGCAGGCGCAAAGGAAACTGTCATCGTGCCGGAAACTCCAGTGGAGGCACCGATGGACAGCGTGACACCGACGACGATGGTGAACCGTACCGACATCCAGGAAACGCCCGGAGCCGACCGTACTAACGGCATGGAGATGATCACAGATTACGTGCCGGCGGCCTTTGTCACGCACGATATGCTGCACATGCGAGGAGGACACCAGGTCGATTGGCTGATTGATGGCGTCCCTATTCCCAACACGAACATTGCGAACAATCTGGGACCGCAGATTGATCCGAAAGACATCGATTATCTCGAAGTTATGAGAGGCAGCTACGACGCTGACTATGGAGACCGCACCTACGGAATCTTCAATGTCGTGCCCCGAACTGGTTTTGAACGCTATCGGGAATGTGATCTCGTTATCAGTGCCGGAAATTTCTATCAAACCGACGACCAAATCAGTTGCGGAGGACACACGCAGCGCTTTGCTTACTACGCCAGCTTGAACGGAAATCGAAGCAACTACGGACTTCAGACTCCGATCGGGCAGGTTGTC
>Ga0181532_10003367_pt1 | contig 14412 bp, 9 predicted proteins | sample PEATcosm2014_Bin_33_FD_119768 | JGI IMG/M metagenome (GOLD analysis project Ga0181532, IMG submission 119768) | Peatland microbial communities from MTU Mesocosm Facility, Houghton, MI, USA - PEATcosm2014_Bin11_30_metaG | ecosystem: Environmental > Terrestrial > Soil > Wetlands > Peat | place...
AGGCAGTTTGTCACCTGGCGCGCGCGGGAAGAAAACGGATTGGCTTGATCGGTGGACCACGCAAGGTGAGCAATGGCAAAGCCCGCTGGGAAGGTTTTCACGACGCCTTGAAAGCCAATAGCCTCCCCTATGATCCAGCCCTGGTCATTGAAGGAGACTATCGCGTGGAGTCCGGTTATCGTGCGGGGAACTTGCTGCTCTCCCATCGGCCGGATGGAGTGTACGTTGCCAATTTCCTGATGACCGTCGGACTGCTCAAGGCTGCGGAAGAAATGGGTTTGCGCTGCCCGGAAGACTTCGGGTTGGTAAGTTTTGACGACTATCCCTGGTTGGGCATTTTTCATCCCAAACTCACCACCGTCGAACTGCCTAAGTATCAGTTGGGCCAGGAGGCGGTCGAACTTCTCCTCGATCGCATTGCCGGAAAAGACGGCCCGGGGGTTCTGAAAAAGCTGCAACCGGAGCTCCGTGTTCGAGAGTCTTGCGGTTTCAAACAACAAGGGACACCCACGCTAGAGAAGGTACCGTAACCGCAAGTTTCTCGGCTTCCTGCCCTCCGCTTACGCAACCGCCCGGCTTTCCGGTCCCTCAAAACTCTCGAGGTTGGCAGGGCCTGCACCCCACATCGAAAAAACCACTGGCGCGCACTCTTCCTTCAAACCGCTATTGCCGGAGATCGTGCCTGTCAGCAGAAAGCGCTTGACAAGCACGGTGTTCATGAACTAAAAGCGCTTAGCAAGAGAGGCGCATTCGTGGGGCAGCGAAGCGCTTCGTGGCGGTTTTCGAACCGCTTTTATCCTAAAACATGCAGTGCTGGCGAGCGCCGGTGCAACTTCACCTGTTGGGTGAAATCCTCTGGGAACCGCTCCTCCAGATGGGGGATCAGCTCGTATTCACATCGATGGACAGGAGAAGAAGCATGACGGCATCCGCTCTCATAAAGCAAAGCATTCTCGGGAAGGTCGCAGGCACACCACGGTTTCCGATTTCGCGCTTGCTCGGTTTGGTGCTAACCGTGCTCCTGGCAACAGGACTGGTCTACGCCGGCGTGACGGCGAGTATTTCCGGCACGGTCACAGACGCCAGCGGTGCCGCCATTGCGGGTGCCACGGTGACCGCAACGAACGTGGGGACGGGCGTCGCCGTAACGCAGCAGACCAACGGTCAGGGCTTCTATTCCTTCCAGTCTCTGCCGCTAGGAAGCTACAGAATAGATGTGGAGCAAAAGGGATTCAAAGCCTACCGGCAAACCGGTCTGGTACTCGACGTGAACTCCGCATTGGTCGTCGATGTCTCCCTGCAAGTAGGGCAGAACACCGAAAAGGTGGAGGTATCGAGCGCGGCGTTGCACGTGGACACGGCAAATACGCAAATGGGCGAGGTCATCGAGGGCAAGCAGATGACCGACGTCCCCTTGGTCACACGCAGCTATACGGATTTGCTCGCACTGCAACCCGGCGTGGTCTCCACATCCTCTGGCATGAACGGGGCCTTGGGCGGCTCCTTTACCTCCGCCGGGTTTTCCCCTCCGCTGGTGTCCGGAAGCGAGAATGCCGGTGCCCTCTCCGTGAACGGAATGCGCGAGGCAGCCAATGGATTTATCTTAAACGGGATTCTTGTCCAGGAAACAGGATACTCTGGCGCCGGAGCCATTCCCAATCTCGATTCCATCGCCGAATTCCGCATTCTCACCAATAACTTCGACGCCGAATACGGCAATTATAGCGGTGGGCAGATCAACGTAGTCACAAAGTCCGGTACCAACGATTGGCACGGAAATGCATTTGAGTTTTTCCGGAACACGGACCTGGACGCCAAGAATTTTTTTGACGGCATCAATGGAAACCAACGAGGCACCTATCACCAGAATCAGTTCGGCGGTACCTTCGGTGGACCGATAAAGCGCGACAAGATATTTTTCTTCGCGGATTATCAGGGGAATCGCGTAATCCAGCCGGAAACACAAGTCATCACCGGCGCGCCTTCTTCTGCCACCGAAGAGGGTAACTTCAGCGGAATCGCCTCGAGCTTGACGGGGACGGTGAATGGCGCCGCCTGGGCGAACCAGTTAACCCAGCAACTGGGGGAGCCCGTCACATCGGGAGAGCCATACTACGTTACCGGCTGTATAAGTTCTGCGCAGTGCGTGCTCCCGAATGCTCAACTGCCCACCGCTTCCTTTTCACCCATCTCCAGCAAACTGTTGCCCTACATTCTGCCGGCTGCACCGGGCACCATTAATCCGGCTACCGGAACAGGCACATTTTCCACGAACTCCGGAAAACTCAATTTGAACGACAACAAGTTCAGCGGCCGGGTGGACGCGAATACGGATTTTGGGCTCCTTTCTGCCTACTACTACTTCGACCATTTCAATCGTGTCGATCCCTACTGGCAATCCAACGCGCCTCTGTATCCGGGCTTCAGCGTGGACAGCAACGGCCAGACGAACAACATCAATCTCGGCGATACAAAGACGTTTGGCTCTGCCTCTGTCAATGAGTTCCGCGTTGGCTATTTCCGGTTGAATACGCGATTCAACCAGCCGCTAGGCGGAAAGGGCACGACACTGGCCGATTTGGGGTTTGACGCTCCGGCAAACGGTGGCGTCTTCGTCGGGACCCCCAGCGTAGAAGGCATTCCGGAAATCGACTTTAATAACTTCGTCATCGGAGTACCTAGCCGTCCGAATCAGTTGGTGGAAAATATCTATCAAATACTCGATAACTACAGCCGTGTCATCGGCACGCACACCCTCAAATTCGGTGGACAATACCATTACAACCAGTTGGAAGAGAATCTTTCGAACGTTGCCAACGGCAACTTCTTTTATGGGAGCAATTTTAGCGGCGGTCAACCTAGCGAAACGGGGAGCGATTTTGTAGATTTTCTTTTGGGCGCTCCTTCCTCCTACGTTCAGGGCCAGTCCTACCCTTCCTATGGACGGAACTTTTACTTTGGCCTGTATGCTCAGGACAGTTGGCGCATCAAATCCAACCTGACGTTCAATTATGGCCTGCGCTACGATGTCAGCGCACCCTGGCACGAAAAGTATAACGAGATCCAAACGCTCATCCCCGGCGAACAATCGGTGGTCTTCCCGGGTTCTCCGATCGGTTGGGTGTTCCCGGGCGATCCCGGTGTCCCGAGTTCCTTAGCTCCGACGCGCTGGAACAACTTTGCTCCGCGCCTCGGACTCGCTTACTCCTTTGGGAACCATGACGGAATGTTAGGCAAAGTCCTCGGCAAGCCCGGCACCACCAGCATTCGCCTGGGCTGGGGTATGTTCTACACCTCTTTCGAAGGGGCCACGGACTTCAACGAAATCGGAGACGCTCCGTTCGGCAACTATACCGGCCAGAATGAATCCACTTTTGCGGCCCCCTTCATCAATCGGGCCACGGGGACGCAGATCGCAAACCTGTTTCCCGTCGCTCCTCCGCCCAAGCATTTCTCGCAGAGCAATCCGGCGACCGGCTTCCCGTACGATAATTTGACAGACTTTTATAATGCATTTGGAACCATTGGCAGTTCGCCTGCCTTCTACAACAAAAACCGTTTGCCCTACGCGGAGAACTACGAAGTTTCCATCGAAAGGCAGATCACGTCCTCCGATCTGTTGACGGTCAGTTACGTTGGCACGCAAGGGCACCGCTTACTCGTCTCTGAATCGGCAAATCCTGGGATCCCTTCCTTGTGCTTGGCTCTTCTCGCAGCGGGATGCGGACCGGGAGGCGAGAACAACATTTACACCCTAGACGGTGTGAAAACGGCGGGCACGCGCGGACCATTCAGCGCACCGTACCGCAACACGCCGGTCGACGGCTCTTACCTCGTGCCCTTTGGCAACGACTCTTATTTCATTACCGGCGGGTATTCAGCCTACAATTCCGCGCAAGTCAACTGGAAACACTCCAGTCGCCGCTCCCAGATCCTGGTTGGCTACACCTTCAGCAAATCGCTCGACAATTCTTCGGGCTACGGCGAGCAGATCAACCCCATCAATCCGCGGCTGAGTCGTGGGCTTTCGGCTTTCGATTGCACCCAAAACTTTGTTGCCAGCTACGCCTACACCTTACCGTTCGACAAGCTCGCGGGGCCGAAGAGGCTAACGAATGGTTGGCAAATCAGTGGGATCACCCGTTTTGCCACCGGTTTGCCGGTCACCGTCCTGGAAACCGACGATCGGTCTTTGCTCGGAACCGGGTTCGGCGGGCCCATCATCCTTCCCGTCGATACGCCCAATTTGCTCGGGCCGGTGCAAATCACGAACCCGAGAAACAATCCCAACCACTACTATTTTAGTACCACGTCGTTCGGGCCGGATGTCTTGGGCCAGGAGGGCAATGCAAATCGGCGATTCTTCCATGGGCCCGGCATTAACAACTGGGACTTTGCCGTGCTCAAGAACACGCAACTTACGGAACGGCTCAACCTTCAATTCCGTGCGGAACTCTTCAATATCTTCAATCACGCGCAGTTCATAACCCCGAGCGGTCTTGTTTCCTACAATTGCACGACCGCTACGGACACATCGACCTGTTCTCAGGCCGCGGGTAACTTCGGCCAAATTACCGCAGCAGCGGCGCCGCGCATCGGCCAGCTTTCCTTGAAGCTGAACTTCTAGGGAAGCCGGAGTACGGGCGACAGCGTTCGTCCGGGGGGTCGGCTGGACCTCCCGGAAAGTTTTGTCCGTGTGATCGGCGAGTACCAGAGAAGTCCTAGGAAGCGTTCAGATCGATAGATCGGAGAATGGTGTCGTGGGAAAATTAGCGATTACCGGTGGCCAGGCTCTGCGGAAGACGCCTTTTCCAGCTTGGCCCATCTCTACCAAGGAAGAAACACTGGCCCTCGAGGATGTGCTGGCCAGCACGAAATGGGGCGGACAGCCTTTTCCCGGGAAGCACTCCGTTGCCTTCGCCAAGAAATTTGCCGAACTGCACACCGCGAAATATGCGCAGTGCGTGAACACCGGGACAGTGGCGATTCAGACTTCGCTCAAAGCCATCGGCATTCAACCTGGCGATGAAGTGATCGTGCCCGCTTACACCTGGGAAGGCACAGTCGGCCCGGTTTTGCTCGTCAACGCCGTCCCTGTTTTTGTCGACGTCGACCAAGACACATATTGCCTGGACGCCAAACTCATTGAAAAAGCGATTACCCCCAAGACAAAAGCGATTCTTCCGGTGCACCTCGGCATGCGCTTTGCCGACATGGACGAAATTCTGCGTATCGCGGCGAAGCACAAGCTGAAAGTTGTCGAGGACTGCGCCCATGCTCACGGCGGAATGTGGAAAGGGAAAGGCGCCGGCTCAATGGGAGATCTGGGCGCGTTCAGTTTCCAATCCAGCAAGTTGATTACTTCCGGAGAAGGCGGCGCGGTCATCACCAATCATCTGGAGTACATGGAAATTGTACAGAGTTACATCAACGCCGGCCGAGCCAGCCTCACGGACCAGTATCACCATCGCATCATTGGCTTCAACTATCGCCTCGGCGAATTTCAAGCTGCGGTTCTTGGCCCGCAATTGGATCGTCTACCTGCGCAGTCGGCCGTTCGCGAAAAGAACATGAAGCATTTTGAAAACGCGTTGAAAAACACAAATGGCATAGGTCTGCTGAAACCCGATCCACGAATCACGCGCCTGGCCCCCTACGGCTACGTGATCAAATATTTTTCCGATAAATTGAAGGAGATCCCCCGCGCTGCTTTTGTCGCCGCCTTGCAATTGGAAGGGATACCGTGCGATGGCCTGTTCTACGAACCGGTGTACAAGAGTTCACTCTTTCCCGTGAATTCCGCTGATTTTCCTGCCCTGAGTTGGGGACGAGAGAAGCCGCTTGATTTGCGTACGATGTTTTCCTGCCCTGAATCCGAACGTGCCGCCTACCACGAGGCGGTATGGTTCCCGCATCAGAATTTCCTGGGCAGCACGGAAGACACCGAGGCGATCTCTAGTGCGATTCACAAAGTGCTCGAAAACCTGGAAGAACTCCGCGGCTTAGACCACAAAGCCATCCGCAACCAAAAGCTGGGACGGGCCGACCGCGAGAGCTAGCACTTTTTTTGCTTGATTATTATTCCTCAGGCCCTTGAATCCACCGCGAAGGAGCCCGGGAACAGTACAGGAGAAGTCCGACGAATGGCGATGGCAAGAAGAATTGGATATGCCGTCGTGGGCCTCGGAAACATTGCGCAAAACGCTGTTCTGCCGGCCTTTGCACAGTGTAAGCGGTCGAAACTCGTTGCCGTGGTGAGCCGCGACACGATCAAGGCCGCCCAATTGCGCGCGAAATTTAAGGCTTCCCTTTCTTACCATATGCAACGCTACGAGGACTGCCTGGCCAATCCGGACATTTCGGCCGTGTACGTCAGCACTCCTCCAGGTCAACATGAGCCTTTCGCCGTGCGCGCTGCCGAAGCAGGGAAGCACGTCCTTTGCGAAAAGCCGCTTGCCGCCACCGTGTCGCAATCGGCCGCCATCGTCGAGGCCTGCAGACGGAACGGCGTATTTTTGATGACCGCTTACCGCAAATATTTTGAACCTTCCACCGTGTACCTGAAGTTTTTGGTGAGCAGTGGGAAACTGGGCCGGATCGATATGATGCACACCTCCTTCAGCGAGATTTTTGATCCCCGCATCGCTCCGGACTGGCTTTTGGACGCCTCGCTGGCCGGGGGCGGACCGATGATGGATCTCGGAGTCTACTGCGTGAATACCACCAGGTGGCTGGCCGGAGAGGATCCCATCGAAACGATTGCGCATTCCTGGCGTCACGACAGAGGCCGGTTCAAGAACGTGGAAGAGGGTGTGGCGTTCCGCCTGAATTTTCCCAGTGGCCTTATTGTTCAAGGAAGCTCAACCTATAGCGCGGCGATCTCTTCCTTCATCTTTGTGCAGGGTTCCAAAGGCTGGATTTCTCTCTCTCCTGCCTACACCTTTGAAGAGGAGCGCCGGGTCACGGGGAAAATCGCAGGGCGTATCGTGGACCGGCGATTCAAACCACGGGACGAATTCGCGCTCGAACTCGATGCATTTTCTTCCGCGATTTTGCAAAACAAAGCCGTTGCGCCTGACGGAATTCAAGGACACCGCGATATGATCATCCTCCAGGCAATTTACGACTCGGCGCGCACACAACAACCCGTGGCCATAAAATACCCTGCAAAGGACCAGTCTCATGGGCTCTGATTCTGTACTGGCAGCAACACTTGTCGAGCCGGGCCGGTACGAACTTCGCGAATTTCCGTTGCCGGAACCTGCCAACGGTTGTGTCCTCGTCAAAATGGAAATGTCCGGAGTCTGCGGAACCGACAAGCACACTTACCAAGGCTTCATCACCCAGTATGGCGAGCGTAAAATCGAATTTCCCTTGATTCAAGGCCACGAAAACGTGGGCACCATTGCCGCCATCGGTGGCCACGGCAAATATTCCGACTTTGAAGGCCTTCCCCTAGAGGTGGGCGATCGTGTCGTGGTGGGCGCCAACGTTTCCTGTGGATACTGCTACTATTGCCGCCACGATTTCCCCTACTACTGTTGCGAGAACACCCTGGATTACGGCAATCTGCTCAGCGCCAAGAATCCACCGCATCTATTTGGTGGCTGGGCGCAATACCTTTATGTCGTGCCGGGAAGTTTTCTGGTGAAAGTACCAGATGATCTGCCTTCCGAGGTCGCCGTCCTCACGGAGATTTTTGCTGTCTCCGTGGGACTGGACAGGGCCAAGCAAATGTCCGCCTTTCCGAGCGAGTCCTTTCGCTTCGATGACACCGTTGTGGTCCTCGGTGTTGGCCCGCTTGGAATGTGCTTTCTGATGAAGGCCCGCATGCTCGGTGCCGGTACGATTATTGCCGTCGATCTTTCGGACTACCGCTTGAAGTTTGCCAAACGGCTTGGCGCGGACCACGCCATCCATGCCGGTAAGACATCGAAGTTCGATGGCCTGCAAATGATAAAAGACCTGACGCATGGCCGCGGGGCCGACATGGTCATTGAATGCGCGGGGGTTCCGCAAGCCGTTCCTGAGGGCCTGGAGATGCTCCGTGTCGGCGGCTTGTTCGTGGAAGCAGGAAACTTTTCCGATTTGGGTGAAGTGTTACTCAGCCCTCATCGTCATCTTTGCGCGAAAAATGTCCGGATACTTGGCGTCGGCGGGGAAGAGCCGGCGGCGTACGGTCCGGGCATGCGGCAGATGGCCCGGTACATGAAGCACTATCCGCTCGGAGAATTTGTTACCCATCGGTTCGGGTTGCGCGATGTCCAGGCCGCAGTCCACAAATCGATCGAGCCGGAGTCCATGAAGGTCGTGCTAGAACCATGGAGCTAGCCGCAAAACGAGTTTTGTTGCTGTCATACTTTATCCAGGAAGAGGAAGATCATGAGCGGACTCAAAGAGCGTTTTTTATTTGCCTGTGCTCCCGATAGTTGGGGAGTACTGGATTATCCCGGACCATCCTGGGAGCAATCGTACGAAAAGATGCTGGATGAAATGGTGGAGGCTGGCTACACCGGGACGGAACTTGGTCCCTATGGCTTTTTCCCTACCGATCCTGCCGTACTTAAGCCGCAACTCGAGAAGCGCAAACTGAAACTCCTCGGTTCGTTTGTTCCTGTGAAGATGACGGATCCGTCCGCAAGCAAAGCCGTCATGGAGCGCATCCGCAAAGTGGGCCACCTGTTGGCCACGTTGAAAGCTCCCTTCCTGGTGATGGCCGATGATCAATCTCCAGAGCGCAACGCTTATTCAGGGCGGATCTACGACCAAGGCTGTCCGACGCTCAGTGCCCACCAGTGGAGGCACGTTGGGCAGATTGTTGCCGATGCCGAAAAGGTTGCCAACGAATTCGGGTTGGACCTGGTGTTCCATCCGCACGTAGCCACATACGTCGAGTCCCCGGAGGAATGCGAGCGATTTTACGACGTAACAGCACATACCAACGTCGGGCTGTGCCTGGATACAGGTCATTGCCTGTACGGTTTCGGTGACCCGGTCAAAGAGGCCGAAAAATACAAGCACAAGCTGCGCTTCGTCCATGTCAAAGACTGCGACGTCAAGGTTTTGGAAGAGGCTCGAAGCAAGAAGTGGACTTTCGAAGAAGCCATTGAACACAAAGTATTCACCATCATCGGGAAAGGAAGTATCGATTTCCCTGCTTTTTTCCGCACCTTACTGAAGAACGGCTACTCCGGTTGGTCGGTGATCGAGCAGGACGTGAAATTTGGTGCCACGGAAATACCGCCAAAAGTCAGCGTGGCGGCCAGCATGAAGTATTTGAATGGTGTGATTGGCGACTTCGAGAAGGCGGCAAAGGCATAAACCGATTCTTCTTCCGAAACGGGGGGCGAACTTCGGCTCGTCCCCCTTTTCCTTTGCGGATGCGCATCAGCCCTCGCTGAAATCAAACAGTTTCGGCCGCAGCTTGAACCATCGCGTCTTGTACGCCGCGTAAACAATCCCAATCGCTAGCCAGGCCAGTCCGACATACATCGTCCAGGTTTGCAGGCTGATTAGCAGGGCAAAACAAAATACAAATCCAAATCCCGGTATAAACGCGTCCCGAAGAAACTTTCTGTGCCCCAACGCTTCCGCTGAAAACCAGAAATGCCTAAGCGCCGACAAATTCACAGCCATGAAGGCAAGCAGCGCGCCAAAGGTCACAAGTTCCGCAGCGTGTTCCCAGGGAATGGTCAGCACCCCGATATAAGCGAGTGCTCCCACGATCCATACGTTGTAGATCGGATTGCCCTTCTTGGCATTGAGATGGCCAAAGACCTTTTTGGGTAAAACGTCGTCGCGTCCCATGCTGTAGAGCAACCGTGCGGCGCCGACATGGCCGGCGAGACCGCAGGCGATGCTGGATACGAGCAGCATCACTCCGTAGGCCATAAAGAGCAGTTGGCCACTGGCAAGGCGGGCCACGTCCATGAACGCAGTCTCCGGATTCTGGAAGGTGGTGTGATCCGGCCAGACGCGCTGTGCCAGATACACTTGTAGTCCGCTGAAAAGCCCGGTGAACACGCAGACCAGCACGGAGGCCAGCAACACGTTCCGCTTCGGATTCTTCACTTCCTCGGCCAGAATCGACACGCCGTCAAAGCCGATGAACACCAGAGCGGCGAGAGAGGTGCCGGCAGCGAGCGCCCGCAAATTGAAAGTTGCCGGATTGTAGAGCGGCTGAAGGGAGATCAGCCCGCGATAGCTTTCGTGCAACACCACGTAGCGGAACGCCTGCACCAAGAAGACCATGGTGACCAGCACCATGAATCCCAGCATGATCTCCGTGGTTCTGGCCGTGAATTTGATCCCTTGCACCGTCAGCACGGTGATGAATCCGACGGTCACTGCTGCCAGCAGCCAGAAAGGAAACTGCGGCACCATCCGTTGAATGGCCAACACCGCGTACAGCGCATTTTGAATCGGCTGGAACAGGTATTCGAGAAACATGGCCCAGCCCACTACGAATCCGAGATGGGGATTCAGTCCGCGGCTAATGTAGGTGTATACGGATCCGGTGGAAGGATAGACATTCGCCATTCTCCCAAAACTTACGGCCGTCACGGACATCGCCACCATCGCCAGCAATAAGGTTGTGACCGTGTGGCCGTGCGAAAGTACCTGGCCTTCTCCAAACAGCGGAACCGCCGCAATCGGTGAAGTCAGGATGATTCCGAAGTAGATTAGGTCCCAGAGGCTGAGTACCCGCTTGAGGTGCGGTTGTTCCGTCGTCCCCGCCTGCACTGCCCCGGTTGTTTCCACCCACGCCTCTTTCTGGAAAATCCGCTGGAACCGCCAGATCGCATGTCCCGGGAACGGGCTTCTCGGAGATATCTGCTAGAAAAAGATCCTTTCTTTCTTGCGCGCCTCTTCATAATTCTTGCGCGCTGCCTTCACGGAATCACGCTCGGAAACTTCCGCGATGGCAACGTCCCACCAGGCTTCATATCCGGGAACCCGCTGCTCGTAGGAAGTCTCTACCACCACTACGCTGGTGTGCGGCTGCCGGCGTCCTTCCGCTAGCGCCGCCGAAAGCTCCTCCCGCGTTCTTGCCCGCGTGGCCCATGCTCCCAAGCTTGCCGCATTGCTGACGAAATCCACGGGTAGAAAGTCGCCGTCATATTTGGCTCCACGGCGATAACGATAGTTTGTGCCCATGCCCTCGTTCCCGCAGCCTCGGCTTAGACCGCCGATGCTCGAAAAGCCATGGTTGTCGAGCAGGATGATCTGCAGCTTGTATCCTTCCTGAATCGAGGTCACAATCTCCTGCGCCATCATCAAGTAAGAACCGTCGCCCACCAGCACGTACACTTCACGCTTCGGGTCAGCCATCTTGACTCCCAGACCGCCCGCAATTTCATAACCCATGCACGAATATCCGTATTCCAGGTGATAGCCGCCGGGTCGCTTGGTGCGCCACAACTTGTGCAGGTCACCGGGCAAGCTTCCTGCGGCGCAGACCATGGTGTCTTCCGCCTGGACAGTGGCGTTCACGGCGCCGATGACTTCTCCCTGACTGATTGGTGGCTCTTTGCGAATCCCGTAGATGCGATCCACTTCCTTTTCCCAATCAGCGCGGAAGCTCGAAATCTTTAGGCGATAACTCTCATCCACCATGTAACCTGCCAGCGCACGCTGAAGCTCTTCCAAAGTCGCTCGCGCGTCTCCGGTAAGCGGCGACGCGGCGTGCTTATAGGAGTCAAACTCCGCAACGTTGATGTTGATGAACCGCACGGCTGGATTCTGGAATGCCGTTTTGGACGCGGTTGTGAAATCGCTATACCGTGTACCGATGCCGATTACCAGGTCGGCTTCGCGTGCCAGGATGTTTGCTCCGGGTGTTCCGGTGACGCCGATGGCGCCGACTTCCTGCGCGTGATCGTAGGACAGCGCGCCCTTCCCCGCTTGGGTTTCACCGACCGGAATGCCCGTAGCTTTAGCAAACGTTGCGAGTGCGTCGCTCGCTTCGGAATAAAGAACTCCGCCGCCCGCAATCAGGAGCGGCCTCTTGGCTGCACGAATCGATTCCACCGCCTGCTTCAATAAGGATTGATCACATCGACTGCGCGGTATGGCCCAAACACGCTTGCGGAAGAATTCTTCTGGATAGTCATAAGCCTCGGTTTGTACATCTTGCGGGAGGCTCAGAGTCACCGCTCCAGTTTCTGTCGGTGAGGTCAACACGCGCATCGCTTCCGGCAGGGCTGTCAGTAATTGTTCGGGGCGCTCGATGCGATCCCAGTAGCGCGAGACCGGCTTGAAGCAATCATTTACCGAAATGTCTTGGGAATGACTCGATTCCAGTTGCTGCAAGACCGGCGCCACATCGCGCCGCGCAAAAATATCTCCCGGCAGAAGCAGCACCGGCAAGCGGTTAATCGTAGCCAACGCCGCGCCGGTCACCATGTTGGTTGCCCCGGGGCCGATCGACGTCGTGCACGCCAGCGTTCTCATCCGAAACGTAGCTTTGGCAAATGCGGCGGCCGTATGCACCATCGCTTGTTCGTTCCGGCAGAGATGATATTTAAGACCGGAATCCTGCTCCAGCGCTTGCCCCATTCCCGCAACATTCCCGTGGCCAAAAATCCCAAAAATCCCTCGATGAACCGGTGCTCCTTGCCATCGCGACCGGAATATTGATTCTGCAGATAAGCCACAATCGCCTGTGCCACTGTCATTCGGCGTTTCATGGAGCCATTCTCCTTGTGCGCGCTTCGCTCCGACTTGGACTAGCATGCTTCAGAATTGGCCAAAGATTCCAGCGCACTTCGCACAAAACGCGATTTGCTTTGATTCCCGGGCAAGCCACAACCCGTGCCGCGCGGCCGCTAGATTTTTCGCTGGATCGTTATCCGGCTCTGGGACACCGCCATCGGCGTCACTTCACCAACGGCAACCGCGGATCCGTTTCCTTCCAGGTGGCCTTGAGCCACACATGATGGGGATCTTCCGTCACCGACAGTGTACGCGACGTCCCGGCAAGGAAATTCAAGTAGTACACGTTGTAGCCGGGTCCCGCCACCACCGGATGGTAGCCGGAGCGGACCAGCACCGCGTCACCGTCTTCGGCGCGCACGGTAAAATCCTGTGACTTGTCCGGAGAATACAATCGCTGAAGCGCAAATCCTTCCTGCGGGCGGTCGATCCGATAATAATAAATTTCGTCCAGGTCCACTTCGGTAGGAGGAGTGTGCACATCATGCTTGTGTGGCGGATAACTCGACCAATTTCCGCCCGGCGTATAGACCTCGATTACCACCAGCTTGTCTGCGGGAAAGTCGGGACGAATAATGTCTACGATCTGGCGGGAAGCGTTTCCTCCGCCGCGGAGCCCGCTGGCCACATCCTTCGGCGTAACCAGCCGAGGTTCAAGTTTTGCCACCGACGGAACTCGGCATTCCGCGATCTCGCATACATTCTCCGCCCGGAACGTTACGGAATGACCGCTCGGCAAGTACAGACAATAGGGCAACCCATCAAAAACATTTTTCCGGCCACCAATCGCTTGTTCTCCCGCACCCCAGTTGGCCGTGCAGCGCCCTCCTAGAACCACAAAGGCGGCTTCTTCTTCTGCGGTCATCGCTTCGTACTTCTCTCCGGGGTTTAGCCTTCGTGTGGACATGCTCATCCATTCCCACTGCACACTTTCGCGCGAGAAACCCAACATTTCGCCGGATTGCCCTTCGGCGAGGTGTTTGGAGTGGATGAGGAAGGGCCGAGAACTCATGGAATACTCCTTCAAAAGCGCCAGCTGGGTGGCTCGCAGGCCTTAGCGGCACTCTCCTGTACAGTCAAAGCGCTTTTTCATTCTATACATCTTTTGAGGGAATGCACCTGAAAATCATGAGAATTCCGGTATTCTCGGCAGTTTCCCGCAAATAACCGCCTAGATTGTAACCCAGGCATACCGCGTCGTTCAATACACGCTCTTGCCAATGGCGGTTTCGACCTCGCGAGGTCGTTCGCTGCTCCCTCGTGGCCCCGCAGGGAGAGTCGTTCGCCTCTACCGCGGGCCATGAACTCTTCGCGTCGGTCTTTGCGCACAGCCGCGGCGACACGCCAGGGTCTTTCGTTGCGTTCGCCGTTCGTCCACGAGCGGAATTGGCGCATGAGTCTTTACTGATTGCCACCCCCATAAGCGCAAGGGAACCGCAACTCCCGGCGAGTGTGGCATTCTCGTGGGGAGTTCTTCCATAGACAGATAACTCCAGGGAAAGTATTCTCTCGATTCCGGACAGGAGCGGCACCAATTCCACTATGCTGGCCACCCTCGCCTTGCTAGATACCCAACGCCTTGTTCATCTTTCCACGGTCGATCTAGTGATTATTGTTTTTTATTTTGTGTTGGTGCTGGCCATTGGTTTTTATCTGAAGGAGCAGGCCAACACGGGGGAAGATTTTTTCATGGCCGGG
>Ga0181532_10003369_pt1 | contig 14410 bp, 17 predicted proteins | sample PEATcosm2014_Bin_33_FD_119768 | JGI IMG/M metagenome (GOLD analysis project Ga0181532, IMG submission 119768) | Peatland microbial communities from MTU Mesocosm Facility, Houghton, MI, USA - PEATcosm2014_Bin11_30_metaG | ecosystem: Environmental > Terrestrial > Soil > Wetlands > Peat | place...
CGCGAGTCGTGGCTGGCGAGTAGTTACGGCGCTGGAGTTCGTCCAGCACGCGTTGCCGAAGTGAGGTCACAGAAATCTCCTTTCTCTGTGACCCACACTATGTCACCTACTCCAACAATGCTGCGGCCGCCGTACGCGGTAGCGTCCGCCGCGCCAGCGGGTTAGTTCTAACGCGCAAGTATTCAATGATCTGAGTTTTGGACTTTCATTTGGTCGTATAGTCGGCTAGGCGCGGAAAGTCCCTTCGGGTTCTGCAAACCCTCATAGAGCAGAGAGGCGAATTAGTTACCCGCGATGAAATCCAGAAGAAGCTCCGGCCCAATGACACGGTGGTGGATTTGGAGCACGTATCAACTCTGCGATCAGGAGACTGCGAACCGCGTTAGGGGATTCAGCGGAAACCCCAAGATACATCGAGACATTGGCTGGGCGTGGCTACCGACTGATGGTGCCGGTGGAGCGTATCGCCGTCGCCGGAGATTCTCCTGGCGAAGTAGGTGCTCTAATAGTAGACGGCACTGGCGCCGCAGTGGGTATGCGGCCCGACCCGGGAGCGCCGACCGGCAGAACGGTCTCGCACTATCGCGTGCTGGACATCATCGGCGGAGGCGGCATGGGCGTGGTCTATCGTGTCTAGCGATTAACTGTCATGCCGCAACCTTAGTTTCATCACCGTGGTCAACTGTAACGGCCGTCTCTGGCATGGTCATACTTGCTGCTTGATTGTAAGGAGCCGGAGAGAAGCCAACATTCGGCAGGAAGCTGCTGAAACTCTTTGCTGCGGATGTTGCATTCTCGTAGACTTCGAACAACTGTCCGATGCGAGTCAATTCAAGCACAATCGACACGGGTGGTGTTAATCCAGCTAGCTTGACGTCTCCATCGCACTTCATGGCTTCGCGAAGACATCGCAGCAATACGTCCACGCCCCTCGAATCTATGCTTTCTGTCTCCGACATGTCGAAAATGATCTGCGGCCGATCGCAATTCAATAGCTGCTGGGCGTGATTGTAGAAACGGTTAGCTTGCTTGCGATCCAACCTTCTTGGGGCTCTCTTGATAAGTACTGGCCTGCTGGCGCTTCTCATGTCCTTGTAGTATCAAGTGTCAACTCGCGAAGTTCTGGTCAATATTGGCCATAGGGTTGGAAACACGTGTTAGAAGTGAGCCGTAAAGCACCACCACGAAAAGCTGCCCGGTGCCGCCTGCCATGCGATTACGAAATGAGAGTTAGGCATTCTCGGCGGTTTTGCATCACGAATACCCGCTGGAACAACGCGTCGCTTGAGCTTCCAACGTTTCTGCCGGAGGGGGCCAGCTCCGAATCATCTGTAATCAGAAATGGAAAAAACCCTGGCCCCCGGGATCTTAGGAAGAATCCACCGGCAGCCTGAGAATCTTGTTTCGGAAAGCATAAGCCACGAGTTGCGCTTTATTGTGGATGTCCAGTTTGCGCATCAAGTTGTACTTATGAGCCTCGACAGTCTTAATGGCGACTGCGAGCAGGGCGGAAATTTGTTTAACAGTATCGCCTTCCGCAAGCAGCTTCAAGATTTCGCGTTCGCGTGAAGTGAGACCCGGCCCTTCCGGCAAAGTATTAGGGTTCGCAACGCGAGCCCGAAACTCCTCGATCAGCGTTCCGAGCATTCGCCCACTAAGGTATTTGCCGCCGTTGTAAGCATCCCGGACAGCAGTGAGCAACTGCGAAGTCACTGCGTCCTTCAAGACGTACCCCACAGCTCCGGCTTCCAGGCCTTGAGTCAGGTATTCTTCATCGTCGTACATGGTAAGGAATACAATCTTGATGTCCGGCCTGTCCTGATGAATATGCCGTGTTGCCTCGAAGGGAGACAGGCCGGGCATTCCGATGTCAAACAGGACGACGTTAGGTTGCAGCTCTCTTGCCTTGGTGACTGCGTTTGCGGCATCCGACGCCTCACCTACGACCTCTATATCAGGTTGACTTTCCAGCAGCCGACGTATGCCTTGCCGAAACAATATATGGTCATCCACCAACAAGCATTTGATTTTGTGCATGTTCAACCACGGAAGGAGGCCCTAAAGTTCAGTCCACGCCTACATGGCCGACTACCGCGGCATAGCGAAGCGTCTCCCGCTTTCGGACCACGTATGTAATGAACCTTCAGAGATGCGATGTGACTGGACGTCGTGCCGGGCTTCCTGACCGGCCACTGGTTTTCGCTTCGGGGAAAAACACATGCACTCTCAGGTTCGACTATCCCATCGGATGTCACAGTTCGAGATTTCGCCATGTCTGCCTCGACCCGACGGACGGTTGTCTTCTCGATCGCGCTATTCAGTTTCCTGTAAGTCATGCGCTATCGTGTCACACCTTTTAAGGCGGGAAAGGTCACTTTGGAACACTTTACCCCCGGGCAGCCGTAAATCTTGATTGCTGTGATCGAGGGTTGGACCGAGAAGTCAATCGTCCCCTTACTGTCGCAGGGTCTCACGCGGTGCAAGAACTGACAGATTGGGTCATTGGGAGCGGTTTTGCTCAGCTGCCCCAACGCCGAGGTGTCACGATGACCGTTGGAGTCAGCCTATCCAGAGCTAGAGTTATTCGCAATTAGAGTTCTTCCACCGCCGTCCCCCGACAGCGAACAGGATCCTGGAAAGTATCGGTGGCAGTGCTTTCCCTGAATATGTGCGGGAGACGCGCGTGCTCTACAAAGGTACGAAGCCTACCATGTTGCACTTTTGCGTCAATTAAGGCGCCGGCTTCAACTTTAGGGATCAATTCAGTCCCTGCAGGAATTCCAGTAGGCTCATCTGTTGTTCAAGACGTGTAAGTTCATGTTCCGCGCAGCGGAATTCTTCGGCGGCCCTTGCGGCAGCCACGAGAGCGCATTCGCGAAGACGGGCAGCTTCCACAATGGCGAGCTGGAGGTCGTTTATCGCAGACATCTTTGGTCCTCCCATGACCAGGGGGCTCACATGCTGCGATGAGGTGTTGCGAGGAAAGGATACCCGCAGAATTATGCTCAGACTGTTTTCGGTACGAACGTGAAGGCTACGTTCGACCGCCTTTAGAAATGAGAAAGATGCGATTGCTGTGAGCCTGATTGCTTCTCTGAGCCGCGGCCTCGCCATTACCGCGGGCTGCCAACGCTTTCATGGGTTTGTGCCGACCAGCGGCCGCACCAGTCGATCCAAACCCATGCCAACTATTCAACGGGTACGATCGTCACGCGAGTGTCCGCAAAAGCTGCTCCCTTAGTGCCGCTCGGTGCTCTACGCAGAGCCCACACCGATGGTTTTAATCTGCACGGGGATTAGGGGCGGCTAGTCAGGGCAAATTTCATGGCGATCGCGACACATGCCTAGTTTACGTCGCTTGCACCTTGAGTCTGAGCAATAATGCACATGACCGAATAGAAGTAGCTCGGTATCCAAGACAGTCCGACCTTGTGGTATCCAGTGTCCTCAGCTGCTCTTTGAATACAAAAAGCGAAGGGAGGCCACTTGCCTAGGCTTTGGAGCGCGAATAGCTCACAGGCCTTCGCATTCATCTTCCAGTCAGTGCCTGCCGAGGCATGCCCTCCAGCCGGACAGCGGGCCGCCGGTGCTTCGCCGCCAAGTTCAAACTTGCGAGAGCAGCAGAGAACGGAAAACTAATTGTTCTGCTAAAGGCACCCGCAGTGGTCGAACCGCATCTAACGTTCGGAGAACATGATTTTGTCTAAATTTAACGTGTCCGGAAAGCGTGTCGAAACGCCCCGTCTATTCAAAGTAAGCCCGTCAGAGAAATAGCGACCTTAAGAAACCAGACAATCCTCTTAGCCGGCATGACGGAGGCTGAGGTCATTGACAAGGCAAAACTGGGGGACGAGCGTTGTTTTGAAGCTCTCTATGCCCAACATAAGCGTCGGGTATTTTCTCTGTGCCTGCGCATGACGGGCGGCGACCATAGCCAAGCGGAGGACTTCACCCAGGAAGCGTTTCTACAGCTCTTCCGCAAGATTGCTTCATTCCGGGGCGAATCTGCCTTTTCGACCTGGCTGCACCGTTTGTCGGTGAACATAGTTCTGATGCAGTTTCGAAAAAAGGTTCCTGTGGCGATCTCGCTCGATGAGGCGCCGGAAGATCAGCATGACGATAAGCCCACCAGAAGAGAGATTGGAACAAGAGACAATTTGCTGCACGGTTCGATTGACCGAATTAATTTGCAGCGGGCCGTCGAGGACCTCCCGCCCGGGTACCGGATCATCTTTGTGCTCCATGACATCGAAGGTTATGAACACAACGAGATTGCAGAAATGCTGGGCTGTTCGATCGGAAACAGCAAGTCTCAATTGCATAAGGCACGCATGAAGCTGCGTATCTTGCTGACGTCGGCTGGAGCTGCCGCACAGACGAAGGAACAGATCGCCGCCTAAAGGCGAGCGCCTATCCCGCCCCTACTTCTGCCTGCCTTACCTCAAATAGCTTCCCTCGTTCAAGTGTCCCAGCAAGCGGCCTTTGCAGAAAGCCCCTAGCGATGATCAATATTGACCAGCAATCTGGAAAGTCGGACTTGATACTACAGAATTATGAGAAGCACCGGCAGGCAAATAGTGGTTAGAAAAATGCCAAAAAGGTTTGCTCGCAGGCGGGCTCGCAAGTTTTATGATGATGTAAAGCCACTGTTGAATTCCGATCAGCCGCAGATCGTTTTTGACATGTCGGAGACCGGGTACATAGATTCAACGGGCGCGGACGTATTGCTGCAATGCCTCTGTGAAGCCATGAAGTGCGATGGCGAGGTTAAGCTGGCTGGACCGACGGATGCGGCCTCGACTGCGCTTGAATTGACCTGCATCGGGCGACTTTTCGAGGTCTACGAGGACTCAGCCTCCGCAATCAGGAGTTTCAGCTGCTTCCAACCGAACGCTTCCTTCTATCCATATCTTGTCAGCCGGGCAGCGATAAGGATCGCACTAGACGTGCTCATTGCAGAGGGCAAAAGCATCAAAACTAGAATTGCGGCATGAACGGGTACTAGCTAGTCCATCGACCAGCATATTCATGCGCCTGGGCAGGAATGCAAGTGTGGCTGAGATAGTGCTCGGCATCATGGCACACCAACTGGCATTTGGGGCATTGAATGGGGCTCCTCACTAGAAGCAGTCTTGCCCGGCTTAGCTCTGAACCTAGCAAGTGTGGCCATCCCTCAAAGATATGCCGCAACGCCAACATTTTTTGGTCGAATGACCCGCCATGTCCCAATCTGCGGGGGACCGTTACTCGATCCAGCGACATAGCTTCGGCGCATCTTCACCAACGGCATCCCGCGGGCTACGATGCTCGACAACCTCAATTAAGATCCGCTACCGGTTTGCTCCCGCAATCCGTACTTTCGGCGAGGCAGCCTCGACCGAAAAATCGATGACGTACCGGACGGTGCTGAGACAGAACAGGCTCGGAGCTTCCTGAATGTCCGGTAGGTTTTCCCGCAGGATGCTCAAGGGAAACGAGCGCAGGCGTTGAGTGCAGGTCAATACAATGAAAGGCACTCCGTTTGGGAGTCCTTTCCGTTGCGCGGTATCCAGACCGGCGCCGACCGAACGCGATGGGCGTACCCTGACCGTTGCATTTTCCATAGTAGTTTTTGAGGTTACTGCGCCTTTTCTCCCGACGGCGTTCCGGTGGCGGACGATGCCCGTCAGCTTCAACTAAAGACAGCTACCTGCTTGCCCCCGCGACCCTTACGTTTGGGGAAGCAACGTCGACAGAAAAATCGATGATGTACCTGACAGGGTGAGCGCAGAACATGCAGGGAGTTTCTTGGATTTCCTGGACGTTTTCACGCAGAACGCTCAAAGGGAAAGACCGGAGACATTGCGTGCAGGTCAGCACGATGAAAGGTACCCCGTTGGAGTCCTTTCCGTTACGCGGTATCCAAACGGGAGCCGACTGGCGGTGATGGTCGATCGCTCGCGCTACCTTAGTGGCGATTAATTCGGCGACCGTGCGCAGAAGTTCTTCGGGATGATGCCGCCCCTTGCTATAAAAAGCATCAGCGATGACTCCGCCGGGAACCCGATCACCGGAATCGTAAGCGCCACTAACCGCAATCACCGGGATGTCAGGAAAGCGGCGGCGCACCACAGAGAGGAACTCGAATCCAGACATTTGCGGCATGTTGAGGTCGGAGATGATGATATCCGATAGTACTTTCCCGAGCTGCAGAAGGGCATCGAAGCCGTTTTCAGCAGTGCAGACATCGTAGCCAGCCGAGGTAAGCAGCATTGAGGTGGTGTTGCGAATACTCACCTCGTCGTCCACAACAAGGACCAAACCCTTGAATAGCCTATCCATAGAGGTTTCACCCCCCAGCGAAACCCGGTTTCGGGCCGGTGACACGAGCGACTGTTTCGCTGTGGTCAGTATTTACTTGCATCGCTTACTCATGCAGGAAGATGTTTAGCAGGGTATTGTGTACTCGAATTTCGCTGTCATATTCAATAAAGCCCAGTTTTCTGAAGCGATTCATAAAAAAACTCACTCGGGAACGGGTTGTGCCAATCATTTCGGCCAATACCTCCTGGCTGATCTTGGGAACCACTGTTACGGGCTCGCTTTCCTTGCCGAACTGCGCCAGCAGCAACAAGATCCTCGCCAGCCGCTTTTCGCTGGAATTGAAAAGCTGATCCACCAAGTCGGCCTGCATCCGAGCGTTCCGGGTAAGCATGAAGTGGACGAATATGTCCGACAGTTCCGGTTCGTCATTGAGTACGCGAACCATCTCCGCTTTGCCAATCTTAAGCAGCTCACAATCGATCATCGCGGTGGCCGTCGCAAGCCGAAGCGGATGCGCTGACACCATGCAGTTCTCTCCCATGAACTCGCCGGGGCCAACCAAAGTAATCGTCGCTTCTTTTCCGCTTGAGGAGGTAACCGTCACTCTCAGCTGGCCCTTCTGTACGTAGAAAATCGCGTCGGCGGGGTCTCCCTGAACGAAGACCGTTTCGTTCTGATGCAGGCTTAGAATCCTCTTGCCCACCCCCGAGTTCGCGAGAAAGGTCTTGGCGTCGAAGCCCTTACTCGAGTTTTTGTTCCCGATCATCGAAATCCTCGGATCCGGCCCCAATCGGGTGCCAACCATTGATGTTGTACTCATTGCTCTGTTCTCCGATCGCCGTTGCACGTCTGGTTACTCGGGATGATGGGAAAAGTAGACTTTTACAGGCTAAGGACAGTGTGCTCCGGATGGAATGCGCGGGGTATCGGGGTTGGTACCAATAATGAGGGGCCTTGTAAGGAAAAACCTGACACGCGGGCGCGGTTACGCTTCCTGTCGGGCGGAAGGGCGGCCTGAAACAAGATCCCTACCGAGCCGAGCCGCCCGGCTCGTTCTCCAGCGTTTCTGGAGTCAATAGACCCATTTGCACGGCATAACGAATCACATCACTGCGTGTCCGAAGTCCGAGCTTCTCAGCGAAGCGTGAACGATAGGTCTCGACAGTCTTCACACTCACAAAAATCTGTTTGGCTATTTGTGCGCTGGTGTAGCCCCGCGCTACCAACCCGAGCACCTGTAGCTCACGTTCACTTAAGATCTTCACCGCCGCCGGGGGAGGACTCTTGGTACCTCGCTTCTTCAACACGTCCTGGACAAGAACGTTGGTCAAACGCGGATCCACGAAGATCCCTCCGCGATGAACCGCTCGTACGGCGGTAATCAACTCCGCATCCACCGCCCTTTTCAATAGGTAACCGGAGACTCCGGCAGCCAGCGCCTGTCGCAAGTATGCTGGGTCATCGTGCATGGTGAGAACGAGCACCCGGGTCTCGCGGCAGGTCCGCGCCATCTCCTGCAGCGCTTTCATACCCCCAACCTTCGGCATGGTAAGGTCCAGCAAGGCCACGTCCGGTTTCGTTTCCCGCGCCGCTTGAACCGCCTTCTCTCCATCGGGAGCTTCGGAGACAACTTCCATATCGGCCTGGGCATTCAGCAGCATTTTCAGTCCTGCGCGGAGGATTGGGTGATCATCCACGATCATGATTCTGATCTTGTGCGTTCGCACTGGCATTTCAGGCGTTCCTCTGTCCCGTTACGGGCTGGGAATCATCGTTGGCAAGTGGAACTTGACCAGAATCTTGGTTCCCTTGCGCCGGGATGCAAAATTGACCGTTCCGTCCAACATTGCGGCTCGCTCTCGCATACTCTGAATCCCAAGACGCTGCGAGGTCGCAGCTACAGCTTTTGCGTCGAAGCCACATCCGTCATCGATTATGGTTACATCCAAAGCCGTGGCCAAACGAGCGAATCGAATGCTCACCGTTTTGGCTCCTGAGTGTCTGGCTACGTTGGTCAGGGCTTCCTGAATAATCCGATACAACGCGATTTGGACTGCTGTCGGCACTTTGCAGGAATCAAGTTCTTTGAGCGCGAGGTTGACAGCTATGTTGTGGGTCTTTGTGTACTCAGTAACGTACCGGCTCAGTGCAACTCCCAGACCATGGTCGTCCAGCACCGTTGGGTGAAGCCCGCGGGCCACGCGACCGACCTCGTCGATGGCCTGGGCAGTGATTTCCCGCAGCCGATGTCCTTGGGCCTTAACATCTGCCAGTTTTCGAGCGTCTTCGACGGTGCGCAGGCCGACCAAAATAGCGGTCAACAACTGTCCGGCTTCGTCATGCAACTCGCGCGCAAGGCTACGCCGTTCCTCCTCTTGAGCCGAAAGCGTGTGTTCCAGGAGGAGCCGGTGCATCGCTTTGGCCTGGTTGATTTCTTCGGCCTGTTTGCGTTTTTGCTCGCTCAGATCGGTGATCACCAAGCCCAGGATCTGGCCCTTGTAACCCCGAAACCGGTTAAGAGACAGATAGACCGGAACCAGGCTCCCATCCGGGCACCGGAGGTTGAATTCGCCCTTCGCAACAGCCTTCTGAGCCTTGGCAAGGAGAGCTCCACATCTGTCACGCTCTGTCTCCTCAACCAGCAACTGAATCGCACTTCCGATGATCTTTCTCTGCGGCATACACATCAGTTCTGCAAACCTGCGATTGCAGTAGAGCAAAGCACCATCGCTGGACAGCGTCGCCGCGCCCTCGCTCATGGCCTCCACCAGCAGGCGATAAGCGGGTTCGCCGCCCTTCAGAGAAACCACGCGCTTTCCTCGCGGACCGGAAACCATCAAAGCATCCACTTCCCCGGACAGGATGGCGTGTAGGGTTTCCTCCGCGGATTTGAGCCGAGTGCGGAGCTTTGTTTGCTGATCCGGTAACGTCGACGCTGGGAGTTTGCGCGGAGAGGGTTCGAGGCGTCTGCGAGCTTTTCCCGGTGTACCGACTTTGCCGGTTAGCCCTCTTGGGAGACCGCGGCCATTAGAACGCGCTCGTTTGTTAGGCATCAGCTATTTCAACCCTTGCTTCATCGTGCCGGTTGAAGATCCAACCCCACCATCACACTCTCGGTCTTTGACAGGTTCCCAATGATCTTTCTGACCGGCGGCGGCAGCCTTCTAACCAGGGTCGGAATGGCGATGATCTGATCGCCCTTGGCTAGTTGCGGCTTTTCCAGCAAGTCGACCACTTCGATACGGTACTTGCCCTGCAGCTTTTCCTCGCAAATCTTCTTGAGGTTGGCGATTGCAGCAATCGAATTAGGGGTATGGCCTGCTATGTAAAGCCGCAATTGGTAGAAGTCACTGCGGCTGGTCTTGGCAGGAGCGCGCTTCTTTGCTGAACTCTTTTTCATATCGATGCTCGGTGCCTGGTCTAGATGGGCCAAAGTCGTTACTCGGATGCCACGACTCTAGTTAGGCCCGCGACGGTCGGGGACGAATTGTAATCCGTCAGCACGCCTCCCAAGTCGATGCCTCTCTCACTCACGATCAGCTCTCGAGGTTCGCGCGAATGCGCCATACCACGGGATTTCAGGACGTAGAGCTCGCGTCTCGATCGTCCACCGAGTTTGCTGTCCCGCAACACAATCCAAGTGTCCATGAGCGAGGAAACGGCCGCCGCAGTTCTCGCCTGGGGATCACCTGCGAATGTCAGGTTCGTGAACATCGACGTGATCTGTTCCACTTTGAGAAAATCCACCAGGCGCATCAGCATCGATTTAACGTCATATGTGCCCGCGGGCGAAACCAGGTTGGTAATCGGGTCGATAACGACCACACTTGGTCGAAGCTTTTCGATCATTTTGTGAATCGCCGCCAAGTGCCCTTCCAGGCCGATGCTGGTTGGCCGCATCGCATGGAAGTGCAGTAAGCCTCTGTTTACCCATGGCTCCAGGTCAATGCCAACAGAGCGCATGTTTCGGAGAATCTGGCTGGGAGACTCTTCAAAAGCGAAGTACAAGCAATCTTCGCCGCGAGCGCAGGCGGCGCCGGTGAAGTTCGCCGCCAGGCTGGACTTCCCGGTTCCCGCGGTGCCCGACACCAGCACGCTGCTTCCACAGAAGAACCCCTTACCTTCCATCATCTCGTCCAAAGCGGGTATTCCTGTTGAAATGCGGTCCGTCGAAACTTTGTGGGCTAGTGTCAGCGAGGTGATCGGAACCACCGAGATGCCCTCGCGATCAATGAGGAAGGGATACTCATCGGTGCCGTGGGAAGTGCCCCGGTACTTGACGATTCGCAGCCGTCGCGTGGAAACCTGCTCCGTTACCCGGTGGTCGAGCGCGATAACGCAGTCAGCTATGTATTCTTCCAGCCCGTGACGGGTCAGCGTGTGTTCTCCCGCTTCCCCGGTAACGACAGCGGTAAGCTTGTGCTCTTCCAGCCACTGAAACAGCCGGCGGAGTTCCGATCGCAGTATCGTGTCGTCACGTAATCCGGAAAAAAGCGCCTCGATGCTGTCCAGAACGACGCGCTTTGCTTTGATCGCTTTGACCGCGTGGCCCAAACGGATGAACAGGCCCTCGAGGTTGTATTCTCCCGTCTCGGCAATCTCGTGCCGCTCAACCGAAACGTAATCCACCAACAGCTTCTTGCTCTTGCTAAGCTCACGTAAATCAAAACCTAGCGATGCGACGTTGGCCGCCAGCTTCTCCTCGGTCTCTTCGAAGTCCATGCATACGCCAGGCTCGCCGTATTGAACAGCGCCGTGCACCAGAAATTCCATTGCGAGTAGGCTCTTGCCACATCCTGCGCTGCCACAAAGCAGCGTGACGCGTCCTTTCGGCAGGCCTCCGCCGGTGACTTCATCCAGTCCTTGGATTCCTGTGGGGGCCTTGGCCAACGAGGGACGAACCACTTTCGACTTGGTGCGAGGCATAGGGAGGCTCCTCAAAACAAGTCTCTTGGGATTGGGTGTCATGCAGACGCCACAATGTTAGCATGACGGATTTCTAACGGGCCCGATGCCGCGCAGCACCGTGTCCGATTTCCTGAACCCCGATCGCTCACGCCCTGGGGCCCGCTCACTGTAGTCTAATTCGAATTCACTGCAACGCAATTCAAACAGTACTGCAACTGAATTCCAACAATTCCACACAGTGTTGGGATTTTTTTTCTGTTTCAGTGGCGGGAGATGGTGGGAGATGGCGGGAGATGGCGGGATGAAAACGGGATAGATGCCCTCGAAACCTCGCAAAATCGAACCGGTTTGTGCGGAATTGATTTGCAGTACCTGGCTGTTGGGTGTTTGTAAGTTACTGCAAAGCCTGCATGGATTCTCGTCCCCGGGACGGGGAAAATGGCAAACGGTGTAATCCAGGGCTAACTTGCAACTAACTATATCATTACAAAAGGCTTCCATTACGGCAAAGCTCAGAACAGGCGTACCCAATCAGCGGCAGAAAACGGCAAAGATCACTTCTTGTTCTGGCGGGACTTTATGGCCGCTGCGATGTCCTGAAGTCTGGACCGATCTATGCCGGCCCGCAACCAGAAATCGACCGTGGTAGCTAGTTCAGGTGCAATGTTGCCCATTTTAATAGAGTGCTCCCTTAGCGGCTCAGCCCTGCCCGTTTCCCAATTTGAAACGGTGGTCACCGTGACCCCAAGCTGTGCTGCGAGCTTGGCCTGGCTAACACCCAACTGCTGCCGGAAGGCGCGCACGCGGGTGGCCGATGACTCTTCCGAGTCGCCGGGAGAGCCTGGGGTATTTTTTCTTGCCTTTTTGTCGGACATGTATTAAAACGATTTGTATAAGTCGTTTATATGAGTGCGGAGCTCGCCCGCGCGAATGGTAACACGGCCCGGCCCGAATTTCGGCGGGTACTCCTGTACCAAGGGCTCCTGGCCCGAGTGTGGGCGTTCAATTCCTTTTCTACAAAAATATATCTACGGAGATAGAGCTACTCCCCGCCCCACCTATCCCGTGCGTGCCATGGTAACTGGAAGGGAATAGCAGAGACAAGAAAGGACAAATGGTGGGCGCCGAACTGTGGATCAACAAAGAAGCTGTCAGAAGCGCAACCGGATGGTCCGACCGAACTATCCGTTGGAAAGCGCAGCTCGGAGCGCTAAGTTCGCGAAACTCCAGCATCGGAAAAAAGCGGGGCCGCAACCCATGCGAATACGCATTGTCATCCTTGCCGGTGAAAGCGCAGCTGAAATTCCTCAAGCAGCCGTTGCTGTCGGGACCAGCCTGCACGGCTCTGGCGCTTCGCCCAGATTCAAAGCAGTCCAATCTGTTTGCTTCACTGCCGGAGATCACCGAGCCCGAGCGCCTCAACTTTTCTCCCGTGCAGAACGCACAGGCATTGAGGCGACTGGAAGCGATTGCGCCGCTCGTGGAATTCAACAGCCGCAGCCGACGATCCCGACCAACGTTGCGCACGGTCGGTGGAGTCGCCGTGCGCAGCATGACCTCGCTAGCCGGCTACCTCGCCGATCAGCACCACGTCAGTTCTCGAACGCTCTGGAACTGGTATGCACAGTACCGCAAGCTCGGCTATGCGGGTCTGGTAGACCGGGTTCGCTCCGATAAAGGAAAGTCGCGATTCTTCGCAGCCCATCCCGCCGTTCGCGCGTATCTCGAGAACAAGTACCTGGGTGAGCGGCTGTCGATTCGGCTGGTCTACCAGGCCTTGCGGCGCGATCTCCGGAGCCTGGAGCCCGAGTGCACCAGACCGCCCAGCTATAGCGCCGTTCGTTCCTACCTGAAGCAGCTCCCAAGGCCACTCGTGATCTTGAGCCGAGAGGGCAAACGGCAATTCAAAGAGCGCTGCGAGCCCTACCTGCTGACCGAATTCGATTCTCTGGTGCCCGACCAGATCTGGGTCTCCGACCACGGCCAGCATGATGTTTGGGTCCGCAATGACCGATTCTCAGGAGTATCGACCAATGCGGCTGTCCGGCCCTGGCTGACAGCCGTGATCGACATGCGTTCCCGCAAGATCGTGGGCACCGCCTGGTCGGCCAATCCGAGTTCGCACACCATCAGCTCGGCCTTGCGAATAGCGATTGAGAATTTCGGTATCCCCCAGACGCTAGTGATCGACAACGGCAAGGACTACGAGAAAATCGGCCGCATCGACTTCTCCCCGGAATGCAGCGGCGTTCTGGTCAGGCTGGGCATTGAACCCCACTACTGCCAGCCCCGCCATCCGCAGTCGAAGCTAATCGAGAGCTGGTTTGGGACCGTACGCAAGCGCTTTGACTGTCTCTGGCCTTCTTACTGCGGTTCGAGTCCCTCGAATCGCCAGGAGCCATGTATTGATGCCCTTAAGGAGCACCAGGCCTTTCTCAAGGGAAAGCGGAAAAGCTCTCCATTACCCCTGGCCAGTGAGTTTATCGCCACCGCCCGACAATGGATCGAGGAATACAACTCACAGCATCCCCATAGCGGACGAGGCATGAGCGGCCGGACTCCGGATGAGGCGTTCGACGAGTTGCTCCCGCCCGGCCAGCGCAGACTGATTGAAAGTCCGGAAGTTCTCTATGCGTTGTTCTGGGATCGGCAGCGGCGCAAGGTGTCGGAAGGCGGATGTGTGCAGCTGTACGGCGAGCGCTACGAACCAGCCGATGGCGAGAGCCTGGCCAACCTGTTTCTGGAGATCGAAAGGAATGTCCTGGTAGCCTGCGATCCAGCCAATCTGGGTGAAGCCATCGCCCTGGACCTGGATGGCCGGTTCCTGGGACGGCTGAAAGCCCAGAGGCTGATCAGTCGCGGCCCGGTCAGCCACGAGGATATTCAGGCTTCGATGCGGATCAGGCATACGGCTCGTAAAGCCATCGCCGATTACGTCGGCGGTTTGTCCCGAATCAGGGCTCGGGCCGGGGATCGTACCGAGATCGCTCACCTGCAGGAGCGAGCCGAAATGCCCACAGAGAAGCATTCGCCACCGCCGACACTAACCTTTATACGGCCACAAGATCTCGAAACCGCCGCCAATCCCGACTTCATCGACGACATTGTTCGGGAACTGACGGAGGGAGAATAACGTAGCCATGGCTTTTTCCCGTGCGGCACGACGGCAGCTGCTGGCGGCCAGCGTGCCGGAAGCCAA
>Ga0181532_10003371_pt1 | contig 14402 bp, 13 predicted proteins | sample PEATcosm2014_Bin_33_FD_119768 | JGI IMG/M metagenome (GOLD analysis project Ga0181532, IMG submission 119768) | Peatland microbial communities from MTU Mesocosm Facility, Houghton, MI, USA - PEATcosm2014_Bin11_30_metaG | ecosystem: Environmental > Terrestrial > Soil > Wetlands > Peat | place...
CCGCATCGCTTGAGGAGAGGCTGCTCGAGTGGACCGGCGCGCACAAGGCCGCCGCGTCGGAAAGGGTGCCGGCCTCCGACGCCGTCGCCTCGCCCGTCTCGCGCGATCGGCGAAGCTCGGTCTCGGCGGAACAACGCGGCGCGCCACTGCTCATTGACGTCGCCTTCAGCGAGACGCCCGGCGACGCTCGCAGTCCCCAGGCGGACACGAAACTCGCCGCCTCGTCCAGCGCCGGTCTGCCGGTCGAAGGCGCGTTGCCTGGCTTTGCCGGCGCAACCGAGTGGGTGAATTCGCCGCCGCTGACAGCGCAGGCCTTGCGCGGCAAGGTGGTGCTGGTGGTCTTCTGGACGTTCAATTGCTACAACTGCCTGAACGCGCTGCCCCATGTCCGCGCATGGGCTGAAAAATACCGCGATCACGGCCTCGTCGTCGTCGGCGTGCATACGCCGGAACTCCCTTTTGAACGGGATGTCGGCAATGTGCGCAACGCCGTCGCGCGGCTGAAAATCGACTATCCCGTCGCTATCGACAACGCCAATGCGATCTGGAGAGCCTTCGGCAACGAATATTGGCCGGCGGCCTATTTCGTCGATGCCGAGGGCCGTATTCGCCACCACCATTTCGGCGAGCACGATTACGAGAATTCAGAGCGCGTCATCCAACAGCTTCTGGAGGAAGCCGGCAATCGCAATGTGCCGGGCGGCTTCGTGACGGCAGGCGGCTAGCCGTGAGCGCCGCAATTAAACGGACCACATTTTCTATGAACGGCGCGTAATTCAGCATCCTATTTTGTTTGGCGGCGTTGAATAGAAAAAAGATCCTCGAGCGAGGTAACTTTTCGACGCCCCCGGCCGTAATCGTAATGGAGCCGGAAGCCGCTGATGCCCCGGCTCGGTGTCGCGCCCCTTGCGGAAGTGCAGGCGGCGAGATGCGCCGCCCCCGGCGCCAAGAGACAAGCAGGAGTAACGCCATGATTGCCAGACACGCCATCGCCCGCTTCGCCGCCGTCGCCATCGTTGCGGCCAGCTCGATCTATGCTGGCGCGGCCTTCGCCGACGACGCCATGAAGTCCGACGCGACGACGACGCATGACCAGATGAAAAGCGATTCCATGAAGAGCGACTCGATGAAGAGCGACTCCATGAAGGGCGACTCTATGAAGGGCGACGCCATGAAAGGCGACTCGATGAAGAGTGACTCGATGAAGAGCGACAGCAAGTAATTGCGGGGCGGATCCGCTCCAGGCCTTGCGCCGGAGCGGATCGGCGGACTTCAATGGCCTTGAGAACGGGAGGCGGCGATGAGGGCGATGAGGACGATGACCGACATCCGAGAGGTGGATCTCGCGCCGTCGCCGCGCCTGAAGCGGGTCGTCTTTCGCCACGCGCTCGTGACCCGCGTGACGCACTGGATCAATCTCGTCTGCGTCATAATTCTGCTCATGAGCGGGCTGCAGATCTTCAATGCGCATCCGGCGCTCTACTGGGGCCAATACGGCGCCGACGCCGACAAGCCTCTTTTCGAGATCGGCTCCGATGAATCGAGCGACGGCGGGCTGACGGGTTTTGTGAAGATCGGCTCGGCGACGCTCAATACGACAGGCGTCCTCGGCGTCTCCGCCAATCCGAACGGCGAAATCGTCGAGCGCGGTTTTCCGCGCTTCGTCACGCTGCCCGCCTACCGCGATCTTTCGCTCGGGCGCCGCTGGCATTTCTTTTTCGCCTGGTTATTCGTCGCAAATCTGCTCGTCTATTACGTTGGCGGAATCGCCAGCGGACACCTGCGCCGCGATCTTCTTCCGAACCGCGAGCAGTTGCGGCCGAAGGCGATCTGGCGAGATTTCGTCGATCATCTGCGGCTCAAATTCCCGCGCGGCGAGGAGGCGCGTTATTACAATCCGCTGCAGAAATTCGCCTATCTCGGCGTCATCGGCGTGCTGTTGCCGACGATGATCCTCACCGGCCTCACCATGTCGCCGGGGATGGACGCCATCCTGCCTTGGCTCGTCACGCTTTTCCAGGGCCGCCAATCCGCGCGGACGATTCATTTCATCGCGGCCAATCTGATCGTTCTGTTCATTTTCGTTCATGTCGCGATGGTGTTGCTCGCGGGCCCGCTCAACGAGCTGCGTTCGATGATCACAGGCAAGTTCGTCATCTATCCGGAGGCCGGCCATGAGTAGCTTGCGTCTTCGCCGTCGCCGGTTTCTTTCCATCGGCGTCGCGAGTCTTGGCGCCGCGCTTGTCAGCGGCTGCGATAGCCTCTCCGACGCGCCCGATGTCGAGTCGATTCTCGACTCGGCCGAAGGGCTGACCTATCGCGCCCAAAGGCTGCTCGGCGGCGGTCATTCGATGGCGCGCGAATTCACAGCGGCCGATCTGTCGCCGGTGTTCAAGGTGAATGGCACTCACAAGCCAGAGGGCGATGAATATGCCGCCCTTGTGGAAAGCAATTTCACCGATTGGCGGCTGCGCGTTGATGGGCTGGTCGCAAGGCCCCTCGATCTGTCGCTCGAAGATTTGCGCAACCTGCCGCAGCGCACGCAGATCACGCGTCATGACTGCGTCGAGGGATGGAGCGCCATCGGCAAGTGGCAGGGCGTTCCGCTGTCTATCGTGCTCCAGCGCGCTGGGCTTTTGCCGGCCGCGCGCTTTGGGGTGTTCCACTGCGCCGATTGGTATGAACACGCGCTCGACGGCACCGGACAATATTATGAGAGCATCGATCTCATCGACGCCTTTCATCCGCAAACCATTCTTGCGCACAGCCTCAACGACGCGCCGCTTTCTGTCGGCCATGGCGCGCCGCTGCGGCTGCGGGTGGAGCGGCAACTCGGCTACAAACATGCAAAATACGTCATGCGGATCGAGTTGACGGACCGCTTCGACAACATCGGCCGCGGCAAAGGCGGATTCTGGCCGGATCGCGGCTATGAATGGTATGCAGGGATCTGATCGGGACGGATCATCCGGCGCTCCGGCGCGATGATTTACGAGGTCGCGAATATGTCAGACGTCGGTCAGATCGTACTGGTGTTGCAGGGCGGGGGCGCGCTTGGCGCCTACCAGGCTGGCGTCTATCAGGCGATGCACGAAGCGGGCATTGAGCCTGATTGGGTGATTGGCACATCGATCGGCGCCATTAACGCCTGCCTTATCGCCGGCGCCAAGCCTGACGATCGAGTGGCTAAGCTGCGCGCTTTCTGGGACCGCGTCGCACATGACCCGGTCGTCGAGGCCGCCGCCTGTTTTCCCTTTTTCGGCATGAGTCTGCCGAACTGGATCACGCTGACCTCGGGCGTGTCTAACTTTTTCAAGCCCAATCCGCGGGCTTTTCTCGGACCCGAGGTTCAACTTGCCGCTGACTCGGCCGGTTACTATTCGACGCAGCCGCTTGAGGCGACCTTGGGCGAATTGGTCGACTTCTCCCTCGTCAACAAATGCGCGCCCCGTCTCACCGTTGGCGCGGCTAATGTCAGAACCGCCGAAATGCGCTATTTCGACAGCCGCGACGCGCCGATCACGGTGCGTCACGTTATGGCGTCCGGCGCGCTGCCGCCGGCCTTCCCGGCGGTCCGGATCGAGGGCGACTTGTACTGGGACGGCGGCATTCTCTCGAATACGCCGGTAGAGGCTGTGTTCGACGACAAGCCGCGGCGCAATTCATTGATCTTCGCGGTCCACATTTGGAACCCGGACGGACAGGAGCCCGAAACGATCACCGAGGTGCTGAACCGGCAGAAGGATATTCAATATTGCAGCCGCACCGTCGCGCAGATCAGACGGCAGGAGCAAATCCACCGCTTACGGCATATCGTTGCGGAACTGGCGGCGCGCGTACCGCAAGAGGAGCGCGACGCGCCTCTCGTTCGCGAAATGGCGAGCTATGGATGCCTGACGCGAATGCATGTGGTGCGGCTTCTCGCGCCGCAACTGGAGGGCGAGGATCACACCAAGGACATCGACTTCAGCCGGGCCGGGATCAAGGCGCGCTGGGAGGCGGGTTTGGAGGATGCGCGGCGCATCATTCACAATGCGCCCTGGCGCGGGGACGTCGATCCGTTGGCAGGCTTCTCTCTGCACGAGTGCCGCCCGGCGACGGAGCCGATGAGGTGAGGCCACGCGGGCTGGGGCGCCCGCCGGCGCGATCGCGGGTTTGACAAATGGCGTTTCGCGTGAAGCAGATACGCCGGTTCACCGCGCAGATTGGTCGTCACCGCAAGGTCGCGACCGTTGCGCGGCCGGACTTGTTTAATAGTCCGGGCGCTAACGGGCTATAGACGCTATCTATCAGCCAACGAAACTCCCCCATTGATATTCCGGGCCCGCCACCGCACTTTCTCTACTACAATAAATCAACAATCGGGTGGAATATATGCATCAGGCGACTCCGTGGGATGCCGCGCGGGCGGAGGCTATCGTCAGCCAGCATGCCGGTCTCGAAGGGCCCATGCTGCCGATTCTTCATGCCCTGCAGCATGAATTCGGCCATGTCGACGAGGCCGCCGCGCCGCTGATCGCGAAGGCGCTGAACCTCAGCCGCGCCGAAGTGCATGGCGTCATCACCTTTTACCATGATTTCCGCCGCGAGCCCGCCGGCCGCCATATATTGAAGCTTTGCCGCGGCGAAGCCTGCCAGAGCATGGGAAGCGAAGCGCTGGCCGAGGATTTTCTCGCCAAGCTCGGCATCGATTGGCATGGCTCTACGGCCGACGGCGAACTGACCGTCGAGCCGGTTTTCTGCCTTGGCCTTTGCGCCTGTTCGCCCGCGGCGCTCCTCGACGACGAGGTAATTGGCCGGCTAGACGCCGAAAGCCTGGTGGAAGCCGTCGACGCGGTGCGCGCATGACCCGGATTTTCGTTTCCAAGGACGCGGCGGCGCTGGCCCTCGGCGCCGATAGGGTCGCGGCCAAGATCGCCGCGGAAGCGCAGGCGCGCGGCGCGGCGGTCGAAATCATCCGCACCGGCTCGCGCGGTATGATCTTTCTGGAGCCGCTGGTCGAGGTCGAGACAGCCGGGGGCCGCATCGGCTATGGGCCGGTCAAGGCGTCCGACGTCGCCGCCTTGTTCGACGCGGGGCTCCTTTCCGGAGGCGCGCATGTGCTCGGCATCGGCAAGACCGAGGAACATCCCTTCTTCGCCCGCCAGACCCGCCTCACCTTCGCCCGTTGCGGAATCATCGACCCCGTCTCGCTCGACGACTACGCCGCGCTCGGCGGCTGGCGCGGTCTCCAGCGCGCTATCGAGATCGGACCGGCGGCGACGATCGCCGAGGTGACGAAGTCCGGCCTGCGCGGGCGCGGCGGCGCCGGCTTTCCGACCGGCATAAAATGGAAGACCGTGGCCGACGCGCCGGCCGACCGCCGCTACGTCGTCTGCAATGCGGACGAGGGCGATAGCGGCACCTTCGCCGATCGCATGATCATGGAGGGCGATCCCTTCGCGCTGATCGAAGGCATGACCATTGCAGCGATCGCCGTCGGGGCCGGCAAAGGTTACGTTTATCTGCGTTCGGAGTATCCGCACGCCGCCTGCACATTCGAGGAAGCGCTCGGCGTCGCGCGCGCGGCCGGCTATCTCGGGCGCGACATTCTCGGCTCCGGCCATGCGTTCGATATCGAACTGCGCATCGGCGCCGGCGCTTACGTCTGCGGCGAGGAGACCTCGCTGCTGGAAAGCCTCGAAGGCAAGCGCGGCGTCGTCCGGGCGAAGCCCCCGCTGCCGGCCCATAAGGGACTTTTCGAACGGCCGACGGTCGTCAACAATGTTCTTTCCCTCGTCGCGATCCCGACGATCCTCGACCGCGGCGGCGAATTCTATGCCGGCTTCGGCGTGGGACGCTCGCGCGGGACGATGCCGCTGCAGATCGCGGGCAACATCCGCTTCGGCGGCCTGTTCGAGACCGCTTTCGGCCTGACGCTTGGCGAGATCGTCGAGGAGATCGGCGGCGGGACCGCGTCCGGCCGGCCGGTGCGCGCCGTGCAATGCGGCGGACCGCTCGGCGCCTATTTTCCGCCCGCCTTTTTCGATACGCCCTTCGACTACGAAGCCTTCGCCGCCCGCGACGGGCTGATCGGCCACGGCGGCCTCGTCGTCTTCGACGATACCGTCGAGATGGCGAAGATGGCGCGATTCGCGATGGAGTTCTGCGCCATCGAGAGTTGCGGCAAATGCACGCCCTGCCGGATCGGCTCGACACGCGGCGTCGAGGTGATGGAGCGCATCATCGGCGGCGTCAAGGTCGACGAGAATATCGCGCTTCTTGAGGACCTCTGCCAGACCATGAAATTCGGCTCGCTCTGCGCGCTTGGCGGCCTTGCGCCTTATCCCGTGCTCAGCGCGCTTCGCCATTTCCCGGAAGACTTTTCGCCGCGCCACGCGCTGGCGGCCGAGTAAGGACGACTGTCATGGCTCTTATCAAAGAAGTCGATTACGGCACGCCCGCGGCGAAATCCCCAAAAAGCGTCACGCTGACCATAGATGGGGTATCGGTCAGCGTGCCCGAGGGCACGTCGATCATGCGCGCGGCGATGGAGATGGGCACCGAAATCCCCAAGCTTTGCGCCACGGATTCGCTGCAGTCCTTCGGCTCCTGCCGCCTCTGCCTCGTCGAGATCGAGGGCCGCAACGGCACGCCGGCCTCGTGCACGACGCCGGTTGCGCCGGGCATTGTCGTCAAGACCCAGACGCCGCGCCTCAAAGCGCTGCGCAAGGGCGTGATGGAGCTTTACATCTCCGACCATCCGCTCGATTGCCTGACTTGCGCCGCCAATGGCGATTGCGAATTGCAGACGCAAGCCGGAGCCGTGGGCCTCCGCGAAGTGCGCTACGGCTATGAGGGCGCCAATCATTTCGACGAGGTCAAAGACCAGTCGAACCCCTATTTCACCTATGATCCGGCCAAATGCATCGTCTGCAACCGCTGCGTCCGGGCCTGCGAGGAAGTGCAGGGCACCTTCGCGCTGACGATCGACGGGCGCGGCTTCGAGAGCCGGGTCGCAGCCGGGCAGGATGAACCTTTTCTTGATTCCGAATGCGTCTCCTGCGGCGCTTGCGTGCAGGCTTGCCCGACCGCGACGCTCACCGAAAAGTCGGTGATCTCCATCGGCCTGCCCGAACATTCGGCGGTGACGACTTGCGCCTATTGCGGTGTAGGCTGCACCTTCAAGGCGGAGATGCGCGGCGAAGAACTCGTCCGCATGGTCCCCTACAAGGACGGCAAGGCGAACCACGGGCATTCCTGCGTCAAGGGTCGTTTCGCCTGGGGCTATGCGACGCATCGCGACCGCATCCTGAAGCCGATGATCCGCGCCTCGATCAGCGAGCCCTGGCGCGAGGTCTCCTGGGAGGAGGCGATCGGCTATGCGGCGTCCGAGTTCAAGCGCATCCAGGCGGCTTACGGCAAGCGCTCGATCGGCGGCATCACCTCGTCGCGCTGCACGAATGAAGAAACCTATCTGGTGCAGAAGCTGATCCGCGGCGGCTTCGGCAACAATAATGTCGACACCTGCGCGCGGGTCTGCCATTCGCCGACTGGCTATGGTCTCAAAACCGCCTTCGGCACCTCGGCCGGCACGCAGGATTTCGATTCGATCGACGATATGGACGTGATGCTGCTGATCGGCGTCAATCCGACCGACGGGCATCCCGTGGTCGGCTCGCACATGAAGAAACGGCTGCGCGACGGCGCCAAGCTGATCGTGATCGATCCGCGCCGCATCGATCTCGTGCGGACGCCGCACATCGAGGCCGATTATCACCTCGCGCTGAAGCCCGGCTCCAATGTCGCCGTCCTGACCGCGCTCGCCCATGTCATCGTGACGGAGGGCCTCGTCAATGAGGCCTTCGTGCGCGAGCGCTGCGACTGGTCGGAGTTTCAGGATTGGGCTGGCTTCGTCTCAGAGCCGCGCAATAGCCCGGAAGAGGTCGAGAAAATCTCTGGCGTTGCGGCCGATCTCATCCGCGGCGCGGCGCGGCTTTACGCGACCGGCGGCAATGCGGCGATCTTCTACGGGCTCGGCGTCACCGAGCACAGCCAGGGCTCGACGACGGTCCTCGCCATCGCCAACCTCGCCATGGCGACCGGAAATCTCGGCCGGCCCGGCGTCGGCGTCAATCCGCTGCGCGGCCAGAATAATGTCCAGGGCGCCTGCGACATGGGTTCGTTCCCGCATGAATTCGCCGGCTACCGGCATGTGTCGGACGATGCGACGCGCGAGGTCTACGAGAGCCTCTGGGGCGTCGAGATCGATCACGAGCCGGGCCTTCGCATCCCGAACATGCTCGACGCCGCCGTCGAGGGCGCCTTCCGCGGCATCTACATCCAGGGCGAGGATATTTTGCAATCCGATCCCGATACGCATCATGTCGCCGCCGGGCTCAAGGCGATGGAATGCGTCGTCGTGCAGGATCTTTTCCTCAATGAAACAGCGAATTACGCCCATGTCTTCCTGCCGGGATCGACCTTCCTCGAAAAGGATGGCACCTTCACCAATGCGGAGCGGCGGATTCAGCGCGTACGCAAGGTGATGAGCCCGAAAAACGGCTATGGCGACTGGGAGATCACGCTGCTCCTCGCCAAGGCGATGGGCTTTGACATGCATTACGCGCATCCGAGCGAAATCATGGACGAGGTGGCGCGGACGACGCCAAGCTTCGCCGGCGTATCCTTCGCGAGGCTTGATGAGCTTGGCTCGATCCAGTGGCCCTGCAACGCAGCCGCGCCAGAGGGCACGCCGGTGATGCATATCGGCCATTTCGCCGCCGGCAAGGGCAAATTCGTCATCACCGAATATGTCGCGACCGACGAGCGGACGGGACCGCGCTTCCCGCTGCTCCTGACGACGGGGCGAATCCTCAGCCATTACAATGTCGGCGCGCAGACGCGGCGCACCGCCAATGTCGCCTGGCACCCCGAAGACCGGCTCGAAATCCATCCGCACGACGCCGAACTGCGTGGAATCAACGATGGCGAATGGGTGAAGCTGCACAGCCGCGCCGGCGAGACGACGCTGCGGGCCCTAATCACCGACCGCGTCGGGCCGGGCGTCGTCTATACGACCTTCCATCATCCGGTGACGCAGGCTAATGTGGTTACGACGGAATTCTCCGATTGGGCGACCAACTGTCCGGAATTCAAGGTGACCGCGGTGCAGATCTCGCGATCGAACGGCCCGAGCGAATGGCAGGAAAGCTATCGCAAGCAGGCCGAGCAGAGCCGGCGCATCCTCACCAACATCGAAGCGGCCGAATGAGCGATCTTGACTCCGACTCGATCTTCGTCGCCGCGCCGCCGCCGCCGGCGGTGAGCGTCGAGTGTCTCGCGCAGCGCGGGAAAGATCTTGTCCGGTCCGTCCGCGCGGCGCCGGAGGAGACGGCGATCGCTTTCACTTTCAACGGGATCACGCACGCCGTCATGATGGCGACGCCCGCCGATCTCGAGGATTTTGGCGTGGGGTTCGCGCTTACCGAGGGATTGATCGAGAAGCCGGCCGACATTTCAAGCCTCGAGATCATCCCGACCGAACTCGGGGTCGAAGTCAGGATCTGGCTGCCGGAGGACCGCGGCGAAACCTATTCGGCGCGGCGGCGCAGCATGGCGGGGCCGACCGGTTGCGGGCTTTGCGGCATCGAAAGCCTTAGCGAGGCGATGCGCTTTGCGCCCGCTGTGCCCCGCGCAGGCGTCTTCGAGCGCGGCGACATTGTCAAGGCGATGGCTTCAATTCAGGCCGGACAGGCGCTCAACGCGCAGACCCACGCGGTGCATGCGGCGGCTTTCTGGACGCCCGCGGGAGGCCTCATTGCGCTACGCGAGGATGTCGGCCGCCACAATGCGCTGGACAAACTGGCCGGCGCGCTCTGTCGCGGCGGCGTTTGCGCGAGCGGCGGTCTCGTGCTTCTGACCAGCCGGGTGTCGATAGAGTTGATCCAGAAGGCGGCGCGGATGGGCGCCCCGGTCATCGCCGCCGTTTCCGCGCCGACCGCAGCCGCGATTCGGCTCGCCGAGGATTGCGGCGTGACGCTAATCGCTGTCGTGCGCGGCGCGGATTTCGAGATATTCACCCATCCGGAACGGATCGTCGATCGGGTCATCGCCAATGTCGCCTGACAAAAAACTCGTCTATATGGCCAATCAGATCGGCAAATTCTTCGAATCGCAAAAGCACGCGGACCCGGCGAAGGGCATCGCCGATCATCTCGCCCATTTCTGGGATCCGCGCATGCGGGCGAAGATCATAAGTCATCTGGAGCAAGGTGGCGTGGGGCTCGACCCCGATGTCAAGGACGCCATCCGCTTGCTCGCCGCGACGGATTTCTCGAGGCCCGAGCCGTCGGCCGCAACTGCCCGGTAACGCCGGCGAGCCCGAGGCGCCGGGGGCGATCCCGATCGGCGCGGCAAGCATCTGCGCGGTCCGGGCTACAGCCAAGGCGACGTTTTGGCGCGGTTTTAATTTGATTTGCATCATTGCCGCATAGCGCGCCCTTCTCATAGATAGCGGCCGTCCACCCAAGGGCTCCTTGCCGCTTGGGCGCACGACCGATTCTGCACGCAGCGAATGGGGCGCTATTCATGGCACTGACGGTTTCTCCCGCCAAAAGCTTCAGATTCGGCGAGCTTGTCCTCGCCGCCGTATTGGGCGTCCTGACGCTTTTAACGGCTTTCATAGCGCTCAACGCCTGGACCCCGGCCTACGCCTTCCACATGGTGCTGATCTGCTTCGCAAGCGCGTTCGGCATCTTCGCCATCTACCAGCGCTACAAGGTTCGCGACGCCGACCCGCCGCCGCAGACGATCGACAATCGCCCGAACTATAATTTCGGCCCGGTAAAATTCTCGACCATCGCCGCCGTCATCTGGGGCATCGCGGGATTTACGGTCGGACTCATTATAGCGCTCGAGCTCGCTTTTCCCGAACTGAATGTCAGCCGCTGGACCAACTTCGGCAGATTGCGGCCGCTGCACACCTCGGCGGTGATCTTCGCTTTCGGCGGCAATGTTCTTCTCGCCACCACGCTCTACATCGTGCAACGCACGAGCCGCGCGCGCCTCGCCGGCGATCTCGCGCCCTGGTTCGTGGTTCTCGGCTACAATCTCTTCATCGTCATCGCGGGCACGGGCTATCTGCTCGGCATCACGCACTCGAAGGAATACGCCGAGCCCGAATGGTACGCCGACATTCTTCTCGTCGCCGTTTGGCTCACCTATTTCACCGTCTTCATCGGCACGCTGATGAAGCGCGCCGAACCGCATATCTACGTCGCCAACTGGTTTTTTCTCGCATTCATCGTCACTATCGCCGTTCTGGTTCTCGGCAATAACGCAGCGATCCCGGTTTCGATTTTTTCATCGAAATCCTATGTCATCTGGTCAGGTGTTCAGGATGCGATGATCCAGTGGTGGTACGGCCATAACGCGGTCGGTTTCTACCTGACTGCTTCGTTCCTCGGCATGATGTATTATTTCATCCCCAAGCGCGCTGAGCGTCCGGTCTATTCCTATCGCCTGTCGATCATCCATTTCTGGGCGCTGATCTTCATCTATATCTGGGCCGGCCCGCACCATCTGCATTACACTGCGCTGCCGGATTGGGCGCAGACGCTCGGCATGACCTTTTCGATCATCCTGTGGATGCCGTCCTGGGGCGGGATGATCAACGGCATGCTGACGCTCTCGGGCGCCTGGGACAAGCTTAGGACTGATCCCGTCTTGCGCATGCTCGTCGTCTCCATCGCCTTTTACGGCATGTCGACCTTCGAGGGACCTTTGATGTCGGTCAAGGTCGTCAATTCGCTGAGCCATTACACGGATTGGGGCATTGGCCATGTGCATTCGGGCAGCCTCGGCTGGGTCGGCTACATTTCATTCGGCGCGCTTTACTGCATCGTTCCATGGCTGTGGAACCGCAAGGGGTTGTACTCGCTTAAGCTGGTCAATTGGCATTTCTGGATCTCGACCATCGGCATCGTCTTTTATATCTCCTCGATGTGGGTCGCCGGCATCATGCAGGGCCTGATGTGGCGCGCCTACACCTCGCTTGGCTTCCTTGAGTATTCTTTCATCGAGACGGTCGAGGCGATGCATCCGATGTACGTCATCCGCGCGTTCGGCGGATTCCTCTACCTCACCGGGGCGTTGATCATGGCCTATAATCTCTACATGACGATCGCTTCTCCCGATTCGGAAGCGGTTCCGGAAGCGAGGCCGGCGGCTGGACCGCGTCTCGCTGCGGCTGAATAGGAGCTAAGGAATCATGCCCGCCTCCAATCCAAGCCGCTCTCTGTGGGATCGCCACGCGATCCTCGAGAAAAACTCGATCCTTCTCGTGCTCGGTATTCTGATCGCCATCTCGATCGGCGGTCTCGTTGAAGTCGTGCCATTGTTCTACCTGAAGAGCACCATCGAGAAGGTCGATGGCGTGCGGCCCAAAACGCCGCTCGAACTCGCCGGATTCGACATCTACGTGCGCGAGGGGTGCTACCTCTGCCATTCGCAGATGATCCGCGCGCTCCGCGATGAGGTCGAGCGCTACGGCCATTATTCGCTGGCGGCCGAGAGCATGTACGATCATCCGTTCCAGTGGGGTTCAAAGCGCAACGGGCCGGACCTCGCCCGCATCGGCGGGAAATACTCCGATGATTGGCATCGCGACCATCTGCGCAATCCGCGCGCGCTGGTGCCGGCCTCGATCATGCCGAGCTACGCCTTTCTTGAAGAAACGCCGCTCGACGCCTCGCACATCGCTGCGAACATGAAGACCCTGGCCATGACCGGGGTGCCGTACACGCAGGAAATGATCGACAAGGCGCAGGACGATCTGAAGGCGCAGGGAACGGCCGACGATCCAAACGTCGCCGGCCTGCAGGCGCGCTACCCGAAGGCCATCGCCCGCGACCTTGGCGCCGACAACCACGCGCTGTCGGAAGCCGACGCGGTGATCGCCTATCTGCAAACGCTTGGGACGCAGATCGACTTCAAACTCTACGACAACAAAGCCAACATCCGGTGAGGCGCGGTTATGTCCACTTATGAGGTTCTACAGCAGTTTGCGGCCTCGTGGGGCCTTGCCTATTTCGGTGTGATTTTCATCATCGCGGTCGTTTACGCGCTGCTGCCCTCGAAGCGCAAGACGTTCGATGAGGCCGCCCGCATTCCGTTGAGGGAGGATTGATCCGTGGCGGAGCACAAACATGTCGCCACCGACAAGGCGACGGGAACGGCGACGACAGGCCATGATTGGGATGGCATCCAGGAGCTGAACACGCCGCTGCCGCGCTGGTGGCTCTACACCTTCTACGCCTGCATCGTCTGGGCGATCGGTTATTGGATCCTGTACCCCGCCTGGCCGTGGTTTGGCGGCGCGACGCCGGGCATCCTGCATTGGAGTTCGCGCGGCACTGTCGCGACCGAAATGGCCGCCTTGAGGGAGGCGCGCAGCGGCATGAACGATAAGCTCGCCGCGGCCTCGCTTCAGGAGATCGAAAAGACTCCGGAGCTCCTGTCCTTCGCGCGCGCCGAGGGGGGCGCCGCCTTCGCGCAGAACTGCTCGCCTTGCCATGGCGCGGGCGGGCAGGGATCGCGAGGCTATCCGAACCTCAACGCCGATCGCTGGATCTGGGGCGGCACGCTCGAGCAGATCCAGACGACGATCACTCATGGCGCGCGTTGGGCGGGCGACCCCGATACGCATGCGACCATGATGCCGTCATTCGGCCGCGACGGACTTCTGAACAAGGCTGAAATGGCGGATGTCGCCGGCTATGTCCGCACCCTGTCCGGCAACGCGCCGGACCCCGCCGCCGATCTCGCCAAGGGCAAGCAGCTTTTCGCCGACAATTGTTCGCCCTGTCACGGCGAGAACGGCAAGGGCAATATCGATGTCGGCGCGCCGAATCTGACGACGCAGGTCTGGCTCTATGGCCCGACCACGGCGGATATCTTGAATCGCATTCAGAACGGAGGGGGCGGCATTATGCCAGCTTGGCAGGGCCGTCTCGATCCGACCACGATCAAGGCGCTTGCGGTCTACGTTCACACCCTCGGCGGCGGCCAATAGGCCGAAAGCCGCGATGAACGCGCCGTTCCGAACGCACCGACCGGATGAGATGACGCAGAACAACGCGGCGCAAGATCTTTCGCATGACCTGCCGCTCTACGCAGCCGCGCCGAAGGTCTATCCGCAGAGCGTGCATGGGACGTACAGGAGGATCAAATGGATCATCCTGTGCGTAACGCTTGGCATCTATTATTTCCTGCCCTTCGTGCGGTGGAACCGCGGCCCCGATGCGCCGTCCCAGGCCGTGTTGGTCGACTTCGCGCATCGCAAATTCTATTTCTTTTTCATCGAGATCTGGCCTCAGGAGGTCTATTACCTCACCGGATTGCTGATCCTCGCCGCGATGATC
>Ga0181532_10003375_pt1 | contig 14396 bp, 16 predicted proteins | sample PEATcosm2014_Bin_33_FD_119768 | JGI IMG/M metagenome (GOLD analysis project Ga0181532, IMG submission 119768) | Peatland microbial communities from MTU Mesocosm Facility, Houghton, MI, USA - PEATcosm2014_Bin11_30_metaG | ecosystem: Environmental > Terrestrial > Soil > Wetlands > Peat | place...
CGCCGCATCCAACGTCCAGCACGCGCTCCGATCCTTTCAGTTCCAGCAGCGCCAGGACCTCATCCGCCATCGCCTCCTGCAGTCCTGATCGTTTCGCGTACCCAGCCGCATCCCATTCGGTCATTCATAGTCTCCTGCCCCACTTCCATCTGCGAACCGCGAAATGATCACATTGAATTCCCCTCACGTCCACCCCCGTAACAGAATTTACCTTCGGCTGTGGTAGCCTGCTTCCAGTCAGTTTGAACCGCCCCTCTGGCAGTCCAAACCAGATTGCGAGAACGATCCTTGCCGGTCTTCTATAACTATCTCTTCCCTGTCATGTGGGTTGCTTACACGGGTTATTGGTGGGCAATGTCCCAGGACGTTAAGAAAACCCAGCGCAGGGAGGCCGGCTCGTCACGCCTTGCTCGCCTTATTTTGATTGTGTGTGCCTTGGTGCTTTTCTGGTCGCAGAGCATTCCGGTCTCCATTCTCTACCAGCGCTTTCTCCCCCCTGGCCAGTGGCGCTTCTGGACCGGCGCGGCAGTTACCGCCGGCGGTTTGCTCTTCTCCGTCTGGGCCCGCCGTCAGTTGGGTAGAAACTGGAGCCGAGCCGTCACCGTGAAGCAAGATCACGAACTCATCACCACCGGCCCCTACGCCTTGGTTCGCCATCCCATCTATACCGGCCTGCTGCTCGGATTTCTTGGTTCTGCCGTAGCCGTTGGCCAATGGCGCGGGTTGCTTGCCGTCGCCCTCGTCTTCCTCGCCCTCTTGAGCAAACTGCGTCTCGAAGAACAATGGATGCGCGCGCACTTCGGTGAACCCTACGAAACCTACTCCAGCCGCGTCTCCGCCCTGGTCCCCTACCTTTTCTGACCGATTGCTGCGCATGGGGGACGTGCCCCGTGACCGTTCGGTGGAGAGGATTCGGCCTCACTCGAAACGAATCGCCCGGAGTTCTCCGAAAAAGCCGGCGTGTGGCGTTCTTTAGCATGCGACCAGAAGCCAGCACGCCTGCCAAGGCGCCACAGCACAAGCCGGTCCCGGATTTTGCGGAATCACCAAACAATTACGGCAAAACATCGGTTTTTGCAGGTGCCCCACACGCAATTTTCGTGTCGATCTTGGGGTTCCCCACCCCGGCATGCATCTCCCTGCAAATCCAGTAAAATAGTTTGCTTAATCCTGACCATCTCTTCCGTTGGTAAACAGCTCGGACACTCATAACTCTCGGAGGCCATCTCGCCATGAAGCGTCAATTCATCCCGATCGCATCACTACTCTTGATCCTCGCCAGTTCCTGGATCTCCGCGAAAGCACAAGACGACGAGGGCGCCTGGGCAAAAAAGAAGTCCGCTTGGCTATTGCTCACTCCTCCCGAGCGCAGCCAGGTGCAGGAGTTCGCCGAAGACTATAAATCCTACCTGACCGTAGCCAGAACCGCACCGGGCTCGACACGCGATGTCATCCGCCGCGCCAAAGCGGCTGGCTTTGCGGAATTCACCGATTCCAAGCAAGTGAAACCCGGCGCGCGCCTCATCATTCCCAATCGCGACCGCGCTCTTATCCTCGCGGTCATCGGCTCCGAGCCCATCGTCGACGGCTCTCACGTCGTAGGCACGCATCATGACAGCCCGCATATCGACTTGAAAGGCCGCCCCATCTATCCCGCAGGCGGCTTCGCGCTCTTCAAAACCATCTATTATGGTGGCATCAAGAAATATCAATGGGCCAACATTCCCCTCGCGCTGATCGGCCGCATCGACACTACGGATGGCCGCACCATCGAAGTATCCATTGGCCTCAGCCCCGGAGATCCCGTATTCGTCATTCCCGACAATGCCCCGCACTCCGACAAGGAACTGCACAGTCGCACCTATGAGGACGTCCTACAAGGCGAGGAACTAGACCCGGTTGCCGGCAGTATTCCTGGAGAAAAGGACTCCGTCGGCGTCGAAGTAGCAAACGCGCTGGTCGCAACCTACAAGATCAAGGAAGAGGACCTCGTCAGCGCGGAACTTGCTCTCGTCCCCGTGGCACATCCCTCGGACGTCGGCGTCGATCGCGGCCTCGTCGGCGCCTACGGTCAGGATGATCGCCTCTCTTCCTTCTGCGCGGCGCGCGCAATCCTGGACCTGAAAGGCACACCCAAATATTCGGCCTTCGCCTATCTTTCCAACTTTGAAGAAGAGGGCTCCGTGAATAACACCGGTGCGGGCTCGCAATTTCTGAATTCCACCTTTGCCCAACTGATCAGCGCGCAGCGAGCCGCCGGCTACACCGACTTGGATTTACGTCGCGCTTTGCACAATTCTCAAGTCATCTCCGCCGACGCGAATGACGGCATCAATCCAATTTTTCCAGGTACTAGCGAACCCACCAATGCTGCACGTCTCGGCTACGGCGTGGCTATCAAGCTCTATGGCGGAGGTTTCAACGCCCCTTCGGAATACACCGCCAAGATTCGCGCCCTGATGGATCGCAACGGAGTCCCCTGGCAAACACACACCTATAAGGTCGATGTCGGCGGTGGTGGCACCATCGGATTGTTCATGTCTCGCCAGGACATGGAGGTAATCGATCTCGGCGTGCCCCTGCTCTCGATGCACTCCCCGTTTGAAATGTCCTCCAAGGTCGACGTCTGGGACTTCTATCGCACGATGAGTGCCTTCTACGCCCAGTAGCCAAATCGCGGATGCCCCACCCGCAGGTCCCGAGGTTGGGTCTTGAGTTTTCGACACCAGCACTCAACCTCGCACGCGCACTCGGACCCGCGCTACCTGCCATTGGGAACAAAAACATGGGCACCTCAGCCAATCACCTGCCGTTAGCGGACCGTGGGATCCTGGCTAGAGCCTCACGAACCCCGGAAGCCAGCTTTTCGCTCGAGAAGGGCTTGATCAATATCGCTTGACCGTCTTCGGAAATGCCCTGCTTCAGAATTTCATCGTCCGTATAACCCGACATGTAAAGAACTCCCAAGTCACTTTTTCTCTCTCTCAGCTTGTTCCCCAGTGTGCGGCCGTTCATTCCGGGCATGATTACGTCGGTCAGAAGCAATCCTATCTCTCCCCTATGTTCATCAAACAGCGCCATGGCCCGTTCCGCATCTATCGCTTCGTGCACGCGGTACCCGAGTTTTTCCAGTTGCACCCGGATCACTTCCCGAAGCAACTGTTCATCCTCCACCAATAAGACCGTTTCCGAACCGAACGCAAAACTCGCTGTCTTCGCCGGTTCTTCGAACGCCGGCTTACCATCCACGCGCGGCAGACAGATCTGAAATGTCGCCCCCGCACCTGGTTCGCTTTCCACCCAGATGTAACCCCCGCTCTGCTTCACGATCCCATAAACCGTCGCTAGTCCCAACCCCGTTCCCTTCCCCACTTCTTTCGTCGAGAAAAATGGTTCAAACATGTGAGCCAAGACTTCCTTGCCCATTCCAGTTCCCGTGTCCTTCACAGTGAGCCTGACGTATTGGCCGGGTGCGGCGCCAAGATGCTGGCTCACAAATTCCTGATCAAACTCTACGTTTGCAGTCTGGATGAAAAGTTGCCCGCCCTGCTGCATCGCATCCCGGGCGTTGACCACCAGATTCAACAACACCTGATCAATTTGGCCAGGATCTGCCATTACCTGTCCGAGGCAGTTTTCCAGTGATAGCGTCACCATTATGTTCTCTCCAATTAAGCGCTGCGTCATTTTGCTCAATCGCTCAACGCATTGGTTGAGGTTCAGGATCACCGGCTGCATAACCTGTTTTCGGCTGAACGCCAGCAACTGTCGCGTTACAGAGGTGGCACTGTTTACAGCTATCCGTACTCTATCCAGATATTTTTGGCAGATCTCATCGGGCGGGATCCGCTCGACCAGCAGTTCCATATTCCCCAGGATCACGCCGAGCCCGTTATTGAAATCGTGGGCCACCCCTGCTGCTAGGCTCCCAATCGCCTCCATTTTTTGCGATTGGCGCAGTTGCGCCTCCAGCTGTCTGCTCTCGGTAATATCTTCAGTGAAGATTACGATGCCGCCGACGTGTCCTGTCCCGTCACGCCAAGGATGTATTCCCCACCGGATCCACTGCACCGCGCCGTTTGTTCGCTCGAATCGATTGTTATCTCCATGGAGAACTTCACCTGCCAGCCCCCTGCGGTGCGCCTCCTTCCATTGTTCCGGCATCTCCGGGAACACCTCGTAGTGCGACACGCCGCGCAGGTCACGGTCCCCCAGCCCATAGTCAACTCGCCATCGCAGGCTTGCGTGGAGGTACCGCATTTCGCAGTCAAACATAGCCAGCGCAACCGGCGCATTTTTGATGAACAGCCGGAAACGCTCCTCGCTCGCCCGCAGCTCTTCTTCCGCCAGCTTGCGCTCGGTGATATCGCGACCAATGCCCAACGTGCGGCCGTTGGGCATCTTGCTCACGCCGACTTCGGAGGAAAATGTGCTTCCGTCGTTGCGGCGTGAGAGCCATTCACCATAAACCAACTCACCGACAGTCAGGCTGTTCAGAAATCGCTTCAAACGCGGCAACTCTTTTGGGGCAAGAATGTCGGTGATCTTCATGGACATTAATTCGTCCCGTGAGTACCCGAAAACTCGGCAGGCTGCCGCATTGACGTACTCGAAGCGGCCTTGCACGCCAGCGACGGTGACCGCGTCGAAGGCGCCCTCGAAGATCGAGCGGTAGTAAGTCTCACTCGCCCGCAGTTTTTCTTCCGATCGTTTGCGTTCTGTAATGTCCAGCTTGATAGCGATAAAATGGGTGATCTCGCCGGCTCGATTCAGCACCGGAGTGATGGTCATCTCTTCGGGGTAGAGACTTCTATCCTTTCGTCGATTCACCAATTCTCCCCGCCATATTTGCCCACTCAGGATGGTCTTCCACATGCTTTTATAGAACGATGGCGGCTGGTTTCCGGAGTTTAGCAGGCGCGTATTCTGGCCGAGCGCCTCCTCCCTCCCATATCCTGATAGCCCCTCAAATGCCTTATTGACCCAGATAATGGTCCCGTCTCGTCTGCTGATGACGATCGGATTCGCAGCAACTTCCAGAGCGGTTGCCTGCAGTTCCAGTAGGCCGTCTGTCAAATTCGGTATTTCCTGCCGCTGGGGGCTCTTCGTATCCATGTTATCCGTTGGTAGGTTGACCGCGATCGTTCTCAACTGTGGGCCTGTTTTCAACCCGCACTTTTTTCAACGTAAGGTGAATCTATTCTCACAATCTTAACGTGGATCAGGCAGTGACCTATGAACCAAACGACGTGCGTAGTTTTACTTACGTGCGCCTAACAGTTACCGCGGGCGGCCCCGACAACTTCCCCGCATAGGCAATCACAGCCGCTCGCGGAGCTCACATGACTTCCACAATTTCATTGGAATCGGTCCTGTGGATAGCACTAAGTTCCACGGTAGATCACCTTGCTTGGAGTTTACTGCTTCGCAGGGATCGCGCCGCGACTCTGGCAGAAGCTGCCTGCCCGTAATCGGTTGCTCGTGTTTGGTCCTCTTCAGCTACCCTGCCGCTCCCTCGCCTGCCAGCCCGGTTTCCTTCCCGGCAGCACGACGTCGGCAAAAAACAGCGAACAGGCAACACAACCCCATACAATCATTTCGTCGGTAGTTCCACCAAGTTTCTCCCAGCCCGTTACCCCGGCGATCACCCGCACTTCCAGAAAAACTGGCGCAGCTGCGTCAGCATCCACAGGCCTGCGTCAACCACCGTGGCAATCGTGAACGAATGGGGCGTTCCCATGCTTTACTCAAAATGCTGTTTATACTCGCCGAGCGGCGCGTCTATGAACACTCCCACGACATAGACACGTCCCACCACCCGACACGCTGCCCGACGCATCCCATGCTATCCTTCACACCGCCGATTGCGCCTCGCGCGCCGAGGACAAACATAATGCCCGACTTCACCACCCTCATCAGCGGCTTGTCATTCACTGAGAGCCCGCGATGGCGCGACGGCCGTCTGTATGTCTCCGACTTCTACACGCACCGCGTCCTCGCCGTCTCCGCGGACGGCGCCGCGGAAACTCTGGCGCACGTGCCCCAACAACCCTCCGGCCTGGGCTTCCTTCCTGACGGCCGCATGCTCATCGTCTCCATGCGCGACCGCAAAGTTCTGCGACGCGAGCCCGACGGCTCACTCGTCGTGCATGCCGATCTCTCCGCTCTAGCTCTATGGCACTTGAACGACATGCTCGTCGATCACTCCGGCCGTGCCTGGGTGGGCAATTTCGGCTTCGATCTCATGGGCGGCGCGCCAATCCGCGCCACCGTGCTCATCTGCTTACAACCGGACGGAGCATTCAAAGTGGCCGCCGATGGCCTCGGTTTTCCGAACGGCATGGTACTCACACCGGACCGCCGCACTCTCATCCTGGCCGAATCTACGATGAACCGCCTCAGTGCCTTCGACTTGAGTCCGGGCTCGCTCGGTCCGCGCCGAACCTGGGCCGCCTTCGGCGAGGCCCCAACATCAACCAGTATCACGGAGTTGCTTTCACGAGTGCACGCCATTCCGGACGGAATCTGTCTCGACGCCGAGGGCGCGGTCTGGGTGGCCGATGCCGCTCATAGCCGCTTAATTCGCGTGGCCGAGGGTGGCAACATCCTGCAAGAATTGAAGTTTGAAGGAGTTGGCGTGTTTGCCTGCATGCTCGGGGGCGACGACGGCCACACGCTCTTCATCTGCGCCGCTCCCACTTTCATGGAATCCGTAGCGTCCGTGCACCATCGTGCCGCAATTCTAATGACCCGGGTCGCCGTGCCCCACGCCGGTTTACCCTGATTCCGAATTCAACGGACGATGGCGTTCGCGATGTGCGTTCGCACCAACGCGGACTGCACCACGAGGAAGAACACCCATCCGAAGAAGACAGATGCGTGAATATAAAGGATGAAAGGGCGCGGCTCGTCCGCATGGATCAGGTTCTTGCCCAACGTCCGGCTGAAGCCATACACCACCACAGCGGCGATCAGCAGCGACATCATGAAGTAAAAATATTTATCCAAGACCGCGCCCCGAATGGTCATCACTCTGATTCCCCCGCTTGGGCCCGACGAAATGCCATTTTTCGTGTGATTGTGATTAGGCTCTGCCTCGCAAAGGTACTAGAAGTTTCGTGTGGCAGGCGAGGATCGTGGCTATCTTCTGCTGTATCGGACAGCGTCATTTCAGGACCGATCGTTCGCTCCGTAGTCGGTAAACAAGGTATGCCACCACCGCCAGATTGATGATCAGCAGCAAGCCCTTCAGCCCCGTCGGATGCCGCACAATCTCATAAACTTCCACCGGCACCAGCGAACTCGTCAGGATGACCGTCAACCACTCCGCCCAGCGCTTTACCAGCCACAGGCCAATCCCCTCCGTCAAGAACAGTCCCGCGTAAATAAAACTGCCCACTCCCAGATCTTTCAACTTATCCGGAGTCAGCGTCGCCGCAATCCGTAGCGCGCGCCCCACATACCGACTTCCAGGTTCCAGTCCCAGTCGCGGCACCCACTCTTCGAGCAATCCCGTTAAGTCCATGTGCAGCAACCTCAGCGCGCCCACTCCCACCAACACCAGCAACACCGCCTTCAGCAATTTGAACAACGCGATCGCTCGGATCAGTTTGGTATCGGTAGCTTTCATGCGCTCGCAGCATCATACCCGATTCCTCAGGTCCTCACTCTTCCACTCGCGTTCTCGCCTCTTCGACTCCGCTACGCCGTCCAATATCCAAGGAGCGGTCAGCTGTAGACTGTTGACGGTAGGCTTTTCTCTCACTCCCTCAAGAACTCCACCCCGCATCTCCACATCTCCCCGGTCCCTATCGCCCTCCGCTGCGCAATTCGCCCCTGCACAAATATGGCGGGAGCTTCCTTCACCTCCGCCGCAAACGGCACCGCAATCTGCAAACGCGTTCCCTTTTCATAACAATGCTGACTGCGGAAACTCACCCCGCCGCGTGACATGTCGATGCACTGCACGACCTCCTGGCCAAAAGCCTCCGTCCTCACGCATGCAAAAAAGTTGACCTTCGCGCGTACCCGGCTCCGCCGCTCCGAGCTTTCCATCGGCTCCGCCAGCGCTACAAGGTTCGGCTCCACCAAGGGCACCACATCCACTTCCTTCAAGACCACCGGTTTCATTTCCAATTCTGCCTTTCGCGCTTTCACCGCGCGCCGCGGTCGCGTGGGCATCAAGTCGGTTGATTGCCTCCACACCGTCAGCATCCCGCACTCGTCGCAGAACCGCGCCAGTCCTCCATGAATCGCGCAAATGTCATACTCGTACTCGCCGCCCTCCAGTTCCACCAGTTCATAGCACCCGCTGCACTCCAGTGCCAGCATCGCCGGCCGATCCTGCGACTGTGGCCCCGGCGGGAACTCCATCTGCCAGAAATTCTCCCGACCATTCATAAACGCCACGCCGTACGTGTGTTGCGCTCCCTGCCGCTCGATTTCGCCCACTACCCGCACGTCCACCTCGCGGTTCGCCGCCACCGCCCGCAGGGTCAGTTCCTGCTCCGGAATTAGTTTGTTTCGAGAGACGATACCCGCACCATACCGGCTCAACACCACCGTGTGCGTCTCTTCGGAAAAGTATCTTCCTTCTGCGTCACTTCCCATCATGAGGATTGGTACTGCCAGACAAGTCCTCCCGCTGCGGTGCGCTCTCGCGGCCTCCGCCGCAGTCGCGGAACAAACCAGTTGTTCTTCCATCTTCTCGGCTTCCTGAGGAAGAGGCCAAGATTCTAGCTACTCAGATTCCAGCTGTACGCCTCTTCCCCAGCACCACTTTCCCATTCCTGTTGTTTCCCCAACCGAGGCATCTCTCTCCCCCTTTCGTGTCGAACAAAATCCGGTAAAATCTGTCTGTAACCTCCAGCCCGTCTCCGTCTCTAATCCTGTGAAGGAACCGCCATGCCAATGCGACCTCTATCCCTCCTCCTCGCCGCCGCCCTCTCCTATTGGCCCGGCCATTCTTCCGGGTCCTCCGCCGATACCGCTTCCACCCGTCAGCCGGTTATCGTCGAGCTCTTCACCTCCGAAGGCTGCTCCAGTTGCCCTCCCGCCGATTCCAATCTCGCGCGTCTTAGCAGCACCCAGGCCCTCAACGGTATCGAAGTGATCGCCCTCGAAGAACACGTTGATTACTGGAACAGCCAAGGCTGGAGCGACCCTTTCTCCTCGCCCGATTTCTCTCACCGCCAGGAAGATTACGCAACTGTCATTCACGGCGGCGGCATTTACACTCCACAGATGATCGTTGACGGCCGCACCCAACTCATTGGCAGCCGTGCGCAGGAAGCGCACGACCAGATCCGCTGGGCCGCCGCAAGCCATCACCCGCGCCTACTCGTGACGCCCGTTCCCTCGCCTAAAGCGCAGACCCGCACCTTCGAGTTGCGTCTTGATCCTGCCACTCCTTCATCAACCCTCTCTCCGCTGGAATTGTGGATTGCCGTAACCGAAAAGAATCTGCACTCCGATGTCACCGGCGGGGAAAACTCCGGCCACACTCTTCAACACGCCCCGGTCGTCCGGCTGCTCCGCAAACAACACACGCTCTCCCTGCCTCTGACCGCCCCGGTCACCTTCACCGTCGACCTCAACAGGAGCTGGCTCCCCGACAACCTTACCGTCGTCGCCTTTCTCTCCCAACCCAAGTCTCACCAAGTTGAAGCCTCCGGTTCCGTCTCTCTCTCCCAATCGATGTAAATGCGCGCTCTCGCTCTCTTGCTGTCAAACTCCTTTACCCTCTCTCCCCTGCTCCCCGAGCCTTGTCCGTCAATCACTTCCCGTCCCCCGCCTTCTTTTTTCTTCTTCAGGGAACGCCGGCGCCATTCCGTTTCCCGGCGGCAGATCGCCCCTCCCCTGGCAGCGCATTTCGATATTCCGAATTCGATTTCTGCCTGCCCCGGAACTTTCTCCCCCCACCCTGCGTATAACCGAATAGCCGCACATTTCTTAGGAGACTCCATGCCATCGCCCAAGCATCACCATCGCCACTCGCGTTTCTCTGCAGCCCTCGCACTCCTCCCTTTCTTCGCCTGCACGCTCGCCGCAATCGCTGCCTCCCGGGCCGCTGCGCAACAAGACAAAGGCGCCGGCGCAACCGTTTCCGCCGAAACCAGTGCAAAAGATGTTGGCCTTCCTCTCTATCCCGGTTCGCGGCGACACAAGGGCACGGACGAAAACTCACCCGGCGCAAACTTCGGTCTCTGGGGTGGCGGTTCTGGCTTCAAGTTGGCGGTTCTGAAAATGGAATCGGGCGACGCACCGGACAAAGTTGCGAACTATTACAAAAAGGCTCTCGCAAAGTACGGCACGGTTCTCGATTGTTCCCATCCTTCCGCGAAGGACGCTGAAGCCGAGAAGAACGCTTCCGAATCCCAACTGACCTGCGGCGACGATACGCCTGAAAAGGGCGGCACGCTTTACAAGGCCGGCAGCAAGAACAATCAGCACCTCGTCGCTATCCAGCCGAGCGCCACCGGCACCCTCTACCAACTCGTCTACCTAGCACACTGGGACGCCGACAAGAAGAAGTAGTCTCTCTCTTCGCTCCAGCGTCCGAGCCACGCCACTCTCCTCTTCTACCTACTGCTGTACTTGAGGGCACACCGTAACTCAGGAATGAACCTGTTCCTCCTTTCCTATGTTTTCCTAGCAGTAACCAGCCGTCAGTCGGACTCGCTCCAGATTGAGGCCAACCACGAATGGAATACCCGCGCATCCTACGGCAAACACGCCGTTATTTTTTCAATTTTTTCGCTCTAGTTGCCGTTCTCTTCCTCGCTGCATCCGCCTCCTCGGCCCAGACCGCCGCAGTTCCCGAGCCAACAGCTTCGGCTTGGGATCAGGAACTCAGAAAATATCCTGGATTGCCTGATGAGTTCGATCAACTATTCAAAAAGCTCCGGAATAATGTACAGTTCCCTGACCCGCGATCCGAAAACCGGATTTTGAGCCTCCTGCCACCCGGCACCGTCGCTTACGTTGCGCTTCCCAACTATGGCGACGTGGCCTCGCAGACCTTGACCATCTTCCGCCAACAACTGCAGGACAGGCCGGTCCTCCGCGAATGGTGGACACACAGCAAATTCACCGCCTCGAGCGGACCCAAGTTCCTTGCCGCGCTCGATCAGTTCGCTCAGCTACACCAATACCTCGGCGAAGAAATTGTCTTCTCCGCCGCAATGGACATCCAGGAGCCCACCTTCCTGTTCGTTTCTGAAGTCCGGAGGCCCGGCCTCAAGCTAGCGCTGCAGCAATTCGCTGCACAGATTTCGGGGAATCCCAAATCGCCCATGCGCGTCATCGACCAGATTGAACTCGCTACCGCCACCGAACGGCCCCACGCGGAAGAACCCATCATCCTGGTACGCCCAGATTTTGTTGTCGTTTCACTCGATCTCAACACCCTGCGCGCCTTCAACGCTCAACTCGATGCACGCAAACCAGAGTTTCCCTCTACTCCGTTCGGACGTCGCGTCGCAGATGAATATACGGGTGGAGTCACGTTGCTGGGCGCGGCCAACGTAGGAAAGATTCTGGACAAGACAATGTCCGCCGTAAAACAGAGTGCCGCACTCCAGCAATCCGGATTTGCCGATATGCAGTACTTGATATGGGACCACAAGTTCAACGCCGGGGGACCCGTCAGTCAATTGGAATTGAGCTTCGCTTCTCCCCGCCATGGAGCCGCTTCCTGGCTCGCGAAGCCGACCGCTCTCGGCAGCCTCGATTTCGTCACTCCCACGTCACTCTTTGTCACTACCGTGGTCCTTTCAGATCCCGCGCAGATCTTCGACGATGCCCAGAATCTCGCCTCTCTCTCTCATTCGAATATCTTTGCCGCAATTCCCACAATTGAACAGGCTTCGAAGCTCAGCCTGAAAGACGATCTGTTCAGCCTCCTCAGCGGCGAGGTCACCGTCGAAATCGACAAGCTCGCTCCTCCGCAAACCGTCTGGAAAGTCGCGCTCGCGGTCAAGGACGCCAGCCGCCTCGAACAGACCCTGGACAAGTTGTTCGCTCTCGCGAAAATTCAGCCGATGGCTGCCGACCAGGCCGGCGTTACCCTCAACACCGTCCAGTTTCCCAATCAGAAAGCCACCACCGAAGTCACTTATGCGTTTGTAGATGGATACCTGCTCTTCGGTTCGAGCCGCGACGCGGTTGCCGAAGAAGTTCAGTTCCATCGCTCCGGCAGCTCTTTGGCAAAATCCAGCAAATTCCTTGCGTCTCCGCCGCCGGGCCACCCAGTGGAAGCTTCGGCATTGCTCTTTGAGAATCCGCTGGCCATGGGGGCTCTCCGCATGCAGTCGCTGATGCCGGACCTGGCGCAATCCTTCGCCACGAATTCCGCTGAAGCCACTCCGTTGGTTATCACTGTCTATGGCGAGAATTCAGCCATTCGCGAAGTCAGCACTAGCGCCACATTTGACGCCGCTGGAGTCTTGATCGTGGCCGCCATCGCGATTCCCAATCTGTTGCGTTCAAGAATAGCTGCCAATGAATCCAGCGCAGTCGGCAGCGTCCGGACGGTGAACACCGCCCAAATCACCTACCAAGCCACTTATCCGGACAGGGGCTTCGCTCCCAACCTCGCTACTTTCGGCTCCGACCCTCGCGGACCCAACTTCTGCTCCGCAGATCACGCGGCGATACTCGAGGAAAATCTTGCCGATGGAAAATGCGCCGGGGATGCCTGGTGCACCAAATTCGGGTACAACTTCAAGGTCACTGCAACCTGCAAGCTGCATCTCTGCAAGGAATACGTCGTGGTTGCCACGCCAGTCTCGAGCAACACTGGCACCAGAAATTTTTGTTCCAGTTCAGACGGCCTGATTCATTACCAATCCGGCGATCCTCTAGCCACGTCTCCCACAGTCGCCGAGTGCAGATCCTGGCCGCTACTACAGTAGCCGAATACTCTTGCACTCTTGCCTTCTCTTTCTCTCCTGCTTGCGGGCTCAATCTGGCTTCTGGTGTCTAGCTCTGATCCACCTTCTATGGTGCTAAACTCGTCCCTCGAGGAGCATTCCGATGGAACAGCGCGTGAGCCTGATCACACTCGGCGTGCCAAGTCTGGACCGTAGCAGGGAATTTTATGAGCGCCTCGGATGGAAGCGGTCAATGACCAACGCGCAAGGGATCGTTTTCTTCCAGACTGGAGGTATGGCCCTGGCTCTGTTCCCGTGGGAGGAGCTGGCAAAGGATGCGAATCTGCAACCCGACGGGAATGGCTTCAAGGGAATAGCGCTTGCCTATAACGCGCGCACCCGCGCCGAAGTTGACTCCGTTCTTCGAGAGGCTGAAGCCGCGGGTGCAACTCTGCCTAAGGCTGCGCAGGAAGCCTTTTGGGGCGGCTATTCGGGCTACTTCACCGATCCGGACGGGTTTCTCTGGGAGGTCGCCTGGAATCCCTCTTTCCCGATCGCAGAGGATGGCAATATTCGAATTCCCGACTAGACGGACCATTCTCTCGGTCGCGCTCTAGATCCGGCTGAACCAACTGCTGTCTTCTCTTTCACCGCAGGACGTTTCCCCGGACCTCTACCTCAGTTCACCCTTCCACAACATACAACCACCCCAGCAGCCTCATCTGGTACACGTATGTCTTTCTCTTTCCCCGCGCACAACAACCTGATGTTTAGGCTGGATCCGCCCATTCCGCCTGCAACCAGTACGGCCACAATCTCATACGGCCCTAGCTTCGTCCCCGGTGTAAGTGCCATATTTTTTGTCATTTTATTCCGTAAAGCTGCCTTACTTCTTTGTTTCCCTACCTCAGCGTCTCGCTCCGATACAGCGTCGACAATTGCTTCCTCTGCGTGAACACCATCCGGCTTCCATCCGGTGTAATCGCCGCCGGCGTGCTCGCGGGCACCGATCCCACGGGATCCTTGGCCTTCCAGACCTGCCACACCTCGCGTTTCCCGGTACCGAGATCCAGCCGGTCAATCCGTCGTTCTGCTAGGCTCGCTGTTTGCGTATACACATACCTGGGGTCGGCGCTCCACGCCATCACGAAATCGTCTGCCCCAACACCCGGAATTGCCTTTGGCGTGCTCTCCCCGATCGTCAACAACTCCGGTTTTCCCTCATTTACAACAATCGTGGATTGCCCGTCCGGCGATACCAGTGGCCACTGCCATTCATACTTCGACACCAACTTCGGTGTCGCTCCAGTTCGGTCCGTATAGTAACTGCCGGGGCCCTGGCTCCCCTCGTCCGCCCAGAACAGAATCCGTTGCGCATCCGGAAACCAACATCCCCAACTTGGCTGGAACCCATCCCAGTGCAACGCGCTTGTTTGTCCCGGCCCCACCGGCACGATCTGTAAGCGCTTCCCCGGGTCATCCGACCGCGCCAAAAGCGCCCACTTTCCGTCGTAACTGATATCC
>Ga0181532_10003376_pt1 | contig 14395 bp, 8 predicted proteins | sample PEATcosm2014_Bin_33_FD_119768 | JGI IMG/M metagenome (GOLD analysis project Ga0181532, IMG submission 119768) | Peatland microbial communities from MTU Mesocosm Facility, Houghton, MI, USA - PEATcosm2014_Bin11_30_metaG | ecosystem: Environmental > Terrestrial > Soil > Wetlands > Peat | place...
TGAGCAGCCAGAACGCTCCGGGATCGCGCTTTGAGGCTGATGGCGATCACGGTGACGGACAACAGACACAATGCAGCAATCCAGACTCGCTTTCGAGATTTCATTTCGCCGCTCCTCCATAGGCCAGAGAGTCGAGTGCCAGGCAACTTTGCGGAGAGCTGATTCAGGAAGGCGACGATTCACGGGCAGCGTCCGCAGGATTTTGGAAGGGGCCTAGGACGGCCTAGTATTCCGCCGTTCGGGCATTGAAGGCAAGGATAATCTTCAGAGGTTTTTTCGGCCGTCCCATTCCGGCAGAAGCCTAAGAAAACAGGTGTCTGACAATTGTCCGGCGAGACAATGGATAGCACTTTAATGGCTGGTATAACCACTATAGTTCTAAAAACATATCAAGTCAGTAGGGAAATCGCGTAGAACAATGTCGCAAATACCTGCACAGTCAAATCTCAGAAGCGACGGGAATCATTGGACTTAGCGTGGCACGAGGATTGCTCCTTGTGTAGACAGCCTCTCTCGCTATGGGGCAAATTGGGTCTGTACGTGAATTGAACCTAAAGGAGGGTTCGATCCTTGAAAATGCGTATCGCTTCGCTGTCACTGCTCGCACTATGCCTAACATTGGCGGCTGTTCCTGTAATGGCACAGACTGTCTATAGCAACGGTGCTATCAACGGCAACACTGATGCCTGGACCGTCAACTTCGGTTACGTCGTTAGCGACACCTTCAACGTGGCCAACAGCGGCACCACTATCAGCGGCGCCAGCTTCGGCATGTGGCTGTTCTCGGGCGACACACTGACGTCGGCCGAACTGTCCATCACCTCCGGCGAAAACGGCGGCACCAGCTATTTCGACCAGACCGTTAACTTCACCACGGGCGCCTGCACTGGTAACCAGTACGGCTACAACGTTTGCCAAGAGAACACTACGTTCTCTGGTCCGACTCTTAACAGCGGCACCTACTGGCTGAACCTCCAGAACGCCAGCGTACCGAGCGGCGACCCAGTTTACTGGGACGAGAACTCTGGTCCGTCTTCGGCTTCTGAGAGCGAAGTTGGAACGATTCCTTCGGAAGCGTTCACGGTTCTGGGCAGCAGCTCCAGCACCAGCAGCAGCACCACCAGCACCAGCACCACCAGCACGGTTCCTGAGCCCAGCAGCATCATGCTGTTCGGTTCTGGCATCCTTGGCCTGGCTGGCATGCTGCGCCGCAAGCTGTTCTAATTCAACCCGACCCTTCCCCCAGGTCTTTTCGAAGCCGGAGCTCAGTGCTCCGGCTTTTCTTTGCCCGTAGGTCGTTAATTATCTCTAGGAACGAGGGATCGCGCCCTCTGCCGTCAGTATCGCGGATACATGCGCTGGCAATCCGGCAAGATGTTCCTAGGAAACCGAGTTTCGGTTATACTTCCCGCCATCTAGGGGACCCATGGCTTTCACCGCCGCCCGGCCACAGACAGAGTTTCGGGGAAAAACCAGGTTGTTATCGACGGACTCCGCCGCGCGAACCTTCCTACTGATTTCGCTTCTGGCAATCGCAACTTTCGCGCTCTATTACCAGGTGCACACTCACCCCTGGAGCGGTCTGGATGATCATTTTTATGTCGTCGATAATGTGCATCTCCATAGCCTGAACTGGGCGACTGTCTGGTGGTCGATCCGGGTCTTGAGTTATGCCAACTGGATTCCGGTTAGCTGGATGTCGCATGCCGTCGATTACCACTTCTTTGGCGCTAACCCTGCGGGACACCATTTGGTTAACGTACTATTCCAGGCCCTGAACGCTGTCCTGGTTTTCTGGGTGCTGAAGCGGGCGACAGGGGCGACCGCGCGAAGCTTTATGGTGGCGGCGCTGTTCGTTGTCCATCCCATGAACGTCGAACCGGTGGTCTGGATTGCCGAGCGGAAGACCGTGCTCAGCATGCTGTTTTTCCTGCTTACCCTCGCGGCGTATCGCTGGTATGTAAGTGAGCCACGAGTCAGTCGCTACATTATGGTGTTCCTGCTTTTTGGACTGGGGTTGGCGGCGAAATCCCAGATCATTACCCTTCCCTGTGTATTACTTCTGTGGGACTACTGGCCTCTGCAACGGATGGACACTCCGTGGCGCGAACCTGCTTCCGCCGACCCTCCGTCAACCGTATTCCCACGAAAGAGTTTTTCCTGGCTGGTGCTGGAAAAGCTGCCGTTGCTGGTCCCGTGCATTTTTGACGCGGTGCTGACAATCTATACCCAGAACTCGGTGAGGCTTGACCTGATGCCGCCCCTCAGCCTGCGGCTGAAGAACGCGGTTTTTTCCTACTGGCTATACATACGCAAGGCTTTTTGGCCTTCGGGTATGGCGCCGGAGCTGCCCCAAATGGGCAGGTTCGTTTCCGCCTGGCAGATCCTGGCAATCCTTGCATTACTCATCGGAATCAGCGCAGCCGTGGTGGCGTTCCGTCGCCATCGCTATCTGGCGGTAGGCTGGTTCTGGTTTCTGGGCACGCTGGTACCGATGGTCGGAATTCTGCAGCCATCGCAACAGGGAAGCGCCGACCGCTTCGTCTATCAGGCGTACCTTGGTATCTTCATCGTCGTCTGCTGGGGCGTCGCCGACTGGGCGCAACAGCGACATGTTTCAAAGGCGTGGCTTGCCGGCGCCAGCGCCTTGGTCCTCCTCGCGTTGACTATTGTCAGCTACCGCCAGATCGGCTACTGGAAAGACGAAGTTACCATCTGGAACCATGCAGCCGAAGTCCCGTACCATTGGCTAGCTCAGGACAATGTGGCCGTACTGCTGCGGGCGCAGGGAAAGCCGCTTGAGGCCATCCAGCATCTCTACCGCGCGTCGGCCATCAATCCTGACGACTCTTTCAGCAATACCGAGATTGGCTATTATGAGCAAGCCATGGGGAACCTGCCGGAAGCGATAAGCCATTATCAGCGAGCTCTCAACGACCGGACACTATCGGATGAAAGAAGCGCATTACTCTGGCGGAATATGGGCGTTGCGTATCGTGACCTGGGCGACCATGCGAAAGCTGTGGAATGCTTTCGGCATTCAGCCAGTTATCGCTCGCAATAGTTGACGTGCCAAATTCTCTTGCTGTCGGTCCGCCACATCCATTGTCGCAGCGGAAGGAAAAGGGAAACTTCATAATGAATCGGCTCTCGAAGCAGACCACTCACAATAACCTCCTGATCATTTTCATTGTCGCGGCGTGCTGCCTACGGGTATTTATCTGCTTCCTGCACAATCCGATGAACTATATCTGGTCCGACCCGCTGCGCCATTGGAACAATGGATTGCTCTTTCCGAGAGGCAATTACTCAGGCGCCGCGGACCCGATTGTCTATCAAGCGTACATATGGCTACTGCAGCATCTCGCTGGGAGCAATAAGTTACTGATCGCTTTCGCATCGGCACTTCTTTCCGTGCTTATGCCGTGGACTTATTACCGTGCCGCGCGGAATTTTGGATTGCAGAAAACGCCGGCGTTATGGGTTTGGGCCCTGATCGCGTGGAGTCCATCGCTGTTCGTCATCTACCACTTCATCATGATGGAGACGATGCTGCTGCTGCTGGAAGGCGCAGCCCTGTGGATGACCGCTCGGTACTTGCGCAAAGGGGGAACGGAAGCTTTCCTGACTTCGATATTCTTTTGGACCCTGGCTTCGCTGACCAAGCCAACCGTCGTTCCATTAGCAGTAATTTGCGTTTTATGGAGTTGGTGGAAGAAGTCTACTCCGCTGCGGGACATCGCGGTGGGGGCTTGCTTGGCGATCATTATGCTTATACCGCAGGCGATCCGCAGCAAGATAGAGCTAGGATTCGTTGCGCCGTTTGGCAATCCCTGGGTCACGCGAATCATCCTCCGGGATGGGACGCGAATGAGCTATTTTCAGTATTACCCTCCTTCGCATGGGCCCGGTCACGTGGAGATCAATATGGCATTCGGCTCGCCCAGCGCTTTCATCAGGCCGCTGGAACCCGTGAGCCCGTGGGCCCTGCGGCGGGCATTCGGAGACTCTAAAACTCATGTGACGATCAATGGAGCCTTTGGAGAACGAGACTGGAAAACCGCTTATGAGCAGTTCAATAACGACCCGGACGAGTGGTTGGCCCAGTGGCGGGAGAATATCATCCTTTTCTTCTTCGCCCCTTCGTGGCCGGAGAGTGCCGTTGGGGAGTGGGATGGGCACCTGGAATATCGTGCTCGTTGGCTGTGGGCGCCATTGATACTGTTCGTATTCGTGTGTAACCTGCGCGAATTCGCGCGTCGCCGGTTCGATCTGATTCCTGTCGCGGTCACCCTGTTTACCCTCGTCATGATGTTGCAAAATGCAGTGCTTACCGAGGGCCGGTACCGTAAACCAGTTGAGCCTATGCTGCTGCTCAACCTGGTTTGGGTATTAAGCAGGAAGCCCGTTCGCAGTGGCGAGATCGAAGGCGACCAGAGATTGATCCGCACTGAAACTCCACAGCCCGCACTGTGAAGTTGCCGGGGGAAATACTGTTGCGCGCGACTCAGCGATTGTTAGGATACTGATTTACCCAGTGCATTCCCCGATTAATCAGCAGAAACTTAACCGGATCAGACATATCAACCCGCTTCAGATCTGCGTACACGTGGCTCTGACCAAACCGGCCATCCACCGTAATTTGGTCCGGGTGTGCGACATCGAAAGTCAAACTGGCATTCCAGTGCGTGTTCGGCGGATCCCAGAGGGTTAATTTCTTCTTCTGGGTGTCGAGTTGAAGGTAATACCTCTTTAGCGTGCCATCCATCGATTGAATGGTCACGATATCCGGAGCGTCGAAGATCACACGCTGCCAGCGCTGCATGTCGGTAAGCAGCGGCGGCCGGGGGCTGTTATCCAGCGCAAATTGCTCCACCGACCAAATGCCGCGAAACGCCGGTGCAATATACGTTTCGTTCTTGCCTGCGTCAACATACGCCTGTTGGCCGCAAACAATAATGGCACCTACTCCGATTCCCAACTGCAGCAATAGCACTCCATAGTTCAAAAATTTGTCTTTAAAGAGCGCAACTGGAGGTGATAGTTGGGTCTTGCGATTTAGCAGGAAGAAGTCCGCTATTCGCCGCATATCTGGAAATAACAGGAAAAGGCAAAATACTATGAGGTGAATGCAATAAATCTTCCTCGGCACGTCATAGCAAAAGTTCAGCATGAAGACGTTGCTCATGACGGCCAGAGTGACCAGAGATCCCAGTGTTGTGAGGCTGGGAACGAGCAGAAGCAGCCCTCCCAGCATTTCGCCAACGCCTCCAAAAAAGCTGTAGGCGTGCGACATTCCCATGAACGCCCACAGCAGTCCCATGGGAGAGGTTTGGCCATAGGTATCGACATACCGTGCTAACGCTGGTGCTGCAAACTGCATCCGATAGAGCTTGTTCGCGCCATAGCTGATCATGGCAACGGCGACGACCAGGCGTACGAATATGCGAAGCCACTGATAGAGCACCTCATAGTTGGGGCGTTTACGGTCAAGCCATGACCAGATGGCGGTGGCTATCAGGGCGGTTACTGCAATGCAAAAGATCAAAACATAGTCATAGAGCTGGTCGCCGCTGCCATTCGCCACCTCCGTGAAGTCGCCGCTGAGGTGCAGCACGTGGGTTCCTACCCAGGGCACAACCGCGTGCCACAAATCCTTCAATGGATTGTTGTATTTGACAAAGGCCCCAAGGGATCCCACGGACCGCGGATAGACATACAGCAGGAAATAGGAGAAAGCGAAGCGAAAGGCAATGCGTGTCGCCAATGACCATTGCGGCGCACTCTCCGCGGACGAAACTGGGGTGTTCCGCTGCAATTGCGGTATCATAAGGCCCTCTTATGGAAGCTGATTTCCCTAATCTGCCGCGCGAGAACGCTGGAGCAGCGCGGAGCCCAAGCTGAGGCATTTTCGCTCGAATGAAGGTTTTGTGCAACAACTGATCTGCAACAAAAGGCTGTTCAGGTTGATTTGTGAAGGCTTACGGATGCGCGCTGACGCTCGGTCTGGCAGCGGATGAATACTGTCGGCGCAACTTTTTCATCTTGCTGAAGGCATCCGCCGATTCCGGAATCTCGCCGGCGTCGCGATAGGCGATCGACAGATTCTGATAAAGTTTGGCCTGCTCCAAGGGATCGTCCATCTCCACCAGGGCCCTCTTGTAGCGTTGAATCGCTTCCTGCAAGTTGCCGCGCTGTTGCTCGTAGATGGCAATGGCCAGGTTACTCCCCGAGTCAGTTGGGTTCAGAGCGGACGCGACATAGTAGTGAGACATGGCCTCATCGTGATGTCCCGTAGTCAACAGGAGGCCTGCGACCATGTCTTCCGCGACCCAGTTGTCGTTGGTGACCTGGGCGGTGTGCGACCAGAGGGTCAGGTTGTCGCTCCAGTAGCCGATCTGGCGATGCGTGATCACGGAAAGCACCAGCAGGATCGCGATGCCGGTGGCGGGTAGCACAGCCTTAGGCCACTGCTTTTGCCTCGCCCAATCCGCCGCACCCCAGCAGATCAGAATGAACAGGCCAAGAAATGACTGGTAGGCGTAGCGGTCAGCCAGCGCCTGCCTGCCGACCTGCATTAAACCAATGGTCGGAACCAGAGTCCCCAGGAACCAAAACCAGCCGACAGGCAGATAGCGGTAGCGCCGCCCCACGATCACTAGAGCGGTGATTGCCAGCAACACCAGCGCCGACACTGCGACCTGCCAAAACCTCAACGAGGTTCCGGGGTGAAGATACATGATGGCGAGGTGCGAGGGCCAAAATGCTTTGTCGAGGTACCGGACATAGGCAACGATCGAGTTGCCGACCCTGATCGAGGTCGAATAAGGCCAGTGCTGCGGCCGGCCAACACGTTGCGCCTTCATCGTAATCAGGGCGCTGGCCGCACAGATTACGAGGAGCGGAATCTTTTCCTTGATCAGCCAGAAGAAACTCTTTCGTGGGAACGCCGACGGTGGACCGGCGGCAGCGGGTTCACGCCAGGGAGTGTCCATTCGTTCTAGCGGCCAGTAGTCCCATAACAGCAGCACGCATGGCAGAGTAATAATTTGTGGCTTTGACATCAGGCCCAGGATGAACAGCAGGGCAACGACCGTGTATCGGACCACCCCAGGCTTACGCGCATACCAGCGGTAGGCGCCCAGCGCGAGCAGGAAGAAAAATGTGCTCAACAGGGTCTTGCGCTCCGCCATCCAGGCCACGGATTCGACGTTGATGGGATGCACAGCAAACAAGGCAGCTACCATGAAGCTGCGGCCCAGGTAGCCGGTCGCCAGCAGCAACACCCAGAACAACACCATCGCATCGACCGAATGCCAGACCGCGTTCATCATGTGATGACCCGCGGGCTCGATCCCAAACAGCTGGCAATCCAGGGAATGCGAGAACCAGGTGACGGGGTGCCAGTTGTTATCGTCAAACGTCAGCAGAGCCCATTTGATCGTGGGCCAGGTCAATCCATCCTGGACATGCAGGTTCTCGTAAACGTATCCCATGTCATCCATGTTCGCGAAAGGATGATGAATGACCGGAAAATACAGCGCGATGGTGGCAGCGAGAAGAACGAGACTGAGACCCAAGGCTTGTTTGTGCGTCACGGAAAGTCGGCGTGGTTTGTGCTGCGACTGCGCCACCGGCTTGGTATCCAAAGCAACCGAATTCATCTCGTCCCCTGCGAGCGCGATTATATGCGAGCTCTGGCTTGAAATCCTGTGACGTGCTTCACAATCCGGACAAGTAGATCGCAGGCACACGGCGCTCATGCCACCCGCAAGCCGCCGCGCCTCAGCCGGCCATGGTCGTGAACTGCCGCAGGCCTGTTCCTAGTGCGCCAGCAGCTTGTCCGCATGACGCTGTGCGGCCCCGATATTATTGGAAAGCAGGACGGCTTTTTGCCTTGCACCGGCCGCTTGGGCTCGGTCTCCGCTCGCTTCCAGCGCTCCCGCCAGCAACAAATACCCGTAGTCAGACGAATTTATCTGCATCGCGCTGGAATAGGAGCTGACCGCCAAAGGCAAATCTCCCATTCTTTGCGCCACCAAGCCAAGGCTGATCCAGGCGCCTACAAACTCCGGATCTACGGCCACGGCGCGCTGAAAGCTTGTCCGGGCATCGGCAAGGTCACCGATGTCCTTGTACGCGTAGCCGAGATTGTTGTAGGCCCGGGCTTTGACTTTCGGATTGCGCGCCATCCCGGCGGCCTTTCCGTACAGCTCAATCGCAGCCGGAAGGTTGCCGTGACTTTGCTCATAGGTGCCGATGTTCAGGGTGCTGTTGGGGTCCGTGGGATCCAGCGCCACAGCGGCCCGGAAATGCGGTATCGCGTCTTCCATGCGCCCCATCTTCAGCAGCGCCGTCCCCAGATTGTTCTCGGCCACCCAGTTGTCGTTCGTGACCTCCAGAACGTGAGTCCATAGCGTGATGTGATCGTTCCAGAAGCTGACCTGGCGATGGCTGACCAGTGCGAGCGCCAACAGCACTACTACGCTCGCCGTGCGCAAAAGCACGGGAGGCAAGTGCACTTGCCACGCCCAATCCGCGACCCGCCAGCAGACCATGATGAACAATCCGACGAAGGGTAGATACGCGTAGCGATCGGCCATGGCCTGCGTGCCCACCTGTACCACGCCGATCATCGGTACCAGCGTTCCCAGAAACCACAGCCAACCAACGGTCAGGTAGCGCCGGCGATACGCCAGGACAACTCCTGCTGTGATAGCCAACAAAATGACCGCTGCCCCACCTACTTGCCAAACCGGATATGGTTTGAGCGGGTAGGGATAAAAGAGCGCCAGCCCGGAAGGCCAGAATGCCTTGCCCAAATATCGCGCATAGGAGACGAGCGCGTTCTGCAGCCGCAACACATGGCCGTAATAACTCGTAGCGCCGCCGCCAGCCTGTGCGTTCAGAGTAAAGACAGCACTCCCCACACAAAGCGCCAGGAGCGGCACTTTCTCCAGGAGTAACCATCGCCATTCGCTTTTCGCTTTTCGCTTTTCGCCAGAGATTTCACCTGAGTTATTCTGGCGAAGAGCGGAGGGCGAAGAGCGAAGAGCGAGCCGTCCCAACGGCCAGTAATCCCATAGCAGCAGAACGAACGGCAGCGTTATCACCTGCGGCTTCGACATTAGTCCCAAGGCGAACAGAGCCGCGACAATCAGATAACGGGTCATTCGCGGTTTGCAGGCATACCAGCGGTAAGCGGCCAGGGTCAGCAGAAAGAAGAACATGCTGAGCAGGTTCTTGCGTTCGGCGATCCAGGCCACGGTCTCGACGTTAACGGGATGAAGCGCGAACAGCGCGGCGACCATCCAGCTGCGGCCGATAAACCCGGTGGCCTGTTGCAGCACCCAGAACAGCAGCAATGCGTTCAGGATGTGAAGCAAAACGTTGACATCATGCGGCCCGGCGGGATCCAGCCCAAACGTTTGCGTGTCGAGCGCGTGCGAGATCCACGTGACCGGGTGCCAATTCGCCGCGTCCCGCGCGGTCAGCGCCCATTTGATGGTCTCCCAGTGCAGGCCGGCTTTGACGTGGAAGTTGTCGGTGACGTAGTCGGCGTCATCGTAATTAGCGAAGGGTTGCCAGTGGACGGGATAGTAGACGGCGACGACGGCGACTGCCAGCACGAAGCCGAGAAAAATCTTTTGCGTGAGCGGCGAAGCGAACCGGCCCACGATGGCGGAATGACTCTGTTGTGCAGGCTTCAGATCAACAGACGTCATACATCCCTCTCGGACTCCATCGTTTGCGCCGCATTACTGCGCGCCCTAAGGTGTACTCCACGCGCTAGCCAGACACCGAAGCGAACCGGCTCTATTGTCCCTGCAGCTTTCTCGCCGCCTCGAAACACTCGTGCGCCTGCTGGCTATTGCCCAGATTGCGATAAGCGATTCCCATGTTGTTCCACGACTGGCTCTTCACCGATGGGCTGGTGGTCAGGATGATCGCGCGCTTATATTGCTCGATTGCGCCGTAGAAGTCGCCGTGTTCCTGATCGTAGAAGCCAATATTGAATGTGCTGATCGGATCGACCGGGTGAATCGCTTCCGCCTCGCGGAAATGTGCGATGGCGTCGTCCAGCCGCTTGTGTCCCATTAGCGCCCCACCCAGATTGTCTTGGGCAACGTAGTTGGGTGGTGTCACCTGTATGGTGTGCGTCCACAGGACAACGTTATCTGCCCAGTAACCGATCTGCCGCCGGGCTACGATGCTGAGTGCCAGCACTACGACGATACTCACTGCCGGCAGCAGCGCGACACTCAGGCGCTTTTCGGCGGCCCACTCGGCAACGCCCCAACAGACCGTGATGAATATTCCGAGAAGCGGGAGATAAGCATAGCGATCAGCCATTGCCTGCCGCCCAACCTGGACCAGGCCAATCATCGGTACCAGCGTCCCCAGGAACCACAGCCATCCGACCAGCAGATAAGGGCGGCGGCGGCGTTCGACGACCAGCAGCGTGATAGTCAGCAGGATCAGCAGCGCTCCGTAGACTTGCCAAGCCCGCAGAGAGTCTCCCGGATGCGGGTACATAGGGGCGAGGCCGGTTGGCCAGAACGCGTTCATCAGATACTTGACGTATGAGACCAGGCCGTTCGACAGGCGAACCGAGAGCGGCGTCGAGTCAAAAGAAAGCACCGCGCCGCTGGCCCGCTGCGCCTTCATGGTCAGCACGGCGCTGGCCGCAGCAATGGCGAGGAGCGGGAGCTTCTCCAGGAGCAACCAGCGCCATTCGCCAGAAGGTCGCTGTTCGCTGTTCGCTGTTCGCTTTTCGGCAGAGTTTTCACCCGAGCGAGTCTGGCGAAGAGCGGAGAGCTGGGTGCCCCGTTCTAGCCCTCTGTTGGCTAGGGCGGGGCCTTTGGTCACAATAGAAAACCTTCCCAGCGGCCAATAATCCCAAAGCAGCAGGACAAAGGGGAAGGTAATGATCTGCGGCTTGGCCATCAACCCGATCGCGAACAGCACCGCGACCACGGAATAGCGAAGCGCATGCGGCCTGGCTGCGTACCAGCGCCATGCGCCCAGCGCCAGCAGAAAGAACGTCATGCTGAGCACGGTCTTGCGCTCGGCAATCCAGACTACCGATTCGACGTTGACTGGGTGTACGGCAAACAGCGCGGCCACCATAAAACTGCGCCCGGCGTAGCCCGTGGCGCGCAACAGCACCCAGAACAGCAGAGCCGCGTTCAGGGCGTGCAACAACATGCTGGTCTGGTGATGGCCGCCGGGCGTCAGATCGTACATCTCAACGTCCAGGGCGTGGGAAAGCCAGGTCACAGGATGCCAGTTGCCGCTGTGGTCGGTGACAAACGCCCAAGTGAAGGTGTCCCAGGTGAGGCCATTCTGGATGTGAACGTTGTCGGTAACGTAGACGTTGTCGTCGTAGTTGACGTAGGGATGAGTTCTGACCGGATAGTACAAAGCGACGGTGAAGATGATCAGCAGCAGCCCGAGAAGGTAGGAGCGGTTGCCGGACAAAGCGAATGAGGCAGGGTGCGATTGCACTTTCTCATCAGGTTGCAGGCCGACGGAACTCACCTTATCCCCTTCGCTGGACGAGTATAGCTGATAGGGCCCTTTTCGCCGCTCGCTCTTCGCTTTTCGCCAGATGAAATCAACCTGTCATCCTGAGCGAGCGGCCCGCCTTTTGGCCGCGAGGCGAAGGACCCCTATTCCGCCCATAATCCTTCGGCTTTCAGGATCCGCTTTGGATGACAGGTGCTGCTGCTCTGGCCAAAAGCGACGAGCGAACGGCGACACTGCGGCTATAGGGGTCCTTCGACTCGGACTGAAGTCCTCGCTCAGGATGACACAGCAGTAATGGGGTTTCTGGCGAATAGCGAAAGGCGAATAGCGAAAAGCCGCCTCACTGCGACATTGCGTAGTAGCCCTGACGGGCGTGGACTTCCAGCCTTTGCAGAGGACGCACTACTATGCGCAGAGCATGAAATCCTGGCGTCGACTGTTGTGGAGGAAACGAAACGTAGTATTGCGTGCGCAGGTCCTGCTCGATCTGCGCAAAGGCTGCACCCAAGTCGTGGCTCGATGGTGCGACATAGAGTCGCCCGCCAGTCGCATCGGTCAGCCGCTGCAATACCCGGTCGCCGCGATCTGCCATTCCCTGGGGATGGATGGTCAGCGCATAAATCTGGATCTCGCTGCGCTGGGCCGCCGCAATTGCGTTGGCCAGACTGTGAAAGCTCTGGGTATCGTCGCCATCGCTGAGAACCACAATGGCGCGATGAATCAGTCTGCCGTCGCTCTTGTTTGAAAGCTGGCCGTCACAGGCGGAGTACAGCGCGTCAAACAACCGGGTTCCCCAGCCTGGCTGCTTAAGGCGCGCAATGGCATCGATCAATTCCTGCCGGTTCGCGGTTGATTCCTGCCACAACTTTAAGTCTCCGCCAAATCCCATGATGAAAGCGGTGTCAGTTTGCGGCCGCATGATCTGCTGCAAGAAATTAACCGCCGCAGCTTTCTCCTCGGGCAGGACGCGTTTGACGGAATCGCTGGTATCCAGAATGAGTCCCAGTTGCAGTGGAAGATCCTGGGCACGTTCGAAGTCGTTGAAACGGGCTACGGGCGACTGGTTATCGAAAATGCGGACTTCGTCCGGGGAGAGGTCCTGCACCACGCGGCCCTGCTCGTCGGCTACCGTGAATTGCAGCCGCACTTCGGGAACATCGCGGCGGAAGGTGTATCCCGGACTGCCTGCCGGAAGGTGGTCGCTGGTTTCCGGCAGGGCCGGGAGCGCAAATGGAACGGCGGCAACACCACGGCTGCCATCATAGCCGGGCGAGGACGCGGATGTACTCGACGATCCGCCATCAGCACTTGAGCTGTCGAAGCGACCAGATGCCCACTCGCTGACGCCCGCCAAGGTGACCCCGCTTAAGGCGAGCGACAAACCTGTGATGAGCGCCGACCTCTGCACAAATGACTTATCGGCTACCCAGCAAGGGGGCTTGAAAAAGAATCGGCCTGCGCCAACGCCAGCATAAACCGTCACGATCTTCGGCAGCCGGAATCCTGAGGCCGCGCCCAAAACAGCAAGCTGACGGTTTTGCCGGACGATGCCCACCCGCCCGAGCCTTCTAGCCCACACGGTCCCACCCCCATCCCAATAGTTGCCTGGGAGGGTCTTTCAGCTTGGCCATCGGTGATTGTCCGGGCGGAAATTCTTATTCCCGGAAGGCTCCCGGTCGCACAGCAGGCATACATCAGCCATGCCCCGTTAGTGGCATGTACTCCTTTTGAGGCGCCGTCCTGTAGTAACCTATGGCTAGAAGTTAATGCCCTCGGAAAAAGTCTTAATTGTTGACGACGAGAAGCTCGTTCGTTGGTCTCTGCGCCAGAAGTGTGAAGAGTGGGGTTATCACGTACTAGAGGCTGACAACGGCTCGGCTGCGCTTCGCGTGGCCCACAACGAGTCTCCCGACTTGGTGTTGCTCGATGTGCGCCTGCCTGATCTCAGCGGCATTGAAGTCCTGGAACAACTGAAGAAATCCGGCGACGCGCGCGCCGTCATCATGATTACCGCCGACCCGCAGCTGGAGGACGTGAAGACCGCGCTCAAGCTCGGGGCCTACGATTTCGTGGGCAAGCCGCTGGATTTCGACGAGCTGAGCGTTGCCGTTAAGAACGCGCTGGAAGCCACGCGGCTGCGCTCGGAAGTGGAATCGCTACGCGGTGAAATGCGCCGCCGCACCGGTTATCACAATGTGATCGGCGTCTCCCGCAAGATGTCCGAGCTGCTGGGGTTCGTCAACAAAATCGCGGCCAGCGAGGCCACCACGATTCTGGTGCAGGGCGAGAGCGGCACCGGCAAAGACTTGATCGCCAAGGCCATTCACTACCAGAGCCGCCGTCAGGAGAAACCTTTTGTTGCCATCAACTGCTCGGCAATTCCTGAGACGCTGATGGAAGCCGAACTCTTCGGTCACGAGCGCGGCGCTTTCACCGACGCCAAGACCATGAAGAAGGGGCTGTTCGAGATGGCGGATGGCGGCACGCTCTTTCTCGACGAGATCGGCGAGTTGTCGCCGCTGCTGCAGGCCAAGCTGTTGCGCGTGCTGGAAGACCAGGTCATCCGCCGGGTGGGCGGCGTACGCGATATGCAGGTCGACGTGCGCGTGATTGCCGCATCCAATCGCGATCTGGAGCGGGCGGTTAAAGATAACCAGTTCCGCCAGGACCTCTATTACCGGCTGGCGATCATCTCCATCTTTCTGCCGACGCTGCGCGAGCGCAAGGAAGACATTCTGCCCCTGGTGGAGTTCTTCATCTCGCGCTACAACCGCAAGTTCCGCAAGAACGTTACCGGCATTACCGACGAGACCCGCAAGCTAATGCTCAAGTACGACTGGCCGGGCAACGTTCGCGAGCTGAAGAA